>Ga0137403_10000145_pt1 | contig 84569 bp, 71 predicted proteins | sample CZOMad2_1_16fung_FD_122057 | JGI IMG/M metagenome (GOLD analysis project Ga0137403, IMG submission 122057) | Vadose zone soil fungal communities from Angelo Coast Range Reserve, California, USA - CZOMad2_1_16fungal (Hybrid Assembly) | ecosystem: Environmental > Terrestrial > Soil > Vadose zone...
ACGTTTCCCCATCCACAAACGGCATGGTGAACCAGAGGAGCGGCGGCCCATTCGGCGCCGGGATCTCGCCCGAATCGTGGACGGTCAGAATGTGGGGATGCTGGAGCCGGGCGGCGAGGCGGATCTCGCGCTGGAACCGCTCACCGCCCAGCGCCGCGGCAAGCTGGGGATGGAGCACCTTCAGCGCGACCGGGCGGTCATGCCGGAGGTCTCGGGCCAGGAACACGGTCGCCATCCCGCCCCGACCAAGCTCGCGCTCGATCGTATAGCGGCCGATCAGGGCCGCGTGGAGCGCGCCGCCGAGGTCGCCGCTCACGTGGTCCCCGATACGAGCTTCTGGAATCGCGGGTTCTTGCGAAGGGGATCGAGCGTCGGGTCGATTCGGAGCCAGGCCGGGGACAGGTAGTAGGGCCTCGCGAGCAGCCGCTCGAGCAGGTCGATTGCCTTGTCGGGCTCGCCCACCATCAGGTGGATCCGCGCGAGCTGGTGCACAAAGTAGGCGCCCTGGTAGTCGTCGGCGTGCAGGTTGAGGGCTACGGCCTTCTCCCCTTCCCGAACCGCCTCGGCCTTGCGCCCCAGATACGCGTAGGCCAGGCCGACTACGGTCCGGTGAGCCGCGTCGTCGGGCGTCTCCCTGAGCAACGCCTCGCCGGCCTCCCGGGCGGTGTCCGCGTACGCCCGCGCCCGCACCATGTCTCCCCGAACCGCGTAGGTCTCGGCGAGGCAGATGGCCCAGTTAGACGTGTCGCCCCCGAACGGCTCAGCTGTGAGCCGGAGCAGGAGTTGCTGCTGCGCGTCGTCGAGAACCCAGAAGAGATCCCAGTACGTGGCCACGTACGCGACCAGCGCGATTGGGTCGGCGCGTGTCCCCGCAGCCTGAAGCACCGTCCGCGCTCCCGGCAGGTCACCCTGCGCCAGGAAGACCATCGCCTTGGTCTCGTTTAGATCCGGGGACTGCGGGTCCAACGCGAGCGCCCGGTCGGCCGCCGCCATCGCTTCGGGATACCGTTTGAGCCAGAGCAGAGTCTGCGCCAGCCGGCGAGCGGTGCCCACCGATCGCGGATCGAGCGCGAGCGCCTGGCGGAGCGACGCCATGCTCTGCTCGAAATGTCCCTGCGACCGCTCCACCAGCGCAATTCCGGTCAGCAGCTCGGCGTCGTTCGGCGCCGCCTTGCGCCCCAAGCCATACTGCTCGAGCGCCCGCGACCAATCGCGCGCGATGTTGCTGTAGTAGTCGCCCAGAGCCAGGTACGTCTGGGACGCGACCGGCGCAAGCGCGCGAGCCCGCTCGGCTGCGGAACGGCTCGCGGCAACATCAGTCGGGGTCGGTGGCGGCATGAAGGAATGCGCGCGGGAGAGTTGGGCCCATGCCAGAGCGAAGCTCGAGTCGAGCGCGACCGCCCGTTCGTAATAGGAGATCGCCCGCCGCAGGTCTCCCGGTCCGGTAGTGATGAAGCCCCCCGCTACGTCGTTTCCCTTCAGAAAGGCATCGTACGCCGCCAGGTTCTTGGTGGGCTTCTCGGCGAGCGTCTCGCGTGCGGTCGAGCCCAGCGCCACGTCGAGCGCCTGCGCCACTCGGCTCGCGATGTCCGCCTGCACCTGAAAGACATCGGTCATGGTGGCGTCGAAGGGCTGCTGCCACTTGGTGGTCGGCGCCGCTCCCTCACCCACCTGCACCAGCTCCGGGCTCACTTGCACCCGGTTGATACCGCCGGATTTCTCCCAGCGCACCGTCGCGGTAAGGATGTAGCGCACGCCCAGCTCCTGTGCGATCTGCTGTGGAGTCTTGGCGGTCTTCTTGTAGGGCGCCGAGCTGGTTCGGGCGATCACCTGGAGCCCGGGGACGGCGGCGAGCTTGCCGCGCACGGCGTCGGTCATCCCGTCGGCGAAGTACTCGTCGTCGGGCGCGCCCAGATTCTCGAACGGGAGCACCGCGACGCCCTTGGTCCCGGACGTGCTCGCCTCATCGGCCCCTGAGTGGGTGCGGCGCCAGGCGAACAGGACGCCCAACCCGAGCAGGAACCCGAGACTCAGGAGCACGACGGAGGGCCGGGCGAGCAGCGCCGCCAGCAGCCGGTTGGCCGGCGGCCGGGTGGAGGGGCGGAGCGGCGGAATGGTCGGGCGAGCCGTGGCCGAGGCAATTTCCGTCGCGGCGCCGGCATCCGTCTGCGCGACCTGTCCACCTGTCCGCCTGCCCGCCGGTCCGCCTTCCAGAGCCCGCCCGAACTCCGCGGCCGTCAGGAAACGATCCGCCGGCGCGCGCGCCAGCGCCCGCGCGACCGCCTGCTCCACGGCCTCCGGCACCGTGGCGCGCAACCCGTGCAGGGGCCGAGGGGTCTCGGTGAACCGCTGGGCCAGGATGGCCTGCGCGGTCGGGCCGGTGAACGGCGGCTGGCCCGCGAGCATCTCGTAGAGAACGGTGCCCAACGAATACACGTCAGTCCGGCCATCCAGGTTGCGGTCGCCGCTCGCCTGCTCCGGGCTCATGTAGGCGGGGGTGCCAAGGGTGAGGCCGGTCTCGGTGAGCCCACCGGCTGCGCCAGCTTCCAACGCCTTGCCGATCCCGAAGTCAGCCACGAGGGCGTGCGAGCCGCTGAGCAGGATGTTCTCGGGCTTGATGTCGCGGTGGACCACGCCGTGGCGGTGGGCATAGTCCAGCGCGTCCGCCGCCTGGCGCGCGATCCGCAGCGCATCGTCCAGCGGGAGCTGCTTCTCCCGGTTGAGCCGACTCCGCAGCGTCTCTCCCTCGACATACGGCATGGTGAACCAGAGGAGCGGCGGTCCCGGGGGCGCCGGAATCTCGCCCGAGTCGTGCACAGTCAGGATGTGGGGGTGCTGAAGCCGGGCGGCGAGCTTGATCTCCCGTTGGAACCGCTCCGGCCCAAGCGCCGCTGCCAGCTCCGGGTGGAGCACCTTGAGCGCGATCGGGCGGTCGTGGCGGAGGTCCTGTGCCAGATACACCGTGGCCATGCCGCCGCGTCCGAGCTCCCGCTCGATGGTGTAGCGGTCGGCCAGCGCTGCTTGCAGCTGTGCGCGGAGGTCGCTCATGCGCGGCTCTTCACGATGTGCCACCCAGGAGTCGCTGGAACCGGGGGTTCTTGCGGAGCGGATTGAAGGTCGGATCGACCTTGAGCCAGCCGGGGGAGAGGTAGTAGGGGGTCTTGAGCAACGGCTCGAGCAGATTCAGCGCCTTCTCCTGCTCGCCGAGGATGATGTAGATCCGGGCGAGCTGGTGTTGTACGTACGAGCCGGTGTAGGCGTCCTTCGACCTCGGCCAGAGGGACACGGCCCGCTCGCCTGCCTGCACCGCCTCCGCCCGGCGACCGCCATAGGCGAGCGCCGTTGCCTGCTGGACGAGCAAGTTGCCGTCATCGGGCGCATTCTTGAGCTGTTCTTCCACCGCGAGCCGGGCGGAGTCGGCATAGGCGCGCGTCCTCGGTTGGTCACCTCGGAGCGCGTAGGTCGCCGCGAGCGCGATGCCCCAGCTGGCTCGATTGTCGTCGAAAGGACCGGGTGGCAGTCGGAGCAGCAGCGCCTGCTGCGTCTCGTCCAGCACCCAGTAGAGGTCCCAGTAAGTCGCCATCCAGGCAACGAACCCCGTCTGCTCGACTTGGTCCTCTGCGGCTTGCATTGCGGTGTGGGCCCCGGCCAGGTCCCCCCGCGCAAGTGAAATCATGACCTTCAGCTGATGCAGGTCAGGCGCCCGCGGATCGAGAGCCAGGGCTCTCTCGGCAGCGTCCAGCGCCTCAGGATACCGGCGCAGCCAGAGTTGGGTTGCGGTAAGGCGCCGTGCCGTGGCGATCGACCGCGGGTCCAGCGCCTGGGCCTGGGTGAACAGAGCCTGGCTCTCCTGCCACTGTCCCTGGCTGCGCGCGACGATCGCGGCCCCCTTGAGCACGTCCGCGTTGTTCGGGGCGGCCTTCCGGGCAAGCGCGTACTCCGCGAGCGCGTGGGGCCAGTCCCCGCGTACGTAGTTGTAGTAGTCCGCAAGCGCCAGATGTCCCCCGGCCACGGACGAATCAATCGCGATGGCCCGCTCTGCTGCGGCGTGAGCGCGATCCGCCGTCTGGAGGGAGGCCACGCCCGTGTAGTTGACCAGCGAATGCGCCCGCGACAGCTGGGCCCAGGCGAGCGCGAAGTTGGAGTCGAGCGCAACGGCCCGCTCGTAGAACCCGATCGCGCGGCGCAGCTCCACCGGCGCCACCTGATCGAAGCCCGCAGCCGCCTTGTTGCCCTGGAGGTAGAGGTCGTACGCTCCGAGGTTTGCGGTCGGCTTGGCCGCCAGGGCCCGCCGCTCCGGCTCGGCCAGCGCCACGTTGAGGGCGCTGGTCACCTGCTCCGCGATCTGGCCCTGGATCTGGAACACGTCGGCAAGGTCGGCGTCGTAGCGATCGGCCCAGAGATGCCGGTCGTCCGCCACCTGGATAAGCTGCGGGGTCACCCGGATCCGACTCTTGCCGCCCGCCTTCTCCCAGCGGACGCTGCCCTCCAGCACGTATCCAGCTCCCAGTTCCTGCCCGATCTGCCGCAGCGCCTTGGTGGTGTTTCGATATTGGTCGGCGCTGGTGCGCGAGATGACACCCAGACCCGCCACGGCAGCCAGGCGGCTGGTGATCTCTTCCGTGAGGCCGTCGCTGAAGTATTGGTCCTCGGGCGCGCCCATGTTCTTGAAGGGGAGCACCGCGACCATCTTCGGGCCCGCGGCGACGGCTGCCGAACGCCGGCCGAGGGCATAGCGGGTGACGCCGAGACCGGCGATGAGGACGACACCCGCGGCTGCAATCGTGAACAGGAGGCGATTGGGCCGCCGGCGCTCGGGAGCGCTGGGTACCGAGGGCGTGAGTCGCGACGAGGGTACCGGCATCGGCGTGATTCGGGTCCCGTCGGTTGGGGCACGGCGGAGAGCTGCCAACTCCTGCCGCAGCAGACGGGCGGAAGGCCACCGATCTGCCGGCACCGACGCCAGGGCCTTCATGACTACCAGCTCGGCCGCAGGCGGCACGCTCGGCCGGACCCGGCTGATGGGGGCGATCGGCTCGGAGAACCGCTTGGCAAATACCGCCTGCACCGTGGGGCCGGTAAACGGCGGCTCGCCGGCGAGCATCTCGTAGAGCACGCATCCCAGGCTGTAGACGTCGCTCCTGCCGTCGAGCTCGCGCTCGCCCGCCGCCTGCTCCGGGCTCATGTACGTGACCGTCCCGACGGCCATGCCAGTCTCGGTGAGCTTGGTGCCGGCGGCCGAGTCCACCGCCCGGGCGATCCCGAAGTCGGCGACGACCGCCTCGTCACCCTCGAGCAGGATGTTTTCCGGCTTGATGTCCCGGTGGATCACCCCGCGCTCGTGGGCGTAGGCGAGAGCCGCAGCCACCGCGATCGCGATGTCGAGCGCGTCCTCGACGGGTAATTGCTTCTCCCGCGTGAGCCGGCTCCGCAGCGACTCGCCCTGCACGTAGGGCATGGCGTACCAGAGCAGGCCCACCGCACCACCCGAATCGTGCAGCGGCAGGATGTGCGGGTGCTGCAGCCCGGCGACCGTCTCGATCTCGCGAAGAAATCGCTCCGGTCCAAGCGCGGCGGCGAGCTCGGGATGCAAGACCTTGATGGCGACAGACCTCCGATGGCGGAGGTCCCGCGCCAGAAAGACCGTGGCCATGCCGCCGCGGCCGAGCTCGCGCTCGATCGCGTAGCGGTCGGCGAGGGCAGCCGCAAGGCGGTCGGAGAGGTCCGACACGGGTTCCGAGGTTAAGGGTATGGGACAGATCAAGCTAACGCCCCAGCGGGGGCGGCGGGAAGGCCCCGAAGGCTGGTAGGAGGTAAGAGGTGAGAAGTGAGAGGGAGCGCCGACGCGCCGCGCCGCCCCTCTTACCTCTCACCTCTCACCTCTTATCTCTTACCCGCAGTTCAGGGGTACAGCCGATGGATCTGCCTCGGGAACGCGATCGCTTCCCGGATATGGGGGATCCCGCAGATCCAGGCGACCGTCCGCTCGATACCTAGCCCGAAGCCCGAGTGCACGAACGTACCGTACTTCCGGAGATCCAGGTACCAGCGATAGACCTCGGGGTCGAGATGCTGCTCCCGGATCCGGGTGAGCAGCCGGTCGTAGTCATCCTCTCGCTGGGAGCCACCGATGATCTCGCCATACCCCTCCGGCGCGAGGCAGTCGTCGTTGAGCACGGTCCGCGGATCGTCCGGGTTCTCCTTCATATAGAAGGCTTTGACCTGCTTGGGGTAGTTGTAGACGAAAATCGGCCGGTCGTACTCCTTGGCCAGCGTGGTTTCGTCATCACCGCCCAGATCCCCGCCCCACTGCATGTCCGAGCCCAGCGTGCTGAGCCGGGCCACGGCATCGGTGTACGAGATGCGGGGGAACGGCGGGACCACCTGCTCGAGTGGCGCCGTGTCGCGCTCCAGCTCCTTGAGCTCTTCCTTCCGCCGGTCGAGCGCCCGCCCCACGAGATACGAGACGAACTCCTCCTGCAGCCGCATGTTGGCGTCGGAATCGTTGAACGCGACCTCGGGCTCGACCATCCAGAACTCGGTGAGATGGCGCCGGGTCTTCGATTTCTCGGCCCGGAACGTCGGACCAAAGCAATACACCTTGCCCAGGGCCGCCGCGGCGGCTTCGACGTAGAGCTGGCCGGTCTGGGCGAGATAGGCCTTCCCCAGATCGAAGTAGTCGGTCGCGAACAGGTTGCCCGCTTCCTCGCCGATCGACCCCGTCAGGATCGGCGTGTCCACCAGGACGAAGCCGCGATGGTAGAAGAAGTCCCGCACCGACTGCTCCACCTCATGGCGCACTTTGGCAATCGCGACCTGTTTTCGGCTCCTGAGCCAGAGATGGCGATGCTCGAACAGGAACTGGGTCCCATGCTCCTTGGGCCCGATGGGAAAGTCCACCGACGGGCCCAGCACCCGAAGATCACTCGCGCCGAGCTCGTACCCGCCCGGCGAGCGGGCCTCGGCTCGTACGGTGCCGGTCACCGCGACGCTGGTCTCCTGCGTGAGGGCCAGAAAGGTCTGCCAGACCAGGTCAGGAACGTCCTTCTTCGACAGGACGCACTGCAGGTATCCCGAGCCGTCGCGCAGGACCAGGAAGGCTATTTTCCCGCTGGAGCGGGTGGTGATCACCCACCCCTGGACGGTGACGGTGGCGCCCACATGATGGCTGAGGTCGGCGATCTGGACCGGCTGCATTCGAAACTTGGCTCGACAGTTCGAGGATCGACAACGGGGAGGGTGGAGTCTATCAAGCCCCGGGGAACGCGTCAAACAGGAGTTTCAACACCCGGGTTGGCTCGCGCGTAAGCGAACCGAGGCATGCTCTTCCGGCTCTCAAACTCGCGATCGAGGTAGCGTAATGCGAATGCCTTACCACGTGACGGATGCACCCGCCGGCCTTCCCGCCGATGCGGCGCGGTAGCCTGATCGTGGCGACCGGCCTGGTTCTGAGTCTCGCCCCGTCTGCGGTGGCGCAGTCGCCCAGCGTCACCCTCGAGGAGGCGATCCAGCTGGCCGAGCGGGTGCAGCCCGGCGTGGTGCAGGCCCGGGGCCAGGTGCAGACCGCCAACGCCGAGCTCCGCAGCGCGAAAGGCGCCTACCTGCCGAGCCTTGCGCTCTCCGGCGCCGGCTCGGAGTCGTACAGCGGGCTCCGGACGCGGGTCGATCCCACCACCAATCAAATCGTGGGTCGCAGCTGGACCAACAGCGTGGGCACCACGCTTTCGTCCTCGGTGGACCTGTTTACTGGCTTTCAGCGCCGGGCTCAGACCCGGGCGGCGCGGGCAACCACCGAAGCGGCGAGCTCGGGGCTGGTGAACGCCCGGTTTCAGCAACGACTCACCACGACCAACCAGTTCTTCGACGCCCTGTCGGCCGCGCAGCTGGTGAGCGTCCGGGAGTCCAGCGTTCGGGAAGCAGAAGAGCAGTTGCGAGCCTCCATCGCGAAATTGCAGGTGGGTACGGCCACCCGGGCCGACACGCTGACCTCGCGGGTGAATCTGGGAACGGCGCAGGTCAACCTGGCATCCGCCCGCAGCGATCTGGCGGGCGCCGAGGCGGGGCTGGCGCATCTGATCGGGCGCAGCGGCCGGGTGTCGGCCGCCGACGATTCGACCTTCTACCACCTCCCCATGATCGACACGACCACCCTCCGGGCCGACGCCGTGCAGCAGTCGCCGCAGGTGCAGCAGGCGCTGGCGAGCGCCCGCGCCGCCCGCGCGTCCGTGTCGGCGGCAAAGGCGAACTACTGGCCCACGCTCTCCCTCGGCGCCTCCACCGGGCTCAACGCCACCCAGGGCACCGGCACCGGCCTCAGCAACACGACCCGGTTCAGCCTCCAGCTCAGCTGGAACATCTTCGACGGCTTCACCCGCGAGGCCCAGATCGTCACCCAGGAGAGCAATGCCGACCTGGCGGACGCCCAGGCGTCGGACGACACGCGGGCGGTGGACGCGGGGATGACTACGTACCTGGCTCAACTGGAGGCGGCTCGTACCAGCGTCGCCATCACGGAGACCAGCGTGGTGGCCGGCGAGGAGAACCTGCGGGTGCAACGGGCCCGCTACGAACAGGGCGTTGCCACCATCGTGGACGTGCTCACGGCTCAAGCGTCGCTGGATCAAGCAAAGGTGGACGCGGTGAACGCCCGGTTTGCTTACCTGCGCGCCAAGGCGCAACTCGAAGCCTTCGTGGGACGCGCCCTGTGAAGCCCGCACTGATTGCCGCCGCCATGGCCGCCGCGGTGTGGGTTGTCGGATGCAAGAAGGCCGCTCCGGCACCGGTGTACGAGACCATTCCGGTCGAGCGGCGGGACATCATCGTCTCGGCCCACGCCACCGGAACCATTCAAGCCGATACGACGGTCGAGGTGAAGACCCGGGCCTCGGGCGAGGTGCTCCAGCTCAAGGTGGAGACCGGCCAGGTGGTAAAGCGGAACACCTTGCTGATGCAGATCGACCCGCGGCTCACCCGCAACGCCGTCGCGCAATCCGAGGCGGCCCTGGAAGCGGCCCGGGTGCAGCTCCACAATGCCGAAATCCAGAAGGGGCGTTCGGACAGCCTCCTGAAGGCGCAGGCGATCACCGTCCAGGAGCACGATCAGGACGTCCTGACCTACGCCAACGCGAAAGCGGCGCTGGTGTCGGCCCAGGTCACGCTGGAGAACAACCGCATCAACCTGCAGGATGCCGACGTGCGGGCGCCGATCACGGGAACGATCATCGAGATCGATGTGTCCCGAGGCAACGTGATCGCGTCGGCCACGTCCAACGTCGGTGGCGGTACGACGCTGCTCAGAATGGCCGATCTCAACCTGGTGCAGGTATCGACGCCGATCGATGAGACCGACATCGGCAAGATCCAGCCGGGCCAGCGAGCCAGCGTCACCGTGGATGCGTACCCCAACCATCCGTTCCAGGGCGACGTCCTCAAGATCGAACCGAAGGACACGGTCCAGCAGAACGTGACGATGTTTCCGGTACGGGTTCGCATCGATAACCGCGACGGCCTGCTTCGGCCCGGCATGAACGCGGACGTCGAGATCCACGTGGGACAGGCACGCCAGGTGCTCGCCGTGCCCAGCGCCGCTCTGCGCACCACCCGCGATGTCGCGTCCGCCGCCCAGGTGCTCGGCCTCGACCCTCAAGATGTGCAGGCGGAGATCCGGCAGCAGGCGACGCCCGCGTCGGATACCGGCGCGGCGGTTCAGCTGGGCGGGCGGGCCCAGCCGGAGGCGGCTTCCGGCGGCGGCAAAGCGCCATCCAGGGCGCGCGACTCGACGGGACCGCGCTCGCGCGCCGCCTCGGATACCGGGGCCGCGCGCCAGTCGCGCCGCCGTGCCCTCGACGCTCTCACGGGCGGGCGCTGGATCGTGTTCGTCCAGCGGGGCGGCAAGCCGACGCCCGTCTGGGTGCAGACCGGGCTCACCGACCTCGACTACAGCGAGGTGCTGAACGGTCTCGGCGAGGGCGACTCGGTCTATATCCTGCCGAGCGCGAGCCTGGTCCAGTCGCAGCAGCAGTTCAAGCAGCGGATCACCAACATGACCGGCGGCGGCGCGCTGCCCGGGATGCGGCAGCAAGCCGGCGGAACCGGTGCAGGCGGCGCACCGGGCGGTGGCGCGGCGGGCGGGGGCGGCGGCGCACCTCGGCAACGGCAATAGCATGCTTCTGGGCGAAACCGTCGCGGCGGCACTGCAATCGATCCGGGCGAACCTGCTTCGCGCCAGTCTCACCGCGCTCGGCATCATCATCGGCGTTGGGGCGCTGATCGCCATGGTCGCGCTGGGAAGCGGGGCCCAGAAGGCGGTCGAAGCCAGTATCAGCGCGCTGGGGACCAACCTGCTGCGCGTCTTTCCCGGTCAGAGCTTCACGGGGGGAGTCGCGAGCGCCAACCGGGTGAGTCTCACGCTGGATGACGCGCAGGCGCTCGAGCGCGACGGCCGCCTCTTTTCGGCGGTGGTGCCGGAGCTCCAGCAGCAGATGCAAGTGAAGCTGGGCAGCCGCAACGCAAACCTGGCGATCATCGGCACCACCGCCAACTACACCGCCGTGCAGAACTCCACGATCAAGTACGGCCGGATGTACTCGGCCGGGGACGACGCGGCACGCCAGCGCTACGCCGTGGTCGGCGCGTCGGTCCCCGATCTCCTCGGCGCCAACCAGGCGGCCATCATCGGCCAGGAAATCCAGATCGCGGGCGCGGGCTTCCAGGTGATCGGCGTGCTCTCGGAGAAAGGCTCGTCGGGGTCTTTCGTCAATGTCGACGAGCAGATCCTGGTGCCGCTGCAGACCGCCCGGTACCGGCTGTTCGGAAGCGACCGACTTCGGGCGCTCACGGTGCAGATCATTCCCGGCATCCCGCTCGAGCGTGGAATGGTGGACATCGAGCGGGTGCTTCGGCGCGAGCACAAGATCCGGCCGGGCGCCGACAACGACTTCCAGATCCGCAACCAGCAGGACATCCTCTCCACTCAGCAGCAGGCCACGCAGGTGTTCACCTACCTGTTGGCTGGCATCGCCGCGGTGAGCCTGCTGGTCGGCGGCATCGGCATCATGAACATCATGCTGGTGTCGGTCACCGAGCGCACCCGCGAGATCGGCGTGCGGATGGCCCTGGGCGCGAGCCGGCGGAACATCATGCTGCAGTTCCTCATCGAGGCCCTGGTGCTCTGCACCCTCGGCGGCGTGCTCGGCATCCTGCTCGGCACGGGCGTCGCCGAGGCAGCGAGCTACCTCCTGCACTGGAACACGCTGGTATCGCCGGAGTCGGTGGTGCTGGCGTTCGGGTTCAGCGCGGCGGTCGGTGTGATCTTCGGGCTCTGGCCCGCCCGGCGGGCCGCGCGATTGGATCCGATCGAGGCCCTGCGGTACGAGTAGGCCAGGCGGGCAGGCGCGCAGTGAGGCGCGAGCGCTGGCGTGGGTGGCCCGCAGGGCGCGTCAGTTCCCGCCACCGGATCGAGGGGGCTGCTCGACGAGTGTAGCGGGAACTGCAGCGCCCCAAGGGCCACCCATGCCGGCGGAGCGCCATCGGCTCTGTCCCGCCGCCTGCCCGCCTATCCGACCCGAAACAGCTCGACTGCCCGCGGATATCGCGCCACCGCACGCTCCCGAAGCGCCCGATGCTCCGCGTGCTGCAGCGCCGGGTCGCGGGTCAGGACCTCGGCCGCGAGCTCCCTGGCCCGGGTCAGCAGGTCGGTATCGTCCGGCAGGCGGGCGTGGCGCACTTCGAACCCGCCCGACTGCCGCGCCCCGATCAGGTCGCCCATCCCCCGCTCCGCCAGATCGAGCTCCGCGATGCGGAAGCCGTCTTCGGTGGCCGCAAAGGCCTTGAGCCGCTCGGGGACCGCTCCGTCCGCCAGCAGAATGCAGTAGCCCCCGCCCGCGCCCCGTCCCACCCGGCCCCGCAGTTGGTGCAGCTGCGCCAGCCCGAACCGCTCCGGATGTTCGACCAGCATGACCGTCGCGTTGGGCACGTCGATCCCGACCTCGATCACGGTCGTCGCCACCAGCACCTGAATCTCCCCCGCGCGAAACCGGCGCATGACTATGTCCCGCTCGTCGGGCTTGAGCCGCCCGTGCACCAGCCCGACTTGGAGCGCGGGCCACCGCCCGCGCAGGGTCTCCGCCATGGTCGTCGCCGCGCGCAGATCCGCCCGCTCCGACTCCTCGATGACGGGAAGCACGACATAGGCCTGTCGCCCGCCGCCACACTCCTGCTCGACGAATTGCAGCACCCGTTCCCGCTGGGACCCGGTGCGCACAGCCGTGCGCACCTCGCCCCGTCCGGGAGGCCGCTCGCGCAGAGTCGAGACGTCGAGATCGCCGTAGAGCGTGAGCGCGAGTGAGCGGGGGATCGGCGTGGCCGACAACAACAGGACGTCGGGCGCGGCGCCCTTTCCGATCAACGCGGCCCGCTGCTCTACCCCGAACCGGTGCTGCTCGTCGATCACCACCAGTCCGAGCCGGTGGAATGCCGTGGTCTCGTCCAGCAGCGCGTGGGTCCCGACGACGAGCCGGGCCTGCCCCGCCGCGAGCCGCTTCCGCACGGCGGTCTTCTCCAGCGCAGTGAGTCGGCCGACCAGCAGCTCGGGGCGCAGCGACAGCGGCTCGAGCATCCGGGTGAGCGTTGCCAAGTGCTGCTCGGCCAGGAGCTCGGTCGGCGCCATGAGCGCAGCCTGGTAGTCGTTTTCGACCGCGAGGAGCATGGCGAACAGCGCCACGACGGTTTTGCCGGTTCCCACGTCGCCCATGAGCAGCCGGTGCATCCGCTCCACCGCCGTCATGTCCGCCGTGATCTCCTTCAGGGCCCGCTGCTGATCGTCGGTGAGCGACCAGGGCAGACTCTGCCGGAGCCGGGTGGTGAGCTCGCGTTTGACCTGGAAAGCAACGCCCGAGCGGGCCCGTTTCGCCAACGCCCGGGCCCGGACCAGCATGAGCTGGAGATCCAGCAGCTCGTCGAAGGCGAGCCGGCGGCGGCCGTGCTCGGCCTCGTCCACCGTCGCCGGCCGGTGCACCATCCGGAGTGCATCGGCCAGCATCGGGAGGCCGGCCGCCGCCCGCACCCGCTCGGGCATGATGTCGTGGGATGCGGCGATGAGCCCGTCCAGATGCCGATCCACCAGCCCGCGGATCACCTTGTGGCTCAGCCCCTCGGTCGCGGGGTAGACCGGGAGCACTTTGCCCGCGGCCAACGGATCGGCGTCGCCGTCCGCCTCGCCCAGGATCAGGTACTCGCGCGGCGCCATCTGGCGGCCGTGGTAGAATCGCACCGGTCCGGAGACGAGCAGGGTCTGCCCGACTTCGATCGTGCGGTCGAGAAACGGCTGCCCCGGCCAGGCGCACTCGAGCACGCCGCTCGCGTCGCGCAGCACCGCGTGAAAGATCCGGAGCCCTTTCCGGGTCGGAAGCACGCCTTTGCTTACTACCCGCCCGACACAGGCCACCTCCATCCCCACGCGCGCGTTGGCCAGCGGCGTCACCGACGATGCGTCTACGTAGCGATGCGGGAGGTGCCAGAGGAGATCCTGCGCGGTACGGATGCCGAGTCGCGCGAGCGACTCGGCTCGCCGCTCGCCGATGCCCTTGAGGAACTTGACCGGGGTATCGAGACGGATAGGGCGCGCGGCGGCCGGGGGCATGGTCGAGCCGGGCGTTAGGCGGCCTCGCCTACCAGGTTCGCCGCGAATCGGTCGGGGTCGAACGGCTCGAGATCGTCGAGCGACTCGCCGAGCCCGACGAAGCGGATCGGGAGCCCGAGCTCGCGGTGGAGGGCGACCACCGCGCCTCCGCGGGCGCTGCCGTCCAGCTTGGTGACGATGATCCCAGTGGGCGACACCGCCTCGCCGAACAGCCGACCCTGCTGGAGCGCATTCTGCCCGACGGTGCCGTCGACCACGAGCAAGGTCTCATGGGGCGCGCCGGGCACTCGGCGGGCCACGACCCGCGCCACTTTGCGGAGCTCCTCCATGAGCCCTTCCTGGGTATGGAGCCGACCGGCTGTGTCTACGATGACCGTGTCCGCGCCGCGGGAGCGCGCCGCATCGATGGCATCGAACGCGACCGCGGCCGGATCGCCGCCGGGCGCTCCCGACACGCAAGGCAGGTCGAGCCGGTCGGCCCAGATCTGAAGCTGCGCGATCGCGCCGGCCCGATAGGTGTCCGCGGCCGCGAGCAGCACCTTGCGCCCCTCGCGGCCGAGCAGGTAAGCCAGCTTGGCGGCGGTGGTGGTCTTGCCGGTGCCGTTGACGCCGACCATCAGCACCACGGTGGGCCCATCGCCCTCGGCCCGGGCAATCGCGCCCGGCTCGGCTGAACCGGCGAGCATGGTGGCGATCCGGGAGCGCAGCGCCAGCTTCAGGTCGGCCTCGGTCTTGAGGGTGCCCTTCCGCACGTCGTCCTCCAGCCCCGCGGTGAGCTCCACCGTGGCCGGCACGCCGAAGTCCGCCTCGATGAGGAGCCGCTCCAGCTGCTCCAGGTCGTCGGCATTCAGCCCGCGGATGATCGCGTTGACGTCGGTAAACGCCAGGCGCTTGAGGCGGGACCAGAGAGACTGTTTGTCGCCGAGCCGAGTGGACATGGACAACCGCGTGAAAAGTGAACAGTGAACAGTAAACAGGGGGGCGGCTAATCACCGAGCCCCCTTTTCACTTTTCACTTTTCACGCTCTTTACCGGAGCCCCATCCGCCGCCTCGCCAACCATTCTCCCGCCAGCGCAACAACGCACAGCGCAAAGAGCCAGGGCCACTCGCGGGCGGAACGCGTGGTAGATGCGAGAACGGTTCGGGCATTGTGGGGCGTCAGGGTGACCGGCCGGGGCAGCAGCTCGTCGGAATATTCCTCGACGGCCACGGTGCCTGAGCCGCCGAGCTCCAGCCGGTACCGGTACTCGCCCGGCCTGAGCCACACGGTTGCCCGCCCCGCGCCGTCGAACCGAAGCGTGTCCGTCCCCGTCTGGCGCGCTCCGGCTTCGCCGGCCCACTGCAGCGCGACCGGTCTGGCCGCTCCGGGTCCAACCCACTCGAACACCAGGGGGCGACCGTTGGTCACAACGCCCCGAACCGGGCGGGCAACCCCCTGCACCGTATCGACGCCGCCCAACAACCAGCTCACGGTAGCAGCCACCCACGACCGGTAGCTCTGCTCGCTCGAGCCACCGTGAAAGGCCCAGCGCCACAGGCCATCGGCCAGCACCGTGACCTCGCGCACCCGGCCCGCCTCGCGGCCGAACACCGCCGCCCATTGCTGACCCCGGCGCCCCGCCTGGGCCGAGAGAGCGACCCAGCTCGCAGTGGGGTTGCGCGCCTCGATGAGCTGAATCGCGGGAGGAAACGAGTCCACCGGGAAACCCGCGAAGGCACCATCGAGTGGAGATGGCCCCGCCGGTGTCAGGTACCAGTCTCCGGCGGTCGGCGGGCTGTCGTTGGTCTCGCCGCTGGGCCAGCGCCAGACCCCGCGGGCATGCAACCCATCCGCCATCCCGCCGGGGTTGCCCTTGAGGATGACGAGATCGGCGCGTCGCGCGGCCTGCCGGGCCACGTCGGCGCTCACGCTGGAGAGATCCTGCAGCGACCGCCACCGCTCGCCCTCGAGCCGGGCAAAGCCGCGCACCGGTAGCTGGGCCACTTCTTTGAGTGTCCGATAGAGAAAGCGGCTATCCCAATCCGCGGGGTCGGCCAGCAGCACAACGCCGGGCGTCGGTACGACGTTGAGCAGATGCAGCCGCAAGTCGGTCCGCGGCTCCGCATCCCGCTGGTCCACCAGCGTCACGTGGAGCACATGGTCGCCCGGGGCGAGCCCAGCGGACGAGGCGGACAGACGCACCCGGCCGGCTCGGCCAGGACCCAGCCGAACGGTGCGGCGGGCGAGCCTGCGAGAGCCATCCTCCAGCGCAACCACCACGCTGTCCGGCGACTGGCCTCCTATGGCGTCGACGTCGGCTTCGAGGGTGAGCGAGTCGCCGCTCGCAACGCGGTCGGGCCCGGTGACCCGGGTAATGGCTACGTCCGCTGTCGGCGCGCGGGGAAACAACCGAATCGTGGTGCGGGCCAAGAGGTCCGGGGGCAGGTCGCGCGCGTCCTCGATCTCGCCATCGGTCACCACCACCACCGGCCGATCGGCTGCCGCCGCCGCACGGAGCGCCGGGGCGAGCAACGAACGGCCCCGATCCGGCGCCGTGTCTCTGCCGGCGCGCTCGTCGCCGAACACCTGCACGTCACCCCAGCGGGCGGCCGAGTCCCGCGCTTCGCGCCAGCGTCCGCCAGCCGCCGTGAGGCTGAGCGACCCGTCCAGCAGGACCAGCGGGCGCCGAGCCGGACTCGCCACCGGACAGCTCAAGTTGATGAGCAGCAGACCCAGCGTGCTCCATGCCACGGCTCGGCACACCAGCGGGACCAGCCCCCGTCGTCCGAGTCGTTCCAGATACAGGTAGGTGAAAGCCGCGAGAGAAGAGCCGGCCAGGACGATGAGGAGGGGGCGCATTGCCGGTAAGAAAGCGTGAAAAGTGAAAAGTGAACAGTGAAAAGGGCGCTCCGAGGTCAGCCGACCGACCTCCCTTTTCACTTTTTACTTTTCACTTTTCACGCTCTTTATCGCCTCCGCCACCGTAAACCGCCCTTCGTATATCGCTCTCCCCACTATTGCCCCGGCCAGCTCGGCGTCCCGCACTCGCCGCAGATCGTCCAGCGAGGCCACGCCGCCGCTCGCGATGACGCCGGCGCCGAGCGCCTGGAGCGCGAGCGCGCCTTCGATGTCGGGACCTTCCAGCATTCCGTCGCGGGCCACGTCGGTGTACACCAGCGTCCGAATACCCTGGCCGACGACCCGGCGTGCCACGTCATCGGCGCGCTCACCGCCGGCTTCACGCCAGCCGCGGATCGCGATGACTCCGTCCCGCGCATCGATCCCCACCGCGAGTCGCTCGGCGCCGGCTTGTGCGAGCGCCTGCGCGAGGAGCGCCGGCTCGCGGACCGCCGCGGTGCCGATGACGACGCGAGCGGCGCCGAGCTCGATGGCCTGCTCGATCCGCTCGATCGACCGAAGGCCTCCGCCCACCTGCACGCTCACCCGATCGCCCACGGCTGCGATTACCCGGCGAACCAGCTCGGAGTTGTCGCCTTCGCCGAAGGCGCGGTCGAGGTCCACCACGTGCAGCCACCGCGCCCCGTCCGCCGCGAACCTCTCGGCCACGGCGACCGGGTCGTCGCCGTAGATGGTCTCGCGCGCCGCTTCACCCTGACTCAGGCGGACGACGCGGCCGTGGCGGAGGTCGATGGCGGGGAGGAGATCCATTGGCTGCTCCAAGCTACAACGGCCCTCCCCGTACACCGAGGAAGGCCGTTCGTCATCGGAACCCGCAGCCGCCAGCAGCTAATTAGCGATAGCCACTGCCTGATTGGGCCTGAGCAACCCCAGCATCCGATCGCGGTCTCGCTCGAACGCCGCTCTGAGCGCTGGAGAGAGAGCCGCACCGTGCCCCAGATCGACCCGGCGGGAGTCCCGGGCTGCCCCGTTCACCCGGAACTCATAGTGCAGGTGGGGACCGGTGGCGAGCCCGGTGGATCCGACGTAGCCGACCACCTGCCCCTGGGACACGTGGCTGCCGGCGTGAACTCCCCGGGCGAATCCGCGCAGGTGTCCGTACCGCGTGGTGATGCCGTTGCGATGGCGGATCTCGACCAGGTTGCCGTAGCCGCCGGCCACTCCGGCCCGGAGCACGACGCCGTCGCCCGCGGCCATGACCGGCGTCCCCGGTGCGGCAGCGTAGTCGGTTCCTTCGTGATGGCGCCAGGTCCCCAGGATCGGGTGGTAGCGGGCACTGCTGAAGCCGGACGAGATCCGGCGGAACTCGACCGGCGCACGGAGAAACGCGCGGCGGAGCGAATTGCCGTCGGGATCGAAGAACGCGCCGGTCGCCGCCGAGTCGAACCGTATCGCCGTGAGCAGCTTGCCGCCCATCGTGAGGTCGCTGGCCATGATCCGGCCCAGCCGCGTCTCCCCTTCGGGCGAGACCAGCCGCTCGAACAGCACGACGAACCGGTCGCCGGGCTGGATGTCGCGGGTGAAGTCCAGCTGCCAGGCGAACACGTCGGCCAGGTCCCAGGCGAGGCGGACCCGGTCGCCGGCGTCGAGCTGATCGTCGCTCACCTGCGCATCGAACGCCTCGTAGAGTGAGTTGTCTATCCGACCCTCGATCCGGACCGTCTCGCTGGTCCAGGGAATCGCCTCGGATGCGGCCTCCCATCCGGCCGCAGCCCGGGTGAACGTGACCAGGCGTTCAGGGGTCGTCTGCACCTGAATGCGGGACGGCTCGGCATCGAGCCGAGTGCGCCCGATGGCGAACACGAGACCGGCGCGAAGCCGGCGGGGATCGAGAACCGTCCTGGGATCGAAGCGGGAGAGATCGAGTCCGGTGATGCGGTGGCGACCGAGGAGCGCGCCGACGGTCTCGCCCCGGCGCAGGGTGTCGAGGGTCTCGATGAATGCAGGCCCGGCGGGCGCCGCCGGGAACACTGAGGCCGCCGCCAGCGCCGGGCGGGTGCGGTCTCCCAGCCGATGCCAGGGCCAGCGCCCGGTGCGGGCCGCCAGGGCCGCTCCGACCAGCACGACGAAAGCGAGGGCGAGTCGGAGGCGGCCCATCAGTCCATCTGTCGCCGGATGAAGGTGGGGATCTCCATGTCAGGCACGTCGGCAGCGGCCGGCGGCTGCGCCGGCTTGGGCGCGACCGGCGCGGCCTTCGGCTGGACCGGCGCCTGCACCGCCCCGCGACGCGCGAAATCGAGCACGCCGGGCCGGGTGGGACGCACGCCCGGGGCCGGCGTTTCGCCGGTCACGGCGCGATCGAATCCGGTCGCGATCACGGTCACCCGCACTTCGCCCTGCATCGCCGGGTCGGTCACCGCACCGAAGATGATCTCTGCTTCCTCGCCCACCGCGTCGTGAATGACGTCGTTGATTTGCGTGGTTTCACCCAGGGTCAGGTCCTCCCCGCCGATGATATTGATCAGGACGCCCTGCGCGCCGGTGATCGAGATGCTGTCGAGCAGCGGGCTCGAGATCGCTTGCTGCGCGGCCTCCAGCGCCCGATTGTCGCCCCGGCCGATGCCGGTCGCGAGCAACGCGGCGCCCCCGTTCTGCATGATGGTCCGGACGTCGGCAAAGTCCACGTTGATGATGCCGGTCGACGTGATCAGGCTCGAGATGCCCTGGGTGGCATGAAGCAGCACCTCGTCCGCCTTCTTGAGGGCGTCCTGGAACGGGATGCCCTTGCCCACCACGGCCAGTAGCCGCTCGTTCGGCACCACGATCATGGTATCGACATTTTTCCGCATTTCTGCAATCCCGGCCTCCGCCTGGCGCATCCGGCGGCGGCCCTCGAACAGAAACGGCTTGGTGACGATGCCGACGGTGAGGGCTCCGGCTTCGCGGGCGAGCTGGGCTGCGATCGGCGCGGCGCCCGTGCCGGTGCCGCCGCCCATGCCGCAGGTCACGAAGACCATGTCCGCGCCTTGCACGGCTTGGGCCACCTCGTCCTTGTTTTCCTCGATCGCCTGCCGCCCGATCTCCGGCCTGGCCCCCGCGCCCAACCCCCGGGTCAGCTTGCGCCCGATCTGGATCTTGATGTCGGACTTGGACATCCGCAGCGCCTGCGCGTCCGTGTTGACCGAGATGAACTCCACTCCCAGCAAGCGCTCGTCGATCATGCGGTTGACCGCGTTGCCACCGCCTCCGCCGACGCCGACAACCTTCATCTTGGCGTTCTGCGGGACGCCGGTCTCTTCCAGCTCAAAGATCATGGCGGGTTACCTCGGGTTCGACTCAGAAGAAGTCCTGGAGCCAGCGCTTGACCGGACCGAACACTTTTTCCACCGCTGGCGACCGCCGGACCCCGGAACCAAAACCGCTTCCCAGGGCGACCTGACGAGCGCCGTAGAGTGCCAATCCCGCCGCCACTGCCATTCTTGGAGATTCGACGCTATCCGCGAGACCGCGGAGCCGCTGACCGGGCACGCCGACCCGGGCCGGCATTGCGAACACGTCTCGCGCGAGCTCGACGATGCCCGGGGTCAGCGCGCCACCTCCGGTCAAGATAACTCCGGCGGGCAGTCGCTGGTGATACCCCGCACGGCTGATCTCGTCCAACGCGAACTCCAGGATCTCCTGAAATCGCATTCGCATCACGTGGGCGAGCATGAACCGCTGGGCGGTGCGCGCACCCTGTCCCGGGGTGGACGGCAATTCGACCAGATCGGCCTCGGGCACCAACGCCTCGAACGCACCGCCGTGGCGCTCGCGCAGTCGCTCCGCCTCCTGCTGAGTAACTTGGAAGCCGTGCATGATATCCGCCGTGACGTGGCCGCCAGCGCAGAGCAGCGAGCCGGTATGGCGAATCTTGCCGCCGTGGAACACCGCGACGTTGGTCGAAGCGGCCCCCAGCTCGACCAGCGCGCATCCCAGCTCGGCTTCGTCCGGTGTGAGCACGGAAAGGGATGCCGCGAGCGGCTCCAGCACGAACTCGCCCACGTGGTAGCCGGCGCGCTCGACACACCGGCGGAGGTTCTGCTGCACGCTCGACAACACGGTGACCAGGTAGACCTCGGCCTCGAGCCGCGACCCGGTCATGCCGATCGGTTCGTTGATGCCGCCTTGCTGGTCGATGATGTAGTCGAGAGGAATCGCGTGGAGCAGCTCGTGATCGCGGCCGAACGAGACATTGCTCGCCATGTCGTTGACCCGGGCGACGTCGCCGGTGCGGATCTCGTCGCCGGTGACGGAGACCATCCCGTGCGAGCTCCGGCCGGAGACGTGCTCGCCGGCGATGCCGCAGTAGAGGGTACCCACGTCCATGCCCGCCATCCGCTGAGCATCACGCATTGCCTTGTCGATCGCCCGGGTGGTTTCCTCCATGTCGCGCACCACCCCCCGGCGGATCCCGTGACTGCGCTCGACCCCGAGCCCGAGGACCTTGGCACCGGCCTCCCGGCCGTCTCCCGCAACCTCGGCGATAATCCCGACCACCTTGCTCGACCCGAGGTCGAGCCCGGCGACCAGCCGCTGGGGCTGCGGGCTCACGCGCCGGCCCAGCGCACGATCACCTGCCCCGCGAACCGCCCGTCCAGCTCCCGGTAGGACCGCTCCCGTCGGGCGAGGTCCTGTGCGACCGCTGTCACCGCTCGTACGTCCTCCACCGTTGCATTGGCCGTGAACCAGACGCGTCGCCCGTCGAGATCCAGCACGACATCGTCTTTGACCCGCGCCGCGCTCGCGATCTGGCTGAAGAGCGCCGGGTCGGTTGTTCGCACCGTGGCGAGCACCCGGGTGAGACCGGAATCGGCGCTGGTAGCGATGGGCAGGTCGGGGACCACCTGCGCCGGGTCGTACGGAAGCACGCGACCGCGGTCGTCCACCGGCGTCAGGGCTCCCCGCCGGGGAATGAGCGCCACCGGCTCGGTCTCGGTGACCGTGACGATCAAGGTGCCCGGCAGCCGTCGGCCGAGTCCCGCTGCCCTGACCCCCGGAAGGGCGCGAAGCCGGCGCTCCATCCCCGCCAGGTCATCGAACACGCTCGCGTCGCGACCCAACGCCAACGCCCGGGTGATCGTCCTGGGCGCGAGGTAGCGCGCGCCCGCGATCTCGATCCGACGGACCCGGAAGAACTCGAGCCGTCGGAGAAGCCGCGGTCCCCCGAACCACGCGGCCACCACCACGGCCACCCCGCCGAGAATCTTCCAACCCGGTTTCAGGCGGCCCGGAGCCACTGCACGAGCTCACGGCCCACGCGGGTGATGTCGCCGGCGCCGAGCGTGAGCACCACGTCGCCCGGCCGGACCAGCCCCAGCACCCGCCGTCCCAGCGCCGGCCGATCGGCCTCGAAGACCGCATTGGCACCGGCACGCTCCGCGGCTTCCGCCACCTGCCGGCCGCTCACACCGGGGATAGGCTGTTCGCGCGCCGCGTAGACTTCAGTGACGACCACGAGGTCGGCCCGGGCGAGAGCTTCACCCATCGCGACGCCGTGTACGGCGGTGCGCGAAAACAGATGCGGCTGGAATACTGCTACAAGCCGCCTGCCCGGAAAAGCCTGGCGCGCGGCCGCGAGGGTCGCGGCGAGCTCGGACGGGTGGTGCGCGTAATCGTCCACGATCTCCACTCCGCCGAACTCCCCCAGCCGCTCGAACCGCCGCCCGACTCCGGCAAAGGCGTGCAGGGCCGCGAGCGCGGACGCCAGGGGTGCGGATGGTGCAAACACATGAGCGGCGACCAGCGCCGCAGTGGCGTTGCGAAGGTTGTGAAGGCCGGGGACCTGCAACTGGATCGGCAGCGATCCTCCATCAGGAAACCGCACAGCCGCAGTGGTCTCGGTCGGCGTCTGGACGACGTCGGCGATCCGGTAGTCCGCGTCGTCCGCCAGCCCGAAGCCGTACACCCGCCGGCCGAGGCGCTCGGCCAGCCGGCGCGCGCCCGGGTCGTCCACACAGGCGAGCACGACGTCGGCGCGGGAGGCGAACTCGTCGAACGCAGCTTCGAGCGCCTCCATCGAACCGTAACACTCGAGGTGATCGGGCTCCACGTTGTTGACAATCACCACGCTCGGGCTCAACGTGAGGAACGCCTTGTCGTACTCGTCGGCTTCGACCACGAACCGGTCGTCGCCACCGATCCGCGCGTTCCCGCCCCACCCGGCCACTCGTCCGCCCGCAATGCCGGTGGGGTCCTCCCCCATGGCGGCAAGCGCCTCGGTGGCCATGACGGTCGTGGTGGTCTTGCCGTGGGTGCCGCTCACCGCCAGCACCGACCGCCCCGATACGAGCTCCGCCAGCGCGACCTTGCGGGGTACGACGGGCACCCCCAGCGCCCGAGCCCGGGCCAGCTCCGGATGCTCGGAGGGCACCGCGGCCGTGTGGACCACGGCGCGCACGCCTTCGAGGTGCGCTGGCGAGTGCCCCGCGGCGACCGGCACGCCCAGGGCCGCCAGGTCCGCGGCGCCAGCCGGATCCGCGTCACAGCCGGTGACGGTGACCCCGCGGCGGCAGGCGATGAGCGCCAGCCCGCTCATGCCGGCGCCGCCAATCCCCATGAAGTGAACCGGGCGCCGATCCGCCGAGTCGAACAATGCCATTGTGGATGAGCTAATGTAAAATCTCGCCGTAGTTTGCAACAGTCCGAGGTCACCCGGCGAGCGTCAAAAGTTTGGACGCGATCTCATGCGATGCTTGAGGTCGGCCGCGGCCCCGCGCAGCCGCCGCGATCGCGAGCCGGCGCCTGCCGTCCGCCAGCAGTTGAGCCACCTCGCTGGCCAGCCGGGCCCCCGACAGCTCGGCCTGCGGCAGCAGCAGTGCGGCCCCGGCCTCCGCCAGGACCCGGGCGTTCCGGGTCTGATGGTCGGCGGCTGCGGTAGGCAGCGGCACCAGCACGCTCGGCAGGCCCCAGGCGCACAGCTCGGCCACGGTGATCATCCCCGCCCGCGACACCACCAGGTCGGCGACCGAGTAGCCGTCGGCCATGGGATCCAGGAAATCGAGCACCTGCACCCCCGGCGGCCGGTGGTACCGGGCGAACTCGCCATAAGTCCCGCGCCCCGTCACCCACAGCAGCGTCGCGCCCTCGGGCACCGCCCGGTCCAGCCACTCTGCCACCGCCCGGTTGAGCGCCAGCGCCCCCTGGCTGCCGCCGGTCACCAGGATCACCGGGCCATCGTCCGTGATCCCGAACCGCTGCCGGGCCGCCTCCCGCCGCTCGGGCGTCGGCGGCGCAATCGGGTTGCCGGTATCGAAGAACTCGGTTCGCGCCCCGGGTCGGAGCAGCGGCCGGGCCTCCGGCAGGCCGAGGTAAACGTGGCGCGCTACCCGACTCAGGAGGCGGCTGGTCACCCCGGGATAGGCGTTCTGCTCCTGAATGGCGACCGGCAGGCCGGCGCGGGCGCCCCAATACACGACCGGCCCGGAGGCGTAGCCTCCGGTTCCCAGAACCGCGACCGGCCGCTCCTCCCGGTAGAGCCGGGATATCCGGCGAACGAGCCGCAGGGCGACCAACGGCCAGCGGACGTTCTTCCACCACTGGCGGCGATAGATCGGCTCGGCCGGCAGCAGGTGATAGCGGAAATCGCGGGTCGGGAGAATCTTGGCCTCGACCCCCCGCTCGGCCCCGACCAGTACCGGCTCGACCGTCGGATCGAGCTCCCGGAGCGCAGTGGCGATGGCCAGGGCCGGCATGAGATGGCCGCCCGTGCCCCCGCCGGCGATGAGGACGCGCCTCACCCCACCGGTCCCCGCCCCGGCGGCTTCACCGCCGCCATGGCAGCCGCTGGGCGCCATCGCATCTGGCCGATGTTGATCAGGATCCCGGTCCCCGCCAGCGAGATGATCTGGCTCGACCGCCCGTACGACATGAAAGGCAGCGTGAGCCCCGTGGTGGGCATGAGGCCGAGCGAGACTGCCATGTGCATGAACGCGGTGAGGCCGACGGTCGCCGTCAGACCAGCGGCGAGATACTGGCCGAAGGGATCGGACGCGGTTTTCGCGATCCGGAACCCCACCCAGCAGAACACGGCAAAGGCGAGGACCACCGCACACACTCCCAGGAAGCCCCACTCCTCCCCGATCGTGCTGAAGAGAAAGTCGGAATAGGCGTAGGGGAGATACCCGAGCTTCTGCTGGCCCTGTCCGAACCCCACGCCCACCACCCGGCCCGATCCAATGCCGACCAGCGACTGGTGGATCTGGAACCCGGCTTGGATGTTCCCCTCGCCGGGGTTGAGGAAGGTGAGCAGCCGGGCGAGCCGGTATTGGGCGTCCCTGATCTGATGGAAGACCGCGAGCACCCCGACCGCACCAAGCAGCACGAAATGGCCCAGCTTGGCGCCCGCCGTGAACAGCACCAGTCCGCCGAGGAAGGCCACCAGCGTCGCCATCGAGAGGTTGGGCTCGAGCAGGATGAGGAGCGAGACGGTGCCCAGCACGACGATGAACGGGAGCACGCCTTTCTTGAACTCGCGAACCTGCTCACCCTTTTTGGCCGCGAGCATGGCGCACCAGATGACGACGGCCAGTCGGGCCAGCTCGGATGGCTGGAAATTCACCGGCCCGATGTTAACCCAGCGCCGGGCGCCGTTCAGCACGGGCGCGATGCTGTGAGTAAAGGGAAGCAGCGGGATCAGCAACAGGACCAGCGTGGTCAGCATCAGCGGCCAGGCCCACCGCCGCCACCGGGAGTAGTCGGTGCGGGAGAGCAGCAGCAGCAGCAGCCCCCCGACCACCGCCCCGCTCAACTGGCGCAAGGCGAAGGTCATCCCGACCGCCTTGCCGTTGACGGTCGTGAGACTCGAGGCGCCATAGGTGCTGGCGACCCCCACCACGAGCAGGCCCAGTGTGACCACGCCCAGCAACCGGGTCTCCCACCGGCGATCGCCCGGATGGCGCATGGCAGGCTCGGTCACATCGCCTGCACGGCGGCCCGGAACCGGTCGCCGCGCTCCTCGTAGTTGGTGAACATGTCGTAGCTGGAGCACGCGGGAGATAGGAGGACGGCGTCACCGGGCCGCGCCAGTCGCCGGGCCGCCGCGAGCACTGCGTCGAAGTCGCGACCCGCCCGCTCCACCGGCACGGCGTCGCCTAGGTCGGCCGCGACGATCGGCTCGGCTTCGCCGTAGGCGATCACGGCGCGGCAGCGGTCCTCGAGCAGCGGGATGAGCGGCGAATAGGGCGCTCCCTTGTGGCGGCCACCCAGCAGCAGCACGAACGGCCGCTCGAGCGCAGCCACCGCGACCTCGGTCGAGGTGACGTTGGTCGACTTGGAGTCGTTAACCCACAGGACGCCTTCGACCTCGCGAATCGGCTCCACTCGATGGGGGATCGCCCGGAAGGTCCGCAGCCCCTCCGCGAGCCGCGCCGGTGCCGCCCCGGCTTCCCGCGCGGCGAGCGCCGCCGCCAGCGCGTTGGCCACGTTATGGTCGCCCAGAAGGGGGAGCTGGTCGCGGGGCAGCAGCGCGACGTCGCCCAGCATCAGCCGGCGCCCGCCGCGATCGTACCACCCGTCGGCGCGATCGCGAATGGAAAAGCGGAGGTGCCGCCCGGCTACCCTCGCAACCATCTCCCGCACCGCCGGGTCGTCCGCGTTAGTGATCCATACCGAGCGGGCATCGGCGCGGCGAAAAAGCAGCGCCTTGTCGCCGTAGTACTCGTCGAGGGTCCGATATCGGTCGAGGTGGTTGGGCGCCAGATTGGTGAGTAACCCGACCGCGGGTGCCAGGTGGGGCGCGTCGTGCAACTGGAAGGAAGACAGCTCCAGCGCGATCCAGTCGGGCTCGTGGCCTTGCAGCGCGACGTCGCAGAGCGGCCGGCCGATGTTGCCGGCCGCCTCACCCCGAATGCCGGCCGAGGCGAGCAGGTGCGCAACCAGCGAGGTGGTGGTCGTCTTCCCGTTGGTGCCGGTGATGGCGATGCAGCGTGCCCGCTCGAGCTGGGTGAACCCCAGGTCCACCTCGGCAATGACCGGGAGCGCCGAGGCGTTCGCCGCGGCGAGCGGCGCCGCGTCCGGCGGCACGCCCGGAGACACCACGACGGCTACGGCCCGCCGGATCCGCTCGAGATCGTGGCGGCCCAGGTCTACCACGGCGCCCGCGCCGACCAGCTCGGCCGCCTGGGCCTCGAGCGCCACGCCGGAGCCGCTGTCGGACGCATAGACCCGGACGTCCCGCATCCGGAGCAGACGGGTCGCCGCGACGCCGCTCCGGCCCAACCCCACCACGGCGACCTCGCGCCCGCTGGCACGCCAGTCGTCGATCATCACCGGACCTTGAGGGTGGAGAGCGCCACCAGCGCGCAGAGCAGCCCCAGGATGTAGAACCGGGTCACCACGGTGGTCTCGGCCCAGCCCAGCTTCTCGAAGTGGTGGTGCAGCGGCGCCATGCGGAACACCCGGTGGGCGTCGGCGTACTCCCGGCCCCGGGTCCGCTTGTACCACTTGTAGGTCCCGGTCTGGAGCAGCACGGAGACGGCCTCGGCCACGAATACCCCCCCGATGATCAGGAGCAGGAATTCCGCCTTGATGAGGATCGCCACGGTGCCGAGCGCTCCGCCGATCGCGAGGCTCCCGGTGTCCCCCATGAAGACTTGCGCCGGGTGAGCGTTGAACCAGAGAAATCCGATCGTCCCTCCCACCAGTGCGGCGCAGAACACTGTCAGCTCGCCCGCCCCGGGGAGGTAGAACAGGTTCAGATAGGTCGTGGTGTCTACCCGCCCATAGAGATAGGCAAAGACCGCGAACCCGAACGCGGCGATCCCGGCCAGGCCGGTGGCGAGCCCGTCGAGCCCGTCGGTCAGGTTGACCGCATTGCTGGTTCCGGTGATCACCACCGTGACGAACACCACGTACAGCCAGGGCGAAAAGTTGACCACCAGGTACTTGAAGAAGGGCAGCGTCGTAGCGGTGCTGGGGATCGTGTCGATCGGAACCACCGGCCGGTAATAGAGGAACAGGCCGAGCAACAGACCGAAGGTGCACTGGCCGACCAGCTTGTATTTGGCGACCAGCCCGCGCGACTTCCCCTGCACGATCTTGAGATAGTCATCGACGAATCCGATGCATCCCATCCAGAGGGTCGAGATCATGGCGACGACGACGAACCGATTGGTGAGCGGGGCCCAGAGCAGCGTCGGCACGATGGTGGTGAGCAGGATGATCAGGCCGCCCATGGTCGGCGTGCCGCGCTTGCCTTGATGGCTGGCCGGGCCTTCCACTCGAATGACCTGCCCGATCTTGCGAGCCCGGAGGCGGTTGATGACCGGCGGACCGACCAGGAAGGCGAGCAGCAGGGCCGTGACCGTCGCCCCGGCGGCCCGGAAGGAGATGTAGTTGAACAGATTGAAAATGATGAAGTGCTTGCCGAGGGGCGCGAGCAAGTGATAGAACATCGAGCCTCGTCGGAACCGGTGCGCGCGGGCGAGAAGTTGCGGAAGTATATGTCCGAGGGGGTGGTCGCGTACATGGTGCTGCCACTAGCTTCCGGGCCGCCGTCATGAGCAAGGTCCTTCTCGTCGCGCCAGTTCCGTCGCATCCCAGCATCACCGGCGCCAGCGCCCGGGTTCGGCACATGGCGGACGCGTTGCTGTCCCTGGGCCACGAGGTCCACTTCCTGCACCTGCAGCAGGCGCTGCGGACCTCGGATCAGGCGATGCGCGCGTATTGGCAAGACCGCCTGCACGTGTTTCGCGGGATCTCGCCGGCCGGCTGGATCGCCCGCGGTCGCCGGAAGCTGGTACGGGCGGCCGGCAAGACGTTCCACCTGGACTTGCCGGTGGACAGCTACTTCGATTCGGCCTCCGCCGGCTACGTGCGCGAGCTGCTTGCCCGGAGCCGGTTCGATGTGGCGATCGTGTCGTACATCTTCTACTCCCGAATCCTCGAATCGATACCGGCCGAGGTGCTCAAAGTCATCGACACCCACGACGTCTTCTCCGACCGCTACCGCCTGTACCGGGAGCACGGACAGCCCCGGGAGTTCTTCTCGACGTCGCGGGCGGAAGAGGGAAAAGCGCTCGATCGGGCCGATCTGGCATTGGCCATTCAGGAGGCAGATGCAAGCCACTTCCGGTCGCTGACCAGGCAACCGGTCGCGGTGGTGGGCCACCTGGCCCCGCCCGACGCCGGGGTTCGTGCCCCGATGAGCTCCCCGCCCGCAATACTCTTCGTAGGCAGCGCAATGGGGATCAACACCCACGGCGTGACCTGGTTCCTCGATCACGTGCTGCCGATGGTGCGGCGCGAAGTGCCGGACGCCGAGTTGTGGCTGGTGGGCAGCATCGGCAAACGCTTCAAAGCAGGGCGGGCCGGCGTGCGCCGCTGGGGTCTGATCGACCCCCTCGACGATCTGTACCGGCAGGCCGCAGTCGTGATCAACCCGCAACAGTTCGGCACCGGACTCAGCATCAAGTGCGTGGACGCGCTGTCGCGCGGGCGACCGCTGGTGACGACTGCCTCCGGAGCGCGCGGGCTGGAGGACGGCGCGGGCAGCGCCTTTCTTCAGGCCGGCTCGGCCGGCGAGTTCGCCGAGCTGGTCGTCGAGCTGCTGCGAGATTCCGGGCGCGGCGCCGCCCTCGGCGAGCGGGCGCTGGAGTTTGCCCGGCAGTATCATCGGCGGAACCTGCAGGCGCTGGCGTACGTCGTAAGCACCGCGGTGGCTCGGTGAACCATCGGCGCCCCCGGTCGGTCGCCGGCGTCACCACTCCAAGGTCCGTGCCCATCCTGATGTACCACCAGATCGCGCGCCGGTCGCCCGCCGGATTCGAGAAGTTCGTGGTGTCGCCGGCCGCATTCGCCCGCCAGATGCAGTGGCTGGCCTGGCGGGGTTATGCCACTATCGGGCTCGATCTGCTGCTCGACGCGCGCGAGGGACGCGCCGCGCTGCCCCCTCGCCCGGTCCTGGTGACGTTCGACGACGGTTTCCAGGAATGCGTGGATCACGCCGTTCCGGTGCTGCGGGCTCATGGTTTCAGCGCGATCTTCTACCTCGTGACCGGCTGCATGGGCGCGACCAGCCGATGGCTCCGGCCCGTTCTCGGCTTCGAGCTGCCGATCATGAGCTGGAGCTCCGCGCGGGCGCTGGTGGACGCGGGCTTCGATTGCGGCGCGCACACCGTGTCGCACCCGCACCTCACGTCGCTTTCGGCCGACGCCTCCCGCCAGGAGCTGGCAGACGCCCGAGCTGCGCTCGAGGCCGAGCTGGGGCGGCCGGTGCGGCACCTGGCATATCCGTTCGGGTCCTATGACGCGGGGGTGCGCGCCGGTGCCGAGGAGGTGGGTTACCGCTCCGCCTGCAGCGTGCGGATCGGGCTCTCCGGCGCGGCGGACGACCGGCTTGCCCTGCACCGGGTCCCGGTGAGCGGCACCGAGTCGTTCGCCGATTTCGTCTGGCGCCTCCGCACCGCGCACACCGTGGCCGAGTCGGTGCGCTCGGCTTGGCGCCGGCTCAGGCCAGGGGCGCGTCGCTGACCATGACCGAGCCGCGGATCTCCGTGGTGGTCCCTACCTATCAGCGCCGCGACTCGGCCGCGCGACTGCTCGACGCGCTGGCGCGCCAGACGGTCGATCCGCGGCGATACGAGGTCATCCTCGTCGTCGATGGCTCGACCGACGGTACCCTCGAGATGGCCGAGCACTTCGCGGCGCCCTACCGTCTTCGGGTGATGGACCAGCCGAACCGCGGGCGCGCCGCCGCCTGCAACGCTGGGCTCCGCGCAGCGACGGGCGAGCTCCTGGTGCTGCTGGACGATGACATGGAGCCGGGGCTGGAGTTCCTCGCGGCCCATGAGCAGGCGCACGCAGCCGATGACCGGCTGGGCGTCGTGGGCGCCGTCCCGGTGTCGCTCGACGGCGCCGCCTCGCCCACTGCAGCCTACATCGGCCTCAAGTTCAATCGGCATCTCGCCAAGCTCGCCGAACAGCAGCGGTTCGGGCTTCGCGATTTCTATTCCGGTAACTTCTCGGTTCGGCGGGAGCTGCTCGTGGCGGCGGGCGGTTTCGACGAGGACTTCCAGCTCTATGGCAACGAGGATCTCGAGCTGTCGCTCCGGCTCGCCGAGGGAGGGGTGCGACTGGTGTTCGATCCCGCCGCGACCGCCCGCCAGCATTATGCGAAGGACTTCGAGGCACTGGCCCGCGACACCATGGCCAAGGGGCGCACGGCGGTGCTCCTTGCGACCAAGCGACCCGACACGATCCCGCAGCTGGCCTTGAGCGGATATGGCCGCTATGGGCTCGCTTGGCGGGCCCTGCGCGGGGCGCTGCTCGCCTGCACCCGCCGCTGGGCGGGGACGCCGGGAGTGGCGTCCCGGGCAATGCGGTGGCTCGAGGCGCGTCGCCCGCCTGGGCTCGACGCATGCTACGGGCTCGCGCTCGATTACTTCTACTGGGCCGGCGCGCTCTCGGCGCTGCGCGATAACGCGGCCGCCGGCCGCCGCCCCGCGTCGCTCGCGGAGCTTGGGCGGTGACCCCCCGCGTCGTTCATTACGTAGACAGCGACTTTTTCGGCGGCAGTGAGGAGGCGGCGCTGCACCTCATCGCATCGCTCGACCGGGCCCGGTGGGAACCGGTGCTGCTGCATCACCCCGGCGCGGGAATCGCCCGCCTGGTCGAGGGGGCCGGCCGCCTCGGCGTCCGGACCTGCGCGGTGCCCCGCCCCGATCGGGCCCGCCGCATGGCGGGCCTGGCCGGCCTGCGGCAAGCTCTCCGCACCGAGCGGCCGGTGATCTTCCACGCGCACCTCAGCTGGCCGCTGGCGTGCAAGTACGGCGTGCTGGCTGCCTGGCTCGCTCGGGTTCCCGCCGTCGTCGCGACCGCGCAGCTCTACCTCGAGGTCGGCAGTCATGCTGAGCAGCGGCTCATGACGATGGCGCTTCGGCGCATCATCGCCGTTTCCAATGAGGTCAGGGCCCGCTACGCGCGGGAGCTCCGCGTCCCAGCGCGGAAGCTCGCGGTAGTGCCGAACGGAATCGAGGTGCCGCCGGCGGTGCGCCGGTGCGATCCCGCGCTTCGCGCCGAGCTGGTTCGCGGACGGCCGGACTATGTGGTCCTCACGCCTGCCCGGCTCCACGAACAGAAGGGTCACGCCTATCTCCTGGCGGCCGCGGCGCGGGTGCCGGAGGCCACCTTCGTCCTCGCGGGCGATGGCCCGCTCCGGGCCGAGCTCGAGCGGCTGGCAGCCGAGCTGAACGTCGCCGACCGCTGCGTCTTCCTGGGTTATCGCTCCGATGTCTCCGATCTCCTGGCGGCGGCCGACGTCTTCGTGCTGCCATCGCTGTTCGAGGGCCTCCCCGTCTCCGTGCTCGAGGCGATGGCGGCGGAGCGAGCAGTCGTGGCCACGGCGATCGGCGGTACCGACGAGGCGGTGACGCACGAGGTCACCGGACTTCTGGTTCCACCGCGGGATACCGCCGCCCTGGCGGCGGCGATCCGGCGGCTGCAGGCCGACCCTCAGCTGGCGGGGAGGCTCGCGGCGGCCGGCCGGGAACGAGTCCAGCGCGAATTCTCCTCGGCGGCGACGGCGCGCAACGTCATGCGGATCTACGACGAGGTAACGGGTGCGGGTCCGAGCGCGGGAGCCGGCGATGCGTGACCTGCCGGAGCGCGAGCTCAACCCTCGCCTGCGCCGGGCCGACTGGCGCTTCCTGCTCCCCTCCCCGACGGCGCGACGCGCGCTCTGCCGCGCGGACGACGGCCTGGCGGACGCCGTGGCCAGCATCGCCGTCCAGGTCGTCACGACCGCGGCTCCCGGGACCTGCGACCTTGCGGTCGCCCAGGACCCGGATCCACTGTCATTGTCCCAGCTCTACGACGTGCTCAGTCCGGGCGGGACCTGCTACACGGAATGGCGCGCCCCGATCGGCGGGGCGCGGAGGGTCGAACGTGCCCTCCGAGCCGCGGGCTTTGCCGACGTGACCTGTTATCGACCCTGGCCCGCCGCGCCCGCCCTGCCGGTCTACTGGATTCCTTTCGGCGCGCCGGGAGCGGCGGCGTATGTGCGCTCGCGGAGGCGCCTCCCCGGCGGGCGGGTGAGGCGGCTCCTCGCCGCCGCTCGCCAACGTGGGCGCGACCTGATCCACCGCAGATGGACCAGCCTGATCTGCGCCGTGGGTCGCCGGCCGACCGAGAACCCCTCGGCAAACGCCGACCCGGCGGCCTGGCTCCGCCGGAGTTGGTCGGAGTGGGCCCTCGGGCCTACACCCGAACGGCTCTCGACCCTTCTGGTGACCGGCGGCCCGCGTACGGTGAGCAAGGTCGTGCTGCTGGCGTTCGGCGAGCCCAGTCGGGTTCCGCTGGTAGCGGTCAAGGCGCCCCGGGTGGAAGCCGCCGCCGTCGGCATCCGCCGCGAGGCCGCGGCGCTCGCGCGTCTGACCGGTCGCCCTTCCCAAGCGACTCCCGGTGTCCCCCGCCTGCTTTTCTGTAACGAGATCGACGGGATACCGCTGGTGGGCGAGAGCGCAATCAGCGGCCGCCCGCTGGACACATTGCTCACCCGCCGGAGCCTTGCCGGCTGGTCGGCCACGGTCGCGGACTGGCTCGCGTTGCTCGCCGAGAACGCGGCGACGCTCTCGGGGTCCCATTGGCGGGAGGCGATCGTCGAACCGATGTTGGCCGACTTTGAGGAAGCCTTTGGAGACGTCGTCGACCGCGGCCTGCTTCGTGAGGCGGCAGGCATCGTGCGCGCGATCGGCGATCTCCCGCAGATCCCGGAACAGCGGGACTTCGGCCCCTGGAACCTGCTGGTAACCCAGGCCGGCGAGCTCGCGGTCCTCGACTGGGAGTCGGCCGAGGTGGACGGTCTGCCTGCGCTCGACCTGCTCTACTATCTCGCGTACGCGTCGTTCATCGCGGACCGCGCCCGCACCCGCGAGAGCCGTATCCTGTCCTACCGCCGGCATCTCGACCCCTCGACCCCGACCGGTGGGGTCCGCCGCGACTGCGTGGCGCGCTATCTCGACAGCCTCGGTCTCGACCCCGCCCACCTCGGACCGCTCCGCGTGCTCCTCTGGCTGATCCACGCACAGTCCGACGTTCGTCATGCCGCGGCGGATGCCGGGGCGCCGCCCACCGCGGAGGCTCTTGCCCGGAGTCTGTTTCTCGCTCTCTGGGCCGAGGAGGTGCGCCACGTCGCCCGTGCCTGACGGGGGCAGCCGACGGGGTCTGTTGATGGTGACGCGGGGTGACCTCTTTCCCGCCGATCACGGCGGGGCGGTCGCCATCGACCGACTGGCCTGGGGACTGTCGCGCTGCTTCGGCCCGGTGTACCTCGTGACCGACGATCGCCGGCGCTACTTCGCATACCTGGACGGCGAGCTCCGAACGTTCCGGTATCCCCGCCGATTCCACCTCGGCTGGCCGCGGCCGCTGCTCAATCGCTGGGTGAGGCTCCAGGGCGTGCCCGCGGGCGAGGCGTTCCTCTACCGCCCCGCCTGCGATGGAAGCCCCGCACGCCGGGCGCTCTTCGTGGCCCGGCAGCATGGAGTGAGTTGCTACCATGCGACGTATCCGGCCTTCGCGCTCCCGTGCCTCCGGTGTCGGGCCACGCTGGGTGGCACTGCCGTTCTGGTGGAGCACAACGTGGAGTACCAGCGCCTCGCGGAGCAGGTGCCTGGCCTCACGCCCCGGGGCGCCCGATATCTGCGCCGGCTCGAGCTCATGGTGTGCGGCAGCGTCGACGCGGTCGTGACCGTCTCCGAGCGCGACCGGGCGATGCTCCTGGCTGACGGCGTGGCGCCGGATCGGGTGCAGACGATTCCGCACGGCGTGGACCTGTCGGCTTACGACGCCGCCGGGGCGCTCGACCTGCGGCAAAAGCTGGGTTTCGACGGCGCCGCCCGGATCCTGATCTATCACGGGACATACCAATACCCGCCGAACCTCGACGCCATGCGGCTCATGGCCGAGCGGATCCTGCCGGCAATCCGCGACCGCGGGGTGGCTGTGAAGGTGGTCGCGATCGGGAGCCATCCACCCCCGCGCTCCCCCCACCCCGACATCGTGTTCACCGGCTCGGTGGAGTCCGTCGCTCCCTGGCTGCTCGCGGCTGATCTTGCCGTGGTCCCGCTGGCCGGCGGCGGCGGCACACGGATGAAAGTGCTCGACTATTTCGCGGCCCGGCTGCCGGTCGTGAGCACATCGAAAGGAGTCGAGGGGATCCCGGTCCGGGACGGCGAGGAGTTCGTGCTCGCGGACGACCCCGAGCCGTTCGCCGCAGCCGTCGAGCGACTGCTGGCACATCCGGACCAGGCCCGCGCGATGGCCGCCCGGGGACGGGCCTTTGTGGAGCAGCTGGACTGGCTCGTGATCGCCCGCCGGCACGCGGCGCTGCTCGAATCGCTCGGCCCCAGGGTCGCCAGACCGTGACTGGACCCACGACGCCCGCCGCCGAGCCCGCCCTCGTATCGGTAGTCACGCCGGTCCTGAACGCGGCGCGATTCCTCGACGAGGCGGTGGCGAGCGTGCGCGGGCAAACCTACTCCCGCTGGGAGCTCCTCCTGGTGGACGACGGGTCAGACGACGGAAGCGCCGAGATCGCGCAACGCTGGGAGGCTGAATACCCCGACCGGATCCGCTCCCTCGCGCACCCCGGGCGATCGAACCAGGGCTCGAGCGCGTCGCGCAATCTCGGGCTCCTCCACGCCCGCGGGCAGTACGTTGCCTTGCTCGACGCGGACGACGTCTGGCTTCCGCACCACCTGGCCGATCAGGTCGGTCTGCTCGCGCGCAATCCCGACGTAGGGTTCGCCTACGGACCGACCATCGAATGGTACGGCTGGACCGGGCAGGCGGCGGATGCGGCCAGGGACCACATACCCGATCTACGGATGGTGCGCGAGCGGCCGCTGCCGCAGCCGGGGCCACTGGTCGACTGGGTCCGGCGCAACGCGCCGTCGCCCTGCACCTGCAGCGTGCTGGTCCGGCGCGACGTCATGGAGGCAGTGGGAGGCTTCGAGGCGGCGTTCCCCGGCATGTACGACGACCAGGCGTTCTACGCCAAGATCTGTCTGGCCACGCCGGTGATCGCCGCCGTCGAGGCCACCAGCCGCTATCGACGCCACCCGGACTCCTGCTACTCCCGCGCGAAGGCGACGGGCCGGGCCGCGGTGGACCGCCGCATCTTCGTCGAGTGGCTCGACACCTATCTCATTGCGCACGGGGTGACCGACCGCGCGGTCCGGCGGTCGGTACGTCGCGAACGCCGCGTGGCCCGGCACCCCGCGCTCGGCCGCGCAGCGGAGCGGTTGGCGCGCTGGCTCGGTCGGGGGGCTAGCGGGCCGCCTTGACCGCCCGCACCGTCACGATCACGGGGAAGAAGTCGTCCTGAGCTTCCAGGACCGAACGCGGCAGCTCCTCCCGGGCGAGCCCCGCGAGGAAGGCCATCGCGGTCCGGACGTTCCCGTAGCCATGCACGGCGGCGGCGCCCGGGCCGAAGGCGGCGGCAAAGAGCGCGGCGCAGGAGGCCGGCGTGAAGCGCCAGTAGTCGCGGTCGAGCCCGTAGCCGGGCGCGAGGCGGCTCACGGCGGGCACCGTCACCAGGGCCACCCCGCCCGGCCGGAGGATCCGGTGCGCCTGCGCGAGGGCCGCGGGGACATCGAAGATGAACTGCAGCGTCTGGGTAAGCACGAAGCAGTCGAAGGTGTCGGTCGCCACCGTGTCGGCGGCCGTGAGGTCGGCGATGATGGTCGCGCGCTGGTTGCGCGGGTCGATATCCAGCACGTCCCGCCGCGTGACGCCGGCGCCGAACCGATCGGTATAGCCGGTGTCGTGCATCTCCAGCACGTGCCCCCGAATGTCGGCCCGATGCGCGGCGATGAATCGCTCGATGTAATACCGATCGACCGGCGTGCCGCGGTCGAACCCCCAGAACGCGCTGGCCGGGGCGGTTCGGAACGGCGCGAGCCACGCCGGCCGCCTCAGGCGGCGCAGATGTCGCCGCCACCCGGCGTCGGAGTCGCCCAGCCATGACGGCCGCGGAGTAGTGGGCATGCGAGGGACGACGCCTCCTCTCGGGGTGATCCATCCGCATCTGAGCTTCTCAGCGACCCAGCGTGCGCGAAAGTCTAAGTATATTGCCGCTGGCGACGACGTTCGCCCTTCACCAGTCATTGCACGGGATCACGGGCCGGGCACGAAGCCACCAACGCGCCAGGGCCGGAGGCATGCAAGGCGGCCATGAAGCTGATCATTCAGGTGCCCTGTTACAACGAGGAGCAGGCGCTGGCGGTCACGCTGGCCGAGCTGCCGCGGCAGGTCGCCGGGGTGGACATCGTCGAATGGTTGATCATCGACGACGGCAGCACCGATGACACCGTCGGCGTCGCCCGAGCCCGCGGGGTGGACCACATCATCCGCCACCCGGCCAACCTGGGGCTGGCCCGGGCGTTCATGACCGGCCTTTTGGCCTGCCTCGACCGCGGCGCCGACATCATCGTCAACACCGACGCGGACAACCAGTACCACGCCGGCGACATCCCGACCCTGATCGCCCCCATCCTCGCGGGCCGAGCCGATATCACCATCGGCGCGCGGCCGGTCGCGACCATCCGCCACTTCAGCCCGATCAAGAAGCTGCTCCAGCGATTCGGCAGCTGGGTCGTGCGCCGGTTCAGCGGCCTCGAGGTCGATGACGCGCCCAGCGGCTTCCGCGCCTACAGCCGCGACGCGGCGCGCCGGATGAACGTCTTCAACCGCTATACCTACACCCTCGAGACCATCATTCAGGCGGGCCAGAGCGGCATCGCGGTGGAAAGCGTGCCGGTCAGGGTAAACGCCGAGCTGCGTCCCTCGCGCCTGGTCAAGAGCATCCCGAACTACGTCGGCCGCTCGCTGGTGACGATCCTTCGCATCTTCGTCGTTTACCGCCCCCTCCGGACCTTCATGGCCATCGGATCAATCTTCCTCCTGCTCGCGATCGCGATCGGGGTCCGCTTTCTCATCCACTACGTGGCCGGCCAGGGCTCGGGCCATGTTCAGTCCTTGATCCTCGCCGCCATCTTCTCCATGGTGGGCTTTCAGCTCTGGGTCCTTGGCGCCGTGGCCGACATCATCAGCGTGAACCGCCGGTTACTGGAAGACATTCAACAGCGCGTTCGCAATCTGCCTACGGCGACGGACTCCTGGCGGGATTCCGAGCCGGCCGGTCGCAGCACCGAGTGAGACCGGACACGGTACGGCGGTTTCAGCGCTTCCTCATCGGCAGCGCCGCGAGCTTCGGCCTCAACATCGGGATCACCTCGTTCATCCACGAGGTGCTCGGGTGGGACCCGGCTATCGCGTTCGCGATCGCGCTGCTGGCGGTGTTCACGACCAACTTCTTCGTGCTGCGCCACTTTGTCTTCGAGGCGGGAGCCGCGGCCGCTGGGACCCAGGCGGTGAGGTACCTGCTCCTCGCACTGGGGTTCCGCGGAGCCGAATACGGGGCGTTTCTGGTAGTGCATGAGATCGCGGGCGTGCCGTATCTGGTGACCGCGACGCTGGTGCTCGCCACATCCACCATCGTCAAGTACTTCGTGTACGGCTCCAAGGTCTTCCTCGGCGGCGATTGAGCCCATGGACCTCCGCGTCCGGCCCGCTGCTCAGCTGTCCGGGCTGTGGGCTGTCCTCACCGCGCTCCGCTGGCTCGCCGCGCTGCCGATCGCGGAGCCCAGGATCTTTCGGGACGAGCTGCTGCATTGGCAGATGGCGAAGGCATTCGCCGCTCACCAGCCGTTCCTCTTCATCGGCCAGGCGATCGATTACCCCGCCTTCCTCTATCCCGCCGCCCTCAGCCTCGTCTTCCACCTGGGGAGTGCTCGACTCGCCTTTGACCTCGCGCAGGGCTTGAACGCGGCTTTCGCGAGCGCCGTGGTGTTCCCCGCCTATGGCCTGGCCCGCGAGTTCGGGTCGCCCGCCCCTGCTCTCGCCGCCGCCGCCATCGCCGGGCTGGCGCCGGGCGGGGTGTACTCCGCGCTCATCATGGAGGAAAGCCTTTACTATCCCCTGTTCGTGTTGTCCTGCTGGCTCTGCTTCCGCGTTCTTACGCGGGGTAGGGCGATGGAGGCGAGCGCCTGCGGCCTCGCGCTTTGCCTGACCTACTTCACGAAGCCGCTGGGAGCGCTGCTGGTCGGCGCGTACGCCATATTCGTTCTCGGCTGGAGCGTCCTCCAGCTCTCCTGGCGCGACGCGCTCCGAGTCCGGGCCCCTGGGCTGGTTCCCCGGCTGATCCCGCTCGCCGCCTTCGCCGCAGCGCTGGTCGCCCGCCGGGCCCTCTTTCCCGGCGGAGCCGGCCTCGGCTCGGCATCGGAGCTCGTGCTCAGCCGATTCTACGCCGAGGAGCTCAGTGGCCCGCTGCTGCCATCCTTCCTTTCGCTGGCCGCCGTCGCCATCGCACTTTGCGCCGCGCTTGCGCTCGGCACCGGCGCAGTGCCGGGCGCGAGCTTACTGAGCCTCTCGCGGTCCATGCTGAGCGACCGCCGCCGTGCGTCTTATGTCTGCTTCGCGGCACTGGTCGTGGCGACCTACGTGGTGGCGGCCGCCCGGCACACGCTGCTCCTGAACGACCCGCCCCGGATCCACGAGCGATATCTCTTCGCGGTCGGCCCCCTGCTCGTCACCGCTCTTCTGTTGGCAGACCGACCGCCGATCGGCCGGGTCGCGATCGGGTTGCTCTGCGTCGTGATCGTGCTCGCAGTGGGACCTCTCGGGTCCATGGCTCTGACCGATCGAACCTGGGTGGATGCGCCGAGCCTGACCGTCCCCTGGCAGGCGCGGCGGATTTTGGGAGGCGGGCTGGCGGCCGCGCTGACCGGCTCGCTTGCACTGCTGGTCGCGGTTGCCGCGCGGCGGGCACCACACCGCCCCTGGGCGAGCTTTGCCTGGATGAGCGGGCTGCTGCTGATGCTCAACGGGGGCTGGTATGCGTCCCTGTACCGCCAAACCTACCTGGATGAAACCTCGCGCCTCGTTCACCACCTCCAGGACCGGCTGGGGCCCACCGAGCGGATCACAGTCGTCCAGGACGGCAGCGATGCGCTCGCCAGCGTATCCCGGTACCTCAAGTTCTGGCTCGATATTCCAGTGACAGGATACTGGGTGGGCAGCGGGGCCGCCCCGTGGTATGCCGACCTGAGTGGGGAGGCGGCGCATGCCGTCGATCGCACCGCCGCCTCTTATGTCGTCGCGAGCCCCGGGTTCGAGACCCTCTGCCCCGGCGCGCATCCCGCGCCGGAGATCGAGCCCGGGCCGGCCCTGCCGGTAGTCGTGCTCGAGGTCCCCAAGGCCGGCTGCGGCAGACCCGAACAACGGCTCATCCCCAGCGAGCACCGGTGAGCCCGAGCGAGCTGCCGGCCGAGCCGTCTCCGACCCCGGAGCTGAGCGTCGTGATCGCGACGTATAACCGGGCCGCTCAGCTGCGCACCTGCCTGGACGCGCTCGCGCGACAGGACGCCGTCGCCGGCGCATTCGAGGTCGTGGTCGTGATGGACGGGTCCACCGATGGGACTCGGCAGCTGCTCGCCGACTACCGCGCCCCCTACCCGCTGCGGGCCATTTACCAGGAGAACGCCGGGCAATGCCGGGCGCTCAACCGCGCCGTCGCTGAAGCGGCGGGCCGGTTCTGCCTCCTCCTGGACGACGATATCATCCCGGGCCCGGGGCTCGTGGCGGCGCACCTCCTGGCCCAGCGGGAGGGAGCCGGTGTGCTGGCGACCGGCCGACTGACGATGGACCCTCCGCCCCATGCGGATTGGTACGTCCTCCAATTCTGTGGTAGCTGGCTCCGACACTACCAACGACTCGATACGGGTCAGCGACAAGTCGCGATCTCCGACTGCTACAGCGGCAACCTCTCGTTCCCGCGTGACGCGTTCGTGGCGGTCGGTGGCTTCGCCGTCGATCTGGCTCGCGGGTACGATATCGAGCTTGCTGTTCGCCTGGCCCGATCCGACCTGCCCGTCGTCTACCTGCCGAGTGCCAGCGCGATCAACAACGACCGCAAGACGTCGGGGCAGCTGCTCCGCGACGAGGAGGACGCGGGCGCAAGCGCGGTGGAGATCTACCGCCGCCATGCCGCTACCCTCTCTGAGATCGGGCTACACACGTTCGCGGACGATGGGCGAGTCGAGGTTGCGTGCCGGCGCCTCCTGCTCGCGGTCCATTTCCCTCTGGCGCCGCTGCGTGCCGTCGGGGTGGTCCTCGGCTGGCTGGGGCGTGCGCGGCGGTGGGCGACGTTCGTGCGGCACTACGTGTTCTGGCGCGGCGTTCGCCGTGCCCTCGGCGACGAGGCGGCGTGGCGGAGCCTGACCCAGGGCGTGACGATTCTGCTCTACCACGCGATCGGCGAGCCGGGGGAGCGCGGCAGCCGGTTCGTCGTGGCCGCACGGGAGTTTGCCTGGCAGATGGCGTGGCTTGCCCGCAAGGGCTACCGGGTGCTCGATCTGGACGAGTACGTGCGCTCTCGTCGGGAACATCGCCTGGCGCCGGGCGGATCGGTCGTGATCACGTTCGACGATGGCTACGTCGACAACGCGTCGGTGGCGGCGCCCCTGCTGGCGGAGCGCCGGTTTCCCGCGACGATCTTCCTCGTGACGGGTCGGATGGGCGGCTGCAATGATTGGGATCGCAACGGCGTGCTGGCCGGGCGCGAGATCATGTCGTGGCAGGCGGCCCGCGCGATCGAGGAGAGAGGGATCCGGCTCGCGCCCCACGGTCGCTCGCACACCGTCCTGGAGGGCATCCCGAGCGACGATCTCGATGGCGAGATCAGGGGCGCCTGGGAGACGCTCTCCCGCGAGGCGACCCGTCCGGTGCCGGTGTTCGCGTTTCCCTTCGGGCGCTACGACCACGGAACCACGGCGGCGGTGCGCCGGGCCGGCTTGTACGGGGCGTGCACGGTGCATCGCGGCCGCAACTGGTTGTCCACCCCGCTCGATGCGCTGCGGCGCGTAGACGTGCGCGGCGACCGGGGTCGGCTCGCGTTTCGGCTTGCGGTCTGGCGGGGGGACGAGCGGGTGCGGATCCGACGCTGAGACCCGCTTGGATCAATCAGCGCCTTCACCGCGACCAGCTCGAAATCGAATAGGCTGGCACCGCTCGAACACCGCATTGTGCAGGCCGGCGAGCCAGAGTCCCACGGTGTGGACGGCTTACGGCCGGGTTCCGAACACGTGAAGCTGCAAGTCCATTCCGGAGGCGACTGGCGGATCGATCAGGGGCCGGGACATCACGGAGCAGGGCAGTACTTGGACCCGGAACCCCGCCGACGCCAGGATTTCCAGAACAACGTGGAGCGTTTGGGGCTGTCCCACCGTCGAATGGTACTCCAGATACAGGCTTTCGACCTTATCCAGCGCGTCCCGGCAATCGCGCAACACCTCGGTTTCGGCGCCCTCGACGTCGAGCTTGAGAAGATCCACCCGCCGATCCAGGAATGGCCGCAGGCGCACTGCTTGGACCGCGGTGCCCCCGGCGTCCTCCTGGACGACTCGCCCTCCGTCGGCGCCATCGCCATGAAATGACAGTCTGGTCTCGGACGACCAGAGCGCGCACCGTTCCAGGCGAACATCGTCATGTCCATGGCTTCGCAGGTTCTGCTGGAGCAGCCCGAAAATGTATGGGTCTGGCTCGAAGGCCACGATTTCGGCGAGCGGGTACAGCCGCTTGAAATACAACACGCTCAGGCCGATGTTCGCCCCGCCATCGATGATGTAGGGGCGTTCAGAGCGAGCCCGGAATGCGTAGAGCTCGCGCTGAAAGATGTCGCGGTACGTCCAGACGAACGACGCGGAATCCGGCAACGTGATCGTCGGGCCCAGCAGCCTCGTGTCGCTGCGGGTAAATCGAGGTAACGCCGCTAGCCGCGTCAGCTCGACGCGCTCCATCCGTGACGCGCGGTACCTCATGCGATCCTGCCGCGATCGCCAGGACTTGAACCAGTCCTTCCACTGGCGCGACCTCACAGCGGCTCCGCCCCCTAACAGGGCTGGTGAGCCGGATGGCTGGGCTCGATCAGCTCCGTCCGCCATTCGATGCGGGGACGCACCGCACCGACCCACTTGCCGAACCACGCGCCCCGAAGGTCCGGGCTATCGTGTACGTCGAACGCGAGCATGTCTTCCAGCGAATACACGACCTCATCGCCTTCGATCGCGCACAGCTCGATCCGATGGGTACCGTCGTTCAGCAGGTCGCCCGGCACACGACACACGACCCGAAACAGCCCCGGCACCGCCGGCGGATGCTTAGTTGTCTGCGCCGGGCCCGCGGTGAACAGCAGCGTGCCTTCCTGGTTGAAAAGATTCAGGCACCAGAGGACCCGGGTCCCTCCTCGCAGGTTCCAGTACTCGAACTCGATGACGACCGGTGTGCGGGTGGTAATGATGTCCGATCCGCTGTCCTCGGCCGGTCGCACGCTGGCATGGCGGAGGCGGACACGGTCGTTGCCGGGGGCCGACCGGGGATCCTCCCAGACCCGCTCGGTCAGGCTCACCGACGACGTCTGCAAGTAGACCCCGATCACCCGGCCTGGCGGACCTGCCTCGACCACCCGCCCTTCGCGGAACCAGAGAGCCCAGCTGCACAGGGCCTGGACGGCAGCCATGTTGTGGCTGACGAACAGGATGGTGCGCCCCTGACCGGCCACGTCGCTCATTTTCCCGACACACTTCCGCTGAAAGGCGGCATCACCCACCGCGAGCACCTCGTCCACTAGCAGAATCTCGGGCTCGAGATGGGCCGCCACCGCGAACGCCAGCCGCATGTGCATGCCGCTGGAATACCGCTTCACCGGTGTGTCGAGAAACCGTTCAATTTCGGCAAAATCGACAATCTCGTCGAACTTCCGGGAAATTTCGGCCCGCCGCATGCCGAGGATCGCGCCGCTCAGATAGATGTTTTCGCGGCCCGTTAGCTCCGAATGGAACCCAGTCCCAACCTCCAGCAGCGATCCCACGCGACCGGTGATTTCGGCCACTCCCTCGGTGGGCTCCGTAATCCGGGCGAGGATCTTCAGCAGCGTGCTCTTGCCGGCGCCGTTGCCGCCGATGACGCCAAGCACTTTCCCGTGCTGAAGCTCGAAGGAGACGTCGCGCAGCGCCCAGAACCACTCGTCCTGCCCCGGGCGACGCTGATTCGCAGCCGGATCTGCGCCCGCGAATTCCCGCCTCCGAAAGCGACTCCGCACGATGTCCGAAATCAGATCGCGCAGGGTCCCCTGTCGCGACCGTTGCCCGAAGCGATAGCGCTTGCCCAGGCCTTCTACCCGAATCGCCGGTGCACTCATCGTCAGACCACGTCCGCGAAGGTGCGTTCCATCCGTCGGAAATAATACAGGCCGCCCAGGAGGATCACCGTTGCCGTCGCCAGAGACGAGAGGATGACTGGAACAACGGGACTCGCCGTGCCGAGCAAGGTCCACCGGAAGCCCTCGACCACTCCTGCCATCGGATTGAGACCGTACACGATGTGCCAGCGGGCCGGAATCAGGCTGCTGGGGTACGCGACCGGTGTGACGAACAGCCAGAACTGGATGAGAAACGGCGTGCCGTAACGGACGTCGCGGTACTGCACGTTGAGCGCAGACAGCCAGAGCGCAGCCCCCAGCGCGGTTGCGACCATCAGAACGATGAGCAGCGGGAGCATCAACATCCGAGTGCCCGGCGTCACCCCGAAGTGAATACCCAGGCCGATCAGTACGACGAACGCAATCGCGAAGTCGACCAGGCCCGCGATCACCGAGGAGAGCGGAAGCAGCAGACGGGGGAAGTAGACCTTGGTCACGAGCCGCTCGTGCTCGACCAAGCTGTTGCTGGCTTGCGTGAGCGCGTTGGCGAAGTAGGTCCAGGGCACCAGGGCCGCGTAGGAGAAAATGGCATACGGATGACCATCTGATGGCACACGGGCAAGCTTACCGAAGAACAAAGTGAACACCAGCATCGTCGCCAGGGGCTGCAGGATTGCCCACGAGGCTCCCAGCGCCGTCTGCTTGTAGCGCACCTTGAGGTTGCGCCAGGTCAGAAAGTACAGCAACTCATGGTGGGCCCGCAGATCGCGGAGTCGGAGCGGCACCCAGCCGCTGGTCGGACGAATGACGGTTGTGGGACCGCCCGGCAGGTCGCGCGCGCTCATTGCCACCGTCCGCTCACTGCCAGTGCGAGTGCGGCTGATATCCGCGCGGAGGCGGTAGGCTTGCGTCGGAGCCACGCCATTCTGCCCATGGTCCTTCCGGCAGCACGGGCGACTGGCGACGCGTGCCGGGCTCGCGCACGCGGGTTTGAGCGTGGGCTGATGTTGCCGGCCATGCCCAGCCGAGGACGAATGCGGTGTGGCCGAAGGCCAGCCGTTGCGACTTGCTCTCGAGCAACGGCCCCCCACCGGTAGTTGCGCCCAGAAAATGGCTGATGCTCGATGAACCCCGAAGTTCCAACAAAGGCGTCCCGGCGAACAGCGACATCAACGGATCGTCCGTTGCTGCGGCTGCGCCGGAATCCGTAGGATAGCCCGTTCCGGCCCTCATTCCCATCGGGGCCGGTAAGCCGGCGCGGGCGACCCGCGACGGCGGAGCCAGCGGAGCCCACCCACTACCAGCCCCGCGGTGTACGCCATGCGCGCCGCGAGCACTACGGGGGCAAAGGCCAGCGCCTCCCAGATGCCGGCGCGGAACCAGCAGCCCAGGATGTACCCGGCCTGCACCGGCACCAGCGGGATACTTGCCAGCAGCAGCAGACGTGGGTGCCGGTAGACCCAGGAGCCGCGCGCCAGTCCCGTCTCCGCCTTGCTCTCGAGCGCGCTGTAGCCCCACCGGTAGTTGCGACGCAGGAGGTTGCCCCAGCCAGGCCGGTTCCGATGCCACACGATCGCCGCCGGCTCGAACTGAATGGTCGCGCCTGCCCGCCGCAACTCCGCCTGCATTGCCAGCTCCTCGTGGGCGTAGGCAATGGGGTGGCGCTCGACGAAGCCGGACGTCGAAGCGAACAGGTCGCGCCGGATGCTGAAGTTGCCTGGCGGGTGATTGGATACCGGGCCGGCTGGGCGCCGGGAGTGCATGTGGTACCAGCCGCAGTAGTAATCGCAGCGGGCCGAAGCAGAGAGGCCGGCGGGGAGGTCCAGCGCCCCGCCGACAGCAGAGGCACCGCGCTCATGCGCGGCCACCAGGGCCGCGAGCCAGCCGGGCGCCGCGAGGCAGTCCGCATCGAGGAAAATCAGGATCTCGCCGGTGGCGGCCGCCGCGCCCCGGTTTCGCGCCGCGGCCGGGTTTCCACCGCCCAGCGGGACCACCTGGGCGCCGGCCGCTCGCGCGACGGCCGCCGTGGCGTCGGTCGAGCCGTCGTCCACCACGATCACCTCCAGGTCCGCGCCCGCCGGCCTTTGCGCCAACACGGTCGAGGCGACGCGCCCGATGAACGCAGACTCGTTGTGCGCGGGGATGATGACCGAGATGCGGTGGGGTGCGGTCGCGCTAGGCGGTGGGACGGTCGTCGGCACGCGCGGCCACCCCCTCGCAAATCCCGGCAACCGAGTCGACGAAGCGCTGCCATCCCAATCGCTGCGCAGCGTACTCGCTGGCTGCTGTCGCCAGGCGCGCCGCCTCGTCGGGATGGGCCAGGAGCTTGACGATCGCCTGAGCGAGCGCACCGGGCGAGACCTCGGTGAGCACGGCGCGGGTCTCGTCCAGCACCGCCCGATGGGCGGGAAGGTCGGTGGCCACGATCGGGCGCCCGGCGGCGAGGTACCCGAAGACCTTGAGCGGGAGGTTGTCGCCATAGCGACGGGGCGAGACCAGCACATCGGCCATGGCGAGATAGCCGGGAACCTGCTCGCGGGGCTTGCGGCCGATCACCCGTAAGGCCGGGCCGAAGCCGCGCTCCGCCGCCTCCCGCCGGATCGCCTCCGCCTGCTCTCCTTCACCGCCCACCAGCACGAAGACGACCGTCGGCACGGCCGCGCGCACCATCGGCAGCGCGTCAAGCAGGAGTGGGAGCCCCTGATAGGGCTCGAACGTGCCGGCATACACGACGACACGCGCATCCGGCGCCAGGGCGAGCTCCGCGCGCAGCCGGACCGCTGCCGCCTCGGTGTCGCGGGGCGCCACCTCGATGGGGAAGTGCCACTCGTAGGCCGGGGTGCGCGGTGCCGCCGCCGCCACCCGCGGCAGGAGGCCGGCGCTGCTGACCACGGCGTCGGCCCGGCGGAGGATCCACCGCTCGCACGCGGCGAGGGCGTCCTGCATCAGTCGAGAGCGAAACGCCCGGTGGGTCACCATCTGCTCGGGCAAGCTGGACTGCATATCGTAGATCACGGGAACGCCATAGCGACGTCCGAGCACGGCGGCGGGGAACGCCGCTTCCTCGACCGCGTGAATACAGGCGTAGCGGTGGCGCGCGAGCCGGCGCCACATCGCGAAGACGAGCGTCAGGTCCAGCAGCAGCTTCCGAATCGAGAAGCCGACCGGGACCCGGCGGATCCCGAACGGGTTGGGCGCACGGATCACGGACAAGCCGCGAATCTCCACCGGCCGCCCGACTGGGTAGGTCAGCAGGTCCACCCGGTAGTGAAGCTGGCTCAGGGCCTGGAGGACGCTGTAGATCGCAATCGGGGTGCCCCGGTCCTCGTAGAACGGCTGGGGCGCGACCACCAGGATTGGTCCCGCGGCCCCCTTGAGAGCGGCCGGGCTCGCCGCCGAATCGGCGACGTCGGAAACAACCGCCGCCCGCCGCTCGGCCGGCCCCGTTCTCCAGGGACCAATGAAGTGGTCCGGCGATTCCGCTGCTGTGGTCTCGCTCATCACGCTTTCAGCTGCGGCCCGGAGGCGCGGGGGGGAGGACTCGAAGCGCCAACTGGCCTGATTGCCCGGTACGCCAGGCGAGCGGCTAGGGGCGCGCTGGGAATGCGCAAGTTCCGTGCCCACATGCGATTGCTCTACTTCCAACACTTCGCCGCCGCCGCGCGGCGCCGCGACGTAGCATCAGCACCGCACCCCGCACGGATCACGCACGCGAGACGCCTCGACGAGCAGCGAGCCGCGCAGCCAGGTCACGCTGTTATGGATCAAAAATGAGGTGGCCTATGTTAGCGCCGATGCGGCGCCCGCGCCAATGCTGCCGGCCCGCTCAGCGACCCCTGGCGAGAAGCCCGGGGAGTATGCGTTCAAGGGCCACTCCGCGGGAGGCCTTCAGCACCACGACCTCGTCCCCCCGCAGCCGCTCGGCCACCAGCGGACCGATCGTGATGGCGTCGGGCGCGGTGATGAGACGGTCGCCCAGCCGCGCGGCCCACGGCCCAACCGCCGGTACGAACTGCCCTACCATCGCCAGAAGGTCCGGATCCAGCTCTACCAGCGCGCGCGCGACTTCCGTGTGAAGTCGCTCGCTATCTGCGCCCAGCTCGCGCATGGTGCCCGCCACGAAAACCAGGCGGCGGCCCCGCCGGAGCTCCCGGGCCGTGTCGATGGCCGCCTGAAACGATTGGGGGTTGGCGTTGTAGCTGTCGTTGAGGATGGTAAGGCGGCCCTCCTGCATGAGCTCGCTGCGACCGCCTGGCAGCGTGAAGCCGCCGAAGGCCGCCGCGACAGCCGCGCGGTCGAGCCCCAGCTCTCGGGCCATCGTCCACGCGAGCATCGCGTTTTCGGCGAGGTGCCGGCCGGGATACGGCAGGGTGAAGCCGCAACCATCGACCTCGACAGTCGCCCGGCCCAGGCTGTCGATGCTCACCCGATCGGGGACCCGCTCGGCCTGGTCGAGTCCGGCGGTGATCACGCGATGCGCCAGGCGCCGAGCACCGTCCGCCAGTGCGGGCGGCTTGGTCCCGACCACAGCCAGCGGGACGCCGCCGGCCAGCGAGAGCTTTTCGGCGAGCACGCCAGCCGGAGAGCCGAATCCCTCGAGATGGCCCGCGGTCGCGTTGGTCACGACCGTCGCGGACGGATCGATGATCTCGCGATAGCGCGCCATCTCGCCCGGCACGTTGGCGCCGGCCTCGACGACCAGCGCTTCGGTATCCGCCGGGGCCTCCAGGATCGTGGCCGGAACCCCGATCAGGTTGTTCAGGTTCGCCCGCGTCGCGTGAGTGCGCCATCGGCTGCGGAGCGCCGCCGCCAGCATCTCCTTGGTGCTGGTCTTCCCGTTGGTGCCGGTCACCCCGATCACCGGGCCGGGGATGGCCCGTCGCCGGGCGTGGGCCAGCATGCCATACGCCCGGAGCGTGTCCTCGACCTCGAGCAGCATCAGTTCCGCTGCCTGCGCCGTGCCGCAGTGCACCAAGGCGGCCGTCGCCCCGGCGGCGGCCGCGGCGCTCAGGTGATCGTGCCCATCGAACCGTTCACCCTTGAGCGCGACAAAGAGCGCGCCGGGTCGGAGGGTGCGGGTGTCGGTGGAGATCTCGCTGAACTTGAGCGGCGAGCCCCCCGCGACCAGCGACAACCCGAGTGCAGCGCGAACGTCCATCTCGGACCACGGAGGGGTCTCGACCACCGCCCTTTCACTTTTCACTTTTCGCTTTTCACGTAGTTGGTCACGATCTCCTTCTCATCGAACGCCAGCTTCTCGGTCCCCACCACCTGGTAAGTCTCGTGGCCCTTCCCGGCCAGCAGGATCGTGTCGTCGGGCCGCGCCTCCTCCAGCGCCCGGTGTATCGCGGCCATCCGCTCCGTCACCCGCAGATGAACCGCCGTGCCCATACCAAGCTCGATCTCGTCGATGATGGCATCGGGGTCCTCGGTGCGGGGATTGTCGGAGGTGACCACCGCGAGGTCGGCCCGCTCCACCGCGATCCGCCCCATGATCGGCCGCTTCCCCCGGTCCCGATCGCCTCCGCAGCCGAACACCACCAGCAAGCGCCCACGGGTGAGGGGCCGCAGCGTGGTGAGGGCGCGCTCCAGCGCATCCGGCGTGTGGGCGTAGTCTCTGAGCACCACGCACGGTCGATCACTCACCTTCTCCATCCTGCCGGGCACCTGTGGCGCGCGGCTGAGGCGCGCCACGACTTCCGGGAACGGCTCACCCAAAGCCAGCGCGCACGCGGATGCGGCGAGCGCGTTCGACACGTTGAAGTCGCCCAGCAACGGCAGCATGACCCCCGCGGTCCCGAACCGACCGGCGAGGATGAACCGGCTGCCTCCGGCATCGAGCGTGAGATCGGTCGCCCGCAGGTCCGCGGCGGGATCCACCCCGAAAGTGACCCGCCGCCCGCCGCCCGCCAGTGCGGCCCAGGCGTCATCGTCCAGATTGACCACCTCGACACCGGTCGTGCCGAGCAGCGTGCTCAGCTTGAGCTTGGCGGCGAGGTATGCCTCCATCGTGCCGTGATAGTCGAGGTGATCCCGGGTCACGTTGGTGAACACACCGGCCGCCAGAGTGAGGCCGTCGAGCCGACCCTGGTCGAGACTGTGCGACGACGCCTCCATGGCGATGTCGGTAACGTCCCGCGCGGCCAGCGCCGCGAGCGTTGCCTGCAGGTCGATGGGACCCGGGGTTGTGAGGGAGCCGGCGGTAGACGTGACGCTCGCACCCGAGCCATCGAGCGCACCAATCGTTCCGATGCTGCCCGCCGTGCCGCGCCCATTCAGCAGATGCCGAAGCAACGCGGTCGTGGTGGTCTTTCCGTTGGTGCCGGTGACGCCGACGATCCGGAGCTTGCGGGCGGGGTGGTCGAACCACGCGGCGCCGAGCGCGAGCGCGGCGCGGCGTCCGTCCCGTACGATGGCCTGCGGCACCGGAGCGTCCTCGACTTCCGACTCCGCGACCACCGCCACGGCGCCTCGCCGCACCGCGTCAGCCACGAACCGGTGGCCGTCCGCCTGGGACCCACGCACCGCCACGTAGATCGCTCCGGGGACGACCGCGCGGCTGTCGCTGGTGAGAGCGGAGATCGCCGGGGATCCGTCGGTCGCCGAGACCAGCAGGCCGGCCCGGCGCAGCTCGTCGAGGAGTTGCCGCCAGCCCAGGCTCACGGCGGAGTCCCCGCCCAGACGGTGACCGTCGAGCCGACCGCCGCCTCGTCGCCCGCTGCCGGCGCGGTTCGCACCACCTCACCGGTGCCGCGGAGATCGACCCGGAATCCCTCCCGGTGAAGCAGGAGCGCGGCCTGGCGAACCGTCGCACCCCGGACATCCGGCACCGGCAGCGCGTGCGCAGCCGAGTCGGCCGAGGCGAGCGGCCAGGATACCACGATCGGGAGGGCGCCGGGTGTCGGGGCGACGCCACCTCCGGTCGCCGAGTCCGCGGCCTCCGACGGCGCCAGGCGCGAGCGATCGATGGCAACCCGGTGCGAGGCGAGCGCCTGCTGCAGCATGCTCTTGGTCATCGGGGCGGCGGTGAGCCCGCCATAGTAGCTGCCCTTCGGATTGTCGATCTTCACGATCACCACCAGCTGGGGGTGATCCGCCGGAAACAGCGCGGCGAAGGAGGCCGTGTACTCGCCGTGGACGTAGCGTCCGCGCTCGAACCGCACCGCCGTGCCGGTTTTGCCCAGCAGGGCGTAGTTGGCGAGCTGCGCTCGCTCACCGGTCCCGCCTTCGCCCACCACGCCGGCGAGGAAGGTCCGGAGTCGAGCCGCGATCTCAGGGCTGATCGCCCGTCTCACCGGCTCCGCCTGGTGCCGGTAGAGCCGGGTGCCGTCCTGCCGGCGGACCTCCCGCACCAGGCACGGCGCCAGCAGGACGCCGTCGTTGGCGATCGCCCCATAGGCCGCGGCCAGCTGCACCGGTGTGACCCCGAACTCGTATCCCATCGCCACGCTCGCGCGGGTGTACATCGGCTGCCATTGATCGGGCCGGGCGAGCCGGCCGCGTGATTCCGAAGGAAACTCCACGCCGGTGGGGCTGCCGAACCCGAAATCGCGCAGCACGCCGAACTGTTCTTCCGGCGCGAGCAGCTGGGCGAACTTCGACATCGCGATGTTGCTGGAGACCTGAATGGCCTGCGCCAACGTGAGCTTGCCCGCCACCTTGTGCGCGTCGGTGATGCGGCGGGTCTTGCCCCGCTGGTTCACCGGCATCAGCCACTCGCCGTTCTCGGCGCTCACGGCCGCCGTGCTGTCCACCCGGTTGTAGGCGAGGAGCGCGGCCGCCGTGAAGAGCTTGGCGGTCGAGCCCGGCTCGAAGGGATCGGTGATGGTAGACGCCGCGGCCGCGCCGCCGGTACGACGCGACGCGAGCGCCAGCAGCTCCCCCGTCGCCGGGTCGAGGAAGACCACGTCGCCGCCCTCGGCTCGCATCTCCCCCAGGGCGTCCTCCAGCCCCCGCTCGGCGATCTCCTGCAGTTCCGCGTCCAACGTGAGCCAGACGTCGTGCCCCGCGACGGGATCGCGCACCAGTCGGGAGGGCGAGTCGTACCGCCGGCCGGCGCGGTCCTTGAGCAGCACCGCCTCTCCGGGCACGCCGGTGAGCACCGAGTCCAGCGCGAGCTCGAGACCGGAAGCGCCGACCGGCTTCTCCGAGGACAGGCCGCCGATGATCGGCCGCGCCAGATCGCGCGCGGGATAGAAGCGGAGGAAGTCGCCGTCCAGATGGATCCCGCTGACTCCCCGGAGCGACTGGATCTGGCTGGCGGTGAACGGGCCATGCCAATAGGCCCACTTCTTCCGCCCGAGATCGCGCTCGACCTCGCCGGCCGGCAGGCCCAGCTGGTTGCTGAGGAGGCGCACGGCGCCGCGCCGGTCGGCCAGCTCGTTCGGCGCGACGCCGACGTGATAGAACTCCTGCGTGATCGCCAGCGGAACCCCGTTCCGATCGTACAGAGTCCCGCGGCGGGCAGGAAGCACGGCTCGCTCGGTCCGCTGCGCTTCCGCCTCGCGGGACCAGCGGGGGCCCTCGAAGATCTGGAGCTGACCGGCGCGGAGCACGATCGCCGCGATACCGGCGGCCAGGCAAACTTGCATCGCGACGATGCGGGCTTCCGGCTTGGCCATCAGGGCTTGGGATTGGCCGGCCCACCGGGCACGGTGAAGAGGATGAATTCGTCGTCGGTCGGGAGGTGGAGGCCGAGGTCGTTCACGGCCCGCGGCACCAGGACCTGTCGGCCGGAAGCCTCGCGAATCCGGCGCTCGAGATCGCCCCGACGGGCGTCGAGCGCCGCGCGCTGCTCCCGCAATTCGCGCAGTCGGCGCGCCACCTTGAACGCCGCAGTCTGCCGCGCCACCACCGCGGCCGCGACGAGCAGGAACAGGAGCAGCCAGAGCAGCAGCCAGTGGCGGCCCTTAACCCTCATCGCCCACTCGGAAGATGCGCAGCTTGGCGCTCCGCGCGCGGGGGTTGTCGGCGATTTCCGCGGGCTCCGGCAGGATCGGCTTCCGCGGCTCGGCCCGCCCTAGCGCGCGACCCCGACAGGTGCACACCGGCTGCCGCGGCGGGCATACGCAGCGCTTGCTCCAGGCCTGGAACGCCTGCTTCACCGTCCGGTCCTCGCCCGAATGATAGCTGATCACGGCCAGGCGGCCGCCCGGCACCAGGGCATCCCTGAACGCCGGCAGTGCGCTCTCCAGCTCGCCCAGCTCGTCGTTGACCGCGATGCGCACGGCCTGGAAGATCCGGGCGAAATCGCCGGGCCCGGACCGGGGCCCAAGCACCGCGCGGATCGCATTGACCAGATCGTCGCTGAGAGCGAACCGGTGCCGGGCCCGCCGCCTCACGATCTCCCGGGCCAGCCGGCGCGCGCGCGGCTCGTCCGCCCAGTCGGCGACGATCCGGGCCAGGGTGCTCTCCTCGGCCCGGTTCAGGAAGTCGGCCGCAGTCGCACCGGCGCCGCCCATCCGCATGTCGAGCGGCGCGCCGGTCCGGAAGCTGAAGCCGCGTTCGTCCTCGTCGAGCTGGCGGGACGAGACGCCCAGATCCAGCAGGACGACGTCAGGCTGGAATGCCCCGATCGCATCAAGCGCCGCGTCGGACCCGTAGGATGCGTTGAGGTATCGGATCCCGGTATCGCCCAGCCGGCCCCGAGCGACCGCAATCGCGTCCGGGTCCCGGTCGATCCCGAGCACTTCCGCCCCGGCCGCGCGCAGCGCCCCGGCATGACCCCCGTCCCCCAGCGTGGCGTCCACCGCCCGCGAGGGTTGGCCAATAGCGGCGAGGATCGGGCTGAGAAGGACAGGTGTGTGATAGGTGGCCATTGGAGGGTGAGCCCTCAGCCACGCTCGCGGCTGGAAAAAAAGCACCCCGTCCGGAGCGGACAGGGTGACGAGCGGGTCGAGCGGGGCTGACGGGGCTCGAACCCGCGACCTCCGCAGTGACAGTGCGGCACTCTAACCAAGCTGAGCTACAGCCCCTCCGACGGCGGGGAGAATATAGGCACCCCGCCGTCACCGAGGAAGTCCCTACTTGCCTTTGCAGTACGCCTTGATCATCGACGCCGCCCGCGGCTTGTACTTGGCGATGATGCCGAGATTGCGGGTCGCGACCTCGGGGTTGGCGCTCTGCCCGGCGGTGAACGCCTTCTCTGCTTCATCCAAGAGTCCGCTCTCCTGCCTGGCCAGGTCGCAGGACTTGCCCTTCTCGGCCTTGGGATCGACTTGGGGAACCTGCAGCAGCGTCGAGAGCCCCAGGAGATAGTTGGCCGCCGGATAGACCTTGCCTTGCGGATTGGCGGTGGTCACCGCCGAGCGAAGCAGATCGGCGGCCCCCGCGTAGTCCTGGGTCGGCTCCTGCAGCAGCGGAGCGGCGGCCTGATAGAGCAGCGCGGCGGCATTCTCCTTGGCCTGGGAATCGCCCTTCTGGGCCGCCAGCTGCACCAGCGGGACCGCGTCCTTGGGGCGCTTGTTGTTGATCAGGGTCTGCGCCAGCTCGAGGGCCGGGGTCACGTCGCCGGGGTTGGCCGTCACCAAGCGCTGGGTCACCGCCATGGCGCTGTCCAACTGCCCGGAGAGGCTGTACGCTTTGGCGAGTGACTGCAGCAGGGTGACGTTGTCGGGGAACTTCTTGTTGGCGAGCCGGGCCCATTTGATCAGCCGCACCGTGTCCGGTTGCTGCTGCGCCGCCACCGTGATCTTGGTGAAGAAGAGCGTGTCGGCCTTGGTCGAGTCGACCGCGTAGTCCTGCTCCAGTGCGTCGACCGCGCACTTGAAGTCGCTCAGGAACAGACAGGCGTTGCTCTTCAGGTCGTAGAAGTCGGCGTTGTAGGGATCGTTCTTGATGCCCGAGTCCGCGATCTCCTTCGCGATATCGGGCTTGTTGGCATTGAGGAAGTACTTGAACGCCTGCTCCCGCAGCTTCTGGTTGGTCGGCGCGACCTTGAGCATCTCGCGATAGACCATGAGCACGTTGGCCGTGTCACTCTGCGCCTGATACAGCTCGGCCAGGTTGCCCCACGCGTTGATGCTCACCGGGTCACTCTTGGTGGCGGCCTGGAAATGCTTGATGGCCTCCTTGGAATCCTTCTTGGCCAGGGCGATCTGCCCCAGGCAGTACTCGGCGAGCCCGTTGCCGGGGTATTGCTTGAGCGCCTTCGCCGCCGCGTCGGCAGCCTTGTCCGGCTTGGCCGAGCGTTGGTCGATGCAGGCCTTGGCGTCGGGCAGCGACTTGATAGCGGGCTGCAGCTGTTCGACGACTCGGCCCCCGAAGTCGTTAAGCCCCGCCGAACCTTGTTGGACCACTACCACGCTGCCGGCCTCGTCATTCACGCCCGCGAGACGCGCCTGGACCGAATACTGGGAGCCACTCGGCTTGGTCATCGACGACGATACCAGCACCCGCGCCTGCACGCTCTTGGCGAGGGTGGAGGCGAGCGAGGGGCTCAGGATCGCGTTAGCCGGATAGCCGTACTGCCTCAACGCCTCGTTCATCTGGTCTTGCGTGAGCACGTTGTAGTCGCCATCCGTCAGCTTCGTCATCCGCTCCCGCATCCCGGCTCCCGCCTGAACGGCGGCGGCGGAGTCGGCGCTGGCGGTGACGTACGGGTTGGCGACCATCAAGCGGGGCAGCGCCGCGACCTGCTGCTCCCGGGGCCGCCGCGGGACCTGGGCTCCAGCCGGGGCCGCCAGTGCGGCGCCGAGCGCGGTGACGACTGCTAGACGAGCCAGCGACATGCACAACCTCCGAAGGGAATCAGGTCCACCGAACAGCGATCGCCCGCGCCAGCGGCGCTGGGCACGATGGGCGAAGAGGGATTCGAACCCCCGACTTCCTGCGTGTAAGGCAGGCGCTCTGAACCAGCTGAGCTATTCGCCCGGTCGCGTGACGTGCCCGCCGGTAGCCGGCGAGCGATGCAGCTAATGTGCCGGGCCGTGGCTGAACGCTATGACGCAATACCAACGGGGAAGAGCACGCAGTAGCCGAGTACGAGCAGGACGGCCGCGACGGCTGGGCTGCCGGCCTGAAGTACACCATACCCGGCGATCACCGTGAGCAGCGCCACGCCGAGGAGGACGATGTTCCGTCGTCCGAAGGCCGTACGCCGGGCGGGCTCCCGGGTGCCGGGGTTGGACATAGACGTGGAGGCTATCACCGCCAGTGGATGTGGTCAAGCTGCAGGTGGCGGATCGGGCGGCTCCTCGGGCACCTCCCAACCGATGTCGAGGGCGGCCCGCCGACCTCGATCCGCCCGCCGTCGCCACCAGACCAGCACGACCGCCGCGGCGGCCGCCAGGGCCCAGAGCCCGCCGGCCCCGAACCAGGTCACCAGGGTGTATCGGGTGCGGACGGACCGGCGCCACCCGTCCTCGAAGCGGGTCGGGGACAGTCCCGTAGTGGCCAGCACCGCGCCGTCGAAGTCCCGGCCCTCGACCAGGTCGGCGAGCAGCGGATCGAGTCGCCCGCTGGGGTTCCGGCGAGCCAGCTCGAGCACGGCCGACATCGCGAGCCCGTAAGCCGCGTCGGCGGCGCCCGCGGAACCGCGCAGCGCACCATCCAGCTCGGCGAAATCAGGCACCGCGCCGCGGGCGACCGCCAGATTGAGCTCGAGCCCGCCGAGCCGCTCCCACTCCCCCGCCGCGAGGGCCGCGTAGCCCTCATCGAACCAGAGAGGAACCCGGACCCGGACCCGCTGGTGCAGGACCAGATGGCCGAGCTCGTGGCGGAGGGTGCGGCGGAGATCGCCCGCGTCGGCGCGCAGGAGAATGGTGCGGGATTCGGGGAACGCGAGCGCGGCGCCCCACGCGGGAGCTTGCCCATGGGCAAGGGAATCGAGCCGGGCCCGGTCGGGCACGACGATGAGGCTGAGCGTATCGGGCGCGAGCCGCCCAAGCCCGGGCCACTCGGCCGGCTGGGCGGCTTCCCGGGCAAGCGCCTCGGCCAGCGCCATCTGGGCGGGCCAGGCAACCGCCGTTACCGGCCCGACTCGAACGGCGCGGGGGCCTTGAACGAGCAGGCAAAGGAGCAGGACGCCGGCGGTCATGTTGGTTCAGCGCAGAGGACGCAGGGGGTTTTTCACCACGGAAACACGGAAAGCACGGAAGCAGCATTGGTCACACGAATACCCGATCGCGCACCCACCAAGAACATTTATGGGTGAAGCAGCGGGGCTTCGAGTGCGCGACGTACTCTCCGTGCTTTCCGTGCTTCCGTGGTGAAAACCGTGCTTCCGTGATGAAAAAGCCTCTGTGCCTCTGCGGTGAATGCCTATCAGACCAACTATCCCCCAACGGGCTGGCGTTGGATGTCCCCGCCGCTCGCTGCGAGGTCGAGCATCTCCTTACACCGCTTGGCCCAGGGATTGAACTTGTTGGCCTTGATGCCGTCGGTCCACGCCTGCCTGGCCCCGTCCTGGTCGCCGCCGAACCAGCGCGCCCGGCCGAGCTCGAACCAGGCCTCGACCAGATTGGGCCCAAGGACGAGCGTCTTTTGAAGGAAGGTCTGGGCGTCCTCGTACATCTCCCGCTCGAGATATACCAGTCCCAGATAGTAGTGGGCGTAGAGCGTCGCCTTGCGGTCGTTGTCGAGCCGGATCGCCCGGGAGAGATGCTCGATGGCCTCGCCGAAGATCCGCTTCTTGAGGCAGATGTAGCCCACGTTGATCCGGGCCAGCGCGTTGGCCGGCTCCTTCATGAGGACCTTGGAGAAGGTCCCCAGCGCCTCGTCGTAATGCTCGCTCAGCATCTGAGCCCACCCCAGCAGCGAAAGTGCCTGGGTCGCGCCCGGTGAGCGGGCCAGCGCGTTCTCCAGCGCCTGGATTGCGCCGGCGTAGTCGCCCAGCGAGATCAGGCTCCATCCCTTCTCGATGTAGGTCGAGGCGTTCAGGTGGTCGGCCTGGACCGCCGGCCGGGCGCCGGTGAATTGGGGAACCTGGGGCGCATCGACGGCCGCGCTCGCCTGCTTGTAGCGGTCCACCAGCGTGCGGATGTCCTCCTTGAGCTGAGCCAGCTCCCCCAGCGCACCATCGACCCGCTTGAAGAGTCCGATGATCTCCCGCTTCACCGCCTCACGATCGCCCTCGCCGCTGATCGTCTCGATCCGCTGCTCGATCTCCCGGTACTGGCCCCGCAGGCCGGCCACCCAGGTGTCGCTCATGCCGACGCTCCCGCTTGAACCAGCGCCAGCCGCTCGGTGGAGGTCAGCAGCTTGAGCGCGTGGAGCAATACGATGGTCCGGTCGCCCCGGGCGATGATGCCGGCGATGTAGGGCGCCGCGAGGCCCCGGACGACCGGTGGCGGGGGGGTGATCGTGGTGCTGTCCACCCGCATCACCTCCCGCACCTCGTCGACCACGACGGCGATCCGCTGATCTTCGAGGGCCAGCACCATGAGGCGGGTCTCCTCCCGCTGCGGATCGGGCAGCTCGAGCCGCTTCCGGAGATCCACCACCGGCACGGCCACTCCTTCGTAGCGCACCACGCCCTCGAGGAAGGCCGGCGCCTTGGGCAAGGGCGAGGGGCGCTGGTACCGGAGGATCCGCTCGACTTGCAGGATATCGAGCGCGAACTCGTGGGGGCCCACGCGGAATGCCACGACTTGAATCTCGTCTTCGGTGGCCACGCTTCAGCTACCTCCGTCTGCGAGCCGGCCGCCCAGGGCCGGGAGGTCCAGAACCGGGATGAGCCCGTCTGGCCCGCGGGTGACGCCAAGGGCCCAGGGCAGCGGTTCCACCCCGGGAGGAACCGGCAACGCGGGCTCGCGGAGCACTTCCTCCACGGCCTCCACCTCGAGGCAGATCCGTCGATTGCCCACCGCAATGACGACGCCGACGTCGCCCACGGCTTCGGGGCAGGCCGTGCCGTCGAGCAAGGCGCCCAGATGCACCAGCGGCACGAGCTTGCCGCGAATGCAGGTCAGGCCGCGGAGCGCGGGGAGCCGGGCCGGCACGGCGATCGGCGTGCCGGGATCGACGATCTCGACCAGGTGGTCGAGCGCGAGCGCGACCCGGCGGCGCCCGGCGAGGACCAGCAGCACGGCGGCACCCGTGCTCATCGCTTTGCCATCTGCCCGAGCTCCCGATTGACCCGCTCGGCGATGCGGGACACCGGCAGCACGTGATCCGCTCCGCCGGCCTGCGCCGCGGCATTGGGCATTCCATAGATGGTGGAACTGTCCCGGTCCTGCGCGATTCCAATGCCGCCCGCATCGTGAATCGCGCGGAGCCCGTCGGCCCCGTCCCGCCCCAATCCGGTGAGGACGATCCCGATGGCCTGGGGACCGAAAAGCGCGGCCACCGAACGAAACAGCGGATCCGCCGCCGGGCGGACACCCCAGACCGGCGCCTCGCGTCCGAGCTCCAGCCGAGGCCCGTCGGGACCGAGCGCAACCCGCATGTGCCAGTCGCCGGGGGCGACATAGGCCGTGTCCACCAGGAGCGGCGTACCGTGCTCCGCCTCGACCACTGCGACCTGGCTCTGCCCGGCGAGCCGCTCGGCCAGGCTCCGAGTGAACTTGGGCGGCATGTGCTGAGCGATGACGACTGCCGCGTCGTGTCCCCGCTCGAGCCCGGGCACCAGATCCGCGAGGGCCCGCGGCCCGCCGGTCGACGCCGCGATCGCCACACAGAAGCGGGCGCGGCCGGGTAGCGCGAGCGACGGTGCCGCCGGCTCGTGATGGGCCGGGCGGGCCAGGACCGGCAGGCGGTGGATGTCCGCGGCCCGGGCCGCCCGCAGGGCCGCGAGCACCCGCTCGCCGAACCGCTCGAGCGCGGCGGCGCTGCGGTCTTCCTCTTTGGCGACGAGATCCACCGCGCCCAGCTCGAGCGCGCGTATCGCCGCGGCGGTGCCCGGGCCCGCGTAGGCGCTCACCACGACGATGGGCCGGGGCGACTCCGACATCAGATATCCGATCGTGCCCAGGCCGTCGAGCTCGGGCATCTCCAGATCCATCAGCACCAGGTCGGGGAGCCGCGCGTGCACCTTGCGGATCGCGTCCATGCCGTTGCGCGCGGTGGCGACCACCCGAAACTCCCCGGTGCTCTTCACCACGTCGGTGATGAGCCGGCGGAAGAACGGACTGTCGTCCACCACGAGCACCGTGGGCTGGGTCCCGCCGCGATCAGAGGCTGCGGTTGCCATGAGCCACCGATGAGATCTCCACCTGCCCGGTCGCGATGCAGAACCGGACGGTCCGGCCGTAATCCGCTCCGACATCCTGGGCCACCAAGGGGATGCCGTGGGTCCTGAGCGCGTTCCGGGTCGATACCACGTTGCGCTCCCCCATGTTCACCGTGCCGGGAGCGGTGAGCGTCGCGAACATGCTCGCGCCCCCCGCGATGCGGGCCGTGATCCGCCGGGGGCTCGCGCCCAGCCGCGCCATCTGCTCCAGCAGGAGGGGCACCGCCGTCTGGGCGCTCTTCGCCGGATTTACCTGCCGGCGGGAGAGCGCCGGCGACGGCAGCAGCACGTGGGCCAGCCCGCCCACCCGGACCGCGGCGTCGTGCAGGATGATCGCCACGCAGCTGCCCAGCCCGATGGTGAGCAGGACGTCCTCCTGGCCCCCCACCTTGAGGTCGGCCACCCGCACGATCAGCTCCCGACCGTTCCTGTCGCTCATGCGGGCCGCCGGTAGATGCGCTCGCGCGCATCCAGCAGGGTGAGCTGCTCGCGCGCCGCGCCGAACAACGTCTCGACCTTGCCGAGCACGAGGAGGCCGCCGGGGCGAAGCGCCTGCACGAACGAGCGGAACAGCCGCTCCTGCATCGGCCGGTCGAAGTAGATGACCACATTGCGGCAGACGATCAGATCGTAGGCCCGGACCGGCGGTCTCTCGCGGCTCAGGTCGAGCGCCCGCACCCTCACCCGCCGCCGGATTCGGTCGACCACCTGGTATTCCTCGCCGACCGGCTCGAAGTAACGGGCCCGCAGCGCAGCCGGCGTCTCCATGAGCGCTTCGCTGCGGTATCGTGCCGCCTCCGCTCGCCGCAGGCTGTCGCGATCGACGTCGGTGGCATCCACCTGGACCTGGTCGAGCGCTTCCGGATGGCCCCGCGCCGCGGCGAGCTCGGCGGCGAGGATGGCGAGACTGTAGGCCTCTTCACCCGAGGAGCAACCGGCGCTCCAGATCCGAAGCGCACCGGTGGGCGGCTCCCACAGCGGGGGCAGGAACCCCGCAGCGAGGCGCTCCCAGGTCTCCACGTTGCGGAAGAACCGGGTGACGTTGATCGTGAGCGCGTCACGCAGGTGCTCGTACTCGGTCGGAGTGCGGTCGAGCAGGCTCTGATAGTCCGCGTAGGTGTGAACTCCGCAGGCCCGCATCCGAACCGCGATCCGCCGGCGGATGCACTTGGCCTTGTAGGCCTCTATGGAAAGGCCGCCGCCCTCCGCGATTCGCCGGGCGAGCGCCTGAAACGCGAGATCGTCGGCGGCGCTGGTCACGAAGCGCGCTCGAGCATGTCGAGATTGGCCCGCGCCAGTTGATGACCCGGGTTGAGCTCGGTCGCCCGCTGCCAGCTGGCCCGCGCGCGGGCCGGGTCGCGCCGCTTGTACGCGAGATTCCCCAGCTTGAAGTAGAGGTCGTCGCCCAGATCGGGCTGCAGCTTTGCGGCCCGCTCGTAGGCGTCGAAAGCCTCGTCGTAGCGGCCGCTGCGGTAGCAGAGGTCGGCCAGGTTCTTGAAGATCTGGGGCAGCGATGGGTCCTCGGCCAGCGCCGCCCGCAGCTCGGCTTCCGCGCCCGCGAGGTCGCCCGCCGCCTCCAGCAGCACGGCCAGGTTATTGCGCAACACCGCGTGCTCGGGGAAGGCGGCGACACCCGCGCGGGCGACCGCGAGGCCCTGTTCCGACTCCTCCGCTCCTGCGTGGGCCAGCGCCGCGGCCCAATACCAGACCGGCGGCACCGGCTTCTCGCCCAGCAGCTCCTTCGCCCGCGCCAGACGACCAAGCGCGACCCCATGCTCGTTCCGCTTGAGCGCGACGACCGCCCAACCCAGCATGATGCGGGCGTCGTCTCGGGCTCGGCCGGCCGCTTCGCCGAAGGTCTTTTCCGCGTCGTCGTGCTGGCCCCGCTGCTCCAGCGCGAGCCCGAGATCGTGCAGGGTCGCCGGCCGGGGTCCGCCCTTCTCGGAGGCGGTGCGCAGGGACTCGACCGCTTCGGCCCAGCGACCCTGTCGGAGCGCGATGAGCCCGAGATAGAACGGCGCGCTGCCCTCGGACGGGCGGAGCTCGGCCACCCGGCGGAATTCGCGCAGAGCCTCGTCGAACATGGCCGCCTTGTAGAACGCGATGCCGAGATTGCGGTGCTCTTCGATCCGGCTCTCGTTGACCCGAGGCGCCTGCGCGGCGGCGGACGTGCCCACCCGGTGAGCGAATCCCGCCTGAATCAAGCCGTAGAGGGCCTGCCCCACGTCGAACTCGACCAGCCCCGATTCCTCCACCACCTGTTGCACGTCGCGGGTACCGTCGAGCAGCGGGAGGATCGCGCGCTGCCCGGCCGAGAGCGTGACGTCGGACTGGCCCACGTGGGCCGGGTCCACCGCGAAGATGAGATCGAAGGTGGGGATCTTCTTCTGAATCAGGCTCCACTCGTCAACCCGCCGGGCTCCCTCCAGCAGCAGATATTCCGGGTTGAGGCAGACCAGGATGTCCTCCCGCTCGGGGCGGACGCCGGCCTCGAAGTTGAACGTGCCCTGTGACCAGGTGAACAGGTAGTACACCGCCTCTTCGATCTGCAGCCGGACGTAGTCCTCCAGCTCTTTCCGCGCGAGCGCGCCCTGCTCGACCAGGATCTCGCCCAGCTTCCGCTCGCGCGCGCCGGCCTGGGCGTCGACCGCGGCCTGGAGCTGCTCCTGCGTGATCCGCTGACTGCGCAGCAGGAGGTCGCCCAGCCGATCCCGCCGGTTCACGATCGAGGCGTACGCGACCTGCCCCTCGTCGAAGTAGACCGTGCCGAAGCTCTGCCGATCGGCCAGCGCCAGACACCCGGTCCGGCGCCCGAGAAACAGGAGCTGGATCACGTCCGGAAGACTCGCCTCCTTCAGGCTGCCCTTGATCGCCATCAGCGCCACTCCTCGATCAGGCGGTCGCCGATGTCGGGCCAGTCCCAGACCATCTTCTCGCGACTCTTCACGCCGCCCACGCCCGGCGCGACCAGCCCGGAGGAGCGGTGCGCGGGCCGTCGAGGGGGCCGGGTCGGAGTGACTTCGAGCGCCGAGCGCGCAAATGCCACCGTGGGCGTGACCTGCTGGGCCTCGGCCGCGCTCAGCACCCGTTGGATCAGGCCATGCACCGCACGCACCGAATCGGCGGGGCGGCCGGCCAGATAGAGCGCGAGCTCGGGATCCGGCTGCTCGAGCTTCTCGCTCAGAACCTGCTCGGCCACTCGCTGACGGATCTCGTGATCGGGAGCCGGCAGGTCCACCACCAGGCCGCCCTCGAGGCGGGTCAGCAGGCGGGGCTCTACACCTGCCAGCTGGGGCAGCGGCACGGCCGTGGTGAAAACCATCTGTCGGCCGCTCTCGAGGAACTGGTTGAACAGCAGAAACAGCTCATCTTGTGAGCGGCTCTTCTCGGCCAGGAGATGAACGTCGTCGACCAGGAGGGCGTCCGCCCGGCGATAGCGCTTTCGCCACTGCGCTACCGCGTCGCGGTCGATCGCCTCGATCAGTCCGCCGGTGAACTCCTCGGCTGCGAGGCAGGCCACCGCGCGGAGCCCGCCCGCCACCAGTGCGTTACCGATGCCGTGCAGCAGGTGGGTCTTCCCCACCCCGCTCCCACCGACCAATACCAGCGGGTTGTACTTCTGTCCCGGCTGGGCCACGACCGCGTGAGCCGACTGCACGGCGACCCGATTGGCGGCCGCTTCTACCAGGGCATCGAGTCGCCAGAGCGTCGAGGGCGCAGGTGGCGGGTCGGTCCCGTCCTTCGCCTGCTCCAGCAGCGCTTCCGCCGCGGCGACGTCGCCGGGATCGCGGAACACCGGCGAGCCCGCGAGGGCCGGCGCTACCTTTTCCGCTTCGGTGCGCAGCGCGTCGAGTCGGAGTATGTCGGCCTCGAACTCGCGCAGCGCCTCGTCGGGCTCGCGGGCCAGCTCGCCCTCGAGCAGGAGCTCGAGTCGGGCGGTGCGATAGCCCTCGCCGCCCCAGCGGAGGATCGCGGCCGCCACCTTGCCGCGCCACGTCTCGATCTGCTGACTGAGCGTGGCTGAGATCTCGGACAGGAAGTCGCCGAACTCGTCGTCGGGGGCGGGAGCGGGCGGGAGCGGGCGGGAGCCGACGGGAGCGGCGATTTCGGAGCCCCCCGCTCCCGCCTGCTCCCGCCTGCTCCCGTCCGCTCCCGCCCGCCCGCCGAGCAGCCTGCCCACTCCCTCGACCGTCACCGCCTCGCCCGCCGCCTGGTGCGCCACCAAACGGTTGAGTCCACCGACCAGCTCCCGCACGTTGTCGATTGGGAGCTTCGCCACCGCCTCGAGCACGCCGGCATCGAACGTCGCTCGGCGCTCCTCCGCCTTGCGGCGCAGGATCGCCACTTTGGTCTCGTAGTCGGGCGCCGCGATGTCGATCACGAGGCCGCCGGCGAACCGGCGGATCAGTCGCTCGTCCAACGCTTCGATCTCGGCCGGTGGGCGATCGCTGGCGAGCACGATCTGACGGCTGGCGGTCTGCATCGCATCGACGATCCGCAGCAGCTCGGCCTGGGTCTCACGCTGGCCAGTGAGAAACTGGACGTCGTCCACCAGGAGCAGCGCCACATCGAGAAACCGCTTGCGGTAGGCCTCTCCCTGCCCCGAGCCGATGGCGGCGTGGAACGATTCGATGAAGTGGTCGAGCGTCAGGTACTCGACGCCGAGGGAAGGGTCGATCGCCCTGGTGGCATGACCGATCGCCATCAGCAGATGGGTCTTGCCCAGCCCCGGCCGGGCATAGAGAAACAACGGGTTATAGACCCCGCCCGGCGTCTCGGCCACTGCCCGCGCCGCCGTGACCGCGAGGCGGTTGGCCGCGCCGACGACCAGCGTATCGAAACGGAAGTACGGGTTGAGCGGCGGCGTCATTCGGGAGGCCCCCCGGCCGCGAGTCGCCGCAGCACCAACTCGGAGATCCCCTTCAGCGTCTCGAATACGCCGCCGCCGTGCAGGGCGTCGGCCGGGAAGCTCTGCACCGCGCGGAAGTTCAGCGCATCGTCCAGCTCCGGCGGGGACAGAATCAGGTCGCCGGGCAAATCCTGCTTGTTGTACTGCAATACCACCGGCAGCTGCCGTACGTCCACGCCCTGCGCCAGCAGATTGGTCTGCATGTCCTGCAGGCTCTCGAGATTGTCGTCCAGCCGGCGGGCCTGGCTATCCGCGACGAAGACCACGCCGTCGGCGCCCTGGAGGACCAGCTTCCGGGTCGAGGCGTAATAGCTCTGGCCCGGCACCGTATAGAGCTGGAACTTGGTCGCGAAGCCGGAGATGCTGCCCAGGTCGAGGGGCAGAAAATCGAAGAACAGGGTGCGGTCGGTATGGGTGGCGAGCGAGACCATCCGGCCGCGCCGGGATTCGGGCACCCGGCCGAAGACATACTGCAAGTTGGTCGTCTTGCCCGATCGGCCGGGACCGTAATACACGATCTTGCAGGTGATTTCCCGGGCCGCGAAGTTCACGAGCGACATCGCGTCACCGCCCGAACAGCGCGCGGAGGCTCGCATTGAGCTCGCGCTCGAAGGTCTCCGGCAGCACCTGCTGCACCGGCGCCTGCCGGGGCGCGGCCTCCACCAGCTCGACCACCAGCCGATCAAAGAAGAGCTGCACCAGACCGACGGTGCTTTCGCCGTCGAACACGACCAGGCCGATCCAGCGCCCCCGCGGGGTCTCGAACGGCGCAAGGAATACGTGCTGCCGGATCCCCTGATGGACCAGCGAATGAAAGCGGGACTCGCCGACCAGCCGAGCGATCTCACCGGTCGACGCCATGATGGCCGCGCCCAGCGCGGCCGCGGTCATCACGTCCAGCGAGCGGGCGAACCCGTGCTGGGCCACCACCTGGCCCGACGAGGTCATGAGCAGCGTGAGCCGGGCCGACGATTCGGCGAGGAAGCGCTCCAGCGGCGCGGTCACCCACGGCTCAACGCTCCGCATCAGGCGAGCCTTCCCGCCGCGCTCAGCATCTCGAGGCGGGCGAGGCCTACGTTCACGTCGGGACCGGCGATCGCCACGAGCACGAGCTCACCGCAGGGCGCCGCCAGCACGGTGCCGGTCGCGGCCTGGAGCTGCAGGAATACGGGCTCCCGCCGGCCGGCACACTCGGTCGCGCGCCGCATGCGATTGGTGAGACTCGCGGCCAGCGCCGCGACGGCCCGGCCGTCCACCCCGGTCATCAGCGACTCGGCGACGATCAGCCCGTCCGCGGCCGACACGAGGACCGAGCCCCGGATGCCGCGCACCGACGAGAGCCGATCGAGCAGCTCCACCGGGCCGCTCATGGCCCCCGCTCCAGCCAGATCCGAGCCGCGGCCGACGCGCGATCGGCGAACCGGGCCACCCGACCCATCGGCACGTCGAGGCCGCGGACCGTCAGGAGCAGCGTGGAGTCGGTGGGCGCGGAGAGGTACAGGTTGCCGTCGCCGCACTCTACGGCAAGTCCGTTCCACTCGCCCAGGCTCAGCAGGCGCGCGGTGCGCGCCGCTTCCTTCGACACGCCGGCCAGCAGTGCCGCCACCTCGTCGGCGACGTCTCGGCCGTCCGGGTCCCGGAGTCCGCCGCCCAGCCGAAGACCGTTCGCGTCGAGCAGCAGCAGGCCGTCGGCGCCACCGTCCAGCCCCGTGAATACCGCCTCGTCTGCGGCGGACGGGGCGGCCTCGTCGAAGGAGAACGTGAGAGCACCGGCGGGCCGGCGGTCAGAGGCGGGCAGGCGGGCAGGCGAAGAGGCGGGCCGGCGGGCAGGCGGGCCGGCGGGCAGTGGCACCGAGGAGGCTTCGGCTTCGGATTCATCGGCAGCCACTTCGGGCGAGCTGTCGCTGCCCGCCTCTTCGCCTGCTCGCCTGCCCGCCAATACTCGCTCCAGCGCCGCGACGGACCCGGCATCGTCGGGGTCGGCCTGCGCCGCGTACGCGAGGTGGGTTTCCGCCGAGGCGAGATCGCCGGCCTGGTAATAGAGGAACCCGAGTCCCTTGTGAGCGGACACCAGCCCGGCGTCGCACTGAAGCGCGGTGACCCACGCCTCGAAGGCGCGGTCGGGCTCGCCCCGGTCGCACAGAATGCGGGCGCAGAGATCGTGGGCTCGGGCCAGCTCGGGATACCGCGTGAGCCCGGTCCGCATCACCTTATACGCGGCATCCAGCTGGCCGCGGCGACGCAGCGCGTCGCCCAGGTCGAGAAAGACCAGGCTTTCGGGATCGGCGGCCAGCTCCGCCGTCATGCCGCGGATGTCGTCAGACATGGCGTTCCCTCAGCGCGTCGGCCAGCACCTGTGCGGCGTCGCGCAACCGCGCCACTGCCACGGCGTGGCCGCGCTCGTCAGCCGACTGCCCGTCGGCCCGGGTCCAGCGGTCGCAGCTTTCGACCGCATCGGCAAAGCGCCCCTGTGCCACCAGCGCCAGCGCGAGGAAACGGCGCGGCGCGGCCGCCGTGGGACTGCGGTGGAGCGCGTGCACCAGCGCTTCTTCCGCTTCCTCCCACCGAGCCAGCCGGATCAGCGTGCGCCCCAGCGCCAGATAGCCATCGGCCCGTTCGGGATCGGCGGCGATCAGATCGACCGCCGCGAGCCGGGCCGACTCGAAGTCGCCCATGGCCAGATGTTCGTCCACCCGGGCGGTCGCCGGCCCGCCCGGCTGCGGAGCCGCGGGGGTGGCTGTGGCCGGCGCCGGCGAGTCGAGGATCACGACTCCGGCGCTGGTGAGGCCGTAAATGGTGCGGGCGACGTCGAAGTCGGAACGACCGAGCGAGTCGGCGATCAATCGGAGGTCACGGGCACCGTCCACCGCGGCCAGGACCTCCCACTCGAAGGGCACCAGATCGAGCGGCGCTGCGCTGTCGTTCTCCGGCGGACGGAGCCGAGGGACCACGCCCAGGTGGGGCACTATGCTCTCGATCCGGGTCCACTCGTCGATGCGCCGAGCCGCCTCCATGAGCAGCGCCTCGGTGGCGATGCTCACCGGCGCTTCGATCTCTGATCGATCCGGGGGGCCCTCGACGAAGGAAAAGTAGCCTTCGGACCAGCTCATCAGCTCGAACACGACTTCTTCCACCTGCGCCCGCACGGACCGCTCGAGCTCGCGGCCGCCTACCGCGTCGATCGCCACCAGGATCTCGCCGAGCCGCCGCCGGTCTCCCGCTTCCTGAAGCGCGCGCGCCCGGCTCAGGTCTTCCTCCCTGAGCTTGCCCGCGCGCAGCAACAGCTCGCCCAGCGGATGGGGATTGCTGGTGATGTGCGCACCGATCACGGCCCCACGCTCGAAGGTGACGATACCGGCGTTCTGCCGCAGCTCGGAGGTAACCCGCAGCACACCCGTCTTCCGTCCTAGATCCAGCAGCTGGAAGACGTCGTGGATGTTCAGCTCTTTGAGCGGTCCCTCGATCACGGCTCACCCCGCCACGGTCGCGAAGATGTGCTGGAGGTCGCGAGCCGACCGAGCCCGGCTCCGCGCGTCGGCCGCGAGCACGCCCGCCGGATCGAGCTGGATGAGCTGCTCCCAGTCGGCCACGGCATCCCCGAACCGACGCTGCCGGGCCCGCGCGACGCCGCGGCAAAACAGCGCGGCGCGGTGCTCGGGATCGAACCGGAGCACGCGCTCCAGCGCCTCGAGCGCCTCCGGCGTGCGCCCGTCGTCGAGCAGCACCCGCCCCAGGGCGGCGAGCGCCTCCAGCTCGTAGGGATCGGTCTCCAGCACTTCCACCAGCAGGTTCACCGCCGCGGCCGCCGACTCGGTCCGCTGCAGCAGGCTCGCGAGCGCCAGTGCGGCGGGCGTAAAGGTCGGGAGGACCTCGAGCGCGCGCTCGTAGGCGGTACGCGCGACGGGCAGCTGATCGCGCTGCTCCTCGAGCTGGCCCAGCTCGTACCAGACCTGGGCCATGGACCCGTCGAGGCGGAGCGCTTCCCGATACGCCGCGTGAGCCGCGTTCCGGTCACCCAGGCGGGTGGCGATGCGGCCCTGGAGATGGTGCAGATCCGGGCGGCCGGGTGCGAGCGCCTGGGCCGCGCGGGCGGACTCGAGCGCGCCGACCGCGTCACCGACATCGAGCCGAACCCGGGCGCGGAGCACGTGAGCCTCGACCACATCAGCCCCGCCGCGGGCGAGAGCCTCCGCGAGCGGCGTGGCGTCGGCGGTGCGACCCAGCGCCAGCAGCGCCCGAATCTCCCCCGCGGCCGCGTCGGTGTGCTGGGGATCCATCGCGCGGGCCTCGCGGTAGCGCTCCAGGGCTTCGCCATGCAGCCCGCGGCGGGCGAAAAGATCACCCAACAGCGTGGTCGCCGCGGCGGGCGCCGCCCCCCGGGCTCGCGCCCGGCTAAGCTCGGCCGTGGCCCGCTCGAGCAGTCCCTTGCTGATGTAGTCCCGCGCGAGCGCGAGCGGATCGGCCGAGCGCTCGGCTCCGGGAGGGCGGGCGGGCGGCGGCGCCAGCTCGCGGAACAGATTGTCCAGCACCGAGGCATCGAACGAGAACTCGGCTCCGAGCTCTCCCGTCACGATGTCGGCCGCCAGCTCGGGCGGGACCGCGATCGTGGGGTCTTCGAACTGGAGGTCGATGGTGAGCGCGTACTTCTGGGGCACGTAAAAGGGGTCGAGCTCGAGCGCTCGCTTGGTGGCCCGGAGCGCACCGTCGAAGTCGCCCAGCTGGCTCAGCGTGAAGCTCAGATTGTAGTGCGCCGAGGCGAAGTTGGGGTCGCCCTCCACTGCCCGGCTGAAGGCTGTGCGAGCCTCGCTCCAGCGCTTCAGCTCCATCAGCACCAGCCCGATGCCGTTCCATGCGGCGGCATTGTGCGGCGCCTGAGCCAGAACCTGGCGATACGCCGCCAGCGCCGGCTCGAGCCGGCGGCGCTGCAAGTGGAGGAGCCCGAGATTGAGCCGTGCCGCCGGCGGGGCGCCGGACACCGCCAGGGCGCGGTCCAACGCGTCGATCGCGCCGTCTACCTCGCCCTCGTGCGCCCGCAGCACGCCGAGATTGTTCCAGGCCAGGCCGTAAGCCGGGTCCAGCGCCGTCGCTCGCTCGTAAGACAGCTCGGCTTCAGCCCGGCGGCCCGCCTGGTGGAGCGCCACGCCGCGCTCGTTCCACAGCTTGGGTGAGTCGGGGTAGTCGTGGAGCAGCGATTCGTACAGCTCGATCGCGGCCGGGAGATCACGCCGGAGGATGTGGACCTCCGCCATCGCCTGAAGGTTGAGCCGTCGGTCCTCGCCGCCATCCAGGCCCATGCGATACTCGCGGAGCGCTTCGGCGAGATAGCCACGCTGGCGAAAGGCGAGGCCCAGATTGAAGTGCGCGAGAGCGCCGCCCTCGACCACGTGCGGGCGAACCGACTCGCGTGCTGCCTCCTCGTCCCGGGCCACCACCCGCTCCAGCGCGAGATTGGCTTGGGCCCGGGCCAGCGCCGGATTGAGCCCGATGGCGCGCTTGGTCGCCTCCCGCGCCCGCTCCTGCTGACCCATGTCCCCATAGAGAAAGGCGAGGAGATAGTGGGCCTCGGCGTTGTCCGGGCTCCGCGCGACGGCAGCCTGCAGCGCGGCGAGCGCCTGGTCGTTCAGGCCGCGGTTGTACAGGGTCTCGCCGAGATGGAACAGGGCCACGGAGCTGGAGGGGTCGCGCTCGCAGGCCAGCGCGAACCACTCGCCGGCGACTTCCAGCCGTCCGCGGGCCCGCTCCGCGAGCCCGACCTGGATCAGCGCGCCGGGGTCATCCGGGTGCCACGCCAGGAGCGTCTCGAACTCCTGCGCTGCTTCCGCGTGATGGCCGAGCGAGGCGTAAGCGCGCCCCAGCTCCCAGCGAGACTCGCGATCGGCCGGGGCGCGACGGAGCCGCTCCTGCAGCTCCGCCACCACCCGGTCATAGTGCCCGCTGGCCCGGTAGGCGATCTCGAGGTTGGCCCGGGCGACCTCCATGCGCGGATCGAGCTCGAGCGCCTGGGTGAATTGCTGGATCGCCTCGGTGGCGAGCCCCTTTTGCCAGTAGAGGACGCCGAGATTGTTGTGGGCGCCGGCATCGGCCGGGTCGATGCGCCGGGCGAACGACCGGAGCACTTCCCGCTCGCGCTCGGCCAGCACGGCTCCGGACATGTTCAGGGCAGACGGATTGCGTCGAAGATCGCCCGCAAGGAGGGCATGTCGGGGAGCAGGAGGAAATGCCCCCGCAGAGGCTCGGCGGCCCCTTCGACCCGGAACGCGGTCTCGACGCAGAAGACGTAGTCGCGATCGTGCCCGAAGTTGAGGTAGGCCGTCGTGAGAATCGCCGCGCTCAGATCGATCACCAGACTGGGCACCGAGGGAACCAGCATCATGCCCATGAAGTCGCTCAGCGCGTTCATATACGCGCTCGCGAGGATGTTGCCCGCCTCCTTGAGGCCGGATTGCTCCATCGGGGTGAATTCGCCGGTCGTCCCGGGGGGCCGGCGGAACAGGATGTCGCAGAGGCTCCTGGCCGACGGCTCGGGGAACAGCACCAGGGTACGCCCGGTGAGATCGCCCATCATGTGCATCAGCACCGCCGCGATCACTTCGTCGGCGCTGCCCAGCAACTCGGGGACTTCCTCGAGCGGCCGGATGTTCACCTCCGGCACGTTGATCATGATCGTACGGTTGGTGAGCTGGGACAGGGCCGTAGCCGCGTGGCCCGCGCCGATGTTCGCGACCTCCTTCAGCGCGTCGAGCTGCAGCTCCTTGAGATCCCGCACGTCTTCCATCATGCGCCCCCCTACACCAGTGCGGCCGCGTCGAGGATCAGCGCCGGCGCGCCGTCGGCCAGGATGGTGGCCCCTCCGAGGTAGGACGGCAGTCCGCGCGGCGCATCGAACGGCTCGATCACGATGTCCTGCTGGCCCAGCAGCGCGTCCACCACCAGGGCGGTGCGGCGCTCCCCGACCTCGAGGATGATCGTGGGGCGGCGCGCCGGCAGCCCGTTGCCCTTCGCCGCCACCAGATCGCGCAGGTGCACGGTCGGGATGACCCGCTCCCGCACCACCAGCGCTTCACGGCTCCGGAGCGCGGTCACCGCCCGGGGATCGAACTCGACCGTCTCCGCTACGTAGGCCAGCGGAACCGCGTAGCGCTCCTCCCCGGCCTGCGCCAGCAGCGCGCGGACGATCGCCAGGGTGAGCGGAACCCGCAGCGTGAACGTGGTGCCCCGCCCCTGCTCCGTCTGCACCTCGAGGCTCCCGCCCATCACCCGGGCCCGCGCGAGGGCCACCTCGACACCCACGCCCCGGCCCGAGATCCCGCTGACCTGACGGGCGGTGCTGAAGCCCGGGCGGGACAGCACCCGCAGCAGGACGTCATCGGTCAGGGTCTCGACCGCCGCGTCGGCCAGGCCATCGCGCTTCGCCCTGGCGAGGACGGCTGCACGGTCGATCCCGCGGCCATCGTCGCTCACCCGGATCGCGACCGTGCGGCGCTCGCGGACGGCCGAGAGGAGGATCCGCCCCTCCGCCGCTTTGCCGGTCGCTTGACGGTCGTCGGCCGACTCGAGACCATGGTCCGCGGCGTTCCGGATCAGGTGCAGGAGCGGATCACCCAGCTCGTCGAGGATCGAGCGATCGAGCTCGATGGCCCCGCCTTCCATCTCGAACCGGATCTGCTTGCCCAGGTCACGAGCCAGATCGCGCACCAGCCGTGGAAAGCGATCGAAGACCTCGCTGACCGGCGTCATCCGCGCGGCGACGACCTGAGTCTGGAGACCGCCGACCAGCCGGCTCACGCTGCCGGCCACCTCCTGCAGCTCAGTGTCATCCCCTCGCGCCAGGTCAAGCAGCCGGTTCCGGGCAACAACCAGCTCGCCCACCAGCTTCATCATCGCATCGAGCCGGCTGAGATCCACCCGGATCTGCCGCGCCGCCACGACCGGGCCTTCGGTCTCGACCGCCACGTTGGCGTCGAACGCGACCGCCTCCACCTCGCCCGCGGCGCGGATCGCCGCCTCGATCTCGGCCGGCGCGGTATCGGTGCGGAGGTGGAAGCTGAACCGCCCGTCGAAGTCCTCTCGCTCGAAGGCGGTGGCGGGCGGCCGCAGCGCGGTGACCTTCCCGAAGGCTTCCACCCGGCGTAACGCGAGCAGCGCGCGGGCGCCCCGCATGGGCGTGCCCGAGCGGATGGTGACGCCGACGAGATGGCCAGGAGGGCGGGCAGGCGGGCGGGCGGCCGGGGCGGGAGCGGACGGGAGCGGACGGGAGCGGACGGGAGCGGGAGATTCCCCGCCGACACCCGTCGGCTCCCGACTGCTCCCGTCTGCTCCCGTCTGCTCCCGTCCGCTCCCGCCCGCGCCTGCCCGATCAAGCGCCGCCAGCAGCCTAGCCGATGGCTCGCCCTTCCCCGCCGCCGCGCCCTCGACCGCCTTCTCCAGGGCGTCCACGCTCCGGAAGAGCAGCTGGATCAGATCCGGCGTGATCGTCGTGCGCCCGCCGCGAATCGTGTCGAGCACGTTCTCCGCCCGGTGGGCGAGATCAGCGACCGGGCCGTAGCCCAGCGTGGCCGCCATGCCCTTGATGTTGTGGATCGCGCGGAAGAGACCGTTCACCGGCTCGGACGCGCCCGGCGTCCGCTCCCAGTCCAGCAACAGCTGGTTGCAGGTGCGGAGATGCTCGCGGCTCTCTGCGAGAAACAGCGCGGCGTACTTCGGGTCCGCCATGGCCAGATCAGCCGAGGACGCGCTGGACCGCTTCGAGCACCCGGGAGGGCTGGAACGGCTTGACCACGAAATCCTTGGCGCCGGCCTGGATCGCCTCGACCACCAGGGCCTGCTGGCCCATCGCGCTGCACATGAGGATCTTGGCGTCGGGATCCTGCTTGCAGATCTCCCGCACCGCCTCGATGCCGCCCATGTCGGGCATCACGATATCCATGGTGACCAGGTCGGGCTTGAGCTCCCGGTACTTCTGCACAGCCTGGAGCCCCGACTCCGCCTCCCCGACGACGTCGAAGCCGGCCTGGTTGAGAATGTCGCTGATCATCGTGCGCATGAAGATCGCGTCATCGCAGACGAGGACGGTATGACTCACTGCCCACCTCCGAGCGGTTCCGGATTGCCGCCGGCGACCGACGCCAGCAGCGCATCAATGTCCAGCAGGATGAAGTACCGATCGTCGTACGCGGCCACCGCGCGCACCAGCGCGGGATCCACCCCAGGCAACTCCTCGCGGGGCGAGACGGAGCCGGGCGGAAGCTCCAGGAAGTCGAGCACCTGGCTGACGGCGAGGCCGAAGCGGCGGCCGTCAAGGTCGAGCACCAGGATCGCGCCCTCGTCGCCCGGCCGGGCGGGCCGGCCGAGCAGCGCGTGTCCGTCGGTTACCGTGAGCAGGCCGCCGCGAACATTAACCAGCCCTTCCACGGCAAATGGCACGCCGGGAATACGAGTGGCAGGAAGGCGAGGGAGCACCTCCCGGACTCGGCCGGCAGGGGCGGCGCAGATCAGGTCGCCGATGCGAAACACCACGACCGCCAACGTGTCGGCTTCACTCATGTCTATTGAAGAACAGAAGATACGCGAGGGGATCGGGGCGGGCAACGAGGTCGGGGCCGCCCGCGAGGTCGAGGGCGGCCCGCAGGTCCGGCGGCCACTCCGAGCGAAACTCGAGCGGGAGCCCGGACAGGGGGTGGCGAAACGCAAGCCACGCCGCGTGCAGGGCCTGGCGGGGCGTTGCCCGCTCGAGCGCGTCGGCGGAGGCCCGGGCGGCTCCTGAGATCCGGCGGCTGCCGCCTCCGGCGTAGATCGGGTCGCCCACGATCGGATGGCCCACCTCCTCGAGGTGAACCCGGATCTGGTGGGTGCGCCCGGTGTGAAGCTCGAGTCGCAACAGCTCCACGCTGGCGAACCGTGCCACGACGTACGCATCGGTCCGTGCGGCTCGACCGGTCGGGACGATCGCCATGCGCTTCCGGTCACGGGGATGGCGGGCGAGCGGCGCCTCGATCACCGTCGGGCTCTCCCCCAGGTGCCCCCACGCGAGCGCGGCGTACGCCCGCAGGATTCGGCGCGCGGCGAGGAGCTGACTGAGCCGCCGATGGGCCAGATCCGTCTTGGCCACCAGCATGAGTCCGGAGGTATCGCGATCCAGGCGATGCACGATGCCGGGCCGACCTTCGATGCCGCCGCCCAGCGCGGTGCCGCGGGCCACCAGCGCGTTCAGCAGAGTGTCGTCCCAATGGCCCGGCGCCGGGTGGACCACCAGCCCCGCGGGTTTGTCGATCACCGCGAGCTGCTCGTCCTCCCAGACGATCGTGAGCGGGATCTGCGCTGGGCGAAGCTGTCGTGGCGGTCCGGCCGCGGGAAAGACGACGGCCACCCGATCTCCGCGCGCCAGCGTGCGCGACGCGCGGGCGGTGCCGCCGTTTACCTGGACGGCCTTGTCGGCGATCAGCCGGGCGGCCTGGGTGCGGGAGAGTTGGAGCTGGTCGGCGAGGAACCGGTCGAGGCGCTCGGTGGCATCGGCGCAGATGCAGAGCTCGATTGCTGCTCGGGCAATGGGGGCGGGCTCGTCGGGCACCCGCGCTTCGCCGTCTGAAGTGTTTTCTGCCCGTCTGCCCGGCGTCACGCCGCCGGCGCCGACTCGGCCTGGGCGCGGCGGTGATCCTCCCGCCAGAGCGCGATGGCGAGCGCGATGCCCCCGCAGCTCACGGCGATGTCCGCCACGTTGAACGTGGGCCAGCGGAGCGAGCCGATGCCCACGTCGAGAAAGTCCACCACACCCCGCGAGCTCCGCACCCGATCGACCAGGTTGCCGGCCGCTCCACCCGCCACGAGCCCGAGCGCCAGCTGGCGGAAGCGGTCGCCCTGCGAGGTATGGAGCGACATGCGGTTGAGCACCAACACGGCGAGCACGGCCACCGCAAAGAAGACCCACCGCGAATAGGGCCCCACGTGCAAGCCGAACGCGGCCCCCCGGTTGTAGACCAGCCGCAGCTGAACCCACTCGCCTATCACCGGCACGCCGGGCGTCAGCAGCAAGGTGGCCTCGGCGACCAGCTTGGTCAGGACGTCGAGCACCACCACCAGCAGCGCGGCGGCCCAGAACAGCCGGCGGTCAGCGACGCTTCCCATCCTCTTCTTTCTCCTTGCAGGTGATGCAGAGCCGCGCGTGCGGCAGCGCGTCGAGCCGCTCGAACGCAATCTCGGCGCCGCAGCTGTGGCAATGGCCGAACTTCTCCGGCGTCTTGTACAGCCGCCCGAGCGCTTCGTTCACGTGCCAGAGATAGCGACCCTCCTGGGAAGCGAAGAGGAACTGCTTTTCCCGCTCCATCGCGTCCGTTCCCTGGTCCGCCATGTGGAAGGAATACGACGACAGGTCGCCGTCGGACGACTGGAGCGAGGCGTTGAACGACTCATCGTAGTACCCCAGCTCCTTCATCACCCGCGCCCGCTCCTCGAGCAGACGCTTTTCCATGTGACCCAATTGCTTCTTGTTCATGCGACATCAAGCTCCGTTAGGGTCAGACCGCCGACCGTTCTTCGTACCGCCGTACCCCCAACACAATCTTCACGCCGTCGCTCTCGAGCAGCTGCTCGCGGTCCGGTTCGATCGGCGGGGCGCCGAGCTCGAAACGACGGGCGAGGGTCTCTTCCCGAATGAAGTCGCCGTGCGGCCGCAGCGCATCGAGCGCTTCCGTGTCGCCGTCGATCCAGAGGTGGATGCGCGTGGTGTACTCGTAGCCCGCGTCCTTGCGAAGCCGCTGGACCCGGTTGACCAGCTCCCGGGCAAAGCCCTCGCCGCGAAGCGCGTCGTCCAGCTCGGGATCGAGGGCCACCACAAAGGGGCCCTCGCTCTTCACCAGCCACTGACTCGCGACCTCCCGCTCGACCGTCACGTCCTCCGGCACATAGGTGATCGTTTCGCCCTCGAGCTCGAGCGCCACGGCGTCCCCCGCCTCGAGCTGGCGCAGTTGCGCCTGGGTCACGCGACTCACGGCCGCCGCCACGTCCGGCGTGCGCTTGCCGTACCGCTTGCCCAGCGAGCGGAAGTTAGGCTTGGCCCGAAGCCGAACCAGCTCGGCATCGGAGCTCACGACCTCGATCGTCTTCACGTTGACCTCGAGCCGGAGCAACCCCAGCAGCTCATCGAATGCCGCGCCGCGGACCCCGGCAGGCACGGCCACGTACATCCGGCGGAGCGGCTGGCGCACCGGCAGGCTGGCCTCGTTACGGACCGCCCGCGCCAGGGAAGCAAGCCGCCGCACCGCGTCCATGGCGCCTTCGAGCGCCGGGTCCCGCCGACCGTGCGGCACGGGAAACCGCGTCAGGTGCACTGAAGTTCCCGCCAGCGCGCGGTGGAGCCAGTCGGTGGTGAACGGCGCCGCCGGCGCCAGCAACCGAGCCACGGTCGCCAGCGCTTCGTGCAGGGTCGCCACCGCCGCCCCATCGGCCTTCCGACCCGGGGCCCAGAACCGGGCCCGGGAGAGCCGGACGTACCAGTTCGAGAGATCGTCCACCACGAAGTCCATGATCGCCCGAGTGCCGGCAGTCACGTCGTATGCGCCCCACTGGCCGGTGACGGCATCCACCGTGGCATCGAGTCGGCTCAGCAGCCAGCGGTCGAGCTGAGTCCGGGCCGAGAGCGGCGGCGCCTGCTCCGGCTGCCAGTCGCCGGCGTACAACGAGAAGAACCCGTAGGTGTTCCGCAGCGTGTTGAAGAAGCCGCCCGCGACCTCGGGGATGGTCCGCCGGTCGAACCGCTTGGGCAGCCACACCTGGCTCGAGGCCAGCAGGTAGACCCGGATCGTGTCAGCCCCGAACTCGCGGATCATCTGCCAGGGATCGACCACGTTGCCCCGGCTCTTGGACATCTTCTGGCCCTCGGGGTCGAGCACCAGCTCGTTGACGATCACGTGCTTGTAGGCGACCTCGTCGAACGCCGTCGTCGCGATGGCGAGCAGGCTGTAGAACCAGCCCCGAGTCTGGTCCACCCCTTCGCAGATGAAGTCGGCGGGGAAATGAGCCTTGAACTCCGCCTCGTGCTCGAACGGGTAATGCCACTGGGCGTACGGCATCGATCCCGAGTCGAACCAGGTGTCGATCACCTCGGGCGTCCGCCGCATGAGGCCGCCGCAGTGGCACGCCCAGACGTACTCATCGATGTACGGCTTGTGCGGGTCGAAGGTGTCGGGCAGCGGCTTGCCCCATCGCTCGGCCAGGCGGCGATAATCCGGAATCACCTCGACGTGCGACGGATCGCCGTCGCAGACCCAGACCGGCAGCGGCGTGCCCCAGTAGCGGTCGCGCGAAAGGGCCCAGTCCACGTTGTTCGCCAGCCACTCGCCGAACCGTCCGGCACCCACTTCGGGGGGATGCCAGTCGACCTGGGCGTTGAGCGCGAGCATCCGGTCCTTCACCGCGGAGGTTCGCACGAACCAGGAATCCCGGGCGTAGTAGATCAGCGGACTCGCGCAGCGCCAGCAGTGCGGATAGGTGTGAGTGTACGGCTGGGTGAGATGCCAGCGCCCATCCAGCTTGAGCTGCTGGATGATCAGGTCGTTGGTCTCCCGGGCCGTCACCAGCTTGCCTTCGATCTCCGGCCAGGTAGTCCCGGTGAAGGTGCCGTCGGCCGCGACCGGACGCACCAGCGCGAGGCCGTGCTCCTGGCCCACCGCGAAATCGTCGGCCCCGAACGCCGGCGCCATGTGCACCAGCCCCGAGCCGTCGGCGGCGGTTACGAAGTCGCCGGCCACCACGATGCGCGAGACGCGGTCGTCCGGCAGCGGCACCACGTCGAGCGGCCGCCGGTAGCGCAGGCCCACGAGATCGCGCCCCTTGAAAGTCCGGATCGGCGGGATTGCCCGGAACGGCACCAGCTGCTTGCGGGATCGCGCGCTCCGGCGGCCGGCGCCCACGGTGCCCGCGCCCGGCGCGATCTCCTCCAGGCCGCTCGGCAGATCGGCGCGCGCCGTCGCGAGAATGATGGTCCGGCCGTCCACCGGATATTCGGCGTATTCCAGCTCGGGGTTGACCGCAACGGCCACATTGGAAAGCAGGGTCCACGGCGTCGTGGTCCAGATCAACAGCTGGCGCTTGGGATCGTCCTCCAGCGGGAACGTGACGTACACCGAGTTGGTGGTGTTCTCCTCGTAGCCCAACGCCAGCTCATGACTCGAGAGCACGGTGCCGCACCGCGGACAATAGGGGAGCACGCGATGGCCCCGATACAGCAGCCCCCGTTCGTGCAGCCGGTGCAGCAGCCACCACACGCTCTCGACGTACTCGTTGCTGCAGGTCACGTATGGGTGCTCGTAGTCGAGCCAGAAGCCGATCCGGTCGGAGAGGTTTTCCCACTCCGACTGATACTTGAAGACGCTCTTCCGGGCGCGGGCATTGAATTCGGCGACGCCGAAGCGCTCGATGTCCTTCTTGCCGTTGATGCCAAGCTCTTTCTCGATCTCGATCTCCACCGGCAGCCCGTGGGTGTCCCAGCCCGCGATGCGGGTGACCGACTTCCCCTGCATCGCATGGAACCGGCACACCAGGTCCTTGATCGTGCGGGAAAAGACGTGGTGGATGCCGGGCCGGCCGTTGGCCGTGGGAGGCCCCTCGAAGAACACGTATGGCGGCCCCTCGCGCCCCGCTTCCACCGTACGCTGAAACAGCCGCTCGGCCTTCCACACCTCGAGCTGATCCTGCTCGAGCTGGTCGGGATTGACATCGGGCCAGGCGGGAAATCCCATGCGCTACATCCGCTCTACGACACGCTGGATCAGCTGGGTCAGCGATGGCTCCGCGCGCCGCGCGGTATCGATGATGCGAGTGATGTCGGCCGGCTCCAGCGCATCCGGCAGACACTGATCGGTGATGATCGAGATACCGAGCACCCGCATCCCCTCGTGGTTGGCGACAATCACCTCGGGCACGGTGGACATTCCCACTACGTCCGCCCCGATCGCGCGGAGCATCCGGTATTCCGCTCTGGTCTCGAGATTGGGACCCGCGACCGCCACATAGGTCCCCTCTCGCAAGGTGATGCGGAGCTCGAGCGCCACTTCCCGCGCCAAAGCGCGAAGCCCCGGATCGTAAGCCGCTGACAAGTCCGGAAAGCGCGGCCCCAGCCGCTCGTCGTTGGGGCCGACCAGCGGGTTGTCGCCCAGCAGGTTGATGTGGTCCGCCAGCAGCACCAGATCGCCGGGCGCCCAGAGCGGCTGCATCCCGCCGCAGGCGTTGGAGACGATAAGGGTCGAGGCACCGAGCGCGTGAAGAACCCGTACCGGAAACGTTACCTGCGCGAGCGAGTAGCCCTCGTAGCGGTGGAAGCGGCCCTGCATCGCCACTACCAGCTTGCCCCCAAGCTGGCCGAGCAGCAGGCGGCCGGCGTGCGATTCGACGGTGGAGAGCGGGAAGCCGGGGATCGACTCGTAGGGAACCGCGGTCGCGACCGCGATCTCACCCGCCAACCCGCCGAGGCCGGTGCCCAGGATGATCCCGACGGCCGGAGCGGGCGCCGCATGCGCGCGGACCGCGTCCGCCGCGCGCTGGATGTCGTCGTACAGCGAAACCGCCGTCAACCCGTCTCTCCCGCCCCCACTTCGATCTCGGACATTGCCGGTGGCCGCGGAGGCCCGGCGCCTTCTCTGGCCGCTGCCTGCAGCCCGTCCACTTCGCCCAGCTGCCGCTCGAGCAGGAGCCGGAAGCTTGCCACGTAGGCGTTGAACTGGCGGACCGCGTCCTCGGTTCGATCCCGCACCAGCTGGTGGTCCAGCTTGGCCCGGTCCACGATCCTGGCCGCCTCCACATGCGCCTCGCGCACGATGACCGAGGCTTCCTGCTCTGCCTGGGCGCGAAGGTCGGACCGGAGCTCTTGCGCCGCGATCAGCGCTTCGTGGACCGCCCGCTCGCGCTCCCGGTGGGAGCGCAACTGGTCCTGCGCGCTCTTGAGTCGCTCCTCGGCCTGCACTCGCGCCCGGGTCAGACGATCGATCTCCTCGGCCAGCCGGTTCTTGAACTCGTCCACCTGGGCGCGGTCATAGCCGCGGACCGCCCGTCCGAAGTCCTGGGTCCTCACGTCCTGCGGGGTCAGATGGAAGGCGTCGTCGGTCATTCGCGCGCTCCAAAGAGGACTGTCCCGAGCCGGACCATCGTGGCCCCCTCCTCCACCGCCACCGGATAGTCGGCCGACATGCCCATCGAGAGCTGAGGGAGCCGATGCCCACCGGCTTCCGCCTGGTCCCGCAATACCCGGAGCAAACGAAAGGCTCGCCGCTGCTCGGCAGCATCTTCGGTGAACGCGGCCATGGTCATGAGGCCGAGGACCTCGAGCCGCGCGAGCTCGCGCAGGCCGTCGAGCAGCGTCGGCAGGAGTTCGGGGTCTACCCCACCTTTTTGGGGCTCGTTCGAGCAGTTCACCTGCACCAGCACGGCCTGCCGTTGTCCCTCCGGCACCCGGCGATCCAGCTCGCGCGCGAGGTCCAAGCGGTCCACCGACTGGATAAGGGCAAAGCGACCGACCGCGTGGCGGGCTTTGTTCCGCTGCAGCGTGCCGATCAGGTGCCACTCGACCGGGACGTCCGAGAGCTGGTCCTGCTTGGCGAGCGCTTCCTGCACCCGGTTTTCGCCGACCACGCCGAGCCCCGCTGCGGCGGCGGCGCGAACCGCGTCCGAGCCTTGCGACTTGGTCACCGCTATGATGCTCACCGGATGGCTCCATCCCCCGAGCGCCTGGTGCCGGCCGATCGTCTCGCGCACGTGGGCGAGCCGGCCAGGGAGCTCCGGGAACGTCATAACCCTCAAATGTATCAAGGGATGCCAGGCAAACGTAGGGCCGATCAACCGGGGCCGGAGTCGGGCCTCACGCGGTCAGTTCGGCACGGGCGCGGCCAGCAGCTCGCGTACCCGCTCGGGCGTCATCCCCTGCTCCAGGCTCCCCTTCCGCGCTACCGAAATGCCGGAGGTCTCCTCCGACACCACCAGCACGATCGCATCGGTCTCTTCCGACAGCCCGAGCGCCGCGCGATGGCGGGTGCCGAGCGCCTTGCTGGGCATCGCCTGCTGAGTAAGCGGGAGGATGCAGCCGGCGGCAATGATCTGGTCGCCCCGAACCACCAGCGCGCCGTCGTGCAGCGGCGAGTACGGGCTGAAGATGGTGGCGACAAGATCGGCCGACAGACTGGCCTGCAGCCGGGTGCCGGAATCGAGGTACTCCTCCAACGCAACGTCGCGCTCCACTGCGATGATGGCGCCGGTGGCGCTCTGGCTCAGCCGGTCCACCGCCTCGGCGATCTCCTCGGCCACGACCGAGGCCGAGCGTCCGCCGAAGACGCCGAACGGCCGGGCCTGGCCCAGCCGCGCGAGCGCGTACCGAAGCTCGGGCTGGAACACCACCAGCGCGGCAAAGGCCCCGTAGGTGAAAACCACGCCGAGGACGTAGGTGATCATCGAGAGCTTGAGGAGAAACGCGACGACGTAGATCGCGGCGAGAACGACCAGGCCGAAGAGGATCTGCAGCGCGCGGGTGCCGGCCAGAAACTTGAGGATCCGGTAGAGCACCGCGGCCACGATCAGGATCTCGAGCAGGTCCCGCCAGGAGGGAACGGCGATCGGGAGCTGCTCGAGCGACACTAGGGGCCTCCGATGGCCTGGGCGACGGCCAGTGCCTCGCGCGTCGCGGCAATGTCATGAACCCGGAACAACCGAGCCCCGCGCTCCCAGGCGAGAGCGCACACGGTGGCGCTGGCGCGATCCCGCTCCGATGCGTCGAGATCGATCATGGCGCCGACAAACCGCTTGCGGGAGGGGCCTACCAGGATCGCCCGACCCAGCGAGAGGAACGCGGCGAGCCGGTCGCAGACCAACATATTCTGCTCCGGCGTCTTCGAGAAGCCGAGGCCAGGGTCGAGCACGATGGCCTCGGCCGCGATGCCGTGCGTGGTCGCCCGCTCCATCGCCGCGGCCAGCTCGCTCAGCACCGCCCCGACCACATCGTCGTACTCGGCGTGAGCATAGGACGCGATCTCGAGCAGGGTGCCCCGCGAGTGCATCAGCACCACACCGGCCCGAGCACGAGCCGCCTCAGCGGCCAGCGCCGGATCGTGGCGGAACGCCGTCACGTCGTTCACGATCGCCGCCCCGGCCTCGAACGCCGCCCGCGCGACCGTCGCCTTCGCCGTGTCCACCGAGATCAGGGTCTCCGGCAGGTCCCGCGCGATCGCCTCGACGACCGGAATCACTCGCCGGAGCTCTTCGGCCTCCGGTACCAGCTCGTCGCGGCCCGGTCGGGTGGATTCGCCCCCCACATCGATGATCGCCGCTCCCTCGCGCACCAACCGATCGGCATGGGTTCGGGCCTCGTCACACCCCGCATGTCGGCCGCCGTCGCTGAAGCTGTCGGGCGTGACGTTGAGAATGCCCATCAGGATCGGGCGGTCGAGCGGGACCTCGCCCCTGGCGGTGCGCCACACCGGCGGCGGCTCCGGCGGCATGGCCAGCCCGAGCCGGACCGAGACGTCACGCAACGGCTCCGGAGCGGTCCAGGGCCGGGCCAGCGCGCTCAGGCGGGAACGACTGCCCGCAACGATGGCCCAGCCGGCGCCGGTGAGCACCTCGAGGCCGAGGTGCCCGGCAAAGCGGACCAGGGCCTCGAGGGCTTCCTGGTCCAGCTCGGTGATGTGAAAGGCTAGTGGTTGTGCGCCGGTGGCGGCGGCTCCCGCCGGCTCCGCGGCCCACCCGTGCGTTTCGAGCGTGTCGCGGAAGGCCCGGAGGGAATGAAAAGCAAGCGGGACGACATTCACGCGCCGGCCGGCTCAGCCGGCGGCGCTCCGAGAATTGGCGCGCGCGCAGGCTGAGTGGCGGGCTTGGCAGCCGGCGGCGGCTGGGCGCCGATGGGCTCCGGCGGCAGCACCCGGGGCGGCAACGGCTCGCCCTTCATCAGCCGGTCCAGATCCTCCCGGTCGATGGTTTCGCGCTCGAGCAGCGCCACCGCGATGCGGTCGAGCAGCTCGCGGTTCTCGTTCAGGATGACCATGGCCTTGGCATAGGCCTCGTCCACCAGCCGCTTGACCTCGTCGTCCACCATCTCGGCGGTGCGCTCGGAGATCTCGCGCCGCTGCGCGAACTCGCGGCCGAGGAAGATCTCCTGCTCCTTGTCGCCCACCGCGAGCGGTCCGATTCGCTCGCTCATGCCGAACTGGGTCACCATTCGCCGGGCCAGCGCGGTGGCGCGCTCGATATCGTTCCCTGCCCCGGTGGTGACCTTATCCGCGCCGAAGATGATCTCCTCGGCCACGCGCCCGCCGAAGAACATCGCGAGGCTCCCGATCAGCCATGACTTGGTGTAGTTGTGGCGATCGACCTCGGGGAGCGACGCGGTGAGGCCGAGCGCCCGGCCCCGCGGCACGATGGTGACCTTGTGGATCGGATCGCTACCCGGCGTCTTGAGCGCCACGATGGCGTGCCCGGCTTCGTGATACGCCGTGAGCTTGCGGTCGTCCTCGGTGAGGACCAGGCTCCGCCGCTCGACCCCGAGCATCACTTTGTCCTTGGCTTCCTCGAAGTCGCGCATGTCCACGAGGCTCTTGTTCTTTCTCGCAGCCAGCACGGCGGCCTCGTTGACCAGGTTGGCGAGGTCGGCCCCGGCCATGCCCGGTGTGCCCTTCGCGATGATGTCGAGCCGCACGTCGGTGCCGAGCGGAATCTTGCGGGTGTGAATACGGAGAATCTGCTCCCGCCCC
>Ga0137403_10000146_pt1 | contig 84225 bp, 68 predicted proteins | sample CZOMad2_1_16fung_FD_122057 | JGI IMG/M metagenome (GOLD analysis project Ga0137403, IMG submission 122057) | Vadose zone soil fungal communities from Angelo Coast Range Reserve, California, USA - CZOMad2_1_16fungal (Hybrid Assembly) | ecosystem: Environmental > Terrestrial > Soil > Vadose zone...
TCTTCCTCGGCCTCGTGGTTCCAGCAGTCGAACGCACGCTGCGCGCGGGCGGCCACCTGCGGGTTGCTGTCGCGGGCGCCGCCATCGAGCGCCGCCATCAGCTGGGCGCGGGCATCGGTGAGCGCCGGGCCGTGTTCGCCGACGTCGCCGACTGCTTCGGGCAGCACGACCTGCCCGCCGGCCGCCGCCAGGCCTTTGATCGCAAAATAGTCGGCGGCCGACCAGTCGCGCTCGTCCTTCTCATGGGCGACGAAGGAGCGGTACTCCTCCGTCAGCGCCTGGGTGAAGGGCGTGCCACCGGTCGCCTGTACCTCTTCCATCTGCTTGATGTTGCTGGCGCAGCCCGACAGGGCCGCGGCCACGGCAAACAGCGTCGCCACGAGCGCCACTTTCGCCATCAGTTTGATATCGGACATTCGTTGCTCCCAAAGATTCAATCCGCTGGACGGTACGGCACGGTGCCTGGTTCCGGCATTTGCACTCCTGAACAGTTTCCTCATAGACGCCGCGGGAGCCGGTCACAATTGGCCCTTAGTCCAATACAATCCTCCCTGGCGGCAAGCGCCTCTCGTCTAGTAGGCGAAGCCGCGAGCGCTCTCGACGACGTTCCGGACCTGCTCCATCTGGCGCTCCTGTTCGGTCGCAGTGGCCTTGGCTTGCGCTTCCTCCGCCGACTTTATCTGGCCGATCAACTCCTCGATGCGGGCGCGGCGCTGGCTGCGCGTCATCGCGCCCTGCTGAATCGCCGTGGTCATCTCAATGTCTTCGGCGATCAACTGCTCGTACTGCGCCTTCATGGCCAGATTCGCCTGCTCGTAGACGCGTATCGCATCATAGGCGCATTGCCGCCATTGCAGCTCTTGCGGCGCCAGTGCGTTCTCGGCCACGCCCTGCATGCGGGTCGGGTCATAGCCGTATCGCTGCGAGCACTGATGAACATCTGCGATAAGCTTGTCTCGGCCCGCGATCAGTCCGCCTGCCGCCGAATCGGTGGCAGGGCCCTGACTGGAGCAACCTGCGATTGAAGCCATGATGAACACAGCCAGGATCGTTGATCGAAGTACCACGTTGCTCATCTTGCTTATTCTCCTGAGAGCCGGTTCGGTGTAAGTGCGCAATTTCATGGGACCTGATAGTGCAGCTCGCGCCAGAACATGATTCCGCTCACGCTCAGCACCACTGTGCTGCCGGACAGGCGGACCAGCTCTTGAAGCCGGCTGCGCACCGTAAAATGGCCGCCGCCGGTGATGCCGGCGAACCGGTTGGTGCCGCCGGTCAAGGTGAAGTCGCCGTCGCAGCCGACCAGATGGACGCCGGTGCAGGCGAGCTGCGCGAATATCCGCGCCCCATCCCGGGCAGTGATATTGCAGCGACCGACGCCGCTCTGCGTGCCGTCATCGATGTTGACCAGGAGCATGGCGGGACAGACCATCTGTCCGCCATCGATCGGCCCCTTGTCGGTTTCCACATAGACCGTTCCGGCGATGGTTCCAATGAACGTCACTTCATTGGTGCCGGTCTGCAGCGTCTGGCCGTCGCCCTGCCAGGCGGCGAAGGCCTTGATGGTGCCTTCCTCCGCCGGATGCGCCGGCTGCGCCAGAACGACTGCGGCCAATGCCGCCATCACGCCGATCGATAGGAATCGCCGGACACTTCTTGTCATAGAGCCTCCCTGGATTGCTGCCGGATTCCTGCTCATTCGAGATTGATGTAGATCGCGTCCCCGCCCAGCGAGAGCGCCAGACCTACGCGATCCGCATGCAGCTCGATAACCACACCGTGGTTGTTCTTGAGCCAGAGTTTTCCGGCGCTAACGTCTCCGGCGGCGAAGCCATAGCGCCCCTGGACGTAGGCCCCGGGGAAGTGAGCGAGTTCATCGAGGTTGTAGACGGTTCCCGTCGCCGTAATCTTGGAGACTCCGAACCCGCCGATGCCCAGACCGCCAATGTTGAAGTCGTAGGACTTACCGCCGAACTGCAGCGTCCCACCGCCGAGATTGCCGCTGCCAATGAAGGCGATCTGGACCTGCTCGACGCGGACGGTGCCCGACTTCTTGAGATCGTCGGCCGCGCCGGGACCCGCCATTGCCAGCGCAAGAAACAGACCGCCTATCAGCGCGCGCCATCGCGCGATACGGCTCCATTCCGCCAAGATAACAAAGCACACTCCTGGTATGCTGTATGCCATAATAGGCGCGCTCCCTGAGGCCGTTTCTGCTCTTCAAGACTTGTAATTGTCGCCGATGCCTAGACATCTTGCGCGCATGGTCGAACCGCGCTCAATTGGACCTTGGTCCAATCCCGTGACCGATCAAACAGGTCGGCCTTCACGACACCGCTGTATTGTTGCCGATCAATGACGGCCCAATGCGATCGAGCGGTTTTGCTTGCGGCCTTAATTCCATTCCTGCTTTTTTGCTTTTAACTTATTGCTTTCACAGAACTCGTGGTGCGAAAATGGGCCTTCAGGGAGTTCGCCCTGTCACCATCGCACGCGGTGGATCATGCTGGGCGGGAATAGGGTGGCCGGTATCGGGCGGTCGCCGAGGCTGCATCGACTAGCAGCGCTCGGCGTGTCTGCTTGCCTGTCCGGATGGCTGACCTTCACCTCCTCCGACGCGGGCGCTCAGGACCCGACCCACCGCCTGCAGATCCTGATGCTCCATTCCAGTGACAGCCTGCTACCCGCAAGCGAAGAGATCATGCGCGGGTTCAATGGGGCGATGCAGGTGGACGGCTCCAATCGACCGACAGTATTCACCGAATTCCTCGATGCCGACCGCTTCCCGGGGCCTGAGGATCAAGCAAGAATACTCAAGTTCCTGCAAGGAAAGTACGCGGCGACGCACGTCGACTTGGTGCTCGCACTCGGTCCTGCCGCTCTGAGGTTCTTGGCGAACAACCGTGCATCATTGTTTGCAGACGCACCGATCGTGTTCGTCGGTGTCAGCGAGGACAGGCTTCGCGGCCTGGCCGTGCCCCCGAACACAAGCGGTGTCATCAGCCGTTTTGATCCCGTTGCGACGATCGACCTGGCGCTCGCGCTTCAGCCAAACGCGACCGGGCTTGTGGTGATCAACGGCGCCGCCGCCTTCGACCGGCAATGGGAGCAGATCGCTCGCGCGAAGCTCAAGCCCTTCGAGGACCGGCTGAGCGTGCGCTTTCTTTCGGGACTTCCCATGAAGGAACTCCTGCTTCAGGTCAGCCGGTTGCCGCGAAGCTCCATTATCCTCTTTCTGAGCATGTTTGAGGACGGGGCAGGCGACAAATTCGTGTCCCGCGATGCGGCGGAAAAAGTAGCGATCGCTGCGAACGCTCCCGTCTATGGCGTGTATGACACCTACCTCGGTCACGGCATTGTCGGAGGCTACATTGCAACCTTCGAGGCCATGGGCGCGGAAGCCGGGCACATGGCGCTGCGCGTGCTTGCGGGAGGGAAATCGGCAGACGTTGGATCGAACACCGTCACGACAAATTCGTTCTTTGTGGATTGGCGGCAGCTTCAGCGCTGGGGCCTGAGCGAATCCAATTTGCCGCGGGGTGCGATCGTCCGCTTCAAGGAGCCCTCCCTTTGGGGCCTCTACCGTGAGCAGATCATGGTGCTGATCGTGGTGCTGCTGGTGCAATTCCTGCTGATCGTGGGGCTATTGATCCAGGCGCGCCGGCGGCGGCGTGCGGAGGAGTCGCTGCGGGATACTGAAGAGCGTATGAGTCTCGCCGTGGAGTCCACCAATCTCGGCCTGTGGCAGCTGGACGTCGGCACTTATCGCATCTGGGCTACCGAGACATGCCGGGAGATGCTCGGACTGGCGCCGCGCGAGACTGTGACCCAGCAGTCTTTCGCCAATGCCTGCCATCCGGACGACCGGCTGAGCACCAAGCGGATTTGCGACGAGGCTATCGCCCAGGGGCAGTCCTATGAGCACGAGTACCGGCTCGTGGGTCGGGACGGCCGCGTTCGCTGGGTTCTCGACCGGGCGCGCACCGTCTGCGACTCCGCCGGCAAATCCTTGCGCATGACCGGCGTGATGATCGATATCACCGATCGCAAACGGGCCGAGGAGTCGCTGCGGGAGAGCGAGGAGCGGTATCGCAACGTGGTGGAGACGCAGACTGAAATGATCTGCCGCTTCCAGCCGGATTCCACGTTGACCTTCGTCAACGATGCCTATTGTCGATATTTCGAGCGCAGCCGCGACGAGCTTGTCGGTACGAAATTCGTCGAGCTCATTCCCGAGTCGGCCCGCGGCGCTTTCCTTCGATACCTCGAATCGCTGGTGTCGAGCCCGCGTACCCAGACCTATGAGCACGAAGTCCTGCGGCCGGACGGCAGCATCGGCTGGCATCAGTGGTTTGACCATGTGATTGTCGGCTCGAACGGGGAAATCGTCGAGCTTCAGGGTATCGGACGCGACATAACCAATTTGCGGCGCGCGGAGCTCGAAGCGCAGGAGCGCCGGAAGGAAATAACTCATCTTACCCGTGTTACGATCCTCGGAGAGCTTTCGGGCGCGCTAGCCCATGAGCTGAATCAGCCATTGACCGCCATCCTGAGCAACGCCCAGGCGGCACAACGCCTGCTAGCCAAGACCCCTGTCGATCTCGACGAAGTGCGCGAAATCCTCCACGATATCGGCAACGACGACAAGCGGGCAGGCGACGTCATCAATCGCCTGCGCGCAATGCTGAAGAAGGGCGAAGCGAAACTGCTGCCGCTCAACCTCAACGATCTCGCGAACGACGTTCTCGAACTGGCGCACAGCGAGCTGATCGAGCGCAATGTCGTCGCGGTGACCCGACTCGCGCCCGGTCTGCCCGACATCCGAGGCGATCGTGTGCAACTGCAGCAGGTTCTGCTGAACCTGATCATGAACGCTTGCGAGTCCATGGTCAGCAACGGCGGTGGCGACCGCAATGTGGAGATCTCGACCGTCCACGACGGCAACGGTCGCCTGCGGCTCACGGTCGCCGATCGCGGGTCCGGCATCCCGCCCGACCTGATCGATCGCGTCTTCGAGCCGTTCATAACGACCAAGACCCATGGGCTGGGTCTCGGGCTCTCCATCTGTCACTCCATTGTCGCCGCGCATGACGGGCAGCTGTGGGTCGTCAACAACCCGGACCGCGGCGCCAGCTTCTTCGTCTCGCTCCCAATTCATGCGGGAGGACACGCGTGAACGACGAATCCGCTACTGTCTTCCTGGTCGACGACGACCCAAGCATCCTGCGGGCGCTCACGCGGTTGCTGCGGGCGGGCGGCCACCAGGTCAGCGCTTTTCGCTCGCCACGCGATTTCCTCGCCCAGCATGATGCGGCGGTGCCCGGGTGTGTCGTCCTCGATTTGGCCATGCCCGGCCTGAATGGCCTCGAGCTGCAGACGGCATTGGCGGCCGCCGGTTGTCAGCGGCCTATCGTTTTCATCAGCGGCCATGGCGACGTTCCCAGCAGCGTGCGGGCGATGAAGGCCGGGGCGGTCGATTTCCTGACCAAGCCCGTCAGCGAGGAGAATCTGCTGGCAGCCATCCAACGGGCGATCGAACGCGACCGCCTGATGCGCGACGCCCGCGCCCAGCTGCAGGCGATCGGAGAGCGGCTCAACAGGCTGACGCCGCGCGAACGCGAAGTCCTTCAGCATGTGGTCGCAGGTCAGCTCAACAAGCAGATCGCCGCCGACCTCGGCACCGTCGAGAAGACGGTCAAGGTCCATCGTTCCCGCGTCATGGAGAAGATGGGCGTGCGTTCGCTTGCCGACCTGGTGCGCATGGCCGAACGCGTCGGACTCACGGCGATCACGGCATACGCGGACTCGCCCCCGCATCCACCAGATACGCCGCTGCGCTAGCGTCACGGCCGATGGCGCGAGCGTTAACCAATTGGCTGTAAGACCATGGTCCAATATCCAAGGTCGTGCTCGATCTGCTATCGACTGCACAACATGGACAGATCGCGACTCCGCATCGCCGTCGTCGATGATGACGAGTCGGTGCGAAAGGCTCTGAAGCGGCTCCTTCGGGCAGCGAACTTGGATGCGGATACCTTCGCGTCAGGGCGGGATTTCCTCGACTCGCTCGTGGTGCAGGTTCCGGATTGCATCGTGCTGGATCTCCACATGCCCGGCATGAACGGCCTGGACCTACAGCTACAGCTGGCCCACAGCGGCCTGCAGGTGCCGGTCGTGGTCATCACCGGGCACGACGAGCCGCTGACCCGCGCCCAGTGCCTGTCCGCCGGCGCGGCCGCCTATCTCCGCAAGCCGCTCGACGACGAGGCGCTGCTCGACGCGATCCATCGGGCCGCCGGCGTCGACCGCTCATCGACGGCATGAATTTGCTCCGGCGACCAGGTGACCGGCAGGCGCCGTATCAATGGTCCGGTCGCCGGCCGGCGCAGGGTGATTGGACCAAGGTCCAATTGTGCCCCCTCTCCCCATTCTTCGATAACTGGCCACCGGAGGAGTTTGGACACCGGTGCGCCGCTGGCGTCAGCTGTGCGCTGAGGATCGCGAAGCGGCCGGACCGGGGCTCGCGCTGCCGAACATGTGGCCCACCCCGGCAAGCGCGACGGAATCCGGGCGGCTGCCCCTGTCCCCGATGCCGCCCGGATTTCGCAAGCCGGGCACGGAGCGGTGAAATGCGAGCGGGATGAAAGAGATGGAGCAGCAAGAACCCAAGCGTGAGACCGCCGTCGGCAAACCCGATCGGCATGCGCCCGATGGGCCTGCGACCATGCCGGCACGCGGCAAACCGCCATTTCCGGACATGGTCTGGATTCCCGGCGGCGGGTTCATGATGGGGTCCGACCGTCACTATCCGGAAGAGGCGCCGGCCCATTCGGTAGGCGTGGGCGGGTTCTGGGTGGACAAGTACACGGTTACCAATGAGCAGTTCCGCCGCTTCGTCGAGGCGACCGGGCATGTCACGCTGGCCGAGCGGCCGCCCAATCCCGCCGACTATCCCGGTGCGAAACCGGAATTGCTGGGCGCGGCCTCGGTCGTGTTTCGGAAGCCGCGCCGGCGCGTGGACCTGCACGATCACCACATCTGGTGGACCTATGTTCCCGGTGCCAACTGGCGACACCCGGAGGGTCCGGGCAGCTCCATCAAGGGCGCCGCGAAGCATCCGGTCGTGCAGGTCGGCTTCGAAGACGCCGAAGCCTATGCGACGTGGGCCGGCAAGGAATTGCCGACCGAGGCCGAATGGGAGTTCGCCGCCCGCGGCGGCCGCGACGGCGCAGAATTCGTCTGGGGCGATGATTTCTCGCCTGGCGGCAGGATGATGGCCAACACCTGGCAGGGCGAGTTCCCGTGGAAGAACCTGCGCACCGACGGCTACGAAGGCATCGCGCCCGTCGGCTCTTTCCCGTCGAACGGTTACGGCCTCTACGACATGGCCGGCAATGTCTGGGAATGGACCACCGACTGGTACCAGGACCACGGCAAGATCCACCACGCCTGCTGCACGATCGACAACCCGCGCGGCGGCGAGCGCGGCAGCAGCTGCGACCCGCGCATGCCGGAGATTCCCATCCCCCGCAAGGTGATGAAGGGCGGCTCCTATCTCTGCGCGCCCAACTACTGCCGGCGCTATCGCCCGGCCGCGCGCATGGCCCAGCCGATCGATACCGCAACCTGCCATCTGGGATTCCGCTGCATCGTCCGCACGCCGTGAAGGCCGCAAGACAAATGAGGTTTTCGATGACACTCGCAAAAATCGCGCAGGTGTCGGCCGCCTTGGTGTTCTGCGCGGCATTGTCTCTCGCGGTCGTGCCGTCCGCCTCAGGCGCGGCACTGACCGATCCCTTCGGCCGCGACAGCTACGGATTGAGCGAAGCCGACTGGGATCTGCTCAAACAGTCGGTACGGCAGGTGCTGGAGGCGCAGAAGCAGGGCGCCACCGCGACCTGGGCGGGCAAGCAGAGCGGGCGAGCCGGGCGCGCCACGCTGCTGCGGGTGTTCGAGCGCGGCGGCATGCCTTGCGGCGAGGTCGAACACGTCTTCATCGCCGGCGGCGGGAATCGCTATGTGCTGCCATTCTGTCGCGCCGGCGATGGCACCTGGAAGGTGGCATTCTGACGCAGCCTCGTGGCGGCACTGTGCGGCGCTCCGGAGTTTCCAGCGCTCTTGCAATACCGGTCCGTCGGCCCTGACTGGCACTGAAACCCGCGCAGGGCTATTCTGCAGTCGAGTGCGATGCTTACCTTCGGCTCACTGCCGATCTGGTTGAGTGTTGATGACATCAATTGCCGGCAAACGCTCTGATGACGCGGCAACGCCCGCAGCGCAAATCGTTCCGCACGATGTCTTGAAATCACCGGCGGCGATCGCATTGGCGCTGGCGGCCACGGCTGGCGGCTACTACCTCGGCGCCTGGCTCGCCCTTGCCTTGCGGTATCCATCGTCCGTGCACTCCGTGCTGTGGCCGCCCAACGCGATCGTCCTGGCGGCGTTGTTGCTCTTGCCGGTACGGCTGTGGTGCCTGGTGCTCATCGCCGTGTTTCCCGCCCATGTCTTGACCGTGGCGCCAACCGGATGGCCGTGGCCGACCATCCTCGGCCTGTTCGTCACGAACACATCGCAAGCCGTTCTCGGCGCGACGTTGGTCAATCGCTGGTCGCGCCGGTACGGCTCTGCCGGCTCCTTCGCCGTCATCTTCATCGCGGGCGCGGTGTTCTTCGCTCCGTTTCTGCTGTCGTTTGCCGATGTGGGAATCCTGACTCTCACGGGCCTGACCGGCGACTATTGGGCCGCCTGGCAAGAACGATTTCTGTCGAATGCGGCGTCGACCATCATCTTCGTTCCACCGATCCTCGCAGCGGCCAGGGGGTGGCGATCGTGGCGACGTCCGCGGCTCAAGCGATGTGGAGAGGCGCTTCTGCTGGTCGGCTGCTTCGCGATTCTTGGATCGATCGTCATCTTCGCGGAGTCCATATCGAGCAGCTGGCTTCCATTGATGCTCTGCACGTTGCTGCCGCTGCTGCTGTGGGCAGCGGTACGCTTCGGGAAAGGCGGTGCCAGCTGTGCCTTGCTGGGGCTCGTCGCCGTTACGATGGGCAGCATCACGCACTGGCCCGCCGCAGCCGGGGCGCAGGAGGAGATCATGATGCTGCAGGCGTTCTTCCTCCTCGTCTCGATACCTGTTCTCTATCTGGCAGCGTTGCATGGGGACCTGCGACAATACGTTCAGGCATTGGATGCGACGAATCAACGCTACCGCATGGCAACAGCGGCGGGCTCGGTCGGCGTCTGGGAATGGTCTCCGCAGAGTGGCGGCCTGATCCTGGATCCACAGCTGAAGAAGCTGCTCGGCTACGAAGACCACGAAATTCCCAATCGCGTCGACGCCTGGCTGCCGCACATACATCGCGAGGACGGCGAGCGAATGATGAAACTGGCTAGTGCCTATGCACGCGGCGAGGCCCCTGCCTTCGAAGACGAGCACCGAATGCTGCATTCAGACGGCAGCACGCGATGGTTTCTCGCCCGCGGAAAGCTCGTGCCCCATGCCGCGGGCGAGCCCGTCCGCATTCTTGGCACTTGCATAGACGTTACCGAACGACGCCGGATCGCGGAAGAGCTGCGCAGCCTGGAAATTCTTTGGGGCGCCATGCTGGCTTCTCTTAGCGAGCACATCGCCATCATTGATCGCTTCGGCATCGTCATCGCCGTCAACGATGCCTGGTCGCGCTTCGCCGGCGAGAGCACCAAAGGAAAATTCGAACGGGCGCCTATCGGAGCCGACTACCTCGATGCCTGCCGACGGGTCGGCGATGATGCCGAGATGGCGCGGGCCGCGGCGGGGATCGTAGCGGTTCTGAACGGATCGGAACCAGGCTTTCGAGTGGAGTATGACAGCCCATGCCCGTCCGCCCCGCGCTGGTTCGAGTTCTCCGTCATCCCGCTCCGTCGACCGGAGGGCGGCGCAGTCCTGTCGCACCGGGATGTCACGCGCAGGAAGCGGGCGGAGATCGATGCCGAGCAGCAGCGCCAGGAGCTCACGCATCTCACTCGCGTCGGCATCCTCGGCCAGCTTTCGGGCGCCCTGGCCCATGAGCTGAATCAGCCTCTAACAGCGATCTTGAGCAACGCCCAAGCTGTCCAGCGCCTCTTGGCGCAGGAACCATTGGACGTGGCGGAGCTGCGCTTCGCCCTCGGTGACATCGTGGAGGCGGATAAGCGAGCCGGTGACGTGATCCGCCGTCTGCGAGATCTACTCAAGAAGGGCGAGGCGCAGTTTCGTCCTCTCGATCTGAGTGGAGTAGTCAAAGACGCGCTGGAACTTGCGCACAGCGATCTCGTTGTGCGCGGGGTGACAACGGTCTGCCGCCTCGCCCCGGATTTGCCCACAGTGCGAGGCGACCGCGTCCAGTTGCAGCAGGTTCTGCTGAATCTGATCGCGAATGCCTGCGAGGCAATGATGGACACCGAGCCGGGGGCTCGTGCGTTGACGATCGCGACGACACTTGAGAGTGACCAAGCCGTTCAGATCAGCGTAGCCGATAGCGGAAGCGGGATCGACGCCGACGTGCAGGCAAGGTTGTTCGAGCCGTTCGTTACGACCAAGATGCAGGGGTTAGGCCTCGGGCTGCCGATTTGCAGCTCAATCGTAACAGCACATGGTGGATACATGAAGGCGGTCAACAACTCCTCTGGCGGCGCAACTCTCTTTGTGACGCTGCCCGTTCATCTCAATCGACTGGGCGCCAATCGGTAGAGCAAAGGCCGACTCACCAGCCTCATACGATAGTCCGTTTCAGCGAGAAGTCGTGATAGAGACCATAGCGCGCCTCCGTCACCCTCAAGAAAGCCCCTTAAATCTACTGCGAGACAATGCCGCTCGATGTCCGCGTCGGTGCGGTTGATCCATGGCAAGTCACGAGACCAGTCAGAAATTATCCCTGTCGCTACCGATGATGTATCGTCTACAACGAATTCCGCATGGAACGTGCTTCCAACCGACGCAAGAACCGGAGCCAACATTGGTCAAAACTGGACTCGTGTACTTCTACGCCCCAAAGCCCGTCCGTGTTCAAGCCTGCCTTGTGGGCGTTGTCGCACGGGTACAGTCATATGGAGAGCACCGTGCTATTCCGGGAAATACCCAACCTGCCCTCATCGGTCGTTGAAAGGTTAGCGGACAGCGGACAATGAAAGTCCTGGTCACCGGCGGCGCCGGTTACATCGGAAGCCATGCCTGCAAGGCGCTCGTCCGGTCAGGACATCAGCCGATCATCTACGACAATCTCCAGCGTGGGCACCGAAGCCTGGTGCGATGGGGGACCTTGGAGGTGGGCGATCTCGGAGACGCCGCCCGGCTGCGAGAGGTGATGCTTCGTCATCGGCCGGACGGCATCATCCACTTCGGCGCTTTTACCTATGTCGGGGAGTCGATCAAGGATCCGGCTCTATACTATCGGAACAACGTACTCGGCAGTGTGTCGCTTTTGGATGCCATGCGCGTGCATGGGCCTAACCTGATCGTGTTTTCCAGCAGTTGCGCCACGTACGGCCCACCCAGGGCGGTGCCGATAACCGAGGACCACCCGCAAAGCCCGATCAATCCATACGGGGCCAGTAAGCTGATGGTCGAGCGTATGCTGCAGGACTACGGTGCGGCATATGGATTGCGATGGATGTCGTTGCGCTACTTCAACGCAGCGGGCGCGGACCCCGAGGGTGAAGTTGGAGAACTGCATGATCCGGAGACCCATGCCGTGCCGCTTGCCATATTGGCGGCGCTCGGCCGGGTGGCATCGTTCCAGGTCTATGGCACCGACTATCCAACGCCCGACGGGTCGGCCGTTCGCGATTATGTTCATGTTGCCGATCTTGCCTCGGCCCATGTCGCGGCGCTCGTGCACCTGTCGAAAGGTGGCGACTCGATGGCGGTCAATCTTGGCACGGGTGTCGGGACTTCGGTGCTCGATCTGCTCGATGCGGTCGGGCGCGTTGCCGGGCGGCCGGTGCCGGTCGCGCGCTGCGCGCGGCGGGTGGGCGACGCGGACGTCCTGGTTGCCGACGCGCGACGCGCCGGCGAGGTTCTGGGCTGGCGGCCAAGATACACTGACATCAACGATATCGTCGCCACGGCCTGGGATTGGCACAGGTCTCGGTAGGGGCAAGTCCGTCCCCTTGCATTGTCGCAATTTACCGTCTCTGGCCCATCCTCATGCGGCCGGTCGGTGAGATATCGGGGGAATCACTAAAGCGGCCGGAACTGGCGAGACCGGCACGGGACTGGCGGTGCTGGCCGCGCTCACCCCTTGGAATCATTCCCTGCGGATAAAATTTGACACGGGACAATCGCCCGACGCTGGTCCCTTCTACTGGCGGGAGCTAGCAAATCAGGCTTCCTTCAACAAGGAACCTTCAGCCCCGCCGTCGCCGGCGGGGCTTTTTTCCGTTTCTGGAGAAAAATCTGCCATCAGTATAGCCGCCTCGGAGGGTCGCGGCCCCCTAACCGCTGTGGAGGGCCATTCACTTCACCACCCATAGGCCGCCCAGCTTCATAGCCTCGTCGTTCGCACGGTTCATTTTTCCTGCCCGGATGAATTGCATCGAACTGTGGCTTGCCCCGACGGACGAGGCGTGGACCGCCGGCTGCCAGAATGGCGCTGAACTCTGGTGGCGTCCCAAGAGCGAGGACTTCAAGGGCAGTCTGCGCGTCGTGACGGAATGGGCGACTCGGCGCCGACGGACTGAGGCGCGGCCATACTGCGGCTTGCGGAAAGGACCTTCGGCGAGCATGATCGCGCGTATGACGAAGATCATTCGCGACGCGCTCTGGAAGAACGATGCGGTCACGATCTCACGATTGACGCCGCCGTTCCGGCGCTCGTCACGGCACGCGAGCTGTTCGATCGCTTTCAAGCAATGATTCGACAAACGAAGAGCACAGAGAACCCTGGTCCAGCGGTCAAACCGAAGACCAGATCACCAAGCTCAAGCGGGTCAAGCGTCAGATGCACGGCAGCGCCAAGCTCGATCCTCTCCGGGCTCATCTTCCCAGTGCCATATGAGAAGGTCGCGTCTCCTGCATCGAAATTGAGCCGGAGCCAAAATTGCGCGCCGATTCACACGGCATGAGTCATCTCCGGACTGTATTGCGGTGTGTATTCGCGGCGGGCACGCTCGCCGTCGCCGTTCTTAGCTTGCTTCCCGGAAAAGAGATCCCGTCATTGGGCGTATCCGACAAGATCGAGCATGTGGCCGCCTATGCGCTTCTTGGCCTCACCGGCGGATTTGCGTTTCCAACGCGTCGGGCGGCAATGTTGCTGCTCGTGCTGCTGCCACTCCTGGGGATTGGATTGGAGATAGCTCAGTTACTGGTACCGGATCGATCCTCGGAGGTGGCGGACGCTCTCGCCGATTGGATTGGGGCGGCTCTTCCTCTGCTTCCGATACTCCTTTTCCGCCTCGGCTCGAGTAGAACGCGATGATGGGAGCACTGCCGCCGAGAAGCCAAGGGATAGCTCGTCGACCGTCTGTCCGCGCGGATGGAGGAGCACCAGCGCTCTCGCCGCAGTAAGGTGCGCTTGGGCGTTACTGTATCACGGGAGTGATACACTGTTACACCGCAGCACATCGTGCTAGCATTCTTCAGCGGCGTCCTGTGCCGCACGCGAACAAGAATGAATCGGCGGTGGGTAATACATCTCGGCGATGGAAGAAACCGTCGCTCCACCAAGCTCGTTTGGTCGCGGTTGGCAGCGATCGCGATGACAAGTGGCCGGGTTGGGTACGGTTGCTGATTATTATCGGCGCACCCCTGGTTCTATGGGGTGCGATCGCGCTGGTGTGGGTACTCTTCATCCGCTGATGCATGTGCTGTGTGCCCGGCTGCGGAGTGCGCGGGACGGAGATCCGTGGCAATGGAAGAACGCCGGCTTCCGCAGATTGCGGAGCGATTCGCGGAGAAGCGCTGCACGTTCAGTCGAGAAAGTCGAGGTTCAATAGGCGCCCGTCGCACGGAAGATGACGATGAACGTTCTCAGGATGATATAGAGATCGAACCATACCGACCAATTGTCGATATAGTAGAGATCAAACTCGACGCGCTTCTGTATCTTGTCGATCGTATCGGTTTCGCCACGCCAACCGTTGACCTGCGCCCACCCGGTAATGCCGGGTTTGACACGATGTCTGGCAGCGTAGCGATCGACGACGTCCTGAAATAGCCTGCCCTCAGCCTTGGTGGCCACGGCGTGCGGCCGCGGCCCGACGATAGACATCTCGCCCTTGAGAATATTGAAGAGCTGCGGCAATTCATCGAGGCTGGATTTGCGCAAGAAGCGGCCGAGCCGCGTGACGCGCGGATCGTTCCGTGTAGTCTGCAAGACAGCATTCGCATCCGTGCATTTCGAGTGCATCGTGCGAAATTTCCACACCTCGATCAATCGGTCGTTGAAGCCGAAGCGTCGTTGCCTGAAGAGGACAGGCCCGGGCGAGTCCAGCTTGATCGCGAGGGCGATCAACAGCAACAGCGGCGCCAGGAACGCGAGCGCCGCAAGGGCGATCAACTGATCTTCGATCAACTTGAACACATGGGACCAGCCGGAGATCGGTCGATCGAAGAGGGTCAGCATCGGCACGCCGGCGCGCATCGTCACGCGACGATCGGCGAAGCGTAGCCCCGCAAGGTCAGGCGCAAGCCTGATGCGGACCGGAGTCGTCGCCAGCAGCATCGTCAGCTCCTGGACGCGCCGTGCCTGACTCCACGGCAACGCGATGATGATCTCGTCGGCAGCGTTTTCGCGGATCAGCGCCATCATGCGGTCGACACTGGGAATCACGGGATGGCCATGGAAGGTGCGCCGCCGTCGTGACTGGCCGCTCCTGTCATCGACAAAGGCGACGATGCGTGTGCGCACGTCCCCCCGCTCGGCGATGTGCGCCGCGAGCGCATCAGCCTGTTCCCCGACGCCGACGATCAAGGTGCGAAAGGCGAAGCGTCCCTGTTTCGCCCAGCGTAGGGTCATAAAGCTCAGGAAGTAGCGGCCGAACAGCATGAGGGCGGCTGCGGACAGCAACCAAGAGCCTGCCCAAACACGCGAGTAGAATTCGGAAAGCTTGAGCCCAAAGGCTACGGTGACAAACAATCCGAAGCTGATGGACCAGGCCGCGACGGCGCGCTGGGCGCCAAGCGAACGCGAAAAGACCGACTCCATTCGATAGGCGCTGAGAAGCTGGGCGACGATCGCCGCAACGAGCGCACCGAGAGCAATTGTGCCGGGATAGCGATTGTCGAGGGTTCGAGGACCGGGCAAGACGTACAGCGCATAGGCGATCGAGCCGGTGGCAGCTACAGCCGTAGCGTCGTAAAGGCGGAGACACTCGCTGATGAGCATTCGCGGAATCGGTTTTCGGCGAAGCGATTGCCTGTCAACAGCGACCCGATCAGTCTCCGCATTAGCGAAGTCGTCGAGATCAATCGCACTCATGCCGACCGCTTGCCCCCAGATCCAGCTACGCCAGAAATAGCCGCGCATCTGAAACGCGCACAACGGCACTCGTGTCGCGTGCAAGAAAATAGCAGGCGACAGCAATTCGCGACACCGACCGCGCACAATATTTCCACGCAAACTATGAGCGTTCAGCGCGCAGCGGCTGTGGGATCTCTGTGATATAAAATCTGCGCGCTATTGCGGGCCGGTCACCGAACTCGCATGACCGACACTCGACTCTCGGAATCCTCATCGGCCGCGCTTGTACAACAGGTTCATACGGCAGCGAGTGCATCCCAGTTGTGCATGCTTGCTTGATTGTTGTGCAAGCGCGCGCAAAAAACGTGCCATTTCTCGATGATCATGCGGCACAAAATTGCCACAGGGCGCTATTGATGAAGTGACATATGGTGCATCGCGAAAGAGCAGTATCGATGCGGCATCTGGCGAACCTGGCCCATCGGAGCTCCAATCCTGGTCGAGAGTAGTCGGACGTGAGGCAGGTCACCTCGAACATCCGATGCCAGAGAGAGATGGGCGTCGTCCATGGCCGTGCCCTCATCGTCGGAAACGCATGCGTCGGTGCTGAGGCGGCACGCCATTCGACGTTTAGCTACCTGCGCGCCAAAATCGCGGCGCACGGTGCGGCGCCTGCAAAGCTATGTGCGTGGGATTGCCTAGCAAGATCGAGCGGCGCTTAACGGAGTCGAGTCAATGGATGCAGGACCGGCAGATCGTCCGTACAACGGTGTCGATGATCGCAGCGGCACCGCTGCAGGCGACGTGCTGAGCATCGGACGGGTCCTGCTGCGGCACAAGGTTTTGATCGCCGTGACGACGCTCGTGCTCACCGCGACCGCCGCCGCGGTGACGCTGAGTCTGACGCCAAAGTACAGTGCGATCGCCTACATCATGATCGAGCCCGGGCAGACGAAGATCGTCGACGCAATCGAGGCCGTGATGGCTGGTGCGACGGCTGACGCCCAGGCCGTCGAGAGCGAAACGCGGGTACTGCAGTCGCGCAACTTGGCGGAGCGCGTCGTCGACAAGCTCCTGCTCGACAAGGATCCCGAATTCAACGGCGCGCTGCGGCCTCCCGGCCTGTTCGCCCGCTACCTGGGGCCGCCCAAGGCTTTCGTGTCCGCCCGAGTTGCGGCGATCCGGCAGTGGCTCACGGCGATGTTGGGTGGCGCCGCACCGGAAGCGCCCGATGCGACTGATCCGTCGCAGCGCCTGCGAGCAAAGGTCGTCGATTCCGTCCTCGGCGATTTGAGCGTATCCGTCGACGGCCGTTCGCGCGTTATCGGCGTGACCTTCACCTCGGAAAGTCCCGAAAAAGCGGCCCGCATCGTCAATACGCTGGCCGATCTCTACATTGTCGGCCAGCTCGACTCGAAGTTCGAGGCCGCGAGGACAGCGAGCCAATGGCTCAACGACCGCCTCGCCGAATTGCGCCAGCAAGTCGAAGCATCGGAAGCGGCGGCTGAGCAGTATCGCGCCGAGCGCGGCCTGATTGCGAACGGCGACGTAACGATCACGACCCAGGAGGCAACGGACATCGGCGCTCAACTGGCGGTCGCGCGCTCGCAGCGCGCCGAAGCCGAAGCGCGATTGCACGAAGTGCAGGCCGCCGTCACCAAACCGGGCGGCACCGCCGCGACGTCCGCGGTTCTGGGTTCTGGCCTCATTCAGAGCCTGCGCGTGCAGGAAGCCGAGGTGCAGCGCAAGATCTCCGAGCTCCGGCAGCAGCTCGGACAGAATCATCCGAATTTGCTCAGTGCCGAGGCCGAGTTGACCCAGATCAGGAGCAAGATCGGCGTCGAAGTCACGAAGATCGTCGAAGGACTCAAGAATGAGGTCAATGCGGCGGGGGCTCGCGAGGCTTCACTCAGCGCCAGTCTCGAACGATTGAAGGGCGAGGCCGGAGAGCAGAACCAGGCAGGGGTGAGGTTGCGGGCCCTCGATCGCGAGGCGACGGCGGGGCGGATGCTGCTGCAGACATTCCTCCAGCGCGCCCAGGAGACGAACAGTCAGGAGACCTTCCAGCAGCCGGACGCCCATATCGTATCGAAGGCCAGCACGCCACGAGTTCCGACCTTTCCGAAAACCACAATGTTCCTCGTCGCCGGTTTCATGGGTTCGGCGATCATTGGCGCTTTCCTGGCCCTTCTTGCCGAATACATGGACCGGAGCTTCCGCAGCGAAGAGCAGATGGAAGAGGCATCCGGCGTGCCATCCCTCGGGCTCGTCCCGTCGCTGAAGCGGTCGTGGGGGAAGAGCAGACGCGCGCCGACCTATGTCGTGCAGCATCCGGCATCCGTCTATGTCGAATCGATTCGCAATCTCTACACCGGGCTTCGTTTATCAAACGGCGACCACTGGCCACGCACGATTCTTATCGCGTCGTCGCTGCCGGACGAAGGCAAGACGACCGTCGCCGCTTCCCTCGCTGGTCTGCTTTCGGTGACGGGCCTGAAGACCATCATCGTTGACACCGATCTGCGCAATGCAGGGGTCCAGAAGGCGCTGGCCGTCGCGGCCGGCCCCGGACTCGCCGACTATCTACGCCTGCGGTTGCCGCTGGAATCCGTTGTCCAACGCGATGAGGAAACCGGCATCCACGCGATTACCGCAGGCAGCCGAGCATTCGATCGGCCCGACCTGCTCGGCACCGATCGAATGAAGGAACTGCTGGGCCTGCTCGCCGAGAGATACGAGGCCGTGATACTCGATTCGGCACCGCTGCTGGCCGTCTCGGACGCGCGGGTCCTGGTGCGCATGGTCGAAAAAACCGTTTTTCTGGTTCGCTGGGGGGACACCGATCGCGATGCAGCCTTGCGCGGCCTGCATCAGGTCGTCGCCGCCGGCGGCAACGTGGCGGGAACAATGCTGACCATGGTCAATCTCGAAAAGTATGCCAAATACCGATATGGAACTTTCGGCCGCTACTACCCGCGCATCAAGGGCTACTACACGGGTGAAGCGCAGCTCGCGCGATGAGCTTCGACGACGTCACATCTTCAATCCCACGCTGAGCAGGACCGAATTTTCCGTGAAGTCGCCGGCATCCACATTCGAGAGCCGATTCGTATAGCGGTAGTCGAGCGAGACAGACGCGTTCGGGTTGAGCAGGTAAGTGCCGCCGATTTCAACGTCGAAGCGGTTATCCACGCGGCTGCTGTCTTGGAACGCTTCGTTGCGATAGCGGACTTCGCCGTCCACCAATACATTCCGCAGCAGCTCATGATCGATGCGTACGGAAGCCGCTGAAACGATCTTGCTGGAATTTTCGCTCGTCGAGGTGACCGCTTCACGGCGTGACACGGCTCCGGTGATGGTCGTCAGGCGCGTCACGTCCCAGGTCAGGGTGCCCTCAACGAGCGGGCTGGTGACGGGATCAAGCGTGGAATCGTCGAAATCGGTGCGGAAGACGCCCGCCGCGATTTCGCCTGTCAGCGCCGGATCGAGCGCGAAGCCCATCCCCAACGTCGCATCGTAGGTCCGCGAATCCGGATCGACACCGTCCCTGTTGATGGGAGCGTCAAAATTGCGGTCCAAGTAGCCCACCTGGACGAACGGCGTCAGGTACGGCGACATCTGGTATGACAGGCGTGGTTCGATGTCGAACTCCAGGCGGTCGCGGTCGAAGTCGAAGCCCGCGATATAGTCGAAGCGCTGCATCTGGCCGTCGAGCCGAAACTCGAAATCGTTGAATTGATGCGCATAGCGCGTGTGCGCGATGTAGCGGTTGAAGATCGGCGGATGGCGGCTGCCGGTGTCGTCGGTTTCGGAGCGATCCTGGGCCTCGCGGCTGAACGACAGGAATTCGGAGACGTAGTCGTCCCCGGTAATGTCGACCCGGCCGGTCAGACTGACGCCACCCTGTTCGGAATCCTCGGTCCCGTGTTCGGCGAAATGGCTGAATTGACCGAAGGCCTGAAGTCCGAGGCCGTGACGCGACCAGGTACTCTCGATCGAGATCGATGGCGTGATGACGGTGATGAGGTCGCTCGCACGGTCATTTTTCGTGGCGAAGATGTTGTCTTCATACTTCTCTTGGATCTCGATCCGCGGATAGACCATGAAGCCGCCGGCGTGAACACCGCGCGGTTCGCGCAGCGGCTGATCCGTGGCTTTCTCAAGCGGAAGCGCGGCCGGCCACATGTCGCTGCCGGGAGTCGGCGAAAATATGCGATTGATCGGCCCTATCGTCGGAGCGGCCAGCACGGACGTCGCGACAACGAGCACCAATGGCAAGGCGGACCAAGGATGCCGGCGCGCATGCTGACGAAGGCGGGGGAAACGGCCTGAGCTCGGCATGCGCAACGCCTGCGAATAAGGGGGATGCGCGGACGCGACGTATTCGCGCTCGGCCGCGCGGGCCTCAGAAATATCGCTCGTACACGAGGATTACATCGCCAGGTTGAATGACGCTGTTGCGATCCGCGCGCCGCTCCACGATTTGAGGGCCGATCTTGCGCGTGATCGATACGTAGTCGGTTCTGGCGCGATAGGTGAAACCGCCGGCGATGGCGACGGCACTGAAAACCGTCGTTTCATACGGGCACGGATACTGTCCCGGATTCCTTACCTCGCCGAGAATGAAGAACGGTCGGTAGGCCTCGACCTGCACGCTGACGCTGGGATTGACCAGGATATTTTTCTCGACGGACAGACGCTTCACGAGGGCCTGTTCCAATTCGCCGGTGGTCTGGTCGCGCGCCGCAACTTCACCGATAAGCGGCATGGAGATTGCGCCGTTGGCGCCCACCTTGTAGTCGCCCGTCAACTGCTCCTGATTGAAAACGGTGACGCGAAGCTGATCTCCGGTGTCCAGTCGGTAGCTCTCGACAGGCGAACCGTCCTGCTCAAGCGCCGGCAGATCCTCGGGTCCTGCACAGCCGATCAACAGTCCGGCGACGAGTCCCGACAAGAGCAAGATCCGCATGACAAATCCCCCTCCAGTGGCGCCGTTGCCGCAGCGGCTACGATCGGTGAGCAGTCGAGACAGGCTGCCCTCTCAAGTTGAACGAGATTCTATTGCAAAGACCGCCTGCAACGCATTGTCTCAAAGACAAAAGTCGCAGATCAAGTTTATCTTAAGACAAGGCGACGTGGCTCTGCCGTGATAAAATTGTGGTGACGCAAGCATGGAGCGTCACGGTCTTCCGATCGACGTCCCGCAACTCACAGCAATGGAGGCCGGGAGAAAAGGCGTTGCATGTTAGGGACCTGGTCGTCGGTCATCGTACGGCCCGCGTCACCCGCGCATGAATTCCGACGAAGACGGGGCAGCGGATCATCTCGCGCATCTTTCGCCATGCCCCGATTTTGCCACGCAACATGGGCAATCACTTGCACTAACATTAGCATTCGCGCGCAAGATATAGCGAAAGCAATGCAATTTCCGCTGTCGGAAGACCCAGAAGATGCCTTCGCATCCGAGCCACCGTTCGCGCTTGCAACCAGGGCGGCGCCGCACCTCAAGAGAGCATTCGATGGGCTAGGCGGTTCCGCCGGTGACGGGGCCGGGATCCCGACACTCGGTCTTTCGAGGCGAGGCGGAGGCAGGAAGCGGGCTGGCGGCGCAGAGCGGTTAGCAGGTCATCGCGCGCGCATGCCGGCTGTGCCCCGCGGCACTCTCGCCTCTGACGACGCTGCGTCAATTGAGGCGTCAATCGAGTTTGCATATACGGGCGATGACAGGCCGAATCGATGACGAACGATCGAAGTAGTACGTCGATGGGCGCGCCTAACGGGCAGCGATGGTTCGTCGCCTTTACACAGGCGGGGCGGGAGCTGTTTGCCATCGAGCATCTACATCGCCAGGGATGGCAGACGTTCATGCCGTTTCATATCGCGACACGCCGGCACGCACGCAAGTTCCGAACGGTCCGTGCGCCGGCTTTCCCGCGCTACGTCTTCGTCGGCCTCGATCTCGACCGAGATCGCTGGCGGTCCGTCAACGGCACTTTCGGCGTGCAGCGCCTGGTGATGGCGGTCGATCGTCCGTTGCCGGTGCCACAGGGCGTCGTCGAGACGCTGATGCAGTCCGTGGACCAGTACGGAAATCTGACCTTTGCATCCGCGTTGCAGCCGGGGGCGAGGGTAAGGCTGGCGTCTGGTCCCTTTGCCGATGAATTGGGCATCTTGAGTACTCTTGATGCATCGGGTCGCGTGGAGATTCTTCTGGAGCTGCTCGGCGGCTCTGTTCGCGTCAAGACGGATATGGCGCATATCTTGCTTGCTGTGTAATCGCGTGCCGGCTTCGACCAATAGGCGAACACAAAGGGTGAGTCCCGTTCACCCTGAGGGCGGTAGCGTGGCTGGTCGGCACTCGTACAGAAGATCGGATTTGAAGAAATCGATTGTAACTGGTGCTTTCGAGGGAAGGCATCGCGAAGGACTAGCGCCTTGAAACAGGCCAGCTACCTGCACGGCCTGCAGGTCCTCCGATTTGTCGCGGCGTCGCTGGTCCTGATCGGGCACATATTCATGGTGACCCAGAACCACGGAATTTCCAATCTTCACGAGTGGGGGTATCTACCGCTGCTTCCCTGGGGATCCGGCGTCGATATCTTCTTCGTGATCAGTGGTTTTATCATATTTTACATCGCCAGAAACTTGGATCCGGGTTGGCGATCGGCGATAGATTTCACGGTAAAGAGGCTAATAAGAATAGCCCCACTCTATTGGTTCTACACGTTTCTCATGCTGATTGCGGCCTACTTATTTGGATCGTCATTACAGCATCCAAACATCAATGTCGGACATTTCTTGGCGTCTTTGCTTCTTATTGCTTGGCCGCGGCCCGGTGACGGAGCGCTCTTCCCGTTCCTAGGCCAAGGTTGGACATTGAACTATGAAATCGTCTTCTATTCGACCGCCGCGTTGACGCTCTTCTCCGCGCGCCATCTCAGAATCTACTACCTGACTTTCGCCATCATAGTCGCGATCGTGATCGGTCGGTTCCTGTCGGCAGGCCGACCTGTGATTGGATTCTATACGGGCAGCATAACTCTCGAATTCATCTTCGGCGTCTGGCTGTGTCATATACAGAGATCGGTTCGCCCTCTGAATCCATCTGTCTGCTTGGCATTGATCGGGATCGGGGTGGCTGGGCTCCTCGTCTCGGCCTTGCCAATGCTTGACGACGTGCCGCGGGCCTTGAAGCAGGGTGTTCCGGCGACGCTCATCGCCGCCGGCTTTGTTCTGGGAAAACGAACAGCGTCGGGCGCGTCTCGGATCAGAACCATCTTGGAGCAGCTCGGCGATGCGTCCTACTCACTGTATTTGTCGCATCCTTTCGTGGTCAACGCAGTGGCGCTGGTGTGGCTTGCGACAGTCAAGACGCACCCTTTCGCCTTTGCGCTGATTACTTATGTCGCCGCGCTCGCAGCGGCGCGAGTCAGCTACCTCGCCATCGAGAGGCCGCTGCTTCGGTCCCTGCGGGAAAGATGGGAATCCGACACGATCGTCGCTGGGAGTAGGCGGGGCCTCGTTAGTCCAACCCCAGCAGAGGTCGTGGCGGAGCGATCGAAATGAAGAGTCTCCGGGAGTGGCTTGTCCCAAGCATGGTCAGTTGACCGGCCACCGTTTGCGGACGTCGGATTGAGTATGACTGCAACAGCAAATTTCGATGCCTCGGTGCTCCCGAGAACGCTGGTCCGCTCGGTGTTTGCGGCCACTGTGATGCTTTCGATATTTCTCGTTAAATGGAGCATTGCGGGCATCCCAATCCGGTCGATGACCGCGCTTCTTGTGATATTCGCCGTAGGCGCGTGGCGTCCGGACATGCTTTTTCATTCCCTTCGAGAATCGAGAACTGTGATCTGCATTATCGCGTTGTCGGCGCTCATAGGTGCTGTTTCCAGCCTATTGAATTCGAATGACGCGGCCGAAGTGGGGCGTCAGCTGCTGGAGCTTCATGTGCAAGCCATTGTCGGGACCATCCTGGGAGTTGTCGTGCGAGAGACATGCGGGGCGCGCACGATCATGCGCGCTTTCGCGATGGCGGTGGGCATTTCGGCCGTGGTTGCTGTGTTGCAATTTCTGGATGTCAGAGCTGCCTGGAATGCCAGGCATATCTTGGACTCCCTGCAACAGGCTGATGCGTATGATGCGCATACTGAAGGCTCTTTGGCGCCGGGGCGTGCAATGGGGCTGTCCTACACTCCTGTCCACTTGGCTACCCAATTGTGTCTCCTTTTCGCCGCGATATTCGCCTACCGGCTACGACTGCTCGGCGACGGTCTATTCGCGAAAGCAGATGCGGGGCTGCTGCTGACATCCGCCGCACTCGCTGCGGTCGCCGTGGCTTCCGGCAACCGGTCTCCCTTGCTCGGTATGCTGGTGTTCATCGTCTTCTATCTTTGGGTTACGCAGCGCGGAAGCGCCATCATGCTGGCGGCTGTCGCCCTGAGTTGCTTCCCCCTCGTCCTGGCTTTGCCTGAGGCGCTCCGCAGCCTTGGGTTGCGGATCGGCGAGACCGCAGACGGGTCGGCCGTCGGACGAACCGTTCTGGAAGTCTACGGCCTGCTGCTCTTTCTTGCGCGTCCCATCGGATACGGACTGACGTTCGACAGCACCGAGCATTGGGTGGGGTTCTGGAGCTACGTGAGGGATTTCGACAGCGCGTCTGCAATTGCCACATACGCGCTCCACAACTACTTCCTCATGATGGTTAACAAGTATGGGTTCCCCATCTTATTTCTGGCCGGTGCCATTTTATGGAATCTGGCTCGATATAGGTGGGCGCTGTTGGGATTCGTGCCGTATGCCATTCACATCTTCTTTCACAACGACGGCCCGCTGCAGGGAGACTTCCTCATCTGGTATATTTTTCCCATGTACGCCGGCTTCGCTCGACCGTCGTCGGTGCGGCGACCCGCGGTCATGCCGCCGGGACTGATCGCAAGGTGGGCGACGGGGCCGAAGTCTCGCGATGGACTTCGACCGCCGGCTGGTTTCCGGATGCCCGAACGCGGGGCGATATCGTTGAAGGCGAAGGAAACGACGTGAGCGATGAGCCGCTTGTCAGCGTGGTCATTGCGACCCACAACCGGCCGTCCTTGCTTCTGAACGCAATTCAGAGCGTCAAGAAGCAATCCTATAGAAATATTGAGATCATCGTCGTCGACGATTGCTCGGATGTCGACCTTGGCCGAATCGTCGCGGCGCGCCATCCCGACGTGAGATTGGTGCGGAACGCGGCGAAGCGGGGACCCAGTCATTCGCGAAACGAGGGTATTGCCCTGGCCGCGGGCGAAATTGTCGCCTTTCTCGATGACGATGACGAATGGCTTCCGTGCAAGCTGGAGGAACAGGTCTTACTTCTGCGCGAAGCGGATGCTTGCGTTTGCGGATACCGGATACGCGAGACAGGCAAGGCGCGGACGCAGGATATCGCGGCTGTTACGGGCTATCATCTCAGGCGGGGCAATGTGTTCTGCGGCGCCAGCGGTTTCGCGGCGAGGCGCTACGTCTTCGACAGCGTCAAATTCGACGAAGCTTTGTGGATCGGCGAGGAGTGGGATGTCTACGTTCAGATTGTCCGCGATTTCGATCTAAGAAACTCTCGGAACCCGCTGTTCATATACCGCAAGGGGCTGGGGCAGAGCCTCTCCAACCAGCCCCATGACGACCGTTCCCGACTCGTCGCTAACAAGATCGCCTGCTTGGAGAAGAACCGAGCCTTCCTGGGAGAATTCTATTTCGGCGTGCGGCTCGCCGGGACCCTCTTGCGATTCATTGGCGCGCGCGGCGGCAGGGGCAAGAGAATTCTGGCGACGATGCGCGAGGCGGGAGTTCTTCCGACCCTCTATTGGTTCTGTCAAAAAGCCATTCATCGGGATGGCATTAGATTCTCCGACCGCAAGTGGTTCTGGAGGTCCGGGCCGAGCGTTTGCAGGCCGGATGATGCCAAAGATCCGGGCGCGAGAACGCACCGCGACGATGGCAGCGAGGACGTCCGCGCCGATACGCTGGGAAAAGAATGCATAGGTCGATAGCAGAACAGCGTTTGCGAGGAGTTTGATAGCCGATGCTGGAGGCGTGCCTCGATGTGACGGTGATCATTTGCACGCGGAACCGCGCCGCTTCCCTCGGTCTCGTGCTTCGCTCGATGACCGCGTTGAAGCTGCCGGCCCGACTCTCTTGGGAGATACTAGTCGTCGACAACGGCAGCGAAGACGATACACAGCAGATCATCGCCTCCTTCTCCAACGTCCTTCCGATTGTTTGCGTGCGTGAGACTGACCCGGGTCTGTCCCATGCGCGAAACGCCGGTGTCCGTCACGCGCGCGGCAAGTACATCGTGTGGACCGATGACGACGTGCGCGTCGATGGGAACTGGCTCCTCGCATATGCGCAGGCATTCGAGGCGTTCCCGCGCGGCGTGGTTTTCGGCGGCTCTTCCGCTCCGGTCCTCGAGGAGCCGACGCCCGCCTGGTTCAATGAGAGCCAGGGCGAGTTGAAGGGGTTGCTCGCCTATCGAAACCCGAGCGGCTTGCCGCGCCGTCTCACTGTCGATGGCCAGCTTCCCTACGGGTTGAATTTTGCGATCCGCGCGGATGAGCAAAGGAGATGCTTCTATGACCCTATGCTTGGCGTCGCTCCGGGCAGGCGGCGCGGAGGAGAAGAATTGCAGGTCATCAAGAAGATTCTCGCCGCGGGTGCCGAAGGCTACTGGGTTCCCGACGCAAGGGTCGTTCACGTCATTCCGGCCTCTCGACAAACACTGGAGTATGTGAGGCTTTATTATAAAGCGCAGGGTGAAGCGAGCGCCATCTTGCGCGAGCTTGGCGGGAGGAAACTCGGCATCATGGCGCTGCTTGAGCGTAGCGGACGGGCAGCTTGGCACTACCTGTGGTACCGCCTACGAAAGAGCCACCCCGTATCGGTGGCGCAGGTCAGGCATTTCAGAAAGCTCGCTTTTCAGATCGGCTTTATCGAATACCTCATCTCGACCGACCGCCGGGAAACTCTCCGCCACTGACAATGGAACCAGATACGCTCAAGGAGAAGACATTCTTCTCGGTGATCTGGATGGTCATCAAGGTGGGGTGGTCGTCCATCGCAACTCTTGCGATCTTCGCGATTCTGGCGCGGATACTGGATCCGCATGCGTTCGGCATCTACGCGCTGGCGACGGTGTTTTCCGAAGTAACGAAGATCATCGCCGCGGGAGGTCTGAGCGACGCCATTGTCCGCGAGAAGACGGTCGATGACGATCTCGCCGATACGGTCTTTTGGGCCAATCTCGCGTTCGGAACCAGTGCAGGTCTTATTCTGGTTCTTCTTTCAGCGCCGTATGCTGCAGCAATCGGGCAGCCAGAAGTGACGCCGGTGTTGCGCTGCCTCGGGCTACTTATCCCACTCTCGTCGTTGGGCAGCATTCATATGGCCCGCAAGCTCAGGGATTTCGGGCACAAGGTCGTTACGCTTCGCGTCATCGCCAGTACCTTATTGGGTGGCGGAGCGGCGATTGTCAGCGCGTACAACGGAATGGGCGTTTGGAGCCTCGTGATACAGGCGGGGCTCAGCAATATCCTAACCGTTGCCTTCGCGTGGCAGTCGTACAGATGGCGGCCGCGGTTTCGTTTTTCGTGGTTCAGGCTTCGTGCCGTCCTGGGCTTCAGCATGAGCGCAATGATTACCCAGGTGCTCTGGGTATTGATTGTACGCGTGCAGGACATCTTCATCGGCCGCGCCCTTGGCGCGGCCGCAGTCGGCAACTACAGGCTAGCTTGGCGGATGATGGAGCTGATCGGACAAGCGATTGCACAGCCCATGGGAAGCGTCGCGCTCATCACCTTTTCCCACCTCCAGGACAATCAGAGAAGATTCGAGGCGGCCTATCGGCGGATGGCCGGTCTGGCCTCGCTGCTCACGTTCCCACTGATCTTTGGCTACGGGCTGCTCTCGACGGAGATCATTCGTATGCTCTTCGGCAGCAAGTGGGGCGACAGCGGCATGCCGGCCCACGTGCTAGCCCTGCTGGCAATTCCCTTCACGCTCAATTACTTCAGCGGCCCCGCCATAGCGGCGAAGGGCGCGTCGAAGGCGACGTTACTGGTCGCCATCGTTCAGGTCACGCTTACGGCCGGCCTGTCGTTCTTGGCGGCGCCATTTGGTCTGGTCGTTGTCGCCGGCGCCTATGTTGCTCGGTCTTATCTTGTAATGCCGCTGCAGCAATACATGCTACACAAGCACACCGGAATTCATTTTCTAAAATCGGTCGGCGTAGTTTGGCCACCGCTTGTCGCATCTCTATGCATGGTCGGAGTTTTGGCTGTCACGAGACCCCTGCTGCATGAGTGGTTCACAACCAACACAGCCTTCGTGATCGTCAGTGTTGTCCTGGGCGCCGCGGTCTACTCTGCCGGACTGCTGCTCTTCGGCCGCGCTGTGCTCGTATCGCACGCCGGAGCTCTCAGCCCCATGCTGGCTCCTCTAAAGAATTGGTGGCGTGTGACCTGACCCCTGGCCCGCGTCGCGCAATCGATCGGGCAACTTCTTGAACCACGGCCGGACGCTATTGGGACGCTATCTCTGGCATTTTTGGCGTGACCCTATTCCCTGCTGACTTGGGCCGGCGCAGTGCGCCCTTCACTCGGCGATAGACGGCTCGCAACCAGCCAACTCGTGCCAAGCACTGACGCGATTTGAGCAATACATAGTTGACAAAAATGCTGACGCGCAGAAACGACCGCCAGCTCGCTTCGATGCCCTGGCGAGAGGCCGTTTCCTGGATTTCGCATAGATAGGCGAGTTGAACATGGCTGCGGGCCCGGAGAGTCAGGAGCTTCCAGGGTGTGGGGCGCTCAGAGAAAGCAACATCCGGAGCATGCCCGATTGCCAGAAAGTTGAGCTGTGTCCGCAGGCACTTCTCGCAATGCCCGCAATTGCGTCCCGTGACGGCACCTTCCCAGCAGACTCGGAGATTGTCGCGGAAAGCGGGCGAGCGCGCGATCAGAGCGACCTTCTCGCTGCGAGTATATCCCGCGCCGTCCGTCACGATCCGAAGAGCCCCGCCGGAAAGCAGGCCGTTCGTGATAGGGTTCGATCCCCACGGCAGGTGCAAATGGGCATAGTCCTCGGCGCTGCCGACGAGCCCGATCCCCGCGACACCGGCAAACTGATGAAGGCAAGCCGCCAGGCCGGCGGCGAACTCATTTTCCCAATTTCTACACGCGACATCGCGCCAATTGGTCCTCACGCAGACGAGCGGCACTCCGACCGATTCCAGCGCCCGCCGCGCGCTATTGCGAACGACCGCAAAGGCGTCGGAGTTCTCCAGCGGAATGTCAAAGCCATGGATCAGAACGGCCGCAGCAATATGGCAACTCGCCCGGCCGGCAAGCGCTCCGCGATGACGCAGCAGCGTGAACGACGAATCGACCCCGCCAGAGAATAGAGACACCGCTTTCATGGTCGGGCCGTCGTGGCTGTCGTCGACCTCCTCATCCGCGGTGATGGAGATGTGCGCGTAGTCGAGCGGCCGCCATCGACGCCAAGCCGCCTGAAACTCCTCCAAATTGATCAGCAACCGGCGACTGACGCGATCATGAATGCGAAGATCGAGCCCCGCTCGCATCGCTGGAAACAGCAGCGCAACGACAGCGGCGTCGGCCAGTGGCGCGCAGTCAGGCAACACGTCACCGTCGAGCTCGAACCGCAATTGCCCCGCGACGGGGCGATCCGGCCGATTGGCCCCGAATGACACGACTCTCCTTCGGCTGTAACTGCCGCGCTCCTCGCTCAACCAAACATCGATATGGCTCATTGAATTGTTCACCGTCTGGTGTTTTAGCCGCGGTACTGCCTGGTGTCCGTCTTTGCTCGTTCTTCAGTTGGGCCTGCGCCCTTCACGGGGAGAAATGGGCGGCTTGCGAGCGTTGGATTACCGCATGCGGTTGTGTATGCAAGAGTCGGAATTCCTGATTATTCGAGAGGAACTCGTCGACCGCCATCTTGCATCCACCGTAGTCGTTATAGTCGTCCACCACGATGAAGCCACCACCGGAGATCCGCTTGCTTGCCTCGCCGAGACAGTATCGAACAGGCTCGTACCAGTCGCAATCGATATGAGCGAGGGCTATTGTCCTGTCCGCGTCCCCGGGAAGCGTTTCTTCGAAACGTCCCTTTCGCAACACGATTCTACTCCCGTCGACCAGCATGCCAAATTTTCCGAAGTTCTCACAAACAGTTCCATGGAGATCCTTCATATATCCATAGTATTGGTGGCCGTTCATGCCGATCGATTTTCCGGACGAGATGACAGCATAGCGTTCACGGGATTTCTCATCGTCTTGCTCTCCCGGCGGTGGTATCATAGCAAAGACGTCGTATCCATAGAACGCCCGCGCCTCGTTCAACTCGCTGGCCATGAAGATCGCAGATCCGCCGAGCGCAACACCGAACTCGACGAAGTCGCCGCTGATCTCATTTGCCTTTATCTGCCGAAGGAGACGAGTCAAACTCGCAAGCCTCTCATACGAGAGGTATGTGAAGCCGTTCGACTTCACTTGCAGTGCCACGGGGGGCAGAACCATTCGGTAACGAAGACGCCGCAAGAATCCATACAACTTGTCAAACACGGACTACCTCCATGCGCCAGCTCCAGAATTCGCTCTTCGCACCCAGGCTGCGAAAACTGCGCCCGCGTAGTGTGCTTTGTAAGACAACGCCGAGTGTCCGCCGTATCATGTATGACGCGAGCGGCTCGACGGCGCCGTGATGGCGCTCTGCGGCCCGGACCTGCGGCCGGCTATGAGGCGCCAGAGGCACAGCGTGCAGGCCGTCGCCGCGCCGGCAGCGTAGAGGGCTGCCCCGACAGGCACGAGGATGACCACTGGAATGACACGCCGGCGGGCTGTCAAATAGGCGAGCGCGGACCGCATCTCGCGGGCAAGCCTTGAGAGCCCGCTCGGATGCAATCGTCGAGCGGTTCCACGCGCCCAGCCTAGCAGGTAGGCCCGTCGGGTGTCAGACCTCAGGATATACTTCATGTAGTAGGCACCGCGGCCCCGGTCGTAACCGGCGACGATGCGCGACAAATCGGACGCGCGGCGCCGATGGTGGTGCAAAACGACGGGCGCAGGATCATATCGGCCGGCTATGCCGGCCCAGAGAGCGGCTGCAACGGCGTCGATGTCCTCGCAGGGGAACGCGGTTCCAGCACCAAATTCCGGGTCGAAACCGCCGATACGCTGCAGAGTTTCTCGACGGAATGACAAGTTTGCCCCTTGGACCGCGCCGGCCGCGACAAATCTGCGAGCCGGGATGTGGACGGGATGGAGACGCAGGTCGATTGTAATCGGCAGATCCTCTGGATCGAAAAGAAGGATCTTGCCGCCCATGAAACCGATTTCAGGATGCTCGTCGAACACGCGAATGACAGAGTCCACGTAGTCCGGCGTGAGATAGCAGTCGTCATCGGTGAATGACAGGAGGCGGCCGCGGGCTTGTCGCCACCCGCAGTCGCGCGCAGCGCCGAGACCGATCCGTTCCACATGAACGTAACGGATGCGCGGTTGGCGCGAGGCGGCGTGGCGAATAACGTCGGCAGTGCCGTCGGTGGACGCGTTGTCAACGACCACGGCTTCCCATTCGTGTTCCGTGGAGAGGCATTCAAGGGAGTTGAGCGCGCCGATCAACTGGGCGGCGCGGTTGCGGGTGCAAATGACAATGGAGAGGTGCATCTGCTGCCTATGGTCGATTTGCGACAATTCGCGCGAATTGATCGACTGAATTCATGATGCTCGCGCCGGAGACTCTCGATGTCCAGGCCTCGTGGAAGGCGGATATCTTCCCGTCGAGAGAATCGAATACCAAGTTCTCGATCCCGAGCAGGCATGAAAGGATATGGGCATGCAGGCGATCGGTGACGACACAGGCGCCCCGGCTCAGAAGGTTTGTTCCGAAAGCGACGCGCTCGCGCGCGTATCTCTCGCGAAGCGCTAATGCCAGAGATTGCGACATGCCTGACAAGACCGGCCACTTGCCCCAAGCCGCAGACAGTTTTCTGTCAAGGCGAGACACGATCGATCGAGGCGGTTCGAGCCAGTCGACCACTTCTACCGACGCGCACGCTTGCTCGAGTGCACGAATCAAATCCGCATGGCTCGCACGAACTTCCTTATCGGTCCTCAATAGACAAAGATACTTGACGGAAGGGGGTAGCCTCCGGATCGACTCCATCGAAAATGCCATGTCCGGACACAACAGGCTCTCGCAAGAAAAGTGGGCTTGGGCAAATTGAAGGCTTCTCTGGTCCCTAAGCAAAAGCTTGAAATCGGCTTGCTTGTCGATCGCTCGCGCCGTCTCAGCGATTGCCTCTGGGCGATGGAAGGAGACACTCTGCGGCAGTTGGATCATTGGCATATGGGAAAAGCGGTTGAGAATGTGCAGCCGGAACGAGTGGTGGAGCGGCCATATCTCGCCAAAATTTCCACCACCGTGAAACATGAGCACGGACGAAGAAGCGATGAATCGGTCGCAGCCTTCCGTATAGTTGTTCCCGTCGAAAAACCCTACTTCGGCATCGCGAAATTTCCTCCGAATGAAATCGAGTTCGCCGAGGAATATTGCGTTATCCCCGACATTCGGGTGGTTGGGTGGATCGATTATACATATACGGCGCGTACGGCCTTCGAGTAGCGGCACCAATACTCTTTCGATTTCGATTCGGAGTTGTTCATGCAGATTTGACACCGGCGGACCTTCTCTTTGCCTGCCTAGCAAGAGTCTGGGTAGATCGTAGACTGCGTCGTGCCGGATATTCAACCTCAGCGTTCTAACAAATGCTCTAGTGACGACAGTGGTAGGCATCGTTCGCTGCCACGCGATTCCGCGCAATGCAGACACGAGGCTTAGTCATGTCCAGATGGAAACTCTCAATGTCCGTTCGAAGGGCAGCGGCTATTGTTGCCGCGCTCGGTATCGGACTGGCTTGCTGGTATTCGTCCGCGAGTGCCGTAACGGGTCTCGACGTGGACACGCGTGGGGGCATGGTGGTCGGCTCTCGCATCGTTCATGTGACTTCACTTGCCGATTCCGGTGCCGGATCCCTGCGCGCGGCCCTCGAGTCGTCTGGGCCACGCGTCGTCGTGTTCGACGTGGCAGGCTATATAGATCTGCGATCGAATCTTCCGATCGACCATGGTCAGATCACGATTGCCGGCCAAACCGCGCCGGGCGCCGGCGTCGTGCTGCGCGGCTCGTCGCTCAAGATTCACGCTTCTGATGTGATGATCGAGCATATCGCGATCTATCCCGGATTTACTCCGGTCCCAAGGCTCGCCGACAACAGAGATGGGATCACGATCTACGGCCGCGAGTCGCGCAATAACCACGTCAACAATATCGTGTTGCGCAACATTTCGGTCGGATGGGGCGTCGATGAAAACATCGGCATCAACGGACTGGTGGATGGCGTGAGGATAGAACGTTCCTTGATTGCCGAGGGGCTGAAGTTCGGCGGCAGCCCCAAGGGCCTGCATTCCTATAATCTGCTCGTCGGCAATCCGGTCCGTACCGTGCTGGTCTTGGGCAACGTCTTCGCGGCCTCTAACGAGCGCAGCCCGCGAGTGACGCAGGGCAACATCGTCGAGTTCCTGAACAACTACATATACGGCTTCGGAAAGAAGGCTACCCATATCGACAGCAGCATGAGCATGGCTGGCGCGGCGCGCATCGACGTCATCGGAAACCTGTATCGGCGGTCGGCGGACAGTCGCTGTCGGCAACGGCTCATTCTCATAAGCAAGGATTTCTTCGATTCTCGACCGCCGTCGCAGGTCCATCTCGGGGACAACGTGGAGGACTCTCCGGCCGCTTCGGAGTGCCTGTCTCCCGCCGATGATGCCGCCGATGTTGCGAATCGTTTGAGCCCCGTACCTCTCGCGACCGTTCCCTCGTGGCGCCTTGTTCCGGCGGCGTCGCTCTATCCCGGCATCCTCGATGAGGTCGGCTCGCATCCGGTAAAGAGAAACCCGATCGATGCCCGCATCATCGCGGGAATCCGCGACGGAACCATACGTCTCATCGACGACGAGAGCGACGTCGGCGGCTGGCCCGTCATTGAGGCGGTTTCGGCGCCCTCGATTCTGCCTCTCAAGGGCCTGCGGATCGACGACGCGGCGGATCTGTCCGCCGTCGCGAAGTGGTTGTGCGAGCGGGACGGGGAGGTGAGCGGTCGCGGGGGCGCGTGTGAATGATTGCCCGACAGCCGCAGAGCAGCGCCCGCTGAGCATTCCGGCGAACGGCAAGATGCTTGCCAGCGTTCTGATCGCGACGACGGGCGGCGGTCGCCTGGAAGACATCGTCCAGACCTATTTGGGCAACCGGACTGCCCATCTCGAGGTCATTGTCATCGTGGACAATCCCGCGGTCGGCCGTGCCGCGTTCCTGGCGCCTTTCCGTTCGGACGGCAGGCTGAAGGTGGTCTTCAACGACGCGAACATCGGCCTTACCCGCAGCCTCAACAGCGGCCTGATGGCCTGTTGCGGCGACCTCATCTTGCGCAACGACGATGACGACCTGCCCCGTCCCGATCGTGTCGCCAGGACCGTCGCGTTCTTCGAGGAGCATCCCGAATGCGATCTCGCCTACAGCTTCGCGCGCGGCATCGACGCGCCGTCGGGCCGCTCCTGGACGATTGGCGGGCCCAGCGCGGACGCGGACATCAAGTCGCAGCTGCTCCGGCGCAACTTCATCGTCCACTCATCGCTCGCTTTCCGGGCCGATCGTCTCAGGGCTCTCGGAGGCTATGATGCCACGTTCCGCTACGCCCAGGACTACGACCTCTACCTGCGATCCATCCGTGCCGGCTTGCTGTTCGGCTGCATCCCAGAAGTGCTGGTTGAGCGGTACTATCACGGCAGCGCGATCACCGTGGAGCGCAGGCGGACGCAGCTCCTGTGCGCATTTGCCGCCCGGCTGGTCCATGAGGTCGAGATTGGTGCCGATCGCGCGAATTGGCGCATGATCTTCCGCTACCTGAAGCTGCTGGCAATCCCGGGCGCCTTGCGCGCGCTAAGGAGGCGGCTCGGCCATGGACGCTAGGCCCCGTGTCCTCATCGTCGGAGCGCGCGGCATCGGCGGCAACGAAGGTGGAGTCGAGAAATTCGCGGAGGAATTCGTCCGGCGTATCGCGCGCAGCTGCCAAGTAACGCTTCTTTCCCTGCCCGGATCGATGGCCGCCAACATCGGCGATGTTGAGTTGCTGACGACGCGCCGTTCGCGTTTCATGCGCACCGACAAGCTGTTTTACTATTCTGTCGCCGCCAGGATATGCCTCACGCGCAGGTTCAGTCACGTCATCCTGCTCGGGCTGAATTCCGCCATGCTCCTGCTACCGCTGCGTCTGCTGTTCTGGCGGAGCGTGAATGTCGTCGTTCGCAGCGGATCGGTCGACTATGTCCTGGACAAATGGGGACTAGTCTCCAAGTTCTATTTCAAGCGGGCCGAGGGATTGCTCCGGTTCGCCGACCTCGTGGTTGCCGTCGCCCCCAGCATCCAGCGTCATCTGGCCAGGCGCGGCATCCTTTCGGTTGTCATCCCGAATGGACTCAGCCGCTCCGCGATCCCCCGACCGGTCGCCGGCCGGGAACGAGGGCATGTCGTCGCGGTCGGCCGCGTGACCGCGCAGAAGAACTACCGCCTGCTGATCGAGGCGGCGCCGCTCCTGCGCGACCACGGCGTCCGCATCAGCATCATCGGCGGCGCCGATCTGTCGGACGAAGGTACCCGGCTCCGATTGCTTGTCGAGCAGCGCCGATGCGACAACGTGACCTTTGCCGGCGTGCTCGACCGGACGCTGGTCCTCGAGCGCCTGGCGACGGCGTCGCTCTACGTCAATTGCTCGGTTCACGAAGGCATGTCGAATTCGGTATTGGAGGCAATTCAGCAGGGAACGCCGGTGCTGCTGTCCGACATCGAGGCCAACCGCGACCTCGGCCTGCCGGAAGCCTTCTACTTCGATCCGAAATCGCCGACCGACCTTGCAAAGAGAATCGAATCCGCGCTCGCGCATCCCTCCGACTTCGTGGTCGACCCCGAGCGCTTCCGGAGTTGGGATGAAGTGGTCGAGAAGTATCGACACTATATGAACCTGCCGGACTGATCCCTGTGACAGACGTCCCAGCCCTCACAAGCGCCAACGTCGAGCCAGCTCATGATCTCGAATGCGAGCGTCGCCGAACCTCGATGCGGATGATCCTGGTGCTGTCCTTCGGTGGTTCGCTACGACAATGGCAGGAAGCCGGGATTTTGACCCGGGAGATCGAGATTTACCTGCAGTATCTCAAGCGCGACCTTGTCGATCGCCTGTACATATTCTCCTATGCCCACGATGACGATACGGGCTTGATCGAGGCCCCGGAAAGTCTGCGGCGACGCATCGTGCTCCTGCGTCCCTCGCGCCCGCTGCGAACTCATCTGTCGCGCGTGCTCTACTCGTTAAGCCCGCGGACTTTATGGGCTATCCGCGCGAAGGGAATCGACGTGGCAAAGACCAACCAGGTCAGTGGTGCGTGGGTTGCCCTTCTCCTGCGTTTGCTGGGCGTGCGGGTGTTCGCCCGCTGCGGATATCTCCTGTCGCGACATCACTGGAAGAAAGGTCACTATGCAGCGTTTCTCGTTTCCTATCCCTTGGAGTGGCTGCTGTTTGCCATTGCCGATATCGCTTCCGTGACGACGGAGGCCGCTGTGGAAAGCGTTCGACACCGAACCGGGTGTGGGAGCCGGGCTTTCGTGGCCCCGACCTACGTCGACACCGACGTCTTCAGGGCCGATGCCGCAGCGAAGTCGATCGACGACACCGTGATCTTCGTCGGGCGCCTGGAAGCGCAGAAGAACGTCCTCAATCTGGTCCAGGCCTGCCGAAGCAGCGGGATGTCGCTGCAGATCGTGGGAACGGGGTCGCTGGAGCCTGCCGTCGTCGCACTGGCCGCGGCAATCGGCGCCGATGTCAGAATCGCGCACAGCATGCCGAACAATCGGATCGCCGAACTCTTCAAGTCTCACAAATACTTTGCGCTGCCGAGCGCCTATGAAGGGTTGCCGAAGTCGCTGATTGAAGCGATGTCATCGGAAATGGTGTGTATCGGAACGAATGTGCCGGGTATCGCCGATCTGCTGACGGACGGCGTGACCGGCTATCTGTGCGACGGATTGGATGCGGCGTCGATTGCCCGGACGATCGAGCGGGCGAGGGCCGATCCGTCGAATGTCACCATCGCCAAGGCCGCTCGAGCGTTCGTACTGGAACGTCATTCGATCCGGACCTACCTCGAGCGGGAACATGATGCGATCGAACGCTGGGTTCGGCCGAAGATTCGTATCCGAAGAGATGCGCGAAAGCCCACCTTCTGAAGCGAACACGCCTCTGTTGCGTCAATACGGGAGTGACTGAGGAGCCATGATGCAAGCTGCGAATGTGACATCGCTGCCCGCCGCGATGACATCCCGACTCCTGAAGCGTTGGTATCACGGGCTGCTGCGCCGGATGTCGCCACGACTGGCGGTCTCGCTTTCCTATGCGCTCGGGCATGGAATGATCCCGCGCCTGGAATATCCGACAACCTTCACGGAGAAGATCCAGTTCAGAAAACTCCATGACCGGGACGAACGCCTTCCCCGGCTGGCAGACAAGGTCTTGGTCAAGGCGTATGTCGAGGAAAGGCTCGGCCGGGAATGGCTCATCCCCACCCTATGGCACGGCCGGGCGTTGCCGCCGGTATCCGATCGCACCTGGCCCATGCCGTTCGTCATCAAGGCCAACAACGGCAGCGCGACCAATTGCTTCGTGCGCCGCGAAGCCGAGAAGGATTGGCGCAGGATCGAGGCCCTTTGCGAGCGCTGGATGGCGGCGCCGAATCGGGCCCCCCTGGGCGAGTGGGCCTATTTGCACATTGCGCCGCAGATCATGGTCGAGCCGTTCGTCGGCGCCGGCGATGTGCTGCCGTGGGACTACAAATTCATGGTGTTCAGTGGGCGCGTGGAGTTCATTCAGGTGGACACCGGCCGCGCCACGGTCCACAGGCGCACGTTCTTCGATCGCGCATGGGTCCGTCAGCCGTTCGAACTCAAATATCCGGCCGAGCCGGCAAACATCCCGCGGCCAGTCAATCTGAACGCGATGATCGAGGCGGCGGAGGTGCTGGCCGCGGACTTCGGCTTCGTCCGCGTCGACCTCTACGATGTCCGGAACCGCCCGCTCTTCGGCGAAATGACTTTCTATCCGGATTCGGGCACCGGGCGGTTCCGGCCGCGTCTCTATGACGAGCAATGGGGCCGGCTATGGCCGCAGTCCTCCGCGCGGTCGGTCAGCACGTACCCGCCGCCGTCCCGGCGGAGTTAGGCTGCTCGCCCATGAAGAACTTCAAAGGCCGCACGGGCAGCACAGACCGCGCGCCGACGATACAGCGATCTCGCGCACGCATGGAGCCATCGGAGATCTGGTATCTCCGCGCCTGCCAGGTGAAGAGGTCGCTGCCGGTGCCGTGCCGGTTGGTCCTTTCGACATAGCGGCTTAGCCAGCAGGTAAACTCAGCGGTCGTACCGTCTAGGCGCTCGCGTATCAATCAAACCGCAAAGCCGGATCGTGTCGCTCGATCCGGCCTTTTGCTGTCCACCTGTTTATTGGCGGCCATTGACTCTGACCCCGCAGTCATCCTCGGTGCCGCTCAAGGATTGCGCCGCGAGAATGACTCGGGGTAGGCCTCGTCGCGGACGTCGATCAGGGGATCGTCGGATGCCTCGATGCCGTCGGTGAGCTGGCCCGGCATGAACAGCAGCGGCTTCTCCGCCGCGGCGCTGTCGGCCACCGCCTTGTCGATCGTGAGGACGCCGAGGTCCACGACCTTGCGGTCGTCGGGCCAGGGCTGAGTCGGATCCTTGGTCGAATCGCCGGCGGCGGCGAGCTGCGCCTTGAGGTGGAAGGTCACGGGGCCGCGTTGCAGGCGTGCGGGCAGTTCTTCCATCAGGAAGTTCGGCGGCTTGCCGCCGGCGTCGGCCGTCTCGAGATGCACGACGCGCTCGGGCACCATCTGATAGCGCACGGCCTGCCGCGCGCCGTCCTTGTCGACGAACACGAACGCGTCGATGCCGTAATATTCCTCGTCGGCGAAGCTGTCGGGCGTGGCGGCGGTGGCGAAGGCGGCGGGCACCGTGGGGTGGCCGGCCACGAATTCGTCGAACTTCGTCGGCTTGGCGGCATCCGGCGGACTGGCGGCCGCCGCCAGGAGGAGATCGCGGAAATCCTCGCCCGAGGAGACCGGGAAGAACTTGAGCGAATTGATGACCATGTCGGTATCGCTGCCGTCCGGCAGATGGTACTTGATGGCCATGCCGTGCGGATTGGCGGGGCCGGCCCCGTCGGGCAGCTCGGGTATCCCCGTCGCGTCGGAGAAGCGCACGGTCACCGGGATCGTGCCGCCGGCGAACAGGATCGCCTTGCTGAGTGCGGCGGCCTCCGGCGAGGCCTTGAAGCTGCCCTCGACCACCACGCCCTTGGCGTGATTGGCGCGGAAACCGGGATGGACGCCGAACGCCTTGTTCATGGCGTCCACGATCGCCACCCCGATCGGCTGATCATCGGCGCTAACGAGGCCGGGTGATGCAAAACCAAACGCGGCAAGTGCAACCAGGAGCGTGTCTCTTCTCATGGGTTCTTTCCAATGCAAGCGATTGCTGGGCACGCGACCGGAGGGCCGTGCTCGCGGAAGACAATTACCCAAGAATCGGTTCGAGTCATCTCGCAAGCTCGTGATCGCGGTGTCGATGCAGGCCACGTCGCAACGACGATCTAGTCGGGCTCTCGGTCCGCCATCGGTGCGGCCGCGGGTTCGCGATTGTCGCCGCGCTCGAGTCGATCGCGCATGCCGGCATAGCTGGCCTGCCGAGCGTCCGTACCGGACGTTGCGGCCGCCGCCTCGAGCCGGAGCCCGGTGTAGGAGGGCGTCATGGCGCCGGCATCGCGCATGGCGGCCAGCCGGGCCGTGAGTGCTTGTTTCTTGTGCACTTGATGGGGCTGCACGTTGTCGAGGAAACGAAAATCCTGGTTTTCGATCATGACCAGGGCGCCGTCGCGCTCGGCATCTTCAAGCAGCGTCCGCCCCTTCGCCGTGCGCGCGATGAAGCCGTTGAAGCCCGCGTTCTCGCCCATCGGCTCGCCGTTCGGCCAGACGTCGGAGACCGCGATATCCGCCAGCTCGCCGATGGCGTCGGCGCAGATCTTGCAGCGGAACTGCAACATCCATTTGTTTTCGTCGCGCCACAATTCGCCGTAGGTGGTCGTGAAGTTGCGCCCGTCCCTCGCTACCACGCGGGTCAGGCCCGGATTGCCCATGCCGCGGTAGCGCAGCAGCGTGACATCCTTTTCTTCCAACCCGAAGCCCTGAACGAGGTCGCGGGTCTTGGCAAACTCCGATGCGCCGCCGCAGACGAAGGCCAGCACATACGGCACCAGCCGGTCGACGCGCGGATCGTGCCTTGCCAGGTTGCGCAGCGCCGCCACGTCACAGGGCTTGCCGATGAAGGCGAAGGGGCGGCCGCGGTCGAGCAGCTGGGCGAAATCGACCAGCGGGGCGGCCGGGCCATAGCGCGACCCCGCCGCCGCCATCACCTGGGCGCGATCGAAGCTCAGATGCCGTTTCGTGCGCATGGGCTCCTCGGCCGATGCGGCAACATGCAGGATGAAATCCACGCGGCCGCTCTCGAGAAGATAGATTGCGAGGGCGGAGAGCCCGCCGCCGGCCGAGGCCTGGAATCGGATCGCCGGATCGGCGGCGTGGCCCTTCGCGATCCGCGTCGCCGGTCCCCAGACCGCATCCCATTGCGTGCCATCCGGACTCCCCGCCGGGTCCGGTCCCTCGACCTTCAGACCCGGGCAGACGGCGTTGATCAGCCTGAGCGCGGCGTCATCGAGCGGCGCTTTTACCGCCGGCCGCTCCCGTCCCTCCGGAGTCATGACGATGCGGACACGATCGGGTCCGGCCAGGCTCTCGCACAGGCCGCAACCGATGCAGAGACCGGACTGAACGATCTCGTCGAGGGTCAGCAGGGCAGGGCTCGTCAAGCGCGGCTCCGACAGCGGGGGCGCAGACTGCTGAAGCGCCCTACTGCGCGGACCGTCCCAAGGGCTTGGCCAGCTCCGGCCGTTCGCAGGGCAGGAACTGGCCGCGCCCGGGCTTGCCCGCCGGCTTGCCGTCGCGCCAGACGGCTTCGCCGCGCGAGAAGGTGGCGATCGGCCAGCCCTTGACCGTCATGCCCTCGTAGGGCGTGTAGTCCATGTTGTCGTGCAGGATGTCGTGGCGGATCGTGACTTCACGCTCCGGGTCCCAGATGGCGATATCGGCGTCGGCGCCTACGGCGATCGTGCCCTTGCGCGGATAGAGGCCGTACATTTTCGCGGCGTTGGTCGACGTCACCGCGACGAAGGTGTTGAGATCGATGCGGCCCTTGCCGACGCCCTCGGAGAAGATGAGCGGCAGGCGCGTCTCGATGCCGGGCACGCCCGGCGCCACCTTGCGGAAATGCGGATGGGGTCCGTGCGCCTTCTTCCCTTCCTTGCTCTCGAACTTGAAGGAGCAGTGATCGGACGACAGCACCTGGAACAGGCCGTTGGCGAGGCCATGCCAGAGGGCATCGGCGTTGCCCTTGTCGCGCGGCGGCGGCGCGCACAGATACTTGGCGCCTTCCCACCCGGCCTGGGCAATGTGGTCCTTCGTCAGGAAGAGATATTGCGGGCAGGTTTCGCCATAGACCTTGAGGCCGCGGTCGCGCCCCCATTTGATCTGCTCCAGCGCCTCGCGCGCCGAGACATGCACCAGCAGGATCGGCACGTCGACGATCTCCGCCAGCGTGATCGCCCGATGCGTCGCCTCGCGCTCCACAGGCATCGGCGCCATCTTCGGATATTGCGCCAGCGAACTGTCGCCGGACGCGTCGAGCTGCTTCGTCAGCCAGTGGATGCAGTGATCGTTCTCGGCATGGATCATGACCATCGCGCCGGTGCGGCGCGCCGTCGCCAGCACTTCCAGGATCTGCAGGTCGTTGAGGGCGAAGCCCTCGTAGGTCATGTAGATCTTGAACGAGCTGTAGCCGTCTTCGACGAGGGCGGGCAGCTCCTGCCCCAGCACCTGGTCGCTGGTGTCGGTGATCATCAGATGGAACGCGTAGTCGATCACGGCGTTGCCGTCGGCCTTGCCGTGGTAGGCCTTGACGGATTGCCGCAGGCCCTTGCCCTCCTCCTGCTGGACGAAGGGAACGATCGTGGTCGTGCCGCCGCAGGCCGCCGAGCGGGTGGCCGAGCGGAAATCGTCGACATTGAGCACGCCGTAGAACGGCGGCTCGTCGACATGGACATGGGAATCCACCCCGCCCGGCAGCACGAGCTTGTCGGTGGCGTCGACGATCTCGGTCGCGCCGTCGAGATTGCGGCCGAGCACGGCGATGCGGCCGTCCTTCACGCCGACATCGCAGCGGGTGATATCGCTCGCGGTCACGACCGTGCCGTTGCGGATGAGAAGATCGAGTTGTGCCATCTGCGTTTGCTCCCTGTCTTGTGCGAGCGACTTGATCCCTGCGGACCCGCGCTCATTCCGGCGGCGGTTTGGCGCCGGTTCGCTCGACGATGAGGCGATAATGCTCCGGCCGCCGGTGGGCGGCGAAGTTGAAGATGTCGTTCTTGTAGCGATAGCCGAAATCGAGATCGCAGCGGCGGACGCAGATCTCGTCCTCGCAGGTGTGACACATCGCCACGATCTCGCCGGAGGGCGCGATGATCGCGCTCTGCCCGATCATGTGATAGCCCTCCTCGAAGCCGCATTTGGCCGCGCCGATGACCCAGGTGCCGTTTTGATAGGCACCGGATTGCATGACCAGGTGGTTGTGGAACAGCTCCAGCGAATCGAGGTCGTAGGTGTCGCCGAGGCCGACCGGCGAGTTATAGCCGAGCATGATCATCTCGACGCCCTGCAGGCCCATGACTCTATAGGTCTCCGGCCAGCGCCGGTCGTTGCAGATGCACATGCCCATGATTCCGCCGAAGGCGCGGAACACGCCGAAGCCGAGATCGCCGACCTCGAAATAATGCTTCTCCAGATGCTGGCCCTGGCGCCCTTCGATCGCATCGGCCGAGCCCGGCAGGTGAATCTTGCGGTATTTGCCGACGATTCGGCCGCTCTTGTCGACAAGGATCGAGGTATTGAAGCGCCGGACGCGGCCGCCTTCCGCGGTCAGCTCGGCATAGCCGAGATGGAAGCCGATCTCGAGCTTCTCTGCCTCCGCGAAGAGCGGGCGGGTCTCGGCATTCGGCATTTCCCGTTCATAGAAGGAGTCTATTTCGACCTGGTCGCTCAGCACCCAGCGCGGAAAGAACGTCGTCAGCGCCAGCTCGGGATAGACGATCAGATCGCAACCCATGTCGTGGGCCTGTCGCATCAATGCGATCAACCGGTGCACCACCTGGGGACGGTTTTCGTTGCGGGCGATCGGCCCCAATTGCGCACAGCCGACCGTGACGTAACGCGGCATCTCCGCCTCCGAACGACTTCTCGTTGGCGCGCAGCCTAGCGCGGCCGACGCCGCCGAGGCAACGCAAGTTGACGATGTCACCGTGGCTACGTTAGCGTGCGCGATATTCTCCGTGCACGTTCTGCACGACACGAGTCCGGCTCAACGGGCCGTGGAACGGGAGGCTAACGCCATGATTTCTGGAAAACGCTACGGCCCTGCCTTGCTCTCACGCATGCTGGCGGGCGCCCTGTTCGCCGTCGCTTTGATGGGAGGCGGCGTCGCGCACGCCGCCGGCAAGGACACGCTGGTCGTCGCCTCCGGCGCCGAGGCGGTGACCCTCGATCCCGGCGTCTCCTTCGACGGCCAGTCGCCGCTGATCTGGCGCGGCGTCTACGAGTCGCTCCTGCAGTACAAGGGCGGCACGCTGGAAATCGTGCCCGCGCTGGCCGAGAGCTACGACATCTCGGCGGACCGGCTGACCTACACCTTCAAGATCCGCAAGGGCATCAAGTTCACCGACGGCGAGCCGCTGAATGCGGCGGCAGTGAAGTTCAACATCGAGCGTCAGGTTGCCGTGAAGCAGGGCATCGCCTACGCGCTGTCGTCCATCGCCAGCATGGATGCGCCCGACGACAGCACCGTCGTCATCAAGCTGAGCGCACCGTCGGACAGCTTCCTCTCCGCCTTCGCCGGCATGTACACGGTGAAGATGATTTCGCCCAAGGCGATCAAGGACAATCAGAAGGACGGCGACTGGGGCCAGGCCTATCTGCGCGACCACATGGTCGGCACCGGCCCCTACATGCTCGATTCCTACACCCAGTCGCAACAGGCGGTGCTGAAGCGCAATCCGGACTATTGGCAGGGCTGGGACGGCAGCCACTTCGACCGCGTGATCATCAAGTACATCCAGGAACCCAGCACCGAGCGGCTGCTGCTGGAGCAGGGCGAGATCGATGTCGGCCTGTTCCTGCCGGACGACGTCGTCGAAGCGATGGACGGCAAGCCCGGCATCGCCGTCACCAACGTCCCCTCGCTCAACCTCTATTACATCGTGCTGCCCTGCAAGAAGGGCCCGACCGCCGATCCGAAGGTGCGCCAGGCCATCGCCTACGGCTTCAACTACGACGCCTTCGTCAACGACATGCTGCGGGGGAAGGCGAAGCAGGCGCGCGGGCCGATTCCCAGCAACTTCGTCGGCTTCAACGCCGACGTCCCGCAGTACAAGTACGACCCGGAGAAGGCCAAGCAGCTGCTGGCCGAGGCCGGCCACGCCGGCGGCGGCTTCACCATCAACTACACCTATGAGACGGGTTACTGGTGGAAGCGCCCGCTCGGCGAGCTGTTCCAGAGCAACATGAAGGACCTCGGCATCGACGTGAAGATCCAGGAGCTGTCGGCCTCGGCCTGGGCCGGCCTGTTGTCGAATCCCGAGACCGCCGACCATGCCTTCGGCCTGGTCTGGTGGCCGACCCTGGCATCGCCCTACGACTACATGTGGTCGATCTTCGCCACGGGCGCGCAGGGCACGGCGGCCTACAACTGGGGCTACTACTCGAATCCGAAGCTCGATACCCTGCTGGACGCGGCGACGGCCGAGCCCGACGAAGCCAAGCGCATGCAGATGTATGGCGAGGCGCAGAAGATCCTGGTCGAGGATTCGCCGGCGCTCTACGTCTACGAGAAGAACTACCGGCTGCCGATGCGCGACAATCTCAAGGGCTTCGTGTTCAACGGCGTCTATATCGAGACGCTCGATTTCTACGGCTTGCACAAGGAGTAGCGTCGAGTCCCATGCCGCCGGCCTGAGCACCCGGAATGGCGAGGTACATCCTTCGGCGCCTCCTGCTGATGGTGATCGTCCTGCTGGGGATGAGCGTGATCACCTTCGCGCTCACCCATATCGTGCCGGGCAATCCGGCGCGGCTGCTGGCCGGGCAGCATGCGACGCAGGAGCAGGTCGAGGCTGTGGCGAAGCTCTATGGCCTCGACCGGCCGGTCGTCGAGCAATACTGGGTCTATATCGGCGGCCTGTTCCGCGGCGACCTCGGGATGTCCCTGACGACGCGGCGGCCGGTCGCCGACGATCTGCGCCAGTATCTGCCGGCCACCATCGAACTCACGACCGCGGCGATGCTTCTCGTCATCGGCCTCGGACTGCCCACGGGCCTGCTGGCGGCGATCCGCCGCGGCCGCCCGCTTGATCATCTCATCCGCGTCTCCACCGTTGCAGGCGTGTCCATGCCGATCTTCTGGTTCGGCATCGTCCTGCAGATCGTCTTCTACCGGAATCTGCAGCTGCTGCCGATCGGCGGGCGCCTCGGCATCATCGATATCGAGCCGCCGCGCGTCACCGGAGCCTATGTGGTCGATACGCTGCTCGCCGGCGATCTCGGCACATTTCTATCCGCCCTCGTCCATCTGATCCTGCCGGCGGCGACCCTGGCGGCGGGCAGCATCGCCGTCGTCACGCGCATGATGCGGGCGTCTGCGATCGAGCTTCTCGATGCCGACCATGTCAGGCAGGCGCGCGCGAAGGGGCTGGTGGAGCGGATCGTCCTCGGCCGCCATGTCTTCCGCAACGCGCTCATTCCGACCACGACAGTGATCGGTCTCCAGGTCGGCACGCTGCTCGCCGGCAACGTGCTGACGGAGGTCGTGTTCAACTGGCCGGGCATCGGGCTCTATGCGGTGAACGCCATCCGCTACCTCGACTACTCCGCGATCATGGGTGTGACGCTCACGGTCTCCATCATCTACGTCTTCGTCAATCTGCTCGTCGACATCGCCTATGTCCTGCTCGACCCGCGCATCTCCTACGGGGCGGCGGGCGGCCCCGGACGGTGACAGAACCCGTGGCCGGCGACAGCAACATCATGGCGGCCGACGAGATCGCTGCAGTCGCCGGTCGGCGACGGCAGATACGACGGCAGTTCGCACGCCTGTTCGGCAATCCACTCAGTGCAGTCGGCCTGGCGCTGTCAGCGGCCTTCGTCCTGATGGCCATAGCCGCGCCGCTCCTGGCGCCGCACGATCCGCTGGCCATGGATCCGTCGAAACGCCTGGCGGCGCCGAGCGCGCTCCATTGGTTCGGCACCGACGACGGCGGCCGCGACATCCTGGCGCGGGTCATCTACGGTACGCGCTCTTCGCTGCTGACCGCGCTCGGCATCCTGTCGCTGGCGAGCGTGATCGGCACCAGCATCGGCCTCGCCGCGGGCTATTTCGGCGGCTGGGTCGACGAAACGTTGATGCGCATCACCGACATGTTTCTGGCTTTCCCGGCGCTCGTGCTGGCCATGGGGCTGGCGGCGGCGCTCGGCCCCAGCCTGTTCAACGCCATGCTGGCGACCGCCGTGGTCTGGTGGCCGTGGTATGCACGGCTGGTCCGCGGCCAGGCCCTGCATCTGAAGAACGAGGCCTTCGTCGAGGCGGCGCGCGTCGCCGGCGCCTCCGGCCTGCGCATCGCCGTGCGGCACATCCTGCGCAACTGCCTGACGCCGATCATCGTGCAGATGAGCCTGGATATCGGCTACGCCATCCTGACCCTGTCGAGTCTCTCCTTCATCGGCCTCGGCGCCCAGCCGCCGACGCCGGAATGGGGCTCGATGGTCTCGATCGGTCGCGACTACTTTCTCGACCAGTGGTGGATCGTGACGTTTCCCGGCCTCGCCATCTTTGTTTCGGTGATGGCCTTCAATCTGCTGGGCGATGGCCTGCAGGAGTCCCTGTCGCCGCGCCTGCGCCGCTGACCGCCTTGTCCTCGAGCGCTTCGGCGAAATGACAGGCCACGGTGTGGCCGCTCGCAAGCGCGCGCAGCGACGGCGACACCGTCGTGCATTCGCCGGGATTGCCGAGCCGCTCGCGCAGCCAGCAGCGCGTATGGAACGCGCAGCCGCTCGGCGCCGCCGCCGGGCTCGGCACGTCGCCCTTGAGCACGATGCGCCGGCGCGTCGCCTCGGCCGCCGGATCGGGCACCGGCACCGCAGACAGCAGCGCCACCGTGTAGGGATGGCGCGGCCGTCGATAGAGATCCGCCGACGGCGCCGACTCCACGATGCGGCCGAGATACATGACGAGGACGCGGTCGCTGATGTGGCGCACCGCGGCCAGGTCGTGGGCGATGAAGAGATAGGTCAGCTTGAACTCGCGCTGCAGCCGCGCCAGCAGATTGAGGATCTGCGCCTGGATCGACACGTCGAGCGCGCTGATGGGCTCGTCGGCGACGATCAGTTCCGGGTTGAGCGCCAGTGCGCGGGCGATGCCGATGCGCTGCCGCTGCCCGCCGCTGAACTGATGGGGATAGCGGTCGCCGGCTTGGCGCGGCAGGCCGACCACCTCAAGCAGCTGGCGGACGCGCGCCGCCCGCTCGTGCGCCGATCCAACGCTGTGGATATCCAGCGGCTCGCCGATGATCGCGCCGACGGTCATGCGCGGATTGAGGCTGGAGTAGGGGTCCTGGAAGATCATCTGCAGGCGCCGGCGCATGCGCCGCAGCGCGGCGCCGTCGAGCGTCGAGAGCTCCTGACCGTCGAGCCGGATCGATCCCGCCGTCGGGCGATTGAGGCGGGCGATGGCGCGGCCGGTCGTGCTCTTGCCGCAGCCGGATTCGCCGACCAGGCCGACGGTCTGGCCGCGCTCGATGTCGAAGCTGACGCCGTCGACCGCGCGCACCGTGCCGGCATCGCGGCCGAACAGGAAACCCTTGGAGATGCCGAAATGAACCGCGAGATCGCGCACCTGCAACAGTGGTTCAGCGACGCCGGTGTTTGCAGGCGCCGTCACGCTATTGCCTCCGCCAGTGGCGGTGCGGCCGCTGCGAACCCTGGCCGCAGGGGATGTCCGGCGTGCGCCTCTTCGGCAGTCGCCGGATTGTGGCAGGCGACGCGATGGCTGGCGCGCGTGCCGGTCGTCACGATTGCCGCCTCTCCGCTCAAGCCCGCGAGCGGCGGGTTCGCACGCCAGCAGGCGGCCACCCGCCAGGCGCAGCGCGGCGCGAACGGACAGCCTTCGGCTCGCACGAGTTGGTCCGGCGGCGAGCCTTCGATCGGGACCAGTTCCGTCTGGCGGTCCTGATCGAGCCGCGGCAGCGAGTGCAGCAGGCCGACCGTGTAGGGGTGTCGCGGCGCGGCGAACAGCGCCGCCGTTGCCGCCGTCTCCACGATGAACCCGGCATACATCACGGCCACCCGCTGGGTCATCGCGGCGACGATGCCGAGATCATGCGTGATCAGGATGACTGCCGTGCCGCTCCGCCGGGTCAGCTCGCTGATGAGTTCGAGCACCTGCGCCTGGATCGTCACGTCGAGCGCGGTTGTCGGTTCGTCGGCGATCAGCAGCTTGGGCGCCAGCGCCAGCGCCATGGCGATCATGACCCGTTGCCGCATGCCGCCGCTCATCTGGTGGGGATAGCGATCCAGGGCCGCCGCCGGCGCTGCGATACCCACGGTCTGCAGGAGCTCCACGGCGCGCGCATCGGCGTCCTGCCGGCTGAGGGACTGGTGGGCGCACAGTGCCTCCGTCAGCTGACGGCCGATCGTGAGCACCGGGTTGAGCGACGTCATCGGATCCTGGAAGACGATGGCAATGTCGCGCCCGCGCAGCTTGCGCATCTCGCGGTCCGGCAGCTGGACCAGATCGATATCGCGAAACAGGATGCGCCCGCCGGCGATCGTCGCGTGCGTGCGCGGCAGGAGCCGCGTGATCGCCAGGCTGGTGGCGCTCTTGCCGCACCCGGATTCCCCGACGATGCCGAGCGTCTCCGACGCCTCGAGATCGAAGCTCACGCCGTTCACGGCGTGAACGGTGCCGTCCTCCGTTTTGAAACGGACCGATAGATCCTGGACCGATAGAAGCATTCAGTGTTCCACTCCCCGCGCTACGTTAGAGAGTGAGGCGCGGCGGGGGCAAGGCCCATCGCTGGAATGGGCGGCGGCGATCGTGTATGCAACGAAGATGGCAAGCGGTCGACTGCAGGGGAGGGTCGCGATCGTCACCGGCGCCGCCGGCGGCATCGGCTACGCCATCAGCGCGGCCTTCGCCGCCGAGGGCGCCAAGGTGCTCTGCGCCGACATCGACGGTGACGGTGCCGCCGCTGTCGCCGCGTCCATCACGGCCGCAAAGGGAATAGCAGCGAGTCTGGCGTGCGATGTCGGCCGAAGCGCCTCCGCCCAAGTCGCCGTTGCTGCTGCGGCCGAGCGATTCGGCGCCCTGCACATCCTCGTCAACAACGCCGCCGTCTTTCCGCCGAAGGCGACGATCGCCGAGCTCGAGGATTCCGACTGGGAGCGCGCGCTCGCGGTCAACGTCGGCGGCGCCTTCCACATGAGCAAGCATGCCATCCCCCGGATCAAAGCCGCCGGCGGTGGCAGCATCATCCACATCGCCTCGCAGATGGGCCGGGTCGGCAGCGCCGGCGATGCCGCCTACTGCGCCACCAAGGGCGCGCTGCTCACTCTGGCCAAGGCGATGGCGCTCGACCATGCCGGCGATCGCATCCGCGTCAACACGCTGTCGCCGGGCGGCATCGCCACCCAGCAGATGGTGCGCGAATTCGGCGACATGGCGACGGCGGAGCGGGACTGGGGTCGCGCCCGCCACCCGCTCGGCCGCCTCGGCCAGCCCGAGGAGATCGCGCGCGCGGCCGTGTTTCTGGCCAGCGATGAATCCTCGTTCATGACCGGCGCCGATCTCCTGGTCGATGGCGGCTACACCGCGCAGTAAATATCCCGGACCAACAGCATGCCAGCGATCAATCCGCAGCGACTCCTGAATGACCTGAGGCAGCTCCGCACCTTCGGCGCGCATGGGAACGGCGTCGTGCGGCTGGCGCTGTCCCCGATCGACATGGAATCCCGGCGCTGGTTGGTCGGTCGGCTGGCCGAGGCCGGGCTGGAGGCCCGCATCGACGGCATCGGCACCGTCTTCGGCCGCTCGCGCGGCACGGGCAGGGCGCTGCTGATCGGCTCGCACACCGATACCCAACCGACGGGTGGCTGGCTCGACGGCGCCATGGGCGTCATCTACGGCCTGGAAATCGCGCGTGCCTTGCGGGAGTCGCCCGACACCCGCGATCTCGCCGTCGATGTCGCCTCCTGGATCGACGAGGAGGGCACCTACGCCGGCTTCATCGGCAGCCGTTCCTTCTGCGGTGAGCCCGTGTCCGAGGTTGTCGCCCGTGCCCGCAATCGCGAAGGCCAGCCCATGAGCGATGCGCTGCGCGCGGCGGGAATCGCGGGCCAGCCGCTCGCCCAGATGGAGCCTGGCCGCTATGTCGCCTATCTCGAACCCCACATCGAGCAGGGCGGCCGGCTGGAGGCGGCGGGCAAGCGGATCGGCGTCGTCACCTCCATCGTCGGCATCCGCGAACTGCGCATCGCCTTCCGCGGCCAGCAGAACCATGCGGGCACCACGCCGATGGAAGTCCGTCGCGACGCCGGCGCCGCGCTGATCCGCTTTGCCAGCGTGATGGACGGCGCGTTCCGCGCCCTCGCCGGCCCGCAGACCGTCTGGAACATCGGCCGCGTCGAGTTCAGCCCGGGCTCGGCGAGCGTCGTGCCCGGCGCCGCCGAGATGGTCCTGCAGGTCCGCGATCCCGAGGCGGCGCGTCTCGACGCACTCGAGGCCAAGGTCACCGCCCTCGCCGATGCGGTCAACGCAGCCGGCACGGTCGGCGCATCCGTCGGACCCTTCGACGATCCGGTCGCGCCGACCGTGATGAACGACGATGTGCAGAACCACATTGCCCGCGCCGCTGAGCGCCATGTTCCCGGTGGCTGGATGCACATGGCGAGCGCCGCCGGTCACGACGCGCAGGTGATCGCCGGTCGCCTGCCCTGCGGCATGCTGTTCGTGCCGAGCATCGCCGGCATCAGCCACGATTTCGCTGAGGACACCGGCGAGGACGACATCGTTCTCGGTTGCCAGGTCGCCGCCACCGCGGTCGCTTCGATCTTGCAGAACGCATGACCGCTGACCTCCCGATCTTCGACGAGAATCTCGGCGTCATGGTGACGAGGCCGGAGAACGAATTCGTCTGGCGCTACGTGAATCTCGCCGATTCTCGGCTCGGGGCCACGGCCATCCATGCCACCGACGAGTTCTTCGCGCCGGCGGAGCGCATGCTGTCGCCGGCGCCGGCCGCGTTCATTGCCGGCAAGTACGACGAGCACGGCAAATGGATGGACGGCTGGGAGACGCGGCGCAAGCGCGTCGAAGGATACGATCATTGCGTCGTGCGGCTCGGCCTTCCCGGCATCATCCGGGGAATCGATATCGACACCTCGCACTTCACGGGCAACTTTCCGCCCGCCGCCTCGATCGATGCCTGCCGCTGCGCGGGCGATCCGGCCGCCGACGCCGCCTGGACCGAACTGCTGCCGTCGACCGGCCTGACCGGCAATGCCCATCATGTCCTGCCGGTGAGCGACGGCCGCGTCTGGACTCACTTGCGCCTCAACATCTACCCCGATGGCGGTGTCGCCCGGTTGCGCGTGTATGGCGAGGTGCGCTGCGATCTTGCGTCCCATGAACAGAACGCCTCGCTCGACCTGCTGGCTGTGACCCATGGCGGCCGGCTCGTCGCCTGCAGCGACCAGCACTACGGAACGCCCCTCAACATCGCCTTTCCCGGCGTCGGCGCCAACATGGGGGAGGGCTGGGAGACTCACCGCCGCCGTGAGCCGGGCAACGAATGGGCCATCTTCGCGCTCGGCCACCCCGGCGAGGTCAAGCGCGTCGAGGTCGACACCACCCATTTCAAGGGCAACTATCCGGACCGCTGCTCCCTGCAGGCGGCGATCCTGCGCGGCGGCACGGACCAGTCGATCGTCACGCAGTCGATGTTCTGGCGCGTGCTGCTGCCGGAGCAGAAGCTGCAGGCCGATCGGCTGCACGCCTTCGAACGCGAGTTGGCGGACCTGGGACCGGTCAGCCACGTCCGCTTCAATGTAATCCCGGACGGCGGAGTCAACCGCCTGCGCGCATTCGGCACGCCCGCCTAGGGTAGTCCGTTTCGTCCGGCTCGGCCCAAATGCCGCGCCGCTGCCGATCCTGCACATCGCCAAGCGATTAGATCCGCTCACGCCATGCTGCGGTGCGGAATCGAAATTGTTTGACAGTTTCGTGTGATTGAAAAATATTGCAATTGATATAAAAAAATGCAAATCACTATCACTGGGATCAGCGGCGATGAGTCTACCCGACGGGGTGAGCTGGAAGAGCGACGATGACGCGAGCCTGGCGGCGCGCGCGGCCTGGCTCTATTTCGCCGGCGGCAAGACCCAGAGCGAGGTCGCCGATCGCCTGAACATCCCGAGCACCAAGGCGCACCGCCTGATCGCGCGGGCCAACCGCGAGGGCCTGATCCGCGTCTTCGTCGAGGGCGCCGTCGCCGAATGCGTCGCGCTCGAAGAGACCCTGAAGGCCGCCTACGGAATCGAATTCTGCGAAGTGGTGCCCGACCTCGATGAAGGGCCGCTGCCGCTGCGAACGCTCGGCATCGCCGGCGCGCGCTACATGCGCAGCATGCTCGAGCACAGCGAGCATCGGATCATCGGCATCGGCCATGGCCGCACGCTGGCCTCGGCGGTGGACCATCTGCCGCGCTGCCAGTTTCCCGCCGTGCAGTTCGTGTCCCTCCTCGGGGGCTTGACGCGGAAGTTCGCCGCCAACCCGTTCGACGTCATTCACAAGCTGGCCGAGCGGACGGCCGCGGAAGCCTACTTCATGCCGGTCCCGGCCTTCGCGAACAGCGTCACGGACAAGAGCGTCCTGCTCTCGCAGCTCGGCATCGCCGAGGTGCTGCAGCTCGCGCGCAAGGCCTCGCTCCTCATCGTCGGCATCGGCGAGGTGCAGACGACGGGCTTCCTCGCCGCCAGCGGCATGATCCGCCCGAACGAGCTGGCCGAGCTGAAGCGGGCCGGCGGCTGCGGCGAGATCCTCGGCCATTTCTTCGCCCCCGACGGGCGTGCCGTCGAAACGGAGCTGACGGCGCGTGGGCTGTCGCTCGAGGTCAAGGACCTGCGCGGCCGGCGCCTGCTCGCGATCGCCGGCGGCGACAGCAAGATCGCACCCATCCGCTCGATCCTGAACAGCGGCCTGCTCTATGGGCTCGTGACCGACGAGGTCACGGCCCGGGGGCTCGCCAAGGATCACCCGGGACCAGGGCCCGGCAACAACAAGAACGGCAGGAAACGCCGGCGCTGAAACCGCTCATTCAACGAAGGGAGAAGGCACGGATGTACGACAAGGAGAAGGAATTGTTCGCCGCCTTTGCGGCGAAGAAGATGAGCCGCCGCGAGATGCTGGACCGGGCCCGCCAGGCCGGCCTGTCGGTGGCGGCCGCCGGCGTCCTCTTGAATGCGGCCGCGACGCGCGCGCTCGCCGCCGATTTCGACTGGATGAAATTCAAGGGCAACAAGCTGAAGCTGCTGCTCAACAAGCACCCCTATGCGGATGCCATGATCGCCGACATCGAAAATTTCAAGACGCTCACGGGCATGGATGTCAGCTACGACATCTTCCCGGAGGACGTCTATTTCGACAAGGTGACGGCCGCGTTGTCGTCGTCTTCATCCGAGTATGACGCCTTCATGACCGGCGCCTACATGACCTGGACCTACGGTCCGGCCGGCTGGATCGCCGATCTCAACGAGTACATCAAGGATCCGGCGAAAACGAACCCGAACTACAACTGGGACGACGTCCTGCCGGGCCTGCGCGCCTCGACCGCGTGGAACGGCGTGCCCGGCAGCGAACTCGGCTCGGCCGATGCCAAGCAGTGGTGCGTGCCCTGGGGCTACGAGCTGAACAACATCGCCTACAACCGCGGCATGTTCGACAAGGTCGGCGTGCAGCCGCCGAAGAACCTCGAGGACCTGGTGGCGGTCTCCGCCAAGCTCACGAAAGACGCCGGCGGACCCTATGGCATCGGCGTGCGCGGCTCGCGCTCCTGGGCGACGATCCATCCGGGCTTCCTCTCCGGCTATTCGAACTTCGGCCAGCGCGACTTCACGGTCACCGACGGCAAGCTGAAGGCGGCCATGAACACGGCGGAATCGAAGGCCTTCCACAAGCTGTGGGTGCAGATGATCCAGGATTCCGGGCCGAAGAACTGGGCCACCTACACCTGGTATCAGGTCGGCACCGATCTCGGCGCCGGCGCCTCCGCCATGATCTACGACGCCGACATCCTCGGCTACTTCATGAACGGCGGCGACAACAAGGAGAAGGGCCATATCGGCTATGCGCCCTTCGCCGCCAATCCGGCCGCCAAGGCGCCGACGCCGAACGTCTGGATCTGGTCGCTGGCCCTCTCGAACTTCTCCAGCCAGAAGGACGCCGCCTGGTACTTCATCCAGTGGGCCACCTCGACCGAGCACGACATGTTCGGCGCCCGCAAGATGGACTTCGTCAATCCCGTGCGGCAGTCCGTGTGGAAGGACGGGGAGTTCCGCGACCGCATCGCCAAGTCCTACCCGGGCTATCTCGAGCAGCACGACATGTCGGCCCCGGGCGCCAAGATCTACTTCACGGCCCAGCCGCTGTTCTTCGATCTCACGACTCTGTGGGCGGAGACGCTGCAGAAGATGGTGGCGAAGGAGCTGCCGGTCGACGACGGCCTCGATCAGCTGGCCGCGAACATCGACAAGCAGCTGAAGGACGCCGGCCTCGGCTGAGCTACTCCGGGTGCAACCCGCCCTGCACGGCGGGTTGCGCCCGGCTTCCTTCGACGACAGACTGACGTCACTCGGAGTTCAGGAGCGATGAGCGGTGCGGCTGACGCCACGGTTGCACGACCCGTCCGGTCGCGGATCATGCGGCGTGCGCTCCCCTATGCGCTGAGTCTGCCGGCGCTGCTGGTCTGCATCGGCATCCTCATCCCGTTCTTCACCGCCGCCTACTACTCGATGATGCGCTTCCGGCTGAACCTGCCGATGATGAAGGGGTTCATCTGGTTCGACAACTACATCGCGTTCCTGAGCGACGCGACGTTCTGGCACACCGTCGCGGTTTCCCTCGTCTATGCCGGCCTCACGGTCGGCCTCGAGCTGGTGCTCGGCCTCGGCATCGCGCTGCTTTTGCAGAAGCCGACGCGCTTCAACAACGCCGCCTCCATTCTGCTGCTGCTGCCGCTGATGACCGCGCCGGCCCTGGCCGCGCTCATGTGGAAGCTGATGACGAACCCGAATTTCGGCATCCTCAGCTATCTCGTGAGCCTGCTCGGCGTCAGCGATTTCAAGTGGGCGTCGGACCCGAGTTCCGCGCTCTTCACGGTCGTGCTCGTCGACATCTGGGTCTACACGCCCTTCATGATGATCCTGCTGCTGGCCGGCCTGCGCTCGCTGCCGAAGCAGCCCTTCGAGGCGGCGGCGCTCGACGGCGTGCCCCGCAGCTTCGTCTTCTTCCGCATCACCCTGCCGATGCTGATGCCCTACATCATCACGGCGAGCCTGTTCCGGCTGCTCGATTCGATCCAGCAGTTCGACATCATCTATCCGATGACCCAGGGCGGCCCTGGCGACACGCTCCTGGTCTTCCAGGTCCGCTCCTACTTGGAGTTCTTCCAGTACACGAACGTCGGCAAATCGGCGGCGATCCTGATGGTGCTGTGGGCCATCACCTATTTCCTGTCCAACATCTTCATCAAGCAGTGGCTGAAGCTGCGCGAACGCACGCGCGCCCACGGCTGAGGAGCGTCGGTGGAACACGTCTCGACAACTGAACGGATCGTCCGCGGCGTCCTGATCGCGCTGGTGCTGGTCTTTTTCCTGTTTCCGATCTTTTGGATCCTGCTGATGTCGTTCCAGACCAATGAGACCATCCTGCGCATCCCGCCCAGCCTGTTCTTCGACCCGACGATCGCCAACTACAAGGCCCTGCTGACGGGACGGCTGGAGACCACCGCCGGCAATCTCGATATCCTCTTCATGCGGAACCTCGGCAACAGCGTGCTGCTGTCGACCTGCGCCGTGCTGCTCTCGCTTCTGCTCGGCGTGCCCGCGGCCTATGCCTTCGCGCGCTTCCGCTTCCGGCTCGGCGAGAACATCGCGTTCACCCTGTTGTCGTTCCGCTTCGCGCCACCTCTGCTGGTGCTGCTGCCGCTCAGTCTCTACTTCAAGCAGATGCATCTGACCGATTCCTACGTCGGCCTCATCTGGGTGTACCAACTGATCTGTCTGCCGCTGATCCTCTGGATCGTGCGCGGCTACTTCGAGGACATCAGCCCGGATATCGAGCATGCCTACCGTATCTCCGGCCATTCTTGGCTGCGGACCTTCACCCGCATCGCCATTCCGCTGGCGCGGCCGGGGATCGCCGCGGCCGGCCTGCTCGCCTTCATCTTCGCCTGGAACAACTTCGTGTTCGCGCTGATCCTGGCCTCGGCCGACAAGCAGCCGGTGACCGTGGGCGCGCTCGCCTTCGTGACGGCGTCAGGCATCCAGTACGGCCAGATCGCCGCCGCCATCGTGCTGTCGGTGACTCCGACCCTGCTTCTGGCGCTCTACGCCCAGCGCTATCTGGTCGAGGGCCTCTCGCTCGGCGCCGTCAAGGGGTAGGCCATGGCGCGGCTCGAGCTGAAGGGCATCACCAAATCGTTCAAGAACGGCGCCGTGCTCGACGATGTTTCACTCGCCGCCGACGCCGGCGAGATCGTCGTCATCTTCGGCCCCTCCGGCACCGGCAAGACCGTCCTGCTGCGGCTGATCGCGGGCGTCCACGACCCGGATCATGGCGCGATCTTCGTCGATGGCGAGGACATGACGGACGTTGCCCCCGATCACCGCGGCATCGGCATGGCCTTCCAGAACTTCGCGCTCTTCCCGCACATGTCCGCCTTCGACAACATCGCCAGTCCGCTGGCGGCGCGGCACATGGCGGCCGGGCCGATCCGCGAGGGCGTCGAGCGGGTGGCCAAGCTGCTGAAGATAGACCAGGTGCTCGCCCACGCCCCGCGTGAGCTCTCGAACGGCCAGAAGCAGCGCACGGCGCTGGCGCGCGCGCTCGCGGGATCGCCGAAGCTGCTGCTGCTCGATGATCCCCTGCGCAACGTCGACGCCAAGTTGCGTTTCGAGATGCGCCTCGAACTGCCACCGCTGCTGAAGCAGTCCGGCGCGACCGTCCTCTATGTGACCCAGGACTACAAGGAGGCGATGGCACTCGCGGACCGCATCGCTGTCCTCATCGGCGGCCATTTCGTGCAGGTGGCGCCGCCGGACGAGATCTATCGCCTGCCGGAGACCATCCAGGTGGCGCGCCTGTTCGGCGACCCCACGATCAACCTGATCGACGTCACGCCGCAGGCGTCGGAGCGCGGCGTGAGCGCGACCATCGGCAACACGGCCATCTTGATCGGAGAGCAGTATCGGGCCGCCGTCGGCCGCGCCAGCCTGCTGGGCGTCCGGCCGGAGGCGATCAGGATCGGCCCGGCCGCCGCAGGCGCCATCGCCGCCGATGTCGTGGCGGTGACTCCGCTGAACGAGCGTCTGGTCACGCTGCTGAAGACCGGCGACGGCCACGAAATCCTGGCCTCGCAGCCGTCGAGCGAAAGGGCGGTTGAGGCCGACAGCCAGGTCGGCCTGCAATTCGCGCGCGATGACATCCTCCTGTTCGACAAGGCCAGCGGCCAGCGGCTGAAAGCCGTCAATGGGGCAGGGCCGTCATGAGCGCGACAGACGTCCTCAGCCTCGACGCCGTCGACAAGATCTACCGGCCGCGCCGCCGCGAGCCCGTGCATGCGGTCAAGGCGCTGACGATGGCGGTGCTATCAGGCGAAACCGTTGCCCTGCTGGGATCGTCGGGCTGCGGCAAGACCTCGACCTTGCGCATGATCGCCGGCTTCGAAGCGGCGACCAACGGTACCATCGCCATCAAGGGGCGGCCGATCCACCTTCTGCCGCCAGCCAAGCGCAACGTCGCCATGGCCTTCGAGGGCTACTCGCTCTACCCGCCGCTGACCGTCCGCGACAACATCGGTTTCGCGCTCAAATCGACGCGGCTGGCGAAGGCCGAGGAGAGCAGGCGCGTCCAGGACATCGCGGCACTGCTGGAGATCACCGACATCCTCGATCGCTATCCCTCGTCGATCTCCGGCGGCCAGCAGCAACGCGCCAGCTTGGCTCGCGCCCTCGTGCGCCAGGCCGATCTCTACCTGCTCGACGAACCCATGGGACAGCTGGAGCCGCAGTTGCGCGCGATCCTGCGCGGCCGCCTCAAGCATTATTTGCGCGAGCGCCGCATGACCTCGGTGCTCGTCACCCACGACCAGACCGAGGCCAACGCGCTCGCCGATCGCATCGCGGTGATGGAGGGCGGCGTGCTCCAGCAGATCGCGACGCCGCGCGAGCTCAAGGACAGGCCGGCCAATCTCTTCGTCGGCACCTTCATCGGCGAGCCGCCCATGAACGTGCTGGAGACCCGGCCCGAGCAGGCCAACGGCCGCATCCGCTTCGCGATCGCGGGCGGGCAGGCTTTCGATTATGCCGAGAGCGAGGTCGCGCCGCCGCTGCGGGCGGCGCTGGCCAAGCGGCGCGCGATAACCCTGGGCATCCGGCCGCACGCGATCCATCTGGGGCAGCCGAAGCTGCGCGCCAAAGTGCTGTCCAATCAATGGCTGGGCGACCAGACCCATGTCGCGGCGGAAATCGCCGGGCGCATGATCGTGGCGGTCGCGCATCAACGCGTTGCGGCGCGCGTCGGCGAGGAAATTCCCTTCGATGTCGCCCCGTCCGATCTGCATCTCTTCGACTCCGACAGCGGCGCCGTCATCGCCCACGGCGGGAGTCCGGCATGACGCGGGATATCCTGATCGGAGTCGATTCCGGCACCTCGCTCATCAAGTCGGTCGCCTTCACGACCGCCGGCGAGCAGATCGCGGTTGCTGCGCTGCCGAACGAGTATGCGACCGTCGCTGGCGGCGGAGTCGAGCAGGACTTGCAGAGGACGTGGACGGATTGCGCCGCCACCCTCCGGCAGCTTGCGGACAAGGTGCCGAATCTGGCCGCGCGCGTGATCGCCATCGGCATCACCGCCCAGGGCGACGGCACCTGGCTGATCGACAAGGCGGGCGAACCCGTGGCGCCGGGCTGGCTGTGGCTGGATTCACGCGCCGCCGCGATTGCCGAGGCGTTCATCCAGGATCCGGCCTACCCGACGCACTACGAGACGACGGGCACGGGCGTGAATGCCTGCCAGCAGAACGTGCAGCTGGTCTGGCTCAAACGTCATCGTCCCGAGCTGATCGCGCGCGCCGCGACCGCGATGCACTGCAAGGACTGGCTCTACTTCAAGCTGACGGGCGACCGCGTCACCGATCCGTCGGAGGCCAACTTCACCTTCGGCAACTTCCGCACGCGTCAATACAAGCCCGAGATTCTCCGCGCCCTCGGTGCGGCCGATTGCGAACGCCTGCTGCCGCGGATCGTGGATGGCACCCGCGAAGCGGCGCAACTGCAAGCGGCCGCCACGCGCGAAACCGGCTTGCCCCAGGGAACGCCGGTCGCGCTCGGCTTTCTCGATGTGGTCTGCACCGGCCTGGGCGGCGGCCTTTTCGACCAGGGCGGCGCGGTCGGCTGCACCATCGTCGGCTCGACCGGGATGCATATGCGCCTGGCCATGAGTCCCCCGGCTGTCCGCCTCAATGCCGAGCGCAGCGGCTACACCATGGCGTTCCCGGTGCCGGAGGTCTGCGCGCAGATGCAATCGAACATGGCCGGCACGCTCAACATCGACTGGCTGCTGGACGTCGCGCGCGAGGTGCTGGCCACCGCCGATGTCGAGCGCTCGCGCAAGGATCTGCTGTCGGGCATGGACGATCGGGTCATGGCGGCGGCGGCCGGGGCTGCCCTCTATCATCCCTATATCTCCCAGGCCGGCGAGCGCGGGCCCTTTCTCGAACCGTCGGCGCGGGCGCAGTTCATCGGCCTGCAGGCGGAGATGGGATATTTCGCGCTCATGCGCGCGATCTATGAGGGGCTGTGTTTTGCCGCGCGCGATTGCTACGCGGCCATGGGGCCGACGCCGGGCGAGATCCGCCTGGCCGGCGGCGCCGCCCGGTCGCGCGCGTTGCGCACGATCCTCGCCTCGGTGCTCGGCGCGCGCGTGCGCACGGCCGCGCGCGAAGAGGCCGGGGCCGCCGGCGCCGCCATGATCGCCGCGGTCCAGCAGGGCCTCTTTCCGGACATGCCGGCCTGCGTCGCCGCCTGGGTCGATCCGCTGCTGGGCGCGCCGGAAGCGCCCGACGGCAGCCTCGCCGCCACCTACGACCGGCTGTTCCCGATCTATCTGGAGGCACGCAAGGTCATGCGTCCCGTCTGGCGCTCCCTGCGCCGCGCCCGAGAAGGGGACTCCGCCTGATGTCGAAGCTGGCCATCATGGGCGACAGGTTCATGCTGTCGGAGATCTTCGAGACCGCGATTGTCGCCCGCTGCGGCGCTCACGAGCTGACGATCCGCAAGCACGACCTGCCCTGGCCGGACGTGCCGATGGAGCACGGCTATGCGCAAGCCGGCCTCGACGGACTGAGGGAATACCTGGGCGAACCCGACGCGGTGGTCGAGTTCATCGACGACTCCGACATCTTCGTCACCCACGTGGCGCCGCTGTCGGCGTCCATGATGGATCGGCTGCCGAAGCTGCGGCTGGTCGCGGTGTCGCGCGGCGGCCCGGTCAATATCGACATGAAGGCCGCGCGCGCCCGCAACATCCGCGTCGTCAACGCGCCCGGCCGCAACGCCAGCGCGGTGGCCGAGTTCACGATCGGCGCCATCCTGGCGCAGACCCGCAACATCACGCGCGGCCACGACGCGCTGCGCGCCGGCACCTGGCGCGGCGATCTCTATCGCGCCGATGTCACGGGCGACGAGCTGTCGGACATGACCGTCGGCGTCGTCGGCTACGGCGCCGTCGGCGCGCGCGTGGTCAAGCTGCTGAAGGCCTTCGGCTGCCGCATCCTCGTCTGCGATCCCTACGTGCAGCTCACGCCCGACGATCGCAACGACGCCGTGCTGCAGGTGTCGCTCGATCGGTTGCTGGCGGAAGCGGACGTCGTCACGCTGCACGCGCGCGTCACGCCGGAAACTACCGGCATGATCGGCAAGGATGCTCTCGCGCGCATGAAGAAGGGTGCCTACTTCATCAACACCGCGCGCGGTCCCATGGTCGACTACGATGCGCTCTATGACGCGCTGCACGGCAACCATTTGCGCGGCGCCATGCTGGAGACCTTCGGCATCGAGCCGCCGCCGCCGGACTGGCCATTGCTCAAGCTCGAAAACGTCACGCTGACGCCCCACATCGCCGGCGCCTCGCTGAAGACCGTGCGCTTCGCCGCCGCCCAGGCGGCCGAGGAGGTGCGCCGCTTCCTCGCCGCCGAGCCTCCGGTCAACCCCTGTTGAGGTTCAGGGCATGTATGTAGTGCAACGGAGCCGCGGCACAAATCTTCCCCTCCCCTTGCGGGAGGGGAGAAGGGGAGGGGCTGCGCGCGGCAGCGCGCCGAGAGTCCGGCTTCGCCACCGCGCCGAAGGCGGTACGCGAAACCTTATCGCGCCTTCGCACGAACCGATTCATACGCGCCTACCGGCGCAAGACCCCTCCCCTTACCCCTCCCGCAAGGGGAGGGGAAGATTTCGTTCTGGATCGCGCGGGGAATTTCAAGGTCCCGAAGCGCGCACGACTCGCCATTCCACCCAAGGAGAACTTCGTGACCAAGGAAGAACGCAAGCTGCGACAGACGATCATCGCCAAGTGCCGCTGGATGAACGACTCCGGATTGAACCAGGGCACCTCCGGCAACATCTCCGCGCGCTATCGCGATGTCATGCTGATCACGCCGAGCGCCACGCCCTACGAAGCGATGGAGCCGGAGACGATCGCGACCATGCCGCTCAAAGGCGAACACGGCGCCTGGGAGGGGCCGCTGAAGCCCTCGACCGAGTGGCGCTTTCACTACGACATCATGCGGTCGCGGCCGGAGGTCGGCGGCATCGTGCACACCCACTCCACCTTCGCCACCGTGCTGGCGATCGCGCGCAAGCCGATACCCGCCGCGCACTACATGATCGCCGCCTTCGGCGGCAACGACATCCGCTGCGCCGACTATGCCACCTACGGCACCAAGCAGCTGTCGGAGAACGCGCTGAAGGCGCTCGAAGGGCGCACCGGCTGCCTGCTCGCCAATCACGGCGTCATCGCCACCGGCGCCAATCTCGACAAGGCGATGTGGCTGGCGGTCGAGCTCGAGACGATTGCCAAGCAGTACTATTACGCGCTCGCGCTGGGCAAACCCAACATCCTCTCGGACGCGCTGATCGAGGAGACGCGCAAGGGCTTCGCCACCTACGGCCTGCAGGACGACCTCGCGAAGCCTAGGCGCAAGCGGGCATAGTCGGCATGAAGCATCTCGGCACGGTCGATCTGCTGGTCATCGGCGGCGGCGTCAACGGCGCGGGAATCGCCCGCGACGCCGTCGGCCGCGGCCTGTCGGTCGTGTTGTGCGAGAAAGGCGACCTGGCGGAAGGCACCAGCTCGCGTTCGGGCAAGCTGATCCATGGCGGCCTGCGCTACCTCGAATACTACGAGTTCCGGCTCGTGCGCGAGGCGCTCATCGAGCGCGAGGTGCTGCTGACGGCGGCCCCGCACATCATCTGGCCCATGCGGTTCGTGCTGCCGCACTCGCCGGAGCAGCGGCCGGCCTGGCTCGTTCGGCTCGGCCTCTTCCTCTACGATCATCTCGGCGGCCGCCGGCGTCTGCCGGGCTGTCGGCGGATCGATCTGCGCGCCGCGCCTGAGGGCCGCATCATCAAGGACGAATTCCGGCTGGCCTTCGAGTATTCGGACTGCTGGGTCGATGATGCTCGGCTCGTCGTGCTGAACGCGCTCGATGCCCGGCAGCGTGGCGCCACCGTGCTGACCCGCACGGCTGCGCGCTCGGCCCGGCGCGCCGACGGGCTGTGGGAGATCGATCTCGGCGAGGACGGCAACGCCGCGGGCGCGGCCTATCAGCTGCGGGCGCGCGCGATCGTCAATGCCGGGGGACCATGGGTCGAGGGAGTCATCGGGCAGGTCGCGCGGCTCAACTCGCGGCGGCGCGTGCGCCTCGTGAAGGGCAGCCACATCGTCGTGCGGAAGTTCTGGGAAGGCCCGCAGGCCTATCTGTTCCAGAATCACGACAAGCGCGTCATCTTCGTCAATCCGTATGAAGACGACCTCTGCCTGATCGGGACGACCGACGTGCCCTATGCCGGGGCCGCCGAGGATGCCGCCGTCGACGACGGCGAGGTCGATTATCTCCTGGCGGCCGTCAACCGCTATGTGACGCGCGAGCTGACGCGCGCCGACATCCACCACGCCTTCTCCGGCGTCCGCCCGCTCTATGATGACAACGCCGCCAATCCGTCGGCGGTGACGCGCGACTATGTCTTCGATACCGACGGCGGCGACGGCCGGCCGCCGATGCTCTCGGTGTTCGGCGGCAAGATCACGACCTACCGCAAGCTCGCCGAGCACGCCATGACGGAGCTGATGGCCGCCTTCCCGAAGATGAAGCCCGCCTGGACGTCGCGCGCGCCGCTTCCGGGCGGTGATTTTCCGGAAGCCGATTTCCCGACCTTTCTCGCGGATTGGCAGCGGCGGCACGACTGGTTGCCGGCGGATCTGGCGCGCCACTATGTCCGCCTCTACGGCACGCAAGCCGATCAGGTGATCGGGAACGCGCGCACGCTCGCCGGGCTCGGCCGCCACTTCGGCGGCCTGCTGTACGAACGCGAGGCGCGCTATCTGCGCGAGGCCGAGTGGGCACAGACGGCCGAGGACATCCTGCATCGGCGGACGAAGCATGGGCTTCATCTCGACCGCTCGCTCCGCGAGGCGTTCGAGGACTGGCTGCGGGCGGCATGAGGGCGACGATGTATCCAGGATTGGACTCCGACACAGAATTTGCCGCGCTGCTGGATTTATCGGCGCGCATCGGCAGCGACGCCTCCCTCGTGCAGGGGCCGGGCGGCAACACCTCCCTGAAGCGCGAGGACGTCCTGTGGATCAAGGCGTCCGGCGCCTGGCTGTCGCAGGCGCGCGAGCGCCCGATCGTGGTGCCGGTCCGCCTGGCGCCGCTCCGCGCTGCCCTCGAGGAGAACGATCCCGCCTGCGAGAGCGCCACCGACTTCGTGGTCGCCGAACTGAACCCGCAGGGCCTGCGGCCGTCGATCGAGACCACCATGCATGCGGCCCTGCCGCATCGCGTGGTCCTGCATGTGCATTGCGTGGAAACGATCGCCTGGGCCGTGCAGGCCGATGCGCGGGAAAAGCTCGCCGCGCTTCTGGATGGTCTGGATTGGGTTCTCGTACCCTATGTGCGGCCGGGCCTGCCGTTGACGCAATTGATGCGGTCGTTGATCCGAGCCGACACGACGGTCGTCGTGCTTGCCAACCATGGGCTCGTTGTCGGCGGCGAGACGGTGGCCGCGGCGGCGGCAACGCTGAGCGAAGTGACGTCGCGCTTGAAGCGGGCGGTGAGGCCCGCGCCGGAACCCGACCTTGCGGCGCTCACGCAGCTGTCTGCCGGCTATGGCTATCGCTTGCCGCATCTGCCGCCGGTCCATGCCGTCGCCACCGACCGCCGGAGCCTGGAGATCGCGCGCCGGGGATCGCTCTATCCCGATCACATCGTGTTTCTGGGGCCCGGCGTCTTCGCGCTCGAGCCCTACGAAACCCTGGCCGACGGACTGCAGCGCGCGCGCCGCGACGGTCGCGGCGAACCCGCCCTGGTGCTCGTGCCGGGAAAGGGAGCGCTCGTCCGCACGGCCGCGCCGCCGGCGGCAGAGGCGATCGCGGGCTGCCTCGGCGACGTTCTGCAGCGGCTGAGCGCCGACGAGCCGATCCGCGTGCTGACGCAGGAGGAAGAGGACGCGATCGCCAACTGGGACGCCGAGCTCTATCGGAAGGCGCTGGCGCGGAGGCCGGCTTGAGGGGCCTCGCCCTCGGCATCGATGTCGGCACGTCCGGCGTACGCATCTGCGCTCTCGACAGGACGGGTGCGCTGGTCGCGAGTTCGTCGGTCGCCATGCCGGCGCCGCGGCGGCGAGGGCGGGCGGTGCGCCAGGATGCGCGCATCTGGTGGAGCGCCGCGCGCAAGGCGCTCGCCAGGCTGACCGACGCCATCGACCGCCGCGCGGTGCGCGCCGTCGCCGTCGACGGCACCTCCGGCAGCGTGCTGGCGGTGGACGGGAACGGTGCGCCCCTGGCGCCCGCCCGCATGTACAACGATTCATCGGCCGCGGACGCGGCCCGCGTCATCGCCGAGGTGGCGCCGCCGACCACGGCGGCGCACGGCGCCAGCTCGGCCCTGGCGCGGGCGATCGAACTGCAGCAGGTGCCGGGCAGCGCCCGCATTCTGCATCAGGCCGACTGGGTAGCCGGGCAACTCTCGGGCCGCTACGACGTCACCGACGAGAACAATGCGCTGAAGACGGGCTACGATCCGGTTCACCGGCAGTGGCCGGACTGGATCGCGCGCACCGGGATGCAGGCACGGCTGCTGCCCGATGTGGTGCCGGCGGGAACCCGTGTCGGCTCGATCCGGTCGGCGATCGCGCGCGACTTCGGGCTGCCGCCGGACGTTGCCGTCGTCACGGGGACCACGGATGGCTGTGCCGCCTTTCTCGCCACCGGCGCGGCGCGGGCGGGCGATGGCGTGACGTCGCTGGGTTCGACACTGACCCTGAAATTGCTGACGGATGCGCCGGTGTTCGCGCCGGCGTTCGGCATCTACAGCCATCGCATCGGCGACGGCTGGCTCGCCGGCGGCGCCTCCAATAGCGGCGGCGCGGTCCTGCTGTCGTTCTTCTCGCGGCGGCGGCTGCGTTCGCTCGAGCAGCGACTCGATCCCGACCGTCCGACCGGCTTCGACTATTACCCGCTTCCGGCCGCCGGCGAGCGGTTCCCGTTCAACGATCCCGCGCTGGCGCCGCGCGTCGCGCCGCGCCCGCCGGACGATCACGTCTTCCTGCAGGGACTGCTTGAAGGCATCGCCGCCATCGAGGCGCTCGGCTATCGCCGGCTCGCCGAACTCGGGGCGACGAAGCTGGCGTCCCTGCGCACGGTCGGCGGGGGTGCGGCGAATCAGGCCTGGACCCGGATCCGGCAGCTCAGGCTCGGCGTTCCCTTTCTGGCGGCGCGCGCCGACGAGGCCGCCGCGGGCGCGGCGCGGCTGGCCTGGCGCGGCCTCGGCGTCGAGATCGCGCCGTGACGGGCATGCGCACGATCGACGGCCTGGGCGAGATCGCCGACCGCTATGACGTCTTCCTCTTCGATCAGTACGGCGTGCTGCATGACGGCCAGCGGCCCTATGCCGGCACGATCGCCGTCCTCTCGCGGCTGGCCGCGCGCTCCCTGGTCATCACGAATTCCGGCAAGCGCGCGGCCGCCAATCGGAACCGGCTCGCCCGGCTGGGCATCGCCCGCGAGCTCTATAGGGATCTCCTGAGTTCCGGCGAGGTCGCCTGGACGGGCATCCGCGATGGTTCGTTCGGCCGCCCGTTTGCGGCGGGCGGCCGCGCCTACATCGTCGGGCGCGCCGGCGACAGCTACGGCTTCGACGGCCTCGATCTCGTGCTTGTCGAGCAACCCGCCCATGCCGATTTCATCCTCATCCTCGGCTCCGATGCGCCGGCGACGAGCCTCGATCGCTATGGGCGGCTGCTGCAGCCGGCGGCCGAGATCGGGTTGCCGGCGCTCTGCTGCAATCCCGATCGCCTCATGCTGAGTGCGCAAGGCCCGCTGCCGGCGCCGGGCGCCATCGCCGAGATCTACGCCTCGCTCGGCGGCCCCGTGCGCTGGATCGGCAAGCCCCACGCCGAGATCTATCGCGCCGCGCTCGGCCTCGCCGGCAATCCGCCGCCGCGCGTTCTCGCCCTCGGCGACAGCATCGAGCACGACATCAGCGGCGCCGCCGGCCTCGGCATCGCGACCGCGCTCGTCCGCACGGGCGTTCTCGCCGGCATTGGTCTCGCGGAGATCGAGGCGCGCTGCCGGGCGGCCCGCTGCGAGCCGGATTGGATCCTGCCGGAACTGAAATGGTAGCGCCGCCTAGTTGGCGGCGCTGGCCGGCCGCAGCATGAAGGTCTGGTGCAGGATGTGGCTCTGCACGTCGCTCAGATGCCGGTGCATCACCTCCTGGGCGCGCTCGCCGTCGCGCGCGGCGATGGCGGCCGCGACCTCGCCATGGAAGCCGGCATGGACGGATTGCCGCTTGAAGCAGTTGCCGTTCTCGCCCAGGCGCCGCCAGCCGGCGTCGCGTTTGCTGGCGCTCATGACGTCGAACAGCGTCAGCAGGAGGGCGTTGCGCGCCGCCGCCGCGATGGTGCGGTGGAAGGCGGTGTTGGCCCGCTCATAGGTCACGGCATCCTTGGCCTCCTCGGTCTCGCGGGCGAGGCGGACCAGCTTGCCGATGTCGCATTGCGAGGCGCGCGCCGCGGCCAGCCGCGCCACCAGCGGCTCGAGCGCCAGCCGCACCTCCATGACCTCGAGCGGATTCGTGTGCTCGAGAATCTGATCGATCGGCAGCCCGATCGGCTCGCCGGCCTCCCGCACGAAGGTGCCGCGGCCCTGGTGGCGGGAGATGCGGCCCTCGCTTTCCAGCACGCCGAGGGCGCGCCGCAGCGACCGCCGGCCGATGCCGAGTTCGCTCGCCAGCTCCCGTTCCGGCGGCATCCGCCCGTCGTTCGCGACGCCGGCGTCATCGACCAGCCGTCGGAGTCGCGAGAGCGTATCTTCGTAGCGATCCATCGTCGTCCCCATCGCGTCGCGCACCGCCTCATGGACGGCCCGCTGATGGAACCATGCTAGCCAAACCGCTGGCGCCGAGTCAATCGATGGTATCGCAATGGTTCCGTGACGATTCACGCTCTCGCGCTGTCATGCCGGCGCGGGCCGGCATCCATATTCACAGGCCGATGTTTAGGGATTCCGGCTTTCGCCGGAATGACAGTAAAGGTCGAGCCAGGATCGATAAGGGATCGTTCTTGACGCTTGGTCTCTGCCCTGGTTACTCTCACGCCCGTCGTTGCCGGACATTCCGAACCAATCGTGGGCCGCTCCGGAATGCGGCCGTCGGCAGCGGCAGGGATGGAGCCATGAGGATCGAACAAGAGGCCGTGCGCGGCCACAATCTCCAGACTGCGCTCGACCAGCTGCACGCCGATGTCTACAAGCGCAGCATGGCGCCGTTCTGGGCGGTCGACAAAAGCGTCGCCCATGACGAGGACAGCCAGGTCAAGGACAAGAAGAAGGCGGTGCCCTTCGTCTGGAAGTACAAGCGCGACATCGAGCCGCTGCTCTATCGCTCGGCCGAGCTGATCAACACCGAGTCCTCCGAGCGCCGCTCGCTCATTCTCGTCAATCCCGGCCTGGCGCCGCGCCGCGCCTCGGTCAGCACGATGTACACGGCCTATCGCCTCAACGATCCGAACGAGGTGATGCCGCCCCACCGCCATTCGCCCAACGCCATCCGCTTCGGTCTCACCGGCAGCCTCAATTTCACCGGCGTCGAGGGCGAGAACATCACCTTCGGTCCCGGCGACATGGTGCTGACCCCGCACGACACCTGGCACAACCACGGCAACCAGGGCGACGACCCCGCCATCAATCTGAGCGTCCTCGACCTGCCGCTCTGCGAGACCCTGAACGCGACCTATTTCGAGCACGACTACAGCGAGGACGAGAAGGGCGAGCGCGTCCGCAAGGCCGTGCAGTCCGAGCGCTTCCCGAGCGATTATTCGCAGCGCGTCTATGGTTCAGGCGGGCTGATGCCGCGCTTCCTGTCGCATCAGCGCGGCACCGGCAACGCCTCGCCCATGTATGTCTATCGCTGGAGCGCCATGCGCGAGACGCTCGACAAGTTCCGCGACTGGCCGGGCGATCCGCACGAGGCCCTGCTGATCGAGTATGTCGATCCCACCACCGGCGGTCCCGTCTACAAGACCATCACCTTCTTCGCCCAGATGCTGCGGCCGGGCGAGCGCACCCTGCCGCTGAGGCAGAACGCCAGCCTGCTCTGCGCGCCCTTCGAGGGTCGCGGCCACAGCATCGTCGACGGCGCCCGCCTGGACTGGGAGCCGTACGATACGTTCGCCGTGCCCGGCGGCAGCTGGTGCGAGCACGTCAACGAGTCCGACAAATCGCCCGCCATCCTCTTCGTCGCCAGCGACGAACCCACGCTGAAGGCGCTGGCCTTTTATCAGAAGCACGGCCGCAAGCCCTCCGGCGAGGTCGTTCGTCTCGTGTAGTGGGAAGCAGGATGGTGCGAGACCGTCAGCCTTAGAGAAAAGATGAAACCGCCGATGAACGCAGATGAACGCCGATGTGCCGCACTCGCTGCCGGCACTCGCAAGAGCCCATCGGCGTTGATCCCTTCTTATCTGCGTTCATCGGCGTTCGCCCTTCCTTTGTAGCGATTGCACAAGAGTCAGATTTCCCGGCCCTCATGCCGAATTCGAAGAACACCAGGCAGCTTGCGCATATCGATTGTCCGGGCGGCGGACAGGTGTGGGTCGAGGGCACCACGCTCTATATCGGCCATATGCGGCAGCCGAGCGGTACCACGATCGTCGATGTGGCGAATCCGACCAATCCGCGCGTCCTCAGCCGCGTCGAGATTCCGCCGGGCTGGCATTCCCACAAGGTGCGCGTCGCCAACGACATCATGATCGTGAACCACGAACGCCTCGGCGACGACGCGACGCCGGAGTTCGGCGGCGGCCTCGGCATCTACGATGTCGCCAAACCGGCCGAGCCCAAACTCATCGGCAAGTGGCGCACCCACGGCAAGGGCGTGCACCGCTACGATTTCGACGGCCGCTACGCCTATATCTCGCCGACCGCCGAGGGTTATGTCGGCAACATCATGATGATCCTCGATCTCGCCGATCCCGCGAAGCCCCGGGAGGTCGGGCGCTGGTGGATTCCCGGCCAGTGGCGCGCCGGCGGCGAGGAGTATCCCTGGGAAAAATGGGTGGCGCCGCGTTGCCACCATCCGTTGCGCCTCGGCGACCGCCTCTATGTCAGCTACTGGCACCACGGCTTCTACATCCTGGATATTACGGACATGTCGAAGCCGAAGGCGATTTCCGGCGTCAACACCTCGCCGGTATTCCCCCATCCGACCCACACCTGCCTGCCCATGCCGGCGCCGCTGAAGGGTCGCCGCATCATGGTGGTCGCCGACGAGGACGTGGCGAAGATCTTTCCGGCAGCACCCGCCTTCACCTGGATTTACGACATCACCGACGAGACGCGGCCGACCGCGATCGCCACCTTCCAGGTCGAGGGGCTGGACCCGGACGGCTCGCCCCAGCCGGCGATGATGGGCTGCCACCAGCCGTCGGAGCGCTTCCAGGGCACCATCATCCCCTTTGCTTGGTTCGCAAAGGGCCTGCGCATCCTCGACATCGCCGATCCCTTCCGCCCGCGCGAGGTCGGCTTCTTCGAGCCCGATCCGCCCGAAGGCTGCGCCCTGGCCTCCTCGAACGACGTCACCATGGATGCGCGCGGCCTGCTTTATCTCATTGACCGCCAGCGCGGCGTCGACATCATCGAAACCTCGGTATTGTGAAGATGGCCAGCATGACTGGAAGCGACCGCCCAAAAAATGTGCATCCGATCGGCAAGAAGAATCCGAACCTGCCGTTCCATCCGGCCGTGCGGGCCGGCGATTTCATCTTCATCTCCGGCCAGGTTCCCAAGGACGAGCAGGGCAACATGTGCGCCGGCGCGATCGAGGAACAGACGCGCTGGACCATCGAGGCGCTCCGCCGCATCCTCGCGCTCGAGGGCGCGGACCTGCAGCACATCGTGCGCGTCACGACCTATCTGGACGATGCCCGCGACTTCGGCCGATACAACAAGGTGTTTGCGGAGTATTTTCCGGAGGGGATGCTGGCCCGCACGACCGTCGAGGCGCGGGCCGTCATCGACACCAAGATCGAGATGGACGCGATTGCCTATGTGCCGAAGGCTTAGAGGGTCGTGGTCTCTTGCTCTTGTATCCCCCTGGATTGTCACCCCCGCGAAAGCGGGGGTCCAGGGCGAGTGACGGGGCGGTTGCCCTGGATTCCCGCTTTCGCGGGAATGACAATGAGGGGGATTGGAAGAGCGATGAATCGTAGTAGACGCACGGCGGACACAAACTAGCAAAGAGTACGGGAGGAGTAGGGCATGCTGAGAGTGCTGGGGCGCAAGACCTCGGGGAATGTGCAGAAGGTGATCTGGCTGCTGGAGGAGATGGGCGAGTCCTACAAGCGCGAGGATTACGGCCGCCAGTTCAACAACACGCAGGACGCCGCCTATCTCGCCCTCAACCCCAACGGCAAGGTGCCGACTCTCATCGATGGCGATACGGTCGTGTGGGAATCGAATACGATCCTGCGCTATCTCGCCAATAAGCGCGGCAGCCCGCTCTACCCGGCCGATGCCGCCGGCCGCGGCCAGGTCGAGCGCTGGATGGATTGGCAGCTGGCCGCGCTCAACGGTCCCTACCTCGCGATCTTCCGCGACGCCAAGAAGCCGGAGGCGGAGCGCTCGCCCAGTTGGTCCAAGGACGCCGAAGAGCTTGCTCAGCAGTTGCAGATTCTGGCCGGTGCGCTGAAGACCGGCGCCTGGATCGCCGGCGGCGCCATGAGCCTGGCGGACATCTGCCTGGGGCCGATCATTCATCGCTGTCTCGAGTTCCCGATTCCGTTGCCGGCGCTCGATCGGCTGCAGGCGTGGCGCGGCCAGGTGGCGGCGCGACCGGCGTTCCAGAAGGCCGTCGGCTGAGCCGACGGCGCTATAGATTAGCTTCTCAAGGCAGTGCGAGGAATGACATGACGAAAGCAGCAGTGATTGGTCTGGGTACGATGGGGCCGGGGATCGCGGCGACGCTCGCCCGCGGCGGCATGACGGTGACGGTCTTCGATACCATGGCCGAGCAGCGCCAGCGCGCGGCGGACGGCATCCGCATGGCGACGGGCGTGCTGACCAGTCTCGGCATGCCCGACCGCAGCGGCGGCGCCGAGATCAAGATCTGCGACGATCTCGCCCAGGCCCTCGAAGGCGCCGACGTCGTGGTCGAGTCGGTGCCGGAAAAGGCCGACATCAAGGCCCAGGTGTTCCAGCAGATCGACAAGCTCGTCAGCAAGAAATGCATCATTGCCTCCAACACCTCGGGCATCCCCATCACCAAGCTGCAGTCCGGCAATTCGGCGCCCGGCCGCGTGGTCGGCATGCACTGGTCGAATCCGCCCCACGTCATACCCGTGATCGAAGTGATCGCCGGCGACGAGACGAGCAAGGAGACCGTCGACTGGATGTGCGGCTCCATCAAAGATCTCGGCCTGCTGCCGGTCGTCGTCAAGAAGGACGTTCCCGGCTTCGTCGAGAACCGCATCCTCTATGCGCTGCTGCGGGAGGGCGTGGAGCTGGTCGAGCAGGGCGTGATCGACGCCGAGGGCCTGGACACCTGCGTGTCCTGGGGCATCGGCTACAAGCTCGCCGTGGTCGGCCCGATGGCCTTGCTCGACATGGCCGGGCTCGACATCTACCAGGCCGTCGGCAGCTACCTGAATAAAGACCTCTGCAACCGCGGCGACGTCGCGAGCTACGTGACCTCGCGCACGGCATCTGGCAAACTCGGCATGAAGACCGGCGGCGGCGTCTTCAGCTATACGCCGGAGAAGATCGCGCAGCTGCGCCAGGAGCGGGCGCGCAAGCTGGTGGCGGTCCGCAAGGCGCTCGACAGTTAGGCGGGGATAAGCAGATTGGCACAGACTGGCAAATCCACCCTGACGCAAGGCCGTCCTACAGAGTCCCCTCTCCCCTTGTGGGAGAGGGACAGGGTGAGGGGACTCGCGCGGCAGCGCGAAACGACCTCGTGCAAGTCGTTGCGCGACACTGCGTTCGTCCCTCGAGGAACTTATCGGCGCCTGCCGGCGCCAAACCCCTCACCCTGTCCCTCTCCCACAAGGGGAGAGGGGACTCTGTTGAGCCGCCATGCGTCAGTTCGTAGAGTGTAGAACACGATGAAATCAGCACAAACAGGAGCTAAAGGAAGGGAGCCTATCATGATTAGGACGAGACTATCGGGGTATCTGCTGCAGACGGTGGGTGCTCTGGCGCTCGCCGTCACGGTGGCGGCCGGCGCGCAGGCCGCCGAGGTCAAGGCGCTCGCCATCATGGTGCCGGAGCAGGGCACCGATTACGGCTGGAACCAGCAGGGCGTCGACGCCGCCAAGGCGGTCGCCGAAAAATACGGCCTCAAGTTCATGCCGGCGGAGGGACTCGGCTATGGCGACGTGCGCCCGACCCTGCGCGAGCTGGCGGATGACGGCGCCAGCCTGATCATCGCCCATGCCAGCGGCTACAACACGGCGGCGCCGGAGATCGCGGCGGAGAAGAACGTGCCGGTCGCGATCACCGACAACCCGGCCGCCCAGAAGGCCGGCCTCGTCACCGATTACACGCTGAGCGGGCACGAGGGTGCCTATCTCGCCGGCCGACTCGCGGCCCAGACCTCGAAGAGCGGCACCGTCGGGATCGTCGTGTCGGGTGAGCCGCCGGGCTGGAACTCGCAGTCGGCCGCTTTCGCCCAGGGCGTGAAGGAAGGAAATCCCAAAATCAAGGTTGTCTACGCCGTCATCGGCCCGGCCGCCTATTCCGACGCCGCCGGCGGCAAGCGCGTGACCGAACAGGTGATCGCCGCCGGCGCCGACGTCGTGTTCGGCCAGGGCGACGGCTCCAGCTTCGGCATGATCGAGGCGGTCGAGACTGCTTCCGCCAAGAATGTCTGGTTCATCGACGTCATCGGCGACAAGTCGTCGATCGACAAGGGCCACCTGCTGTCGTCGGTGCTCTGGAACATGATTCCCGTCTACAGCGCCATGGTCGACGACCTGAAGGCGGACAAGTTCGGCACCCGCAACTACAAGATCAGCCTGGCCGACAATTCCGTCGCGCTGCTCAAGACGAAGCACATTCCCGACGACGTCTGGGCCTCGCTGCAGGACCTGCGCCAGCAGATCATCGATGGCAAGATCAAGGTTCCGGAGGTCACCGACGCGCAAGCCGTGCGCGCCATGATGACCTCGGTCTCCGCTGCCGCGCAGTAACGGTCGCGGCCGCAATACGGGGGCGGCCAGGTCGGCCGCCCCCAAAGGCCTTTGCACGCGGAGTCGCGGAGAACGAATTGGATCGGTGAGCCGCACAAATTGTGTCCCCTCTCCCGCGAAGCGGGAGAGGGTTAGGGTGAGGGTGTGTGACTCGGTCTTGGCCGCCTACGCAGTGTATCGAAGAACGCTTTCACGCGCCGAGCTGAGGGCCCTCACCCTAGCCCTCTCCCGCTTCGCGGGAGAGGGGACTTGATCTAGCGGCTACGCTGTCGGAGTGCCCTCGCCCGCGAAGCGCGAGAGGATTAGGGTAAGGATGAGGGAAGTGTCGGCCGTCACAACCTGTGAGGGGTCCCGCAAGATGACCACCCCAAAGCAGCGGGCGCGTGAGCTGCGCCGCGATTCCACGAAGGCTGAAACACCGCTTTGGGCGCAACTGCGTGATCGTCGGCTCAACGGATGCAAGTTTCGTCGCCAGCATCCGATCGGACCATTCTTTGCTGACTTCGCGTGCATTGAGCATCGACTGGTTGTTGAACTCGACGGCGAGTCTCACGACTGGACATATGAGCGCGATGCGGCGCGCGAGAGGTCGTTGGCGCGCGACGGATACCGCGTGCTGCGCATTCCGAATGAAGAGGGTAGGACGAATCTCGATGGCGTTGTGCAAACGATCCTCAACGCTTTAAGGGGAGCACGAGAGTGACCGCGGCCCTCACCCTGACCCTCTCCCGCTTCGCGGGAGAGGGTACAGGATTGCGCGCGCCAGGCCCGACGGTGCTTGTCAGGCCGTGACTCTCGTGGATGCCACGTCGCAAGCCGCGCCCACCATTTCCCTGCGCGGCATCACCAAGGCGTTCCCCGGCGTCGTCGCCAACGATGACATCTCGCTCGACTTCCATGCCGGCGAGATCCATGTGCTGCTCGGCGAGAACGGCGCCGGCAAGTCGACGCTGATCGGCCTGCTCGCTGGCATGCATCAGCCAGACGCCGGCGAGATCCGCCTGCGCGGCCGCCCCGTCCGCATCGGCTCGCCGCGCGAGAGCCTGGGGCTCGGCGTGGGCACCGTGTTCCAGCACGTGCTGCTGGTGCCGAGCCTGAGCGTCCTCGAAAACCTGATGCTCGGCAGCGCCGGCTGGCGGCGGCTCGACCGCGCGGCGGCACTCGCGCGCTTTCGCGAGCTGGGCGTCACCCTCGCCGTCAAGATCGACCCGGATGTACCCGTCGGCAATCTCTCGCTCGGCCAGCAACAGCAGGTCGAGATCATGCGCGCGCTCTGGCGCGACGAGGGCGTGCTGATCCTGGACGAGCCGACCTCCATGCTGACGCCCGCGGGCGTGCAGGAGCTGGGGCAGGTGATGCGCCGCCTGGCCGAGCGCGGCGTCGCCCTCGTCTTCGTCACCCACAAGCTGCGCGAAGCCTACGCCCTCGGCGACCGGATCTCCGTGCTGCGGCTGGGCCGTCTCGTCGGCCAGCTGCCGAAGGAGCGCCTCAAGACCATGACCGAGGCGCAGGTGACCGAGGAAGTCATCCGCCTGATGTTCGGCAGCAGCGAACGCCACCGTCGCGACGCCGAGGCGCTGGTCGGCCGCGGCCACCCGCGGCGGCCCAGCGCGGCCGTCGATCGTCTCGGCCCGCCGCGGTTGGCCCTCGCCGACGTCTCGACGTCGGCCGAAGCCGGCGAATGTCCGCTGCGTGGCGTGACGCTGCAGGTATGGCCCGGCGAGATTCTTGGCATCGCCGGGGTCGACGGCAACGGCCAGAAGCACCTGGCCGAGGTGCTGGCCGGTCAGCGTCGGCTCGCGGCCGGGTCGATCACGCTGGATGGCGCCGAGATCGGCCCGCTCGATGTCGCGGCCCGGCGCCGGCTGGGGCTGCGCTACATCACCGATGAGCGCCTGGGCGAGGGCACGGTCCCGCCGTTCTCCGTCGCCATCAATCTCGTCATGAAGGAGATCGGCGCGCCCGTGTTGTGGGATCGCGGCATCAGTCGCTGGGACAAGATTCATGGCCATGCGCGCGCGCGCATCGGCGAATACGACATCCGCACCCCGTCGGAACGCACGCCCCTCGGCCGTCTTTCCGGCGGCAACATCCAGAAGGTGCTGCTGGCGCGCGAGCTCGGCGCCGCCGCGCGCGTCGTCGTCTTCAGCAAGCCCACCTACGGGCTCGATCTTCAGAACATCCGTATCGCCCGCGATCACATTCGCGCCGGGGCGGAGGAGGGCAGGGCGACCATCCTGATCTCGACCGAGCTCGACGAGTTGATCGAGCTCTGCGACCGCATCGGCGTCATCTTCCAGGGCCGCCTGACCGGCGTGATCGACAATGCCGAGGGCGCCGAGCAGCGCATCGGTCTGCTGATGACGGGGGCCGAGGCGGCATGACCACCGGCGCGGAGACCTCCACGCCGGCAACGCCGGCCCAGTCGCCCGCCGGCGCCACGGCGCGGCTGATCCTCTTCGGCATCCTGCGCACGCTCCTCCCCGTCGTGCTGGCGCTGCTCGTCGGCGCCGTCGTCTTGCTTCTGCTCGGCGCCGACCCGCTCGCCTACTACGGCTACGTGCTGAAGCGTGGGCTGCTGACCTGGAGCGGCCTGCAGGAGACGATCATCCGCATGGCGCCGCTGCTGCTGATCGCCGCCGGCCTCATCATCGCCTTCCGCGCCGGCATCTGGAACCTTGGTGTGGACGGCCAGTTCTTGCTCGCGGCGGTCGTCTGCGCAGCGCTCGCGCCGGCGCTGGTGGGAACGCTCGGGCGCTATCCGACCATCCTCGTGTGCCTGATCGTTGCGTTCCTGGTCGGCGCGGCGTGGTCGTTGATCCCGGCGCTTCTGAAGGCCCGCTTCGGCGTCAACGAGATCATCACGACGCTGATGATGAGCTTTCTCGGCACCAGTTTCGCCAACGTGCTCATCAAGATCCCCTTCAAGGATCCGGCGACGACCGTGCCGCAGACCGAGACGCTGGTCGTCGCCGACCGTCTGCCGCGCCTCGGCGACACGACGATCAACAGCGGCATCATCCTGGCGATCATCGCCGTGCTGCTCGTCCATCTCCTGATGACCCGCACCGCCTTCGGCCTCAAGCTGCAGATCGTCGGCGCCAATCCGCGCGCCGCCGTTCATGCCGGCCTTTCCGTCGCCAGGCTCACCTACGCCACCTTCGCGCTCAGCGCCGGCTTCGCCGGCCTGGCCGGCGCGGTCGAGATCCTCGGCGTGTGGGGCACGGTGCGCGCCGACTGGAATCCGGCCTACGGCATGCTCGTCATCCCCATTGTCTTCCTCGCCCGCTTCCACGGCGTCGCCGTGATCGGCTTCGTCTTGTTCTTCGCCGCGCTCCAGATCGGCGGCGATAGCGCCGCCCGTCGCGTCGGCGTCCCCCCGGTCTACGTGCTGCTTCTGGTCGCGCTGCTGCTGATGTTCCTGGCGGTCGTGGAGTATCTCGACCAACGCTGGCGCGAGCGGACGAAGGCGTAGGACGCGATGACCGATCCAAGCAGCTCGCGCAACCGTGTCCCCTCTCCCGCGGAGCGGGAGAGGGTTAGGGTGAGGGTGTTGTACTCGGTCCATCGAGTCGCCGCCGTCATCCGCGACCTCGGCATGAGTGACGAACACCGAGCCACAGTCCCTCACCCTGACCCTCTCCCGCTCCGCGGGAGAGGGGACACAGATCGGCGTGCGACCTGATGGATGCGCTGCTCACCGTAACCTTTCTGACGGTGCTGCTGTCGGGCGCCGTGACCGCCGCGGTGCCGCTGCTGCTGGCCGGTCTCGGCGAGCAGATCTCGGAGAAGGCCGGCGTGCTCAACATCGGCATCCAGGGCATGATGGTGTTCGGCGCCTATTGCGGCTTCGTCGCAGCGTACGAGACCGGGTCGTTCTGGCTCGGCTTCCTCGCCGGCGGCCTTGGCGGCATCGCGGTCGCGCTGCTGATGGCCCTGTTCTGCATCCGCCTCGCCATGAACCAGATCGTGATCGGCATCGCCCTGACCCTGGGCGCCGAGGGGCTCACCACGCTCTTCCATCACTACCAGTTCAGCCAGACCCGCCCTCGGCTCGATGCTGCGCCGGCGTTGCCGATACCGGGCCTTGCCGACATCCCGATCATTGGCCAAGCCCTGTTTCAGAACCATCCGCTCGTCTATCTCGCGGTCATCGCGGTGCCGGTGGTGAGCTGGCTGTTCCGGCACAGCTATATCGGCCTCAATCTGGAGGCGGCGGGCCAGAAACCGGCGGCGCTCGACACCGCCGGCATCAGCGTCGAGCGCACGCGTGCCGGCGCCGTTCTCGTGACCGGCTTTCTCGCCGGCGTCGGCGGCGCCTATATGGCGAACGTCGCCGCCGGGCAGTTCACGCCGAATCCGGCCGACGCCACCGGTTTCATCGGCATCGTGCTGGCCATGCTCGGCCGCGGCCATCCGCTCTGGGTCATGCTCGGCGCGCTCATGTTCGGCATCAGCCTGGCGCTCACCACGGCGCTGCAGGTCGCCGGCGTGAACATCCCGACCGATGTCGTGCAGATGCTGCCCTTCGCCATGGTGATTTTCGTGCTCGTGATCTTCGCCCGCCACAGCGGCCTGCCGCCCGCCCTCGGCCTGCCCTACATTCGCGGACAGCGCTGACATGAATCCTGCCGTCGCTGAGCGCCCGAATCCTGCTCCTGAGGGGGCTCTGAGGTACCATAAGTGCGCAAGGTCATGTCATTGAAAAACAAGGGTGATTTTTTAATGCATGGGGTTGTTTTGCAGAATCGCGTTTTCCGGACCGCTGACCGGACAATGTTCCCCGTGAAACAGGCACCGATGTTTCACGTGAAACCGTTTTCTCGGGCGCCGCGATGTTTCACGTGAAACATTTTTGCGTAAAAGCGCCGCGCGGATTTGTTATGCTGACCAAAAGGGCAGGGAGGGATTGATGTCCGACACCAAGGTCTATCTTCTCGACGGCGGCACGCTCGTCATCGACGGCTTTCACGCGTTCTGGAATCGCGGCCCCGCCGGCGAGTTCCGCTTCCCCTGCTACGCCGTGCTGGTGGAGCACAACGACGGCCGCTACATCTTCGACACCGGCTACGACTACGACCACGTCATGCGCGTGCTGCCGTTCGAGAAGCCGCTGCAGACGAAGGAGCAGACCATCCCCGGCGCGCTCGCCCTGCTCAACCTGAAGCCGAGCGACATCAACTACGTCATCAACTCGCACTACCACTTCGATCATTGCGGCGGGAACAAGCACCTGACCACCGCCTGCACCGTCTGCCACGCCAAGGAGCTGGAGGCCTGCGCCCACCCGCAACCCTTCGAGCATCTGGGATATTCCGACGTCACCTTCTCGCCCGAGCTCGCCAAGGCCCGCGGCGACAAGCTGCCGGCCGATCCGGCGCTCGACATCTACACGCCGAAGTTCCAGACCATCTCAGGCGACCTGGAGATCGCCAAGGGCGTGTGGCTGTTCGAGACCCCCGGCCATACCGCCGGCCACTACAGCATGATGGTGGAGCTGAAGGGGCGGCGCCCGCTGCTGTTCACGGCCGACGCCTGCTACAGCAAGAAGAACATGGACATGAACGTGATCTCGAGCTTCCACCTCGATCCCGTCGGCAGCCTGCAATCGATGAAGCGCCTGAAGGACCTCGCCGCCAAGCACGACGCCGAGCTCTTCTATTCCCACGACCCCGAGACCTGGCCGAGCGCCCTGAAGGCGCCCGCCTTCTACGCCTGAGGCTGCCTTACCAGCGGATCATGCCGGCATCCACGGCCAGCGCCTGGCCGGTGATCCAGTGCGCCTCCTCGGAGGCCAGGAAGGCGATCGCCGGCACGATGTCCGCCGGCTTGCCGACGCCCTTGATGGCCTGCAGCATCTCGACGAAGCCGAAGGCGTCCTTGTGCGGCGTCTTCTGCACGCCCTCGGTGTCCGTGAGTCCCGGCGCCACCGAGTTGGCCGTGATCTTGTAGGCGCCCAGCTCCGTCGCCAGCGCGCGGGTGAAGGTCAGCACGCCACCCTTCGACGCCACATAGTGCGCCATGTTCGGCGTGCCTGCGAAGATCGAGTTCGAGCAGATATTGACGATGCGGCCATACCCGTTCTTGCGCATCAGGTCCGACGAGGCACGGCACATCAAGTAGAGCCCGTCGAGGTTGACGCGCATGACGCGCCGCCACTCCTCGAACGTCAGCTGGTCCCACGGCACGAACGGCACGATCGCCGCCGCATTGACGGTCACGTCGAGCTTGCCCGCCTTGTCGATCACGGCCTTGTGCAGCGCCGTCACCGACGCGGGATCGCCGATGTCGCAAGCAACAGCGAACGCCTTCCCGCCGATCGCCTTGGCCACGCCCTTGGCGCCGTCGCCATTGATATCGACCACCGCGACCGTCGCCCGCTCCTGGGCGAGCCGCTCCGCAATGGCGCGCCCGATGCCCTGCGCCGCGCCCGTCACGATCGCAACCCGTCCGTCGAACCTATCCATCATTCGTCCCCCGTAGTTGTCTTATGTTGTGATTCAGCCCGCCGCGGAATCCGCAACCTTCATGGCCGCGTCGATACCGGCCGCGAGATCGATGCGCGCGCCCAGACTCCGCAGCGCGCCGCCGAGCGCTAGCAGCGCCAGCATGGCATGCGTGGGGTGCGCCGTCGTGCCCATATGGCCGATGCGCAAGATGCGTTGCGTGAGCTCGCTGACACCGGCGGACAGCACGACGCCGTATCGCTCGCGCGCGGCCGCCACGACGCGCTCGGCATCGATGCCGTCGGGACTGCGGATCGCCGTCACTGTGGGCGCGGCATCGGACTCGCGCGCCGGCCACAGCCGCAGCCCCATGGCCTTGACGCCGGCGCGGCAGGCCTGCGCCGTCAGCGCATGGCGCCGCCACACCTTCTCGGGTCCCTCGGCGAGATAGCGATCGAGCGCGGCATCGAGACCCTGCATGTCCGCCATCAGCGGCGTGAACGGAAAGCCCCGGTCGGCGCGGTGCGCCTCCTTCCAGTCCTTGATCGAGAGGACGGAGGCGAAAGGCGCATCCTTGTTGCTATCGATCTTCCGCCAGGCGCGCTCGCTGACCGCGAGGCAGGTGAGGCCGGGCGCGCCGCCCAGGCACTTGCCGGAGCCGGCCACGAAGATGTCGGACTGGATGTCCTCGGGATGCACGTCCATGCCACCGAAGGACGACACCGCATCGACGATCAGCAGCGCGCCGTGGCGCCGCACGACCACGCCGATCTCGCGCACCGGATTGATGATGCCGGTCGGCGTCTCGTGATGGACGACCGAGACGACGGCGATCTCCGGCCGCTTGCGCAGCATTGCCTCCACGGCAGCGGGATCGATCGTCTGGTCATAGGGCGTCTCGATCTCCACCACCTCCTTGGCATAGCGCGCCGCCCAATAGCCGAAGCCCTTGCCGTAGATGCCGGAGGCGAGATTAAGCACCACGTCTTCGCGCGCGATCAGCGAGGCGGCGGCCGCTTCGATACCGAGGATCGCCTCGCTCTGCAGGATGGTCGCCGGCGTCGCCGAGCGCAGCACGCGCGTCAGCTTCTCGTTCACGCGCTGATAGAAGGCAAGGAACGCGGGGTCGCCGTCGGAGGGCTGCGGGCGCGTGAAGGCCGCGCGCACTTCCGGATACATGTCGACCGGCCCGGCGCCGATGGTGAACAGCGTCTCCTGCATGTCGTTGCAACTCTCGAAGGGTCAGCGAATCACTGTGATTGGAATCGCGACTCCACTTTGATTGTCATTCCGGCGAAAGCCGGAATCCATATCCACAGGCCTGTGATTATGGATGCCGGCTTTCGCCGGCATGACAACGAAGGAGTTCGCGGTTCCAGTCTTCATGACGAAGCTCTAATGGGCAGTAGCCTTGGCGATCTCCGCCATGGCGGCCTCGACGCCGGCCCCGACGTCGACGGCATGGCCGAGATGGCGCAGCGCGCCGCCGACGGCAGCGAGCGCGACGATGACGTAGCCCGGCTCGGCGACCGGCCCCATGTGTCCGATGCGCAGCAGCTTGCCGAGTGTCTCGTTTCGTCCGCGCGAGAAGACCACGCCGTACATGCTGCGGGCCGCCGCCAGGATGTCCAGATCCTTGACGTCGGCAGGTACGCGCACCGCGGTGGTGGTCGGCGCCGCGATCGCCTCGCTCGCCGGCCAGATCGGCAGCTTCATCGCCTTGAGCCCGGCGCGGCAGGCGCGGCCGGCCAGCGCGTGGCGCGCCCACACCGTCTCCGGCCCCTCCTCGAGATAGCCGTCGAGCGCGGCATCGAGGGCGTTCACCTCGGCGACCGACGGCGTGAAGGGGAACGGCTTGTCCTTCCGCCAAGCCTCCTTCCAGTCGAGCAGGCTCAGCACGGAATCGCGCGGCGTATCCGGGTTCGCCCCGATATGGTCCCAGGCCCGCGCGCTGACGGCCAGCAGCGTGACTCCGGGCGGCCCGCCCAGGCACTTGCCGGGGCCGGTGACGAAGATGTCGGCGCTGCAATCATCGGGATGGATGTCCATGCCGGCGAAGGACGACACCGCATCCACCAGCAGCAGCGCGCCATGCTCGCGCACCACGCGCCCGATCTCGCGGATCGGATTGAGCGTGCCCGAGGGCGTGTCGTGATGCACCGCGCTGACGATGGACGTCTCGGGGCGCCGCTTCAGCGCCGCCGCCACCGCGCCGGGATCAAGCGCCTCGTTGTAGGGCACCTCGACCTCATGCACCTCCTTGGCATAGCGCTTCGCCCAATAGCCGAAGCCCTTGCCGTAGACGCCGGAGACGAGATTGAGCACCACGTCCTTGCGGCCGATGAGCGAGGCCGCCGCCGCCTCGAGTCCGACCGCGGGTTCGCCATGCAGGATCAGCGTCGGCTCGCGCACGCGCAGCGCCTGGTTCAGCTTGTGCGTCACGTTCTCGTAGAAGGTCTGGAAGAAGGCATCGAAGTCATAGTGCACCGGCCGCGCCATGGCGCGCAGCACCCGCGGGTAGACGGCGACCGGTCCGGCCGACAAGGTGAAGACCGGCTCCTTCACGGCAATGTTCGACACCATGGCGGCGCTCTCCCCTGGCTCCCGGCAGCAATCATAATCCCAACGCGCAAGACTGGAAAATCAATACAATGGTTCCGGTGGGGTTCCAGTGGGGGTTCCGGCGGGGGGACAGGGGATTGGGGTGACGGCGTTCGACTACATCGTTGTCGGGGCGGGCACCGCCGGCTGCGTGCTGGCGGCGCGGCTGAGCGAGGAGCTCGACCTGAAGGTGGCGCTGATCGAGGCGGGTGGCCCGGCCAGTGATCCCGCCATCGCCGATCCGCTGCAATGGCCGCACCTGCAAGGCAGCGCCATCGACTGGGGCTACTGGACCGTGCCGCAGAGCGGCACCGCCGGCCGCCGCCATGCCTGGCCGCGCGGCCGCGTCATCGGCGGCTCGAGTTGCCTCAACGCCATGGCCCATGTCCGCGGCCATCCCAGCGACTTCGACGCCTGGGCGGCGGCGGGCTGCGAGGGCTGGAGCTTCGCCGATCTCTTGCCCTACTTCATCCGCTCCGAACGTTGGGAACGCGGACCGTCGTCCTATCACGGCGACCGCGGGCCGATCCGCCTGGTCACGCCGACCGAGCCGCATCCGATCACGCGCTGCTACATGGCCGCCGCCGCGGAGATCGGCCTGGCGCCGACCGACGAGCACAACGGCGCGTGCATGACCGGCCCGACCCTCAATACGTTGACGCTGGTCGATGGCCGCCGCCAGAGCGTCGCCGATGCTTACCTGACGCCTGCGGCCGGGCGAACCAACCTCAGGATCATCGACGCCAGCCTGCTCCTCGAATTGGAGTTTGACGGCGAGTCGACGTGCCGCGGCGTGACCATTGCGGCCGGCTCGGATCGCCGCACCCTGCGCGCGACGCGCGGCGTGATCCTGGCCGGCGGGACCATTGGCTCGCCTCTGCTGCTCATGCGCTCGGGCATTGGTCCGGCCGACCATCTGCGCGCGCTCGGAATCGCCGTCCGCCGCGACCTGCCGGGCGTCGGCGCCAACCTGCACGACCATCTGCTCGCCGGCGGCAACGTCTATCTCGCCCGCCAACCGGTGCCGCCCTCGAAGTATCAACACTCGGAATCGCTCCTCTACATCGAGCGCGGCAGCAGTCA
>Ga0137403_10000147_pt1 | contig 83905 bp, 65 predicted proteins | sample CZOMad2_1_16fung_FD_122057 | JGI IMG/M metagenome (GOLD analysis project Ga0137403, IMG submission 122057) | Vadose zone soil fungal communities from Angelo Coast Range Reserve, California, USA - CZOMad2_1_16fungal (Hybrid Assembly) | ecosystem: Environmental > Terrestrial > Soil > Vadose zone...
CTCCAGCAGCATGCGGGTGAAGATACCGGTGCCGGAAGCAATATCGGCGATAACGGAAGCGGCGGTGAGGCCGCAGTCGCTCGTCAGCAGATCAAGAACCGCAGAAGGATAGGCCGGCCGATAGCGAACGTAATTTCCCACCCGTGAGGAAAATCGATGAGTTGAATCTTGCACAGCCATGAAATAGTTTAACGCGAGAAATGTAGGCGCGAGTGTCCCCGCTCCTGCTGCAGCGCCACGGACGACTCCGCACGAGCGCAGATGCTCGCGCCTACATTCGCCCAAATCCGTCTTAATTGTTAAATTAGAAGCCTCATGCGCCTCGTCGTCAAAGTCGGTACCAGTCTGATCGCGCCCGGCGGTCGCATCGATACCACCCGCATGCGGGCTCTGGTGGACCAGCTCGACTTGACCCGGCACGAGTATCTGATCGTCAGCTCCGGAGCCATTGCGTCCGGCATGGCCCACCTCGGGCTTCGTCAGAGGCCATCGACAGTGCCTCTCATGCAGGCCTGCGCCGCAGTTGGGCAAAGCCTGCTTATGCACACTTACGAACAGCTTTTTTTCGGCAAGAAAGTGGTCGCGCAGCTTTTGCTGTCGAGCGATGACTTCACTTCTCCGATCCGCTACCGCAACCTCCAGAACGCGCTGCATGAACTGCTGAAGCTCGGTGTGGTGCCGGTGGTGAATGAGAATGACAGCGTCTCAGTGCGCGAACTGGTGGGAGCGTTCGGCGACAACGATGAATTGAGCGCATTGCTGGCGACCGCAGTCGAGGCTGACTGGTTGCTCCTATTGACTGACGTCGACGGATTCTATTTTCCCAACGGCAAGCGCCCACGCCTGTTGCGTACCGTGCACAAGTTGACGGCCCCGATGGAAGCTGTCTGCAATGGGCAGAGCAAGCTGGGCACCGGAGGTATGCGCTCCAAACTACGCGCGGCCAAGCTGGCCAGCGAAGCTGGCGCCAACGTCGCCATCGCCAATGGACGCCACGCGCACGCCATTCCCTGGGCGGTCGAGCGCAAGATCGGAACTTATTTTCCGCCGCACCGCAGAAAGTCTTCCGATGGCAACTAGCGTCCGCACTCCCAGCTCGACTCGCGACAAGCTTGTGCGAGCACAAAACGCCGCAGCCCGGATGGCGCAGCTCACGACGGCCGAGAAGAATGCCATCCTGCTGGCGATGGCCGACGCGATTGCCGCCAACGCACGCTTGATTATCGAAGCAAATCAGGCCGACTTGGAAGAGTCCGGCCTCGCCGGCGCACTGCGTGACCGGCTTCTCCTCACTTCGGAGCGCGTCGCGGCCATTGTCGCCGGTATGCGCGAAGTGGCCAGCCTGCCCGATCCCGTCGGTGAAACGATTGCCGAGTGGACCCGGCCCAACGGTTTGCGTATCCGCAAAGTGCGCGTGCCCCTGGGCGTTGTAGGCGTCGTCTATGAGTCGCGGCCGAATGTGACAGTGGATTGCGCATCTTTGGTGCTGAAGACCGGCAACGCTATCGTGTTGCGCGGCGGGAAGGAAGCCGTCCACAGCAATCAGAAGCTGGTTGAGATCATGAACCAGGTGGACGGAGTTCCCGAAGGCGCAATCGAGCTGTTGGATTCGAGCACTCGCGATTCGGTGTACGAACTGATCAAGGCGCGTGGCTTGGTGGACGTGCTGATCCCGCGCGGCGGTCCGAGTCTGATTTCCTTTGTTGCCGACAACGCCAGCGTGCCCGTAATTGAAACCGGAGCAGGGAACTGCCACATCTTCGTGGACGAGTCCGCGGATTTCGAAATGGCGGACGCCATAGTGGTCAATGCCAAGACGCAGCGTCCGTCTGTGTGTAATTCCGTAGAAAAGCTGCTGGTACACCAGCGCATCGCGGCGGAATACATTCCACGCATCGTGAAGAAGCTCCTCGATAGCGGCGTCGAAGTGCGCGGCGACAGTGAGACTCGCCGATTGGCCGTCGGGATGAATGTCCGCGCCGCCGAAGCTCAGGATTGGAACGAAGAATATTTGCGGCTGTGTATCGCGATTCGGGTGGTGGCAAACATCGAAGATGCGATTGCCCACATCAACCGCTATTCCACAAAAAACTCCGAAGCGATTGTGACCAGCGACGAAGCTCATGCGCGCCTTTTTCTGCGCCTGGTCGATTCGGCGGTGGTGTATTGGAACGCCTCCACTCGCTTCTCCGACGGAGGAGAATTCGGGTTCGGTGCGGAAATGGGCATCAGCACCCAAAAATTGCACTGCCGCGGACCATTCGCCCTGGCGGAATTGACCTCGGCAAAGTACGAAGTGACCGGCAGCGGACAAGTAAGGTCTTGATTTGCCCATGTGGGGCGGACAAGAGTGTCCGCCTCACACATTGATGAGGTGACGACGTTGTTGCAGGTCGGCGACATGGCGCCTGATTTCGATGTTCCAGTTCTGGTGGGCGGGGTAAGAAAGCAGTTCCGCCTGTCCGAGCACCGCGGCAAGCGCAACCTGGTCCTTGCGTTTTACCCGGCAAACCGGGAGCCGGTCAGCGCGCAGCAGATGGTCACATACCAGGTGGAACGGGAAAAATTCCTGGCGCGCCAGGCTGAAGTGCTCGGCATCAATGTGGATTCGATCATGAACACCACTTCCTGGGAGCGCGAGATTGGCCCCTTTGATTTCCTGCTGGGCAGTGATTTCTGGCCGCACGGAGAAATCAGCCGCAGCTACGGCGTATTGCGGGAGGTTGATCCCTTCAAGGGAGCCAGTGAGCGCGCCGTTTTCGTGGTGGACAAAGCGGGCAAGATCCGGTTCAGCAGGCTATATCCCGTAGACCGGATGCCAGATCTTGAAGAGACGCTCGCAGCCCTGCGCGAGCTGGCAAGAACTTGAAGTCGTGAGGGCAAGAGTTTCCGTTCCAGCAACCCCATGAAGTTTGGAGCCCGATGAAATTTATTTCCGCAGTGGTTCTTCCGTCCGCCTTCCTTTCCATTCTCTTCCTTGCCGACATAAATGGATCCTCGCAATCGGCTTTCCCTGCGAAGAACGCGCCCGCTGCTTCGCTTTTCGGTTTCCGCAACTCGGCCGACGAGATCGCGTTGGAAAACCGCTTTCTGGCGGTGCCAGATCCAAAACTCGCCGAGGAGCACTTGCGCATCCTGACCCAGGCGCCGCACATGGCGGGCACTGCCGAAGACAAGGCGACCGCCGACTACGTTGCCCAGAAGTTCCGTGACGCCGGCCTCGAAACTGAGATTGTCGAATACCGCGTCTGGATGAACTACCCGGCCGAAATCAGCGTGGACATAACCGCGCCCGCTGGGGTCACCATGCATGGGCCGACGCGTGAACGGGTCAATGGCGATCCTTATCAGGATGATCCGCGCGTGGTGACGCCGTTCAACAGCATGTCGCCGTCGGGAGACGTCGAGGCTGACGTGGTATACGCGAATTATGGATCGCCCGACGATTTTCAGAAGCTGGAGCAGATGAAGATCGACGTGCGCGGCAAGATTGTCCTGGTGCGCTACGGGCAAAACTTCCGCGGAGTGAAAGAATTCGTGGCCCAGGAACACGGCGCCGCGGGTGTTCTGATCTATTCCGATCCCGCTGACGATGGTTGGCGGCACGGAGACAAATATCCGCAGGGCCCCTGGCGTCCTGATACCGGCGTGCAGCGCGGCTCAGTCGGATATATGTTCCAGTTCCCCGGCGATCCCACCACGCCGGGAGTTGCCTCGGTGCCTTCGCTTCCGGAGTCTAAACGCACGCCGCCCGAGCAGTCGGCGCAGTTGCCAAAAATTCCGGTGACGCCGCTTTCCTACGCTGACGCGTGGCCGATCCTCGAACACTTAGGTGGACCTGACTCGCCTCGCGATTGGCAAGGCTCGCTGCCCTTCACCTACCACGTCGGCCCCGGGCCGACCAAGGTGAAGATTCATCTCAAGCAGGACTACCAGTTCCGCACCATCTGGGACGTGATCGGCCGCATACGCGGCAGCGAACTGCCGGACGAGTGGGTTGTGGCAGGCAATCATCGCGATGCCTGGGTGTACGGCGCGGTCGATCCGAATAGCGGCACTGCGGCCATGCTGGAGTCGGTTCATGGCATCGGCGAACTGCTGAAGTCAGGATGGAAGCCGAAGCGCAGCATCGTGATCGGTAGCTGGGACGCTGAGGAAGAAGGACTCATCGGCTCCACGGAATGGGGCGAACAGCACGAAGCCGAATTGGCCAACGCCGTCGCCTACTTCAATGTGGACGTAGCGGTGTCGGGCTCAAAGTTCGGCGCATCGTCAGTGCCCACGCTCAAGCAATTTATCCGCGACGTGACCCGGGTTGTGCCCAGCCCCAAGGGCGGCATGGTTTACGACGATTGGCGAAAAACCAGCCAAACCGGCGGTGACAGCGAACGCAGGCCCACCCAGGACATTGGTGGGACGCAACGCGCCCCGGCCGCGCAGGGCAACTCTGATGTTCCCGTTGGAGACCTGGGCAGCGGCTCGGACTATACCGTCTTCCTGCAGCATCTGGGAGTGCCCTCGTCGGACGTGAGTTCGAGCGGATCGTATGGCGTCTATCACTCGGCCTTCGACAACTTCAACTGGTTCAAGAAATTTGGCGATCCTGATTTTGCTTACGAGCAAGAGATGGCGCGTATCTTTGGCCTCGAAGCCATCCGCATGTCCGGCGCCGATGTGCTGCCTTACGACTACGAACAGTATGGCAAGGAAATCGCCGCTTACGTCGATGCCGCGCGCAAGAAATCGGACGCGACATTCGGAGGCCCGCCGCCGAGCTTTACCGAGGCGATCCGCGCCGCTCACCAGTTCGAGCAGGCTGGGGCCAAGATCCGCCACAAGCAGGAAAATCCCGGGAATGGCGTTGCGCGGCTCAATCAGGCCTTGCGCCAGGCGGAACGCGCCTTGCTGATTCCGGACGGACTGCCCAACCGTCCATGGTTCCGTCACGTCATTTACGCTCCGGGCCAGTACACTGGCTACGCCGCAGTGGTGATTCCGGGCGTGAGTGAGGCCATCGACAAGCACGATCTGGAACGGACCCGGCAGCAAATCGCGGTCCTGGCCGCCGCGCTGAACCGCGCGGCAAAGGTTCTGGAGGACTATCGCTGATGACGTCGGGAAATACAGTCGAACAAGTTCTGAAGACTCTACCTTCGGCAGCAGGCGCGACTTTTCTTGCACTCTTTCCGATCGTAAATCCGTTTGGCGGCGTACCGCTGTTTTTTGCTCTGACGTCTGATTTTTCCGACCGCGAGCGCAACCGAACCGCGCTGAAGACGGCGATGTACGTTTTCGGAATTCTGGTCGTCTTCATGTTTTTCGGCCGCTTCGTGCTCAACTTTTTTGGAATTTCGCTGCCCGTGTTGCAGATCGCCGGCGGGCTGATCGTGGCCCACACCGCCTGGGGTATGGTGACCGCCTCCACCCGCATTACTCCAGCGGAGAGCGACGAGGCCGCCGAGAAGACCGACATTTCCCTGACTCCGATGGCGATGCCCATGCTTTCTGGCCCTGGCTCGATCGGCGTGGTGATGGGTTTGGCCGCCAATGCCGAGAGTATGACGACTTACCTGGGCATGGTGATTGGGATCACGGCCCTGGCCCTCAGCGTCTACCTGTTTCTGCGCCTGGGTGGGCCGCTGGTGGCGAGGCTGGGGCCGGGGGCAGTTGCCGGCATCACCAGAATTTTCGGCTTTTTGATCTTTGCGGTTGCTGTCCAGCTAGTCTGGGACGGCGCAGCCGAATTCGGCAAATGAGCGTGCTTGGTGGTTGTGTGGTCGTGGGCGACTCGCCCCGGGGGGGGTTGGGGATCTGATCGACAGATCGGGAGCTAAACAGACAGCATCAATTCAGGGCAAGAAAAAGCCGCGGGCGGGTCGCCCGCGACCACACAAATCGCGCAGCCACAACACTTACTTCAGGCTGACCAGCTTGTCCACCAGCTCCGAGTAATCCTTCTTCTCCAACCCGTGCTCTTTCTTGTTGTACTCATCCACTTTACTGGAGTAATTCATCGAACAGAATTTCGGCCCGCACATGGAGCAGAAAGCTGCTTCTTTGTAGTAGTCATCGGGCAGAGTTTCGTCGTGCATCGAACGCGCCGTCTCGGGATCGAGTGACAGCGCGAACTGTTTTTCCCAATCAAACTTGTAGCGGGCATAGCTGAGCGCGTCGTCACGATCCTGCGCGCCGGGGCGATGCCGCGCCAGATCAGCGGCGTGGGCGGCGATCTTGTATGCAATGATTCCGTCTTTCACGTCTTTCTCGTTGGGCAGACCCAGATGCTCCTTGGGCGTGACGTAGCACAGCATCGCGGCGCCATGCCATCCGATCATGGCGGCACCGATAGCCGAGGTGATGTGATCGTAGCCGGGAGCGATGTCGGTTACCAGTGGGCCCAGGGTGTAGAAAGGCGCTTCGTAGCAGAGCTCTTTTTCCTTGTCAACCTGCTCTTTGATCTTGTCCAGCGGCACGTGGCCGGGTCCTTCGATCATGACCTGCACATCGTACTCCCAGGCTTTCTTGGTCAACTCACCTAGAGTCTTGAGTTCGGCGAACTGGGCTTCGTCGCTGGCATCGGCGATGCAGCCGGGACGCAGACCGTCACCCAGCGAGAACGAAACATCGTGCTTAGTAAAAATCTTGCAGATATCGTCAAAGCATTCATACAGAAAATTCTGTTTGTGATGATGCGCCATCCACTGCGCCAGAATTGCGCCGCCGCGGCTGACGATGCCGGTGATCCGCTTCGAAACCATGGGCAGATATTGAATGAGCACGCCGGCATGGATGGTCATGTAGTCCACGCCCTGCTCGGCTTGCTCTTCGATGACTTCGAGCATTACGTTCTTGTTGAGATCTTCGATCCGCTTGACTCGAGAGATGGCTTCGTAGATGGGCACGGTCCCGATTGGCACCGGCGAGTGGCGTAAGATCGCTTCGCGAATTTCGTGGATGTTGCCGCCGGTCGAGAGGTCCATCACGGTGTCGGCGCCGAAGTGAACCGAGGTGTGCAGCTTCTTAAGTTCTTCGTCAATGTTCGAGGTCACAGCCGAGTTGCCGATGTTGGAATTGATCTTGCACAGTGAGGCCACGCCGATGCACATGGGTTCGAGTTCGGGATGATTGATGTTGGCGGGAATAATCATCCGCCCGCGGGCGACTTCGTCGCGAACCAGTTCGGGCGCAAGCTTTTCGCGGTGGGCGACATAGGCCATCTCATCCGTAATTTTTCCCTTGCGGGCGTAGCGCATCTGGGAGAAATTGCCGTCGGTATTGTTGGACTTGCGGCTGGCGATCCACTCTGCCCGGGGTTTGGGAACACTGTGCCCGTTGCTGCCGTTGGTGGGGGTCATTGTGCCTGGTTGTCCTCTTGAGCTCTGGCAAAGATTATACGCCGCGATAGGAGAGATGATTCGAAGGCAGAAAAACATAACCGCCAAGAGCGCAAAGATACCGCAAAGAAAAACGTTCAGAAGGTCTTTCTTTGTCCCCTCTGCGGTTCTTTGCGAACTTTGCGGTAAGCTCTTTGCTTCGAACGCTACATAACATTTTCTCAGCTCATCCGTCTAAGCTGGGACTCTGGAGTCAACGGTCAATACTCGCGAGGTCTTCTATGCGCTTATTTTGCTCGCTGCTGGCAATTCCTTTGTTGCTGGCGGTTTCCAGTCTCGCTCAGTCCCAACCGACGATCAATCTCGATACCATCGACAAGACAGTTGACCCATGCGTCGATTTCTACCAGTACGCCTGCGGCAATTGGCTGAAAACTACGGAAATTCCCGCGGACCAGACTTCCTGGGGAAGCTTCGTCGACATTCGGGAGAGAAATGCCGGGGTCATGCGCCAGATTCTGGAGAAGGCGGCCGCCGGCGGCCCTGGACGCGATGCCCTCACTCAGAAAATCGGCGACTACTACGGCTCGTGCATCGATGAGAGCGCCGCGAATGCCCACGGAGTCGACCCGCTGAAGCCGGAGCTCAAGCGCATCGCGAATGCGAAAGACAAGGCTGGGCTGATCGAGGCTGTTGCCCGGGTGCAGATGATTGGGCCCAATCCGCTGTTCAATTTTTATGCCTCGCCCGACCTGCACAGCGCCAACGACGTCATCGCCTACATTGACCAGGGCGGTTTGTCGCTGCCCGACCGCGACTATTATCTCAAGGACGATCCCAAGATGGCGGCCGCGCGCAAGAGCCTGGTGGAGTACGCCACGCAGCTATTCACGCTGATCGGGCAAACCCCGAAGCAGGCTGAGGATTCGGCGCAGGCGGTTTTGCGGATTGAGACTGCGCTGGCCAAGGCTTCGATGGACCGCACGGCCCGCCGCGATCCCAAGACTCGCGATCACAAGATGACTCGCGCCGAGGCGGCTGCCCTGGCGCCCAATTTCTATCTGGATCGTTACTTTGCGGCTATGGGCACGCCGCAGTTCTCAACTCTGAATGTAACCAATCCGGATTTCTTTAAGCAGGCGAACGGCGTCCTCCAATCGGAACCGCTCGATGCGCTGCGAACCTATGTGACCTGGCACCTCATTGACGGTGCCGCTCCCTGGCTTTCCCAGCCCTTTGTGGATGCCAATTTCAATATGCAGAAGACGCTGACCGGGCAATCCGAGATCAAGCCACGTTGGAAGCGCTGTGTGAGTTCTACCGATGCCGAACTGGGCGAGGCGCTGGGCCAACGCTACGTGGAGCAAGCCTTCGGTACCGAGGGCAAACAGCGCATGTTAAAGATGGTGGACGCGCTAGAGAAGAGTCTGGATCAGGACATCCGCAACCTGCCCTGGATGACCGAAGAGACGAAGAAGCAAGCCAAACTGAAGCTGGACGCGATTCGCAACAAGATTGGATATCCCGACGTCTGGCGCGATTACAGTTCGCTGAAAATTGCGCGCGGCGATCTCGTGGGAAATTTCCTGCGAGCCAACGAGTTTGAAGCCCGCCGCCAGATTGCCAAAATCGGCAAGCCGGTTGACCGCAACGAATGGCAGATGACGCCACCTACGGTCAATGCCTACTACAGTTCGGCGAAGAATGAAATTGTGTTCCCTGCGGGTATTCTGCAATCGCCTTTTTTCGACAAGCAGGTTGACGATGCCACGAACTTCGGTGGCATCGGGATTGTCATCGGCCACGAGCTGACCCACGGCTTCGACGATCAGGGACGCAAGTTCGACCCGCAAGGCAATCTGCGCGACTGGTGGACGGCGCAGGACGGCACGGAATTCGAAAAGCGCGCCAGTTGCATCGCCGACGAGTACAGCAGTTTCGTGGCGGTGGACGATCTCAAACTCAATGGCCGCCTCACCCTGGGCGAGAACACCGCCGACAACGGCGGGGCGCGGATCGCCCTGATGGCGTTGGAGCAGATGATGGCCGACGGCAACGCTGGCCCAGCGGCAGAAACCATCAACGGCTACACCCCGCAGCAGCGCTTCTTCCTCGGCTTCGGTCGCGCCTGGTGCGAAAAGCGCCGTCCCGAGTTCTCGCGCATGCTGGTCAGTGTAGATCCGCATTCTCCGGGAAAATATCGTGTGACCGGCGTGGTGGAGAACATGCCGGAGTTCCAAAAGGCTTTCAGCTGCAAGGCAGGCCAGGCCATGGTGCGGGAGAACGCCTGCCGGGTCTGGTAGCGGGAAAATGTAGGCGTGAGCGTCCTCGCTCATGCAACATCACGACGGACCGCGTGGGGACAGCCGTCCTCGGCTGTCCGGTCGAGCGAAGCTCGACTGCTTTTGCCGATAGCTTTGAAAAGCCGTTACCGATAACCAAACCGAAGCGGAGCTCTGCTTCGCCGGACAGCCGAGGGCGGCTGCCTCCACTTGGTTCGTGGATGCCCTGACTCTTCCCTCTGCGTTGACTTTATTTCCACCCCGCCCCTAATATGTCTCACCCGAATTCTGGCTCCGGGCGTTGCGGGGCAATCTCTCCATGGGTGAAATGATCGGCCAAAACATCTCTTACTACCGGGTGATCGAGAAGCTCGGCGGGGGCGGGATGGGCGTAGTTTACAAGGCCGAAGACATGCGCCTCCACCGTTTTGTTGCGCTGAAATTCCTTCCTGAAGATGTTACCCGCGACACCACGGCGCTCACCCGGTTCCGGCGCGAGGCGCAGGCGGCGTCTGCCCTGAATCACCCCAACATCTGCACGATTTATGACATCGGCGAAGAAGGTGAGCAGGCCTTCATCGTCATGGAGTATCTGGAAGGCGAAACGCTAAAGCATCTCATCGGCAACCGGCCGCTGGAGATGGAAAAGCTGCTCTCGATTGGCATTGACGTCGCCGAGGCGCTCGATGCCGCGCATGCCAAGGGCATCGTGCACCGCGACATCAAGCCGGCCAACATCTTCGTGACCTCCCGCGGAGCCGCCAAGATCCTCGACTTCGGTCTGGCCAAGGTGGCGGATGACGCGAGCCGGACTCTCGACCCCTCGGACGTGACCAAGACCGAGGGAGCGAACGCGCAACAGCATCTCACCAGTCCGGGATCGGCCCTGGGCACGGTGGCTTACATGTCGCCGGAGCAGGTGCGCGGCAAGACGCTCGATTCCCGCACCGACCTGTTTTCATTCGGCATCGTCCTCTACGAGATGGCCACTGGCTCTGTGCCATTTCGCGGAGAGACATCGGGAGTAATCTTCGACGCGATCATGAACCGCGCTCCGCTGGCGCCAGTCCGGTTTAATCCGAACCTGCCGCCCAAGCTGGAAGACATCATTAACCGCGCTCTGGAAAAAGATCGTGAACTGCGCTACCAGCATGCGGTGGATATCAAGTCGGAGCTGCGGCGTCTGAAGCGGGATTTAGAGTCAGGGCGAAGCTCAGCGGTGAGTTCGTCGTCGGAGCCGATATACAGCGGAAGTCCCGCGCCTGTGGAATCGGCATCTGCCTCGGGGCACCGAACGAGCGGTTCGGCTCGGGCAGTTGCTTCGGCTTCGTCAGGCGCGGTAGCGCTAGTTGCGGCAGCTCCTCAACCGCGGCCGTCATCGCGGAAGTTCATGATTCCCGCCGCCGTGATACTCCTGCTGGCCTTGGTTGCCGGCGGACTTTACTGGCGCAAGCATCAGACCGTGCAACTGACGGACAAAGATCAACTCATTCTCGCCGACTTCACCAATCAGACCGGCGACGCGGTCTTCGATTCGACGTTGAAGGAAGCGTTGGCCATTCAACTCGAGCAGTCCCCGCTCCTGCAATTGGTGAGCGACGCGGAACTGCACAATAATTTGCAATATCTGGGGCAGACGCGCGAGCAAAGGATTACACCCGAACTGGCGCAACAACTAGGCCAACGTCTTGGCGTGAAAGCCTACCTGACGGGAACCATCGCCAGCCTAGGACCGTCCTACGTAATTTCGATTAACGCGGTGAATTGCGCCACGGGAGAGGTGTTTGCCCGGGAGCAGGAGACGGCTCCCGACAAGACAGCGGTTCTGGCAGCAGTTGCGAAAGCTGCCACGGCAATGCGGGCCCGGCTGGGTGAGTCGATGGCGTCCATCCAGAAGCTTTCCACGCCTTACACCAACGTGACCACGACTTCACTCCAGGCTTTCCATGCTTTTTCCCTCGGCGAAGACGAGCATCGCATGGGCCGCGATTTCCCCCAGGCTTCGTCTTTCTACCAGGAAGCGCTCCGCCTCGATCCCAGTTTTGCCATGGCCTACGCGCGATTGGGCGTGGCTTACGGGAACCAGGGTGCGATCACCAAAGCGATCGAGCACCTGAAGAAGGCGTACGACCTGCGCGAGCGCGTCACCGAACGGGAGAGGATGTACATCGAGGCGCAGTACGCTCTGCAGCAGTACGACCTGCCGAAGGCTTTGCAAGCCTACAAGCTCTTCGTGGCTACTTATCCGCGGGATGCGGCAGCGTGGAACAATCTGGCCAATGCCTATGGACTCGTCGGTGATGTTGAACAGGCCCTCGCCGGCTTCGAGAAAACCTGGGAAATTGCCAAGTGGAACAATGTTGCGGCCAACAATGCAGCCGGAACCCTCATTGGCATGGACCGGTTGCAGGAAGGCGAGCGCTACATGAAAGAAGCGGTCGACCTGGGTGGCAGCGACGACACCAACTACCACGGCAATGCAATGACGGATGATTTCCTGTCCAATCGTCCCGACTGGGAAAAGCATTTGCAATGGGCAGCCGCCCGTCCCGACGGTTTCAATGTGGAGTCGAATGCAGCCTCGATCTACTTGTCTCAGGGCAGGATGCATGACGCCGACCGGCTCTGGGAGCACGCGGGGCAGAGGGCCGAGCAGCAACACTTGTCCGATGCCGCGGGCGGAATCTACGCGGTGAAAGCGCTCCACGACGCCCTGGTCTCGAACTGTTCGGCAGCCCGCGATTTTGCCAACCGTGGACTGGCAATTGACCGTTCAGTCGCCACCGTTCCGGACGCCTCGCTGGCTCTGGCGCTATGCGGAGACACCAGCCCGGCTCTCAAGGAAATGGGACGATTAGCTGCGGACGCCCCCAACAATACCCTGGCTAACGAAATCTACCTGCCCGAAGTAAAGGCCGCGGCGGCCCTGTTGCAGCATCACCCGGAACAAGTGGCGTCGTTGTTGTCTCCCGCCGCTCCCTATCTGCTGGTGTCGAAGGTTCCGCATCTAGCTGGCCGAGCGTCGTTAGAGATGAAGAATGCGCAGCAGGCCATTACCGACTTCGAGCCGGGCATCCGGTATCGCGCCTTGTCGTTGGGCGAAGGAGCGAACGGATCGACGCAGATTCCCGACTACGCCCTCTGCCTGCTGGGGACGGCTCGCGCTCAGAGCCAGACGGATCGTGCCGCGGCCGCGCGGACCTATGAACAGCTGCTGCAGATATGGAAGAACGCCGACGCAGATTTCATCCCCGCGCAGGAAGCCCGGCGCGAGCAGACTGCCCTGGCTGCTCAAAGCAAAAACTGAGCGCAAGGCTTAGTGCGCTCCGCCAAATCCCTTGAAACCTTTGCGCCTCTGCTCGCTGTAGCGCTGGAGCGCATCGCTGATAATGGGATAGGCTTTCGCCGCCGGCTGGATCTCATCCACTTCCACCGCTTTTCCTTCCAGCTGTTTGTAATCCTGAAAGAAGCGACGCAGCATGAGTGACCGGTGGGGCGGCATGTCCTTCGCTTCGCGATAGGTATTGAACTCGGGGTCCTGGGTGGCGACTGCGATGATCTTGTGGTCTTGCTTCCCGGTATCGATCATGGTCATCAGCCCGATGGTGCGCGCGTGAATCAGGGTAAGCGGAACGACGGTCTCCTGGCATAGCACCAGTACGTCGAGAGGATCGTCGTCCTCGGCCAGGGTCTGCGGAATGAATCCGTAGTTGGCCGGATAGTAGACGGCGGAGTAGAGAACCCGGTCCAGCTTGATCATGCCGCTGGTTTTGTCGAGTTCGTATTTCACACTGGATCCGAAGGGGATCTCGACAATGCTGTAAAACTCTTGCGGCAGTTTGTCGCCGGGCGTCACGTCGTGCCAGGGATGCATCATTAGGCCTCGATAGGATTATGAGAACCGCACACATTATATCGGCCATTCCGCAGTGGGTTGTAACCGTGGTCGGGTATTTGAAGTCCCCAAAAGAATTGTCATTCCGAAGCGCGGCCATATCGCGCGAGGAATCTGCTGCTTCGCCGCCAGCAAGCAGATTCCACGCCGGTGAATCTGGCTTCGGAATGACAAGCGGTGGGGTTGTTTTTGGCAAAAACTGAGCCACCATCGGCCATTCGTACATCTTGACCTCGACCCCGAGCCGGAATAGAGTCTTAATCGGGTTGGGCCTATGGCGAGCGACGCTAGGAAGTACCTCAAATTCGGCGGAGCTGTGGCGTTGATCCTGCTGTCGCTGGGCTATCTCGCATACACGGGTGTGCAGGAGAGCAAGAGCTACTACGTCACCATCAAAGAGTTGCGGGGCATGGGTGACGGCGCTTACACCAAACATTTGCGTGTGGCCGGGAATGTCCAGCCCGGTTCCATCAAGCGAAGTGGGACGCGAGTGGAATTTGCGTTGGTAGAGAACGATCAGCTTCTGCCCGTGGTGTACAGCGGAACCGAAGCGCCGCCCGATACCTTCAAAGACAACTCTCAGGCGCTGGCGGATGGCAGCTTTGGTCGCGATGGCGTCTTTCACGCCAAACAGCTGCAGGCTAAGTGCGCATCGAAATATGCGCCCCAGCAGCCGGGCCAAACCGCCACGGCTGCTCCCACCATGTCGAACTAGCTCCCGTGCACGGTCCGTGTGGCGCGGGCGCCCCCGCCCGCGGCTTTCGACCTTGTGAAGGTATCGACTTCAATCCCTCCTTCGGCTATCTTCCAAGCACGTGGACGCTCCTCCCATAATCACGCTCACCGCTGTGTTCAAGCAGTTCGGCCGTTTCGCCGCGTTGCGCGGCGTCAACGCCGAATTCGCGGCGGGAGGCCTCTTCGCAATCCTCGGCGACAACGGAGCTGGAAAGACCACGCTATTACGAGTGCTGGCCGGCCTGGCACAGCCGACTCGCGGCAGCGTATCGATTCTGGGGACCGCGGAATTGCGATCGGTACGCCACGAGTTGGGTTACATGGCCCATCCATCTCTGCTGTACGACGAGATGAGCGGCGCGGAGAACCTGCGCTACTTTGGCCGCCTGTACGGGATCAGCAATTCGACGGATGCCGGCATGACCGCGGTGGGGCTCGACCCGACGCTGACGCGTCCGGTGGCGCAATATTCGCAAGGCATGCGCCAACGATTGTCGCTGGCGCGAGCCCTTCTCAATGATCCCAAAGTCCTCTTGCTGGACGAGCCTTTTTCCAACGTAGATGCCCGCTCGGCGCGCGAGATGGTTGCGCTCCTGGCGCAAATGCGTAGCGCAGGGAAAACGATCTTCGTAGTCACCCACCAGGCGTCCTTGCTCGAAGGAACCGCCGACGAATTCGTCTGGATGGAAGCCGGGCAGATCACAAACCGCAATCGCCAGCTGCGGGCGGTGGAGACGCGATGAGCAAATCATCCGCCGTCCCGTCGGGCGTAACCGCAGCTACGTTAGCTAAAGACCTCCGCCTGGAGTGGCGATCGAAAGACGCGCTCAACTCCATGTTGTTTTTCTCCCTGCTGGTGGTCGTGGTTTTCAGCTTTTCATTCGACCCTAATGCTGAAGAGTCGCGCCAGATCGCCGGCGGACTGGTGTGGGTGGCATTTCTCTTCGCCGCGGTGGTGGCGCTCAATCAGACCTGGGCGCGGGAACTGCGCAATCATGTTCTCGACGCCTATCGGGTCTCGCCCGCTCCAGCCAATTCGTTATTCATGGCCAAGGCGCTGGGGAACTTTGTTTTTGTCGTGGTGCTGGAAGTCTTGATGACGCCTTTATTCATCATGTTCTACAAGCTGCGAGCTCTCGGACCGGCCTGGCAGCTGATTCCGGTCGCGGCTCTGGGCACGTGGGCCTTGGTGGTGAACGGCACTTTCTTCGCTGCCATTTCGTTGCGCACCCGCAGCCGCGAGATCATGCTGCCGCTGCTGTTGTTTCCGGTCTCGATCCCCGCGCTGCTGGCCATGGTGAACGCCACCACAGCGATCCTGACTGGCGAGCTTTCGGCCAAGTTCTGGATTGTGTTGCTTACGACTTACGACGTGGTGTTTACTATCGCTTGTCTCTTGTTGTTCGAGCTGGTCCTGAACGCCGAGTAGAGGCGACGCGAAATGAAGCCTGAATGACAATGAAGCGGGTATTCCCGATCCTCGGCTTGTTGACAGCGGTCCTGCTGAGCTATGCGCTTTATGAAGCGCTGGTGGCCGCTCCAACGGAACAGACGATGGGCAACGTGCAGCGCATTTTCTATTACCATGTCCCCTCCGCGTGGACTGCGTTTTTGCTCTTCTTTATTAACTTTGTCTGCTCCATCCAGTATCTGGTGCGTCCCAACCCGGTTGCCGACAAGCTGACGAACTGGACGGTCATCGCGATCGCGATCGCAGCCTGCATTGCGGCGTTCGTGATTCGTCCGCTACCTGAGGGCATGGAGCCGTCGTCCGTGGCCACGACCGGGCTCGCGATCGCCGGCTTGTATTTCCTTATCAAGAAGTGCTTCTCGCAGACCAGGACGGATGCGCTGGCCGTAGTCACCGCCGAAGTCGGGGTCGTGTTCTGCACTGTGGTATTGGTGACGGGGCCGCTGTGGGCGCGTCCGGTGTGGGGCATCTGGTGGACTTGGGACGTGCGCCTGACTTCCACCCTGGTGCTCTGGCTCATTTACATCAGCTACCTGATGCTGCGGCGGTTTTCGACCAGCGGCCAGACTCCGGTGCTGGCTGCGGCGTTAGCGGTTTTTGGCGCGCTCGACGTCCCCCTAGTGTACTTCTCGATATGGATTTTTCGCACCCAGCATCCCCAACCAGTGATCGGCGGCGGCGGCTCGATTGATCCGCGCATGCTGCATGTGTTGCTGATCAACTGGCTGGCCTTCCTCTTCTTTGCCGGACTGGTTTGCTGGTCGCGCTATCGTCTGGAGATTCTGCAAAGGGAAGTGGAAGAAACCCAGGCCCTCGAAGCGATGCTCGAACCCCGGAGCCGACGATGAATTTCCTCTACGCTGCCTACGCCGCTACCTGGATCATCCACATCGTTTATCTAGGCACACTGGTGCGACGCTACCAGCGCCTGAGCCGTGAGATTGACGAGCTGAAGAAGAAGTAGATGGGAGCCAGCACTTGGGAAGCAGCAGTTATTAGCCGAGGACTCGGCACCCCCTTCCGTTATCGAATTGAGTGATCATCGGGAGAATCATGCCAAAGACTTTCGCCTGCGTTCTCGTCCTGGCCGTTGCCGTTTCGTCGCTTCTCGCAAAGGACAATGTTTTCCAAACTGTGAACTGGCCCGAATCTGGCCAGACGGTCCTTCGTTTCAGCTTTTCGAAGTTCAAGGACATCGGAGGGATGGGGAAAGAACACACGTATTTAACAGACACAATTGCTGAGAATGTTTCAGACAAGACAATTGGCAACGCTAATTTTTCGTTGTATGTCTTTGATAAGAGCAACGCTAGGATCGGCGAAGGATACATTAATCTTGCCAATGTCGGGCCCGGCCAAACGGTTAAGTTTCAAATAACGCTTTCGGCTTCCGGTAATCCTGTTTCGGTGGCAGTTTCCGCGAGTGCACCCCGCTCCCTGTCGATTACAGTTAACTCAGTGCCTCAGGGTGCCGTGCTCAAAGTGGACGGTAAAGAGGTGGGCACCACACCGAAGATCATCGAGGTTGCCATTGGTAAGCATGTGCTTGAATTCAGCAAGGAGGGCTTCAATTCGGGAAAGTTTCCCCTTGAAATGACTTCGCACGATGCTTCTGGAGGAAGTGTCAGCTACGAACTGGGGAGTGCTGCGCACGACACGATTGAGTTGCGCGACGGATCAGTCTTGTCCGGCGACCTTATTTCAATCAACGGCATGCAAGTGCAGGTACGCATTGGCGGCAATACCCAGGCCTTCGACCGAAATCAGGTGAAAAGGATTCTACTCACCGAACGCGATCCAGTATCGAACTGAGTGCGGCCTACCGCATCCCGCTGCTGAATTCCGTAGCCGGATTGGAGCGCAGGAACTCGTACTCTTCGATCATGGCGGCTACGCCTATGCTCGAAGCGGATTGCGAGTTCTCGACACGTACTACCCGCGCGGTGAAGCGTACCCGAACTGGTTCAGTCAGAGTTACGTGCGGGGGGAACGTCATGGTGACTTCGATGCGGGCGCCTTCGGCCAGAGGACGATCAAGATAGAAAAAGACGCCGCGAGCGCTTACATTCTGGGTTTCCGTCAAGAGGTCGCGGAGACCATTACCAGCCACCCGAACCGATGCCGGCAGCCGCATATCGAAGCGGCGCATGGTGCGCCGCTCCGGAGCAGGATGTTGCACCGAATTTTCTCTTCGCAGATGCATGAACCCAGACCCGGCCAATTTTCACCCCATATGGCGGGCACCACCCACTGACTGGAAGACGTGGTGCCAGATTTACTGATTCGGCAACAGTTTGCAAGCGCAAAAAGTGCGGGGAACAGACTCGGTTAATGCGTAAAGCGGGGGAGGGCCTCGGGGGAGGGATCCTCAAAATGCAGACTTGGGCCGAAGCTAGCGTGATTGCACGCGCAGTACCATCGAGTTGTAGCTGCGCGACGCCTTTTGGCTCATATGACCGAATGAGTTGCGCTTAAGGTCCCAGCTTTCTCATAAAGATCCGAGTGAAAGAATTTGCAGACGAACGGCGTTCTTCCGGCCCTGGTGTCCCGGTTTTCCTCTGGCGGCGCCGAGTTTTGCGCTGGCGATCGGCATCTTAAGTGGTTGCTCGCTGCATCTGACCTTCGCAGGGTGTGGGAATTGTGCGCGGCTTGACAGGCTATCCGTCAGATGTTTAAGTAGTTACTTATTTTTTTGCCCTTATTCTGGTGACAAGTACGCATGCCGCTCGGCGGACGCGATGCTGTCTGTGTGCCGTTTTTCTTCCTCTCCATGAATCGGGATATTCGGAGGAGCGAGTGAAATTGAATTTCCGGGAGTTGGGAACAGGATATTGTCCTGTCCTGCTGTCGTTCGGGTTGCTGCTACTGTTGGGCGGTTTGGCTCTGCACTCAGGCGTTCCGCTATCAAAACAAGCCGTTTCGGGAGGGAACCAGTCGACCCTGGAGGCCTTTGCCGCTCCTGATCTTGCCGCGAACCGGCCCGCAGTTTCTGTGGATCTTGGCCAACTTCCCCTAGGATTCGAGCCGAATCAGGGACAAACCGATGCTCAGGTCAAGTTTCTGGCGCGTGGCGCCGGCTACGGAGTGTTCCTGACAGCGGACCAAGCGATTCTGACCCTTCGCTCGCATGCCCGGAGTTCGGCAGTTGTGCATATGCAGCTGGTGGGTGCCAACCCGGCCCCTGCGGCGACTGGAACTAGCCAACTTCCTGGCAGAAGCAATTATTTCATTGGCAATGATCGAGCGAAGTGGCATAGCGGCGTTCCCCAATTTGCGCGAGTGCGATATGAGAGTGTTTATCCCGGAGTTGACCTGGTGTACTACGGCCACCAGGGACAGCTGGAGTACGACTTCGAAGTTGCTCCCGGAGCGGACCCGAGCCGAATTGGCCTACGGTTTCATGGACAGGAAAGTGCGAATCTGGATGGTAGTGGCGATCTGATTCTGGCGAGCCGCGGCAATAAAGTCCGGCTGAAGGCTCCGCGGATCTATCAGGAGTTCGGCACGGAGCGGCGACCGGTCGCAGGTCACTTCGTGTTGCAGCAGGACGGTAGAGTTGGCTTTGAGGTGGCGGCCTATGATCGGCGCCGGACGCTGGTGATTGATCCCGAATTGACCTATTCCACGTATTTCGGCGGCAGTCTTGCCGAGTCTTGTTCCGCCATTTTAGGAATTGCATCGCCGCCTTCGGGATGCCCCGCCATTGCCATCGACCCCTCGTCCAACATTTACATCGCGGGCTCGACTACGTCTCCGGATTTCCAGGTGGTTCCGCCCGTCGCGACCCCGCCTTCAGCATTTCAGCCTGCGATTGCTGCGGCACCCGACGTTTTCGTCACCAAATTGAACGCGACCGGATCTGCGGTTTTGTTCTCTACGTACCTGGGCGGCGACAACGTGGACTACACAGCCGGGTTGGCAGTGGACACCGCATTCAACGTCGTGGTCGCGGGTACGACGGCCTCAAGTAATTTTCCGGTCAGTACTTCCTCGGCATTCCAGGCCACTCCCACCAATACGAACCAGCATGCGTTTGTCAGCGTGCTGAGTTCGACGGGAGAGAATCTTCTTTACTCCACCTATCTTTCGGGTAACGGGGCAGAGTCCGCTCGCGGAGTGGCCCTGGATCCGAGAAACAAGGTCTACCTCATCGGTACCACTACCTCGAAGGACCAGCCCGACGCAACCCATTCGTTTCCCGCCACGCTGGGCGCGATTCAAGTGGCTTCGCTGGGGAACAGTCAGTTCTTCGTCAGCAAGATTGACCCTACCCTAATTGGATTTCCCAGCCTGGCGTACTCGACATACTTTGGCGGAGGCAATCCTATCGACGGATTGACGTTGGGGGGCGGCATCGCCGTGGATGCGAACTCGAATGTCTACATCACCGGCGGCACCAACTTTCAGCACACGGGGAGTACAGCCACGGATTTTCCCATCCTCAACGCCTTCCAGGGCTGCCTGGATACGCCTTCGACTACCACGACTACGACCACGAATTGCGTAACGCCTGCGTCCCCGATTCCAACGGACGCCTTTGTAGCCAAGCTGAATCCCGCGGCTGCTGCGGGGGCACAACTGCTCTACTCCACTTATTTGGGCGGCACCGGAAATGATGCGGGATTCGGCATTGCCGTGGATTCCGGCCTGAGTGCATACATCACCGGGTCGACTTCTTCGACGGATGTCACGATCCCAAGCGGCACCACGCCCCTCCAAAGATGCCTGGACAATCCCGCGAATCCTTCGCCGTGTCCGGCCGCCACCGCCAGCGACGCTTTCGTCGGCAAGTTTGGAACGCCGTGCACCGGTTCCAGCTGCACCACCACGGCCGTGCCTTTTACCTACTTTTCCTACCTGGGCGGTTCCGGCGACGACGTTGGTCTAAGCATCGCGCTTGATACTCTGCAGGGTGCGCGCATCGCCGGCTGGACCAATTCGCCTAACTTTCCGACTCCCAACAACAACAACGTCCAGCCCGCCATTGGCGGAGGGGTGGATGCATTTGCGTCGCGCGTCGATACCACGGCAAGTTCGACGGTCGCACTCGGACACTACGGTACTTACCTGGGAGGGACAGGCAACGATTTTGGGACCGGCATCGCCACCGATGCCCAGGGCAGCAGCTATATCGTGGGTGAGACTGCCTCGGGTAACTTTCCCAAGGCGAACCCGATCCAGGCGAATATAAACGGCCCCAGTGACGCATTTGTCACCAAGCTGGGCCCGGCCCTGAGCCTGACCGTCACAGAAGCCGTGACTCCGCTTACCGTGGGCGTTGGCAATAACGCAACCTTCACCTACACCATCACGAACAACGGGGACTTGACCACCGGCATTATCTTTACGGATGTGCTGCCGTCGACCGCCACTTTTGTTTCTGCCAACGCTTCTCCTGGCCAAGCCAATTGTCCGGCACCGACTAACAGCATCGTGACTTGTACGGTCGGAACGTTAAACGGTGGGGCGATAGGAACCGTCACCGTCGTCCTGGCCCCGACCCTGCCCGCTCTCCCGCTCCAACCTGGTTCTGTGAGCGATGGCGGGAAGGTCAGTATTTTCGGTACGTCGAAGGTCTTCACGCCGACTGCGCCGGCTGTCGCGGCCGTCAATAATTTCGGTATCGGTGTTTCTCCAACGACGGCAACCGTGGCCGCTGGCATACCCGCCAGCTTTACGGTCACCGTCACGCCCACCGGAAACATTCCGAATACGGTCACACTATCCGCGTCAGGCGCGCCCACCGGCGGCACGACGTCATTTCCTAACGGCACTTCATTTACCAACTTGAGCAGCGGGGCGCAAAGCCGGCAGCTGGTGGTCAACACGACGGCGCGCGTGACTACGCCGGCCAGCCTTTTCCCGGTCGGCAGACCTTTTTATGCGGCGTTTTTACCCGTCTCAGGATTGGCGCTGCTGGGCGCCGGCATCGGAGGGGGGAAGAAGTCGCGACGGCGCCGTGCGCTAATGGCGGTGCTGTTGGGTTGCTTCTTCGCGCTTGTGATGTTTCAGGTTGCCTGTGGCTCCAGTAGCACAACCACGACAACGACGGGGACTCCGGCCGGCACTTACAATCTCACCGTGACCGCAACCTCGGCCGCAGCCAGTCGGACACAGCAGCTCGTGCTGGTCGTGCAGTAGGAGGTGGAATCGAGTTTCTGGTTTCTAAACCGGGAGCTGCCTCCTCTAAAATGCGTCAAATGTGTTCGTGACCAGCCCACTCGGTCTGTAGATTCGGCGGACGCATTAAGGTCTGCATCACCACGCAATACTGTTCCGTTTTCTCCCGCAATCCGCGCAGCTGTTCCGGCGTCGCCTCAGGCGCGGCAACATCAAAATTAAGACGGATACTCTCAAAGCCGACAGGCACGTCTTTCGATATGCCAAGCGTGCCTCGGAGGTCCAAATCTCCCTCCACTGTGACCGCAATGCGTTCGGTTGGAATGCCCATGGCTGCAGCCACCATCTGACACGTGATCTGCGCACAAGCCGCCAGTGCCCCCAGCAAAAGATCACCGGAACAGGCCCCGGCGCCGGCGCCGCCCACTCCTTTGTGGGCCTCGGCTTGATAGATGGCGCGCCCTATATCGACTGAGCACGACACCGGAACGTCGGTCTGCCCGCCTATAGCCTGGAGCGTGATGCGCGAGGCATTGGGATCACTGCGGTATTGCTCTTTCAGCGGCTTTTGAAGCGATCGAAGATCCATGTTGTTTTGTCCCCTGCCATTCTTCCCACACCGGTGCAGCTTTGGCTAGGTCGTGGCTCACATTCGACCAATCTCCACAGGCGTCATCCTTCGAGACTTCAGTCTCGAAGAGCCTGCCCTGAGCGAAGCCGAAGGGATCTTGCGCTTACTATCACAATTGCCAAGCAAACCGCATATCAGCTTCGCGCAAGATGCTTCGTAAGATCAGCATGACGCCTCACATCAGAAGCAATCTTTCAGACTGGGAAACTAACTTCGGCCCGGTCGTCTTGAAGCCCCCTCCCGCTGCTTGCTAGGATATAAGCGCATCAGGGGGGTGCTCATGCCCAAGTTCGTCATCGAACGCGATGTCCCGGGAGCTGGAAGTTTGTCCGACGCCCAATTGCGGGAAGTCTCCCAAAAGTCGGTCAACGTCCTGAAGGGAATGGGTTGCGAAATCCAGTGGCTTCATAGCTATGTCACCGGCGACAAGGTGTACTGCGTTTACCTCGCCCCCGACGAGGCGACCATTCAGGAGCACGCCAGGCGCGTGGGCCTTCCCGCGAATCGCGTCTCCGCTGTACGTCGCCTGCTTGATCCCTCAAGCGCGGAGTGAGCGCCTCGATTTCAAAAGCATTCGACTTCCTTACCAGCACCTTCAGCTTGCCTCGGCCTCGGTGCGGTCTGAAGAAGACACAGCCTCGGGCGTCATCACTTCCTCAATCGCTTTATCAATCGGTAAAGCCCAGCCCTCTAACCAGGCTGTCACGCCTGCGGTGTCGGTCAATGCCTGCCGTGCGGGATGCAGTGTTGCTTCCAGTTTCGCCTGTTCCGTCGGTGTAAGGGGAGCGCCAATATCCTGGCGCAGAGCCGCCGCCGCGCCTGCCAGCCGCAGCGAACGCTCGGTTTGGGATCGAGCCGCCGCCGAGCACGCGAAACACTCCAGCAGGCGGGCAATTCCGCGTTTGTGGTCCAGTTCCTGGAAAATCTTTATGCTTTCCCCGTACCGAGAGTGTGCTGCGGAATAATTCCGCTCCTCTCTGGCCAGGTTCCCCAGATCAGCCAGCGTGCCCGCAATACCCCAGCGATCGCCAAGTTCCCGAAAAATTGCCAGGCCCTGTTCGTACAATGTCCGCGCGGCAGCGGTGTCACCCTGATCGCGAGCGACATCCCCCTGGTGGTTCATCGACCAGGCGACGCCCATCCGATCTCCCAATCCCTGGAAGATTGAGAGACACTCCGCATACAGCGAACTTGCGCGGTCATTGTCGCCTTGCATTTTGGCGACACTAGCCAAGTTACTGAGAGAACGCGCGACCGCTTTGGGGTCGCCCGACTCCCGCCAAAGCGCCAGGCTCTCTTCAAACAGAGAGCGCGCAAGCGGGACCTCGCCCCGGTCCCGGGCATTGACCGCCAAGGCGTTCAGAGAAACTGCGGCGCCCCGTGTGTCACCCAGCTGGCGCGCGATGTCCAGGCTTTCCTGGACCAGTACATCCGCCGAGACGTAATCTCCCTGCTCGACGGCAAGCACGCCTGCGGCGAAAAGCGCGCGCGCTCTCGCTTTTGTGGGAGCCGCCGCGCCTGGGAGATTCAGCAGCTTGCCCAGCCGGTCCCGGCCTTCGGCGAGATACTCACGCATCTCCCAAAAACGAAACAGGGCGGTGCCGAGGCGCAGACCCCACTCCGCATCTCCGGTTTCTGTCAGCCATTCCAGCCCAGCGCGAAAATTAGCATGTTCCAGGGTGAAGCGTTCCAGCCATTCTGTCCCTTCCGCGCTTTGCTCTGAAGCCTGCTCTTCTGCCAGCACCAGGCAGTAGGCGGCATGGGCGCGCTTGGTCAGGGCCTTCTCCCCACTGGTTTCCAGTTTTTCCAGAGCGTACTCGCGAATCGTTTCCAACATCCTGAAGCGCGGTTCACCCTTTGCGTGCTCGACCTGCTGCACCAGACTCTTGTCTACTAAGGATGCTATGCCATCGAGCAGGTCCAAATCGAGATCGCCTTTGGTGTCGCAGACCGCTTCCGCACCTTCCAGATTGCATCCGCCCACGAATACCGACAATCTGCGGAAAAGATTCTGCTCGGCCGCGCTCAGCAGATCGTAGCTCCAATCCATCGCAGCACGCAGCGTCTGCTGCCTCTGCGGCAGGTCCCGCGCGCCGCCGGTCAACAGCTGCAACCGGTTTGCCAGGCGGGTCAGCAGGGAAGAGGGCGAAAGAACCTTGACCCGGGCGGCCGCGAGCTCGATGGCGAGAGGCAAACCATCCAGCCGGGCGCAAATTTCGGCAACGGCGGCCGCATTTTCTCGATGCAGTGCAAAATCTGGCTTGGCAGCGACGGCGCGTTGCACGAATAGCGCGACCGCGGGGTACCGTGACAGGACCCCGACCGACGGCATGGACCGCGAGTCCGGCAGCGCAAGCGGCGACACCGGAAATTCATGTTCTCCGTACACGTGCAGTGCAGCACGACTCGTGACCAGGATCTTCAGATTGGGACCCATGACCAGGAGTTCCGCCACGGTCGGGGCCGCTTCAATCAAGTGCTCGAAATTGTCCAGCAGAAGCAGCATGGGTGCGTGTGCTGAATTCTGTAAATTCTCCGTGAGTAACTCGATGGGCGACTGACCCCGCGTCTCCCTTATCCCCAACGTCTGCACGATCAAGGAAGCGATCGAGCCTGGGTCGCTCAGCGGGGAGAGGGGAACAAAATGAATGCCACCAGGAAAACATTCCACCAGGCCACTTGCCACCTCCACCGCGAGGCGCGTCTTGCCGATCCCACCCGGACCGGTGACCGTCACGAGGCGCACGTCCGCACGGAGCAGCAGTTCTTTGGCAGCAGCGACTTCCTTCTCTCGCCCCACAAACCCGGTCCGTTGCACCGGAAGATTGGTCGGGCGGGATTCCACCTGCTTGCCGGGTTTCTCCGAGAAGCGGTCGCGAATGGCTGCAAGTTCCCGTGCCAGCTCCCGGGTCGAAAGGTAGCGTTTGTCGGGCTCTTTGGCCAGACACCTTTCGATGACCCAACACAGGGGGGCCGGGGCATCGGAGTTCTGCACTCCGAGCGGTTCGGCCTGTTCCCGGAGAATGGCCACCAGTGTCTCCGCCGTAGTATTTCTGCGGAAAGCCAGTTTGCCGGTCACCATCTCGTAGAGCACCAGGCCGAAAGAAAATTGGTCTGACCGGAAATCCAGCCGACCGCCGCTGACCTGCTCCGGCGACATGTACTGCATCGTTCCCATGACCACACCTGGTCGAGTCTGCAACGCGATCGTCGGGCTTGTCTCCGATAGCTCCCCGCTGGGCAAGGTGAGCTTAGCCAAGCCAAAATCCAGGATCTTGACGAATCCATCGTTAGAAACCATCAGATTCTCGGGCTTTAAGTCGCGGTGCGCGATGCCCGCTTCATGCGCCTTGGTCAGGCCGTCCGCCGCCTGCGCCGCGATTTCGATGGCCTTTCGGATTGGCAAGCCGGCGACCATTAGCTCGCGCACCGTCTTCCCTTCGACCAGCTCCATCGCTATGTAGCGAGTGGAACCGTCCCGTCCGAGTTCATAGATGGTGATGATATTGGGGTGATTGAGGGCTGACGCCGAGCGTGCTTCCTGTTCGAAGCGCCGCAGGCGATCACTGTCGGCGGAGAACGCGGGAGACAGAATCTTGATCGCAACCGAGCGATCCAGGCGCGTATCCTGCGCCCGGTACACTTCGCCCATTCCGCCCGCGCCAAGCGGGGCGATGATCTCGTAGGGTCCGAGTCTGGTGCCAGGGGAGAGGACCATGCCGCACACGATTATATTCCCCGGGACGGATCTCGCCGGAGTCCGTCGATGGCGGACGACTTGGTTCGCTGGAGTGAGCGAATGAAGTTTGAGCTAGGCGCCCGCGGTGAGCTTGTGGCTCTTCGACTGCGCGATGCCGTACTGGCGGATCTTGTAGAGCAGAGCCTTGTAGCTGATCTGAAGCAGCGCAGCCGCTTGCTTGCGGTTCCAGTTGGTCTGGTCGAGTGCTTGCCGGATGGCTTCCGCCTCCGCTTCGTCCTTGGCGCTGCGCGCTACCGACTTTAATCCGCCGCCGGGCTCCGCCGGAGCGTGCGCCGTTTCAGGTCTCACGCCGTGGCCGTCATCGCGTGGCTGCAGTTCCTGAATCGCCAGCTTCTCGTCGCCCAGCACCAGGTATCGCTTGATGAAGTTGTTCAGCTCGCGCAGATTACCGGGCCAGGAATAATCCTGACAGGCCTGCAGCATATTGGGGGTGAGCGGCAGCGGGGGCCGCGCGTACTGCTCCGCCATGCGAGACATGAAATGCTTCAGCAGAACGGGGATTTCTTCCTTGCGCTCGCGCAGCGGCGGCAACTGCATGGTGAAAGCATTCAGGCGGTAGTAGAGATCTTCACGCAGACGCTTGCTCGCCAGGGCTTCAGGAATATTGATGTTGGTTGCGGCCAGGATGCGGACATCCACTTTAATCACGGACCGGCTGCCCAGCCGGGAGAACGTCTGGTCCTGCAAGACGTGCAACAGCTTGGCTTGCAACAGGGCCGGCATCTCGCCGATTTCGTCGAGCAGGATTGTTCCCTTGTTGCAGAGCTCGAATTTGCCCGGTTTGGCGTGAGTCGCGCCGGTGAACGCGCCAGCCTCATGACCGAACAACTCGCTTTCCAGCAAATCGCCAGGAACGGCGGCGCAATTCACTTTCAAAAATGTGCGATGAGCGCGCGGAGACAGCTTGTGAATCAGCCGCGCTACGACTTCCTTGCCCGTGCCGCTTTCTCCCAGCATAAGGACGGGAATATCCACGTTGGCTACGAGCGCGGCCTGGGAGCGGATCTTACGCATGGCGGGACTGGCCGCCACAAAAAATACGTCGTCGTAAAGCTCTTCTACCTCGCCCGGCAAATTCTGCTGGTTTTTTCCCAGGCACTGATCAATGACCGTGGTCAGCTCGGCCTTCTGAAAAGGCTTGGTCAGATAGTCCTGCGCTCCCAGCCTGATCGCTTGCACCACCTTGCGGGTATCGCTGACGCAGGAGAGCATCACCACTTTCAGTCCGGGCACCAACTGGCGTAACTGCTCGAGCGTCTGCAAGCCGTCAATTCCGGGCATCAGCAGATCCAGAAGGACCAGGTCAGGGCGCAAACCCTTCTCTACCTGCTGCAAGGCCTCTTCGCCAGTGGATGCGGTCTGCACACTGTAGTCATCCACTTCAAGCAGGGTGCGGATGTAGCGCAGCATTCCGGGTTCGTCATCGATCAATAAGATGTTGACCGCTTCGGTCATTTATTCTTTCCTTTGCCGGGTGCAGCAGCGACTGGTTTAAGCGGGAGGATAAATGAGAATTTCGCGCCCGCCCCAAGTTCACTCTCTACCCAGATCTTCCCGCCCATGGCGCTCACCAGCCGGCGCGCTATGGCGAGTCCCAGTCCCATGCCCTCAGTTTGCGCTTCGTTCTGCGGCAAACGAAAAAAATCGTCGAAAACTTCGATGTGATACTCGGCCGGAATTCCCGGTCCGGTGTCGGAGACGCTGACCTTCACCGAGTTGGGCAGAGGATTGTCCTGCCGCCGCCGTTCGCTCGAAATCGCCGAACTGTCAGGCTTGCGGCGCTCCCACATGTAGGGCTCGGCGTGCAGCCAGACCGTGCCCCCGGCGGGGGTGAACTTGGAGGCATTCTCCAGCAGATTTGAGATCACCCGCTGCAGCTTGGCCGAATCAAAGGCTAGCTCCGGTAGTTTCTCGTTGGCCAGAAAGTAGAGCGCCAGACCCCGCTCCTGAAAACGGTGCGACCACAGGCGGCAGACCTCGGACAGGCAGGGATTCACGTTGCCCGTCTCGTAGCGCATCTTCATCTCGCCCGTCTCGAGGACGCTGTAACTGAGAAAATCCTGGATAAAGCTCTGCAGGCGTTGGCCGCTGGCGCTCATATCGCCGAGGATCTCCCGCTGCCGCTCGTTGAGCGAGCCTAACTTCTCATTCTGCAGCAGTTCGATGTATCCGTTCAGGATCGCGAGGGGTGTCTTGAGATCGTGTGCGGCCGATGCCAGGGCATTGGTGGTGCGCCCGGAACGCTCCCGCAACTGGTTGTATTCCCGGAGCAGGTCGTCGTAGGTGAGAGGATCTCCGGCCGGTCGTTGGGCCGGGGACGACGCTTTTTCAGCGACCCCAGGCTCCGCCTCCCGAGACACAAGCGCTTTTTCTGGCACCACTCCCATATGTGGAAAACTCACTGCTTTGGCTTGAACGGGGAGGGGACGAAAATAGCTCAGCGTGCTTAATTTAAGTGCTGCCAAATCGTATGACAGAGGCTTGCTGCTGTCAACGGAAAATGCAACTCCTTGGTACTGGATGAGCAAAACCTTGCACTCCTAAGCGCTTCATAGATCGTCACTAAATGCCGTTTGCAGGGCGAACATAGAGAGAAAGCAACTATGGCCTGATTGGGCTGTAAGGGCGGAGTTATAGAGGAATCACCCCGGATTCTCCGGGTTTCTTAGGGGCAATGACAACCTGGACACGGCTGGTTTGGCCCCCAAGGTGCGGTAAGTAGGATTATCTCGTGTTTAAAGGGGTCGGCTTGAAGCGTCTGAATCTCGCAGCAGAACGCCGTAAGTGGCCGCGTCTCCCTATCGCCATACCGGTATTTGTGCGCAGCCGGGACGAAAAGGGCAAGGAGATTCTGGAGTTCGCCACTGCACTTAACATCTCCGCAGGTGGTGCCTTGGTGGCGGTGCGTCGCTCTTTGCCGCTCTCCACGCAGGTTTTGCTCGAGATCCCCAGTGCGCCACTGGCCGTCGCGAATTCCTTGCCTAAGGCAGCCCGCAATTTGCGGGCGCGAACTTTGCGGGTCACGCATGCCGATGGCTATCATCTGGTGGGCCTTAAATTCTCCCGTCCGCTGGTGGGTCCACCCGCCTCCCGTACCTCCCGCCTAAGGAAAGCCGCTTCCGCGCTGTGAAAACATTTTCCCATAGATCCCATAGCTTTTGAGGCTCGCGTACCGGTCTCAGCAGATCCTATTGGATTAGGAACCCGTTGTACCGGAATCCTGTAACTCAATAAATACAAATAGGTTAAATAGATTCCAAAGGCCAAAAATCCAGCTCGACCCGGTTTGGCTCTTGGGGTGCACATCAAGGCGTGTACCAACGGGCCATGGGGCCACTTGATCACTCATGACAACTATTCCTTCCGTCACTTCGCTGGCTACTTCACTCGGGGAGTTTCCTCCCGAGGCTGTGATTTTCGGCCGCTCTGAGGTCATGCAGTCGCTGCGTGACCGCATGGACAAAGTTGCGAGCGCCAACGTTCCCGTCCTGATCCAGGGCGAAAGCGGCACCGGCAAAGACATTATTGCCCGCATGATCCATGGCCTTTCCCCGTGGCGCAGCGGTCCCTTTGTGAAGGTCAACTGTCCGGCAATCCCGGGTACCCTGCTCGAAAGCGAGCTCTTCGGATACGAAAAAGGGGCTTTCACCGGCGCCTACGGATCGAAACCTGGACGCGTGGAGATGGCCCATCGCGGCACGCTCTTTCTCGACGAAATCTCTGAACTCGACCTGGGTCTGCAGTCCAAGCTCCTGCAATTGCTGCAAGACGGTCAGTTCTGCCGCATCGGTGCCCAGGAGGACAAGAAAGTTGAAGTGCGCGTTGTCTGCGCCACCAACCGGGTCCTCGAGGCGGAGATCGAAAGCGGCACCTTCCGTCAGGATCTGTTCTACCGCATCAACGTCGTCAATCTCCAGATGCCGCCTTTACGGGAGCGCAAAGGGGACATTCCAGACCTGGTCGCGTACTTCCTGGAGTACTACAACCGCAAATACAACTGCCGCGCCCGCACTCTTTCGGGCGATCTGATGACGGCCTTGCAGAAGCACCACTGGCCGGGCAACATTCGCGAACTCGAGAACCTGATCAAGCGCTACGTCATCCTGGGCAATGAAGAAGTCATCAGCAGCGATCTGGTGGCGCACCAGCAGGAATTTCCCACCCTCGACCTGAACTTCGATGGGCCGATCGCGCTGAAAGTGATCACCCGCCAGGCCACCCGCGAACTGGAGCGCAAGGTCATCCTGAAGGTTCTGCAGGCCCACCACTGGAATCGCAAGCAGGCGGCCCGCGCCCTCAGCATCAGCTACCGAGCTCTCCTCTACAAGATCCGCGATGCCGGACTGCCTCCCAACCGGTCGTCGCGCCGCCGGGTGGACCCACTTCCCGCCCAGGACGTCGCCGCCGACTGAACTTCAAGCCAATGTGGGGCGGACACTCTTGTACGCCGCCTTTGACTTGGACGTTGGCCATCCGCACCACGAACGACTCCGCACGGGCGAGGAAGCTCGCGCCTACATTCGCAACATTAAAACCTTAAAAGCGGCGGACAAGAGTGTCCGCCCCACACGTCCTGCGCCAGTGCTATAGTTTTTCTGTTTATTTCCTAATCCTCATTCCCCGAGGCGAACTGTGAAAGGCGATGCCAAAGTCATTGCAGTCTTAAGCGAGGTACTCAAAGCGGAATTGACCGCCATCAACCAATATTTCCTGCATGCGGAAATGTGCGAAAACTGGGGTTACGAAAAGCTGGCCAAGCACACCCGGGTCGAGTCCATCGAGGAGATGCAGCACGCCGAAAAGCTGATCGAGCACATCCTCTACCTTGATGGCACGCCGAACATGAGTGACTACTTCAAAATCAATATCGGACAGAACGTAAAACAGCAATTGGAGTTTGATCTCCAGGTCGAATACGATGCCGTGAAACGTCTGAATACCGGCATCGAAACCTGCGTCAAAGCTGGAGATAACGGTTCACGGGATCTGCTGGAAGGAATTCTCACCGACGAAGAAGAGCACATCGACTGGCTGGAAGGGCAGCTCCACGCTATCAGCCAGATGGGACTGGAAAATTACCTGGCCCAGCAGTTGCACGAAACCGAGAAGTAGATGTAGGCGCGAGCGTCCCGCTCGTGCTGCGGCGCCACGGACGGCTCCGCACGGGTGTGGACGCTCGCGCCTACATTACTTTCACACTCTCCAATAGTCCGGCCGCCATTGAGTGACCGCCTTCTTGATCTCGCCCCGGGACAATTTTTCCGACAAGGCTCTCGCAGTCAGGGCAGGGAGTTCGGCGTCGGAGGCAAAGCGCAACCCTATAAGTTGTGATTCCGAGAGCTCAACAATGTGGGCGCGCAAAGGCTTGTCCACCAGAATCGCCAACCGCAGCCGCTCCTCCAGGCGGATGATCCTGTCCTGTACTTTCAACGTATACATTCGAATCTTGAGTACCGCTGTGGTGGCCGCAACTATGAACACAACCAGCCAGGCAGCATGCAGACCCGGATGCCTGACCAGATCCACGATCGCGATGATCACGGTAATCGCAAACACCGGCAGAACGAAGAAGTGGAACGGGGGATCAAAGCGGGCGTGATTGGCCAAACTTTGAGGCACTTTCTCAGCCATGAATCTCTCCTGTGGTGCTGAAACACAATGTAGGCGCGAGCATCAGCGATCGTACTGCAACGCCCTGGGCGGCTCCGCACGAGCGAGGACGCTTGCGCCCACATTTTCAACCTGCTGCTACTGCTTTTTCTTTTTCCCGAACAGGCCGCCCAGCGCGTCTACCGGAGAGGGAGAGGTTCCGGAGGAATTCTTGCCTCCTACCAGTCCTCCCAGAGCGCCACCCAGGCCGCCCTTCAGCTGACTGCCCACCATGCCCTTTACATCCGGCATGAATTTCGGATCTGAGGTTGTGCCCTGAATGAAAAAGGGAATGCCGTTCCCCTTGCCACCGCTGCCGCCGATGCCAGCCAATTGCGTAAGCCCGGTCACCACGCCGCCGGAAAGGTTGGCGTTCATCTTGTAATCAAGCGTTCCCGCCGGGCTGATGGTTCCATTTCCTGTGACCGTGCCGAGAGCGGGAATCGTCAGGTTGATGTTCTGCGTGCGCACGCCCTCGGGGGCCACGCGCGCATCCGTGCTCAGATTTTGAATGGAAGTGTCCGATCCACTCTGCGATCCGGACAAGGCTGAAATGGCGGACATTTTGGATGAGAGGTTGAAGCCCGCCAGCTTGGTTTGCGCCAGGCGAATCGGGCCGACGATCACCAACTTGTCAACCGGCCCCGAAATTCCAACATTGACGGAAAGGGTCCCGCCCTGGAGTTTTGATCCGGAAGGCAGAACGATGCCGAGCGCAGGCAACATGGTCTGGAGGTCGTCCACCGGCATGCCGTCCGCATTGAGCTTCATGTTCAATATCGTTGCCTCGCCCTGACTTTGGTAAGTGCCGCTTAACTTCGCCAAAGCCTTGCCCAGCGAAACGTCGCCTTGGGTCAGCGTCCCGCCCTCTTTTTTCAGGTCGTAATCCGTGGCGTATTTCACCGTAACGGGTTGGCTGGCCGGCGAGCCCTTGACTGCAAGCTTAAGCTTGGCCGCTTTGAGCGTCCCGCTGGTGCGCAGAACCTGTCCGTCGGAGTTGAGCGTGCCGTCGAAGTCGGCGACACCGGCAATTCCGGTGGAGGGGTCAACGAATCCCGAAGCAGTCAGGTCCAGGCCCTTAACGGTGATTTGCGCCTCGATCGGACTTGCCGAAACGTCGGCGGAATTGATCGGACCCGCCTTACCCTCAAGTTTCGCGGTTCCACCCGCGGGAAGATTGGCGGTGATGGTGAAGGGGAACTGAGACTTCGGCGAAAAATCGCGCACGCTGATGTCCACGTTGTCGTAGACGTGGGGTTTGATGGAAGAATTCGCCCGGTTTACTGACAGGCGGCCATCCTTCACGTCGAGCTTGCTAACGGAGAGATCCGGTGTGGACGATGGTCCACTGGCCGGAGCCGGTTTCGCGGCAGCTTCGGACTTGCTACCCAGGCTCGAGAAGTTCCACTTTCCGGAGGCATCTCGCAGCAAAGCAATCTCAGGCTTGTCCAGCGTGATATCGGTGACGTGCAAGGCCTTGGAGAAGATCAGAGGCATCACTTCCACGCCCACCTTCAGCGACTTGGCGCGGATGAAGGGATCCTTGCTGAACGCAGGATCATCGGCGATCGACAAGTCCTCGGCCGAGACGCTTCCGGAGAGGATGGAAAGACTCAGATTGCCGACTTTAACCTCACGGCCGAGTGCCTCGGTGAGGGCCGATTCAAGCTTGGGGCGGAAGCTGTTCACATTGATCAGGAAAGGAAGGGCAATGGCGACGAGCAGGAGGACTACAACGATGATCCCGATAATTTTCAGTGCTTTCATAACAGGAACTCCTTCACCAACTTTAGACCTTTTGAGAGAGCCGACGAGGCGGTGGAGTAAGCCGCGAGTGGCCCACAGTCTACCAAAAAGCAGGACTACTGTGGCTCCTGCGTAAGTTCGGGATTGGGTGTGGGGCCGCCATAGAGCTCTTTCTGTCGTTTGTCCCGTTGCTCGTTCATCACGTTCGTGGTGGCGTTCATCTCAGCGCGGGCTTCCTGGGTCCGGCCCAGACGTTGCAGCAATTGCCCGCGTAGATAGTGGACGCTGGAACTCCCAGGATCGAGTTTGACCGCGGCATCAATCTCCGCCAGGGCCTGAGCGTATTTCCCTTCATCCTGGTAAACCCGAGCTAACTGGTAGCGAGAGCTGGCCAGCGACGGATCGAGACGCAATGCCTTGCGCAGGTCGCTCTCCGCGTCCTGGTTGTTTCCGAGTAGCGCGTTCACCAGTCCCAGCTGGTCGTAGTTGTAGGCCACGTCGGGCTCGATGGCTGCGTCCTTGAGAAACTCCTCTTTGGCCCGCGCCAGTTCTTGTTTCTTGTAGTAAGCGATTCCCAGATTAAAGTGGACGAACGGGAGTTTCGGATTGGCCTTGGCGGCGAGTTCGAGCTCCTTGATGGCCTCGTCATACTCTTCGCGGTTGATGTGGGCCTTGCCCATCAGCAGATGCAACTCGGCAGAGTCCTGGCCGGTTTCGACGAGGCTGCCCAGTGCGCGCTGCTCGAGCTCGGGGCGCCCGGATTTGGCGGCGGCAATGCCCAGAACGTATAGATAGTTCAATTGATTCGAAGCTTGCGGCCAGAGCGGTTCGAGCATGCTGGTAGCATCGGCGTAGCGTTCGGTGAAGAAATAGCACAGTCCGAGCAGGAAGCGTGCCTGATAGGAATCCGGTACGTTGTGCACTACGGATTCAAAGGGAGGAATGGCGGCCCGAAAGTTATTTTGCCGATAGTACGCCAGGCCGACGTTAAGACGAATTCCCGGGATTTGCGGCGCCAGGCTTTCGGCCTTGCGCAACACTTCGAGTGCCTGCGGCCATTGCTTGCGCCGCATGTAGATCACGCCCAGATTGGCGTAGGCGCCGGCGGCCTGTGGGTCCTGCGCCAGCACGCCACGAAAGCAACGCTCAGCCAGGTCGAGACTGTTTTTCTTCAGAGCGGCGTCGCCCTGCTGAAATAATTGCTGAGGGCTGAGAGCCTGCGATTGCGCAGGCGCAGTCTGGGTCTTCGCGCCGGACGGGAACGCGAAGAGGACGAACAGGGCGAACAAAACCGGGACGAGGAGCCTTGACAGTGATTTCACTCTGCTGTAGTGTCCGCCAGCGACGGCCTGAAATTCAAGCCGGCAATTAAGCAACTGGCACTTGGCAATTAGCAATTGGCATAGTGCAATTTGCGGCATTTCTTATGGTCAAGACTTCAGTGATCACCATTCGCGACGTGGCCAAGGAGAGCGGCTTTTCCTCGACCACTGTGTCCATTGTCCTCAATGATGCTCCTTTGGCGCGTTACATTCCGCCAGCGACCAAGAAGCGAATTGAGAAGGCAGCCAAGAAACTCGGCTACCGCCCCAACCTGTTCGCCCGTTCGCTGCGCAGCAAACGTAGTCACACCGTCGGCGTGATGGTGTTCGACATGACCGATCCGTACTGCACGCTGATTCTGCGCGGCATTGAAAACTCTCTTTACCAATCCTCGTTCCTGCCCCTTCTGACTGATGTGCATAACGAGCGCAGCCGCTTCGAGCGCTATCTGGAGATGCTGCTGGATCGCCGCGTGGAAGCCTTGATCGTCCTGGCCAACTGGTTGTTTGTGGATATTGATGTTTTGGCCGATCTTGAAAAGAGCAGTATTCCCAGCGTGATGATCGCGCGCGAGCTGCAAACCGATTCCGTCAGCTCGGTGATCGTAGACAACGAGATGGGAGGGTATTCCGCGGTGGAGCATTTGCACTCGCTGGGACATCGCAAGATCGCATTTATCCGCGGGCCCAAGACTTTGGGAGACAGCGCGCCGCGCTGGCACGGGGTCCGCTCCTTTGCGAAGAGTGCCGGTCTGGAACTCGATCCGCGCCTGATCGTGGACCTCCCGGAATCCGGGGACCCGATTTCAAGTTTTGAAGCCGGCTACAAATTAACGGAGGAACTAATCAAACGGAGGCGGCCATTCACTGCATTGATGGCCTTTGACGACATGACGGCGTTTGGCGCAATACGTGCACTCGCGAAGGCAGGTCTGCGTGTCCCGGAGCATTGCTCGGTCATCGGCTTTGATGATGTCGCGGCTTGCAGTCTGTATACCCCGCCACTCACCACCATTCGCCAGCCCATGGAAGCTATGGGAGCGATGGCGGCAAATCTGGCGATCGAACGGATCAATGCCGTACTGGAAAAACGGGAAATAGCGGCAGTACACCGCAAGATGGCGCCCGAATTAGCGGTGCGAGAGTCCACCCGCAGCCTGCTCTAGGCAAAAACATGGTAAAAAGCCGTGGTTTGCCCGGTCATTCAAAAAGCTGATCGGCACCATTTTCCGCCTTTTTTTCTTGACACTGCCTATTCAATTCCCGCAATATTCGAGCCATTGATTCGTTTTAATGAACGCTTTCACGGAAACTAGCGCAGCGTGAGGCCAACCCAGGATACTAAACGGATGCGCACGCTATTTGAGCTCCGCGTGAAGGAAAGAACACGAGTAGGATTCTGATTAGAGATGGCTCCGCAATTTTTGCGTGGACGAAAAAATATTTGGGGGTATCTATCATGAAGACCCGTCTGCTTTGGCTTGGTGTTTGTCTGTCTCTTTCGCTTGCTGCCTGGGGTCAGGACTCCGCGTCCATTACCGGTACAGTCACCGACCCGAGCGGCGCTGCTGTCGCCAACGCACAGGTCACGCTCAGCAGTCCTGAGCGGGGCGTTAACCGCACCGGCCAAACCAACGAAAGCGGAGACTATCTGTTCGGCGCCGTGCCCGGCGGTTCTTATGACCTGATCATCGTGGCGGCTGGATTCAAGAAGTACCAGGCGAAGAGCGTAAAGCTGGAAGTAGGGCAAAAGGCGCGCGCTGACGTGGCGCTGCAGGTAGGAGCGGCGAATACTACGGTCGAGGTTGAGGGCTCGAGCGTGGCGTCGGTCGAAACCCAATCCTCCGATCTCTCCGGTACCGTCACCGGCAAGGAAATCAGCCAACTGGAACTGAATGGACGCAACTTTACCCAACTAGCGACGCTGGTGCCGGGAGTCAGCAACCAGTCCGGACAAGATGACGCCGGCGTGGGCGTGGGCGGCAATGTTTCCTTCAGCATGAATGGCGGCCGCACCGAGTACAACAACTGGGAACTGGATAGCGGCGACAACATGGATAACGGCAGCAACACTACGCTGAACGTCTATCCCAGCCTTGATGCGATTGCCGAGTTCAAGGTACTGACTTCAAATTATGGCGCGCAGTACGGTCGCAACGGCTCTGGCACGGTTGAAGTGGAAACCAAGTCGGGCACGAGAAGCTTTCATGGCGACGCTTATGAATTTGTCCGGAATGATATTTTTAATGCCACCACATTTCCCCAAAGCAGCGTGCCGGCCTACAAGAAGAACGATTTCGGATACACCATTGGCGGGCCGGTATTTATTCCCGGCGTTTACAACAAGGATCGCAGCAAGACTTTCTTTTTCTGGTCGCAAGAGTGGCGCAAGGAGCGGGTTCCGGCCAATCTCGGCAGTGTAACCGTGCCCTCCCTGGCAGAGCGTGGCGGCGATTTCAGCGATTTGTGTCCCGATCCTCTGGGCTCATTCAGCAACTGCCCTACAGATCCCAACACCCACGCGCCCTTTCCAGGAAACATCGTACCCGTCGATACCGTCAACTCTCCGGCGCTGGCGGCCGAAATTCCCGAGCCTACGCAGGGAGTGAATACCTGGAACGCTTCTCCTACCCTGCCGACGACCTGGCGGGAAGAACTGATTCGTGTGGACCACAATTTTACGGACAAGGTTAGCGGCACGTTCCGTTACATCCACGACTCCTGGAACCAGCTTTACCCCACGCCGCTATGGACCAACGGAACCAGTTTTCCGACCATTCAGACTAACTTCGGCGGGCCGGGCGTGAGCATGGTAGCGCGCCTGACCGCGACGCTCTCCCCCACTCTGTTGAACGAGTTTGTCGCCAGCTACACCACGGACCACATCACGCTGATTCCGGTCGGCGCATGGCAGCGGCCGGCCAGCATGACGTTCGGCCTGTTTCCAGGCGCGGACCAGGGTAAAGTTCCGGGAATTAACCTGGGCGGCGGTGGCCTCTTCAATTTCCAGGAGGACGTAGGATACTTACCGAACGGTCCCTACAACTCGAACCCGACCTATACCTACAGAGACAACCTCACCAAAATTATTGGCAAACACAACATGGTATTTGGCGGGTACTTTGTGGCTGCCCAGAAGAACGAACTCGCAGCCCCGGGAACTGCCACCAACGGCTCGCTCACATTTGATACCAGCAATGCCGGCAGCACCGGCAATGCTTTTGCGGACTTGCTGATGGGCAACGTTGCCTCCTTCAGCCAAAGCAGCGCACAGCCCAAGTTCTACAATCGATATAAAATCTTCGAACCTTATTTCCAAGATGACTGGCACGTAACCAGCCATCTCACCCTTAATCTTGGCGTGCGGGTGAGCTTATTTGGAACCTATCGGGACCGTTATCACGCGGAATTCAACTTCGACACCTCGCGCTATGTTGCCGGCGCCAGCAGCACCGACCCGTCCACCGGGCTGGTCATCGGCGATCCATTCAACGGAGTCGTGCAATGCGGGGTGACCAAGGGTGTTCCCGATAGCTGTATGAAGGGTCATCTGTTCAATCCCGCCCCGCGAATTGGTTTCGCATGGGATCCGAAGGGAGATGGAAAGACTGCAATACGAGGCGGCTACGGAGTGTTCTTCGAACACACCAACGGCAACGAAGCGAACGCCGAATCGCTGGAGACCGCTGCCAGTCCAACGGTGCAAACCACCAGCGTTTTCAATCTGACTTCGTACAACCAGATCGTACCCACACCCGCTGGCTCGTCCAGTCCGTTGGCTATGGTTTCTATTCCGAACAAGGCGGTTTGGCCCTACGTGCAGCAATGGCACCTGGATTTGCAGCACGAATTCTACAAAAATACGGTGGCCACAGTTTCGTACGTGGGTAGCAAAGGAACGCATCTGACCCGATACCTCGAACTCAACCAGGTGGCATCGACGCCGTTGAGTCAGAATCCCTACAAAGTCGGGGAGCCGATCGGCGACGGCATCGATCCTTCCACCGGAAATCCCATTCATGACGATTGCGGTACCTCGACTACTCCGAGCGGCGTGCCCGTCACCGGGCAGGCCCTGATCAATCTGCAAATAGCCTGCGGAGGGAATCCTGATCCGTTCCGCGCCAACTTCCCGGGGGTCGGATCAGTGGCCGGGCTGCGAGAGCAGGCCTCATCCACCTACCACGCTCTAGAGACTTCGGTGCGGCACACCATAGGCGGCTTACAGCTGAGCCTGGCCTATACGTACAGCCATTCGATCGATGATTCCTCTTCAGCGAGGGACGCGATTATCCTCAATAGCGAAGACCTGGCCAGGGCCCGCGCCAGTTCCAACTTCGACCAGCGCCATCTCTTCAATTTGGGGTACGTTTACGATCTGCCCTTCTTCAAGAGTCCGGGCTGGTCGCACAAAATCCTGGGCGGATGGCAGTGGTCGGGAATTGTCACAGTGCAGAGTGGCACTCCTTTCAGCCCCGCTAACGGGGTCTTCGGAGACAATGCGGGAGTGTCAAACGGGGTCAGCGTGAATTCGGCCCAGTCCTATCCCGATGTGATCGGTGATCCGAGATCGAACGTGCCCAACTTTGCCTTCTCGGGCTTCGGACCTCTCCTTTACAATCCATCGGCCTTCGCGGCTCCAAGAGGGTTGACCTTCGGCGACATGCCGAGGAACTTCCTGACGAATCCGCGACGGACGAACTTCGATATGGCGTTGTTCAAGCATTTCGCCATTACCGAGAGTATGGGCTTCGAGTTCCGCGCCGAGGCATTTAACGTCTTCAACCACATCGAATACGCCTGGCTCGGCGGTGACGGTGGCTCTGCAGCCAATAACAGCCCCTTTGGTAGCTCCAACAGCACTCTCACTTGCTACGCTGGGGCAAACAATTCGGCTGGCGATCCAGGCTGCACGGGAGCAAATGCCTATCTGCGGCCTGCTGCCGCGCACAACGGCCGCATTCTGCAGTTGGGAGCGAAGTTCATTTTCTAGATGTCATCCTGAGCGGCGTGTGTGCTTCGCAAAGCGAAGCACACACGCAGTCGAAGGACCCTACTCGCGGAACTGTACCCGCGGCGCGGGGTTTTTTTCGAGATTCTAAGTCCGCCAAGCAACGTCCTACACCTCGGTGACGCTAATAGGGGGCCTTCGACGTCGTAGCCGCTTCGCAGCGCGAAGCGGCTACTCCGCTCAGGATGACAGGGTTATACAACTTGGGCGTGCTGCCGGGTCCTGGCCACCACCGTCAGGGCGTGCTCGAGATCGGCGATCAGGTCGTCGGCATTTTCGATTCCCACCGCAAGCCGGATCAACTGGTCGGTTACTCCCATGCTCTGGCGCTGGTCGGCGGAGATCATGGCGTGCGACGTGAGCGCTGGAATGGTGACCAGCGAGCCTACTCCGCCGAGGCTTGGGGCCAGCGAAAACAGGCGTAGAGCTTCCGTCAGACGTTTGGCGTCTTCACCGGCGCCGTCTACTTCGAAACTCAGGACACCGCCGCCGCCGTGCATCTGTTCCATCGCCAAGGCACGCTGGGGATGGCCTTCGACGAAGGGGTAGTGGACGCGCCGAACCTGGGCGTGTCGAGCCAGAAATTGGGCGACGCGCAACGCGTTGTCGTTCTGCCGCTGCACCCGCACCGCCAGCGTTTTGATGCCGCGCAGCAGCAGCCAGGCAGCATGGGGATCCATAACGCCACCCAGAGTGGTGCGAGTCTCATGGATCTCCTGTATGAGGTCCTGGCGTCCGGCAACGATGCCGCAGATCAGGTCGGAGTGTCCCGCGAAATATTTAGTGCCGGAGTGCATGACCAGGTCAATGCCGAAGTCCCCGGGGCGCTGGTTGATGGGCGTGGCAAACGTGCTGTCGATGAGGCTAGTGAGATTGTGTTGCTTGGCCAGGGCCGTGACTTTGCGCAAGTCAACCACCCGCAGCGTCGGGTTGGTCGGCGATTCCAGATAGAGAAGCTTGGTGTTCGGACGGATGGCGCGGGCGTGCTGATCGTATTCGGTGGTGTCCACGAAAGTGGTTTCGACGCCGAGCTTGGGCAGCCATTGGCTGAAGAATTTCGTGGCGCCGCCGTAAATATCGCGTTGGGCAACGACGTGGTCGCCACTCTTCAGCAGGGACAGGACCGAGGTCGTGATGGCATTCATGCCGGAGGCGAAGAGCAGCGCGGCGTCCACGCCCTCCAGTTCGGCGATGGCATTTTCGGCGACGGTGTGCGTGGGGTTGCCGTAGCGCGTGTAAAACATGTCCGTGGACGTCGCGCGCAACTGCTCCTCGTTGTCGGTGACCTCAAATGTGGAAGTCTGATAAATCGGAGTGGTGACCGGTCCATTCTTCTTGTCGAGATCGGTTCCGGCTCGGACCGCCTCGGTTTCGGGATGGTGCTTGTGCTCCTTCATGACTGCTCCTTCGCCGTGTTCCAAGGGTAGCGTTCACCGATAAACCGGGCAAGGGTTTCCTTTGCGCACTTTGCGGTTCACTGCGACCTTCGCGGTCAAAATCTTGAATCGCAAAGGGCGCAAAGACACCCAAAGGTTGCAAAGGATTTATCCATCTATAATTCGAGAGCATGGATCTGGGACTGAAGAGCAAGGTTGCGATTGTTGCCGCATCCAGTCAGGGCATTGGGCTGGCGACGGCCGCGGCTTTTGCCGCCGAGGGATGTAAAGTCGCTATGTGCGCCCGGAACGAACAGACCCTGGCCCGGGCGGCGGAGGACATAAGGAAACAGTACAGCGCTGAAGTGTTTGCATCCGCGCTCGACGTGGCCGACGCGGCCGCGGTTCGCCAATTTGTAGAAGCTGTGGTGCTGAAATTCGACGGGGCCGACATTTGCGTGACCAACGCCGGAGGGCCGCCCGCCAAAGGTTTCCTGGCGTCGAGTGTGGAAGACTGGCGGAAAGCGATCGACGCTAATTTCATGAGCACGGTGTATTTTGCGCAAGAAGTCATCCCGCATATGCAGCGTAGACGCTGGGGCCGGATCATCACCTTGACCTCTATCACCACCAAGCAGCCATTGGCTGATCTGGTGCTTTCGAACGCGGTTCGGGCTGCCGTGGTCGGCCTGGTAAAAAGTCTGGCCAACGAATTCGGTAAGGACGGCATTCTGGTGAATAACGTGGGTCCGGGCTTTACTGCGACGGACCGTCTCCAAGAGCTGGCCAAAAGCCGTTCCGCCGCTTCGGGCACGCCCGAGAAGCAGATATTTGAAGGATGGGCAGCGGATGCCCCATTACAACGGCTGGGCGAACCGGCTGAAGTCGCCGACACTATCGTTTGGCTGGCCTCGGATCGCGCCTCCTACATTACCGGCCAAACCGTGCTCGTGGACGGTGGGATGTACAAAGGTTTGTAACAAATGTTTCATACCGCCTGATCTCACTTGGGCGGTTGCCACGCCCCGCCAACTTCTCGTAAGCTGGGCGGACTCTCCTGATTCTCCGGGAAAGGTGTGCTGCAATGGCAAAGGCAAAAGTGAAGTCCGTTGCGAAAAAACGTAAGCGAGAGAGATCAGCCGGGCACAAACCCGCCGGATCTAAGAGCGCTCGCCTTACGACCGCGGCGAAAAACCGCGCCAGCAAAATGGAACTCAAACACGTTCCCTGGCATACCGTCGAACTGGAAGACCTGAAGCCGCTGCTGCAGCGCCAATTTGTTGTCGGTCAGGCCATCATGGTCGCGCGCGTCTTGATGAAGAAGGGCTGCATCATCCCATTGCACAGCCATCATAATGAGCAGTTCACATATGTGCTGGAGGGCGCGCTCAAGTTCTGGATCGACGGCAAGGAGATCGTGTTGAATGCCGGCGAGGTTTTGACCATCCCTCCGTACATGCCGCACCAGGCGGAAGCCCTGGAGGACACGGTTGACCTCGATATATTCAATCCGCCGCGCGCCGACTGGGTTAACAAGACTGATCAATACCTGCGTGGAGACAAGTGATTCATCCATCCCGTATGCTAGAAGTGAATGACTGACCAGGCCGCATTGGCTTCCAAATTGGAAACCGGCGTATCGCAATTGCGCTGCATTGCGTGCGGAGCTGTGGGCGAAGAGGGGGCCAAGAGCGTCCGCTGCGCACAGTGCGGCGACTTGCTGGAAGTTCTCTATCCCGGCTGGAAGACAAGCGCCGGAGCGCGTGCCGCCGGCCTGGACGCCGCCGGCCTTAAGAAACTCTGGTTGCAGCGCCGGACGTCCTGGAATGCGCTGGATGAAAGCGGCGTCTGGCGCTTTCGCGAAATCCTTCCCGCCTTACATGATTGGAACTACGTCATCACCCTGTGCGAAGGGAATACTCCGGTGTATCAATTGCCCTCCTGTGGGCGCGCCGCCGGCGTCGAGCAACTTTTTGCCAAGCACCAGGGCATGAATCCCACGGGATCCTTCAAGGACACAGGCATGACCGTGGCCGCGTCCTTCGCCCGGCAAGCAGGTTTTCGCTGGGTGGCCTGCGCTTCGACGGGCAATACCTCGGCGTCCATGGCCGCTTACGCAGCGCGTGCAGGAATGCGCAGCCTCGTCCTGATACCGCAAGGCCAGATCACATGGGGGAAACTCTCGCAAGCGCTCGATTATGGCGCTGTGACCTGCCAGTTGAAGACTGACTTCGATGGCTGCATGCGCGTGCTGGATGAAGTCGTGCAGCGCATGCCAGTTTACCTGTTGAATTCGGTAAACCCGTATCGCCTCGAAGGCCAGAAAACAACCGCCATCGAGTTGCTGGAAAGATTTGACTGGCAACCTCCCGACCACATCATGGTCCCGGGAGGAAACCTGGGGAATTCTTCAGCTATAGGTAAGGCCTTGCTGGAGATGAAGGAGCTTGGTCTTATCACGCGCTTGCCTAAGCTTTCCGTGATTCAGACCGAGGGCGCCAACGCGCTGGTGCGGACCATGCGTGAGACTGGGGGGAGGGAACTCATCTCGGTCCATGCTGAGACAATGGCAACTGCGATCAAGATTGGAAGCCCAGCTTCGTGGAAAAAAGCGGTGCGCGTGATTGAGACGACGGGCGGTGTGGTCGAACAGGTGAGCGAAGTTGAAATGGCATTGGCCAAAGCGGAAATCGGGGCGGACGGCATCGGCTGCGAACCAGCATCGGCGGTCACTCTCGCTGGATTGAAGAAGCTGGTCAAACAGGGATTTGTGAGGAAGAACGAAACCGTGGTGCTGATCCTGACCGGCAACCTGCTCAAGGACCCCGATTTCACGCTCAAGTTCCATCGTGGAGACCTGTTCGCGGGCACCGAGCACGAGGAGGAAGCAGCCGAGGTTCTGGCCCCGCGGCAGCGCGCTCCCATGGTGCTCGACGCCAGCGCGACTGCCGTGGTGAAGGTGCTGGAGTACGCGGAGCAGACCGATCCGAGGAAGTAAGTGTTGGGCGTGAGCAGTTCGGCGATTGGACTATTTCTCAGATTCGGCGTCATCCTGTGAGGGACTTTAGTCCCGAAGGATCTAGCGCGCATCGCCACAGCCTTCTGAGCATCTGCACACGCGCTTCACGCAAGATGCTTCGCAAGCTCAGCATGACGCCTCGCATGAGAGACGGGCTTACGATACTTGGTGAAATCCCGACGAATGAGAACCGCAAAGCAGAATCGCGCTAACTCCCCGCTGGATCTCGTGCTACCGGCCACGTCCGCAAATCTGGGCCCGGCATTTGACGCCGCGGCTCTTGCCTTTGGATTATTCCTGAAAATCCGCGCCACCCCAGCCGATGAGTTTTCCATCACGGCGCGAGGTCGCGACGCCGAAATCTGTAGCCGGGTCGAGAACCACCTCATCCTGACGACCTATCGTGAAGTCTTACAAGATGCAGGCAAGCCGGTGCGGCGGCTTGCCCTACACATCGCCAACGAGATCCCGATCGGCAAAGGATGTGGTTCGTCAGCCGCAGCGCGCCTGGCTGGAATTGCGCTGGCCGCCCACTTTGGCAAGTTGCGCTGGTCGGACAGCCGAATCGTTGGTGAGGCCTCGCGGCGCGAGCATCATCCCGACAACGCCGCGGCCTGCTGGATGGGTGGACTGGCGGTGGCGAGAATGTCCGCCGAGGGCGAAGCTCAAGTCGCCTGCGTGATTCCGAAAGGGAAGTGGCCGCTTCTGCTGGCGGTTCCAGACGAGGCGCTGGCTACTGAGGAAGCCCGCCGCGTGCTGCCATCGGAATACTCCCGGGCAGACGTAGTGATCAACGTGCAGAATTCCATGTTGCTGCTGGCCGCTTTTGTGCAAGGCCGCCGCGATCTGTTGGCCTCGGCGCTGGACGACCGCATGCACCAACCTTACCGCGCTCCTCTGTGTCCGCTGCTGCCGGCACTGCAGAAGCTCGAGGCAGGCACTCCCGGAATTCTGGGTGCGGTCCTGAGCGGAGCCGGACCCTCAGTCCTGATTTTTCTGGATGACAAAGTTGGCGCAGAACGCGCCAAGGCACAGGTGCGGAGGCAGCTTCAAGCGCGCGGGCTCAAAGCGGAACTAATCGCGACGGCGATTACCAAACAAGGAGCTGGCCGGGGCAAAGCCTGGGCCCAGCGACGCGCCTAACCGCGGCGGCGCTCTTCTCCTTCCGCCAATCGGCTTGTTGCCGCGAGGCGGAAGAAATGCTGTTCAAAACTCAGATGGGGTTCGCTGGCAAAGCGATCCGCATAAGAATTAAGAGCTCTCTTGAAGTGCTCGATCTCGCGCCGGGCATCGCGCTCGAAGGCAGCGCTCGATGAAGACGGCGTGATCCGACGATGTTTGCTGGTTTTCATTTCCACCACTCCTGGGACTCTCTCCCCGCCCGCTCTGCCCATCGACACGGGCACTCGCGGGTAGCATCCTGTGGAAGTACCAGTAACGTCCGGCGAACTTCTCTACAGAATCAGGGGAAGGCAGTAAACTACGGTCAGCCTGCGGAAGTGTAAATGGCACACTCGTGCTATATGGGGAAAGAGGGTCGGCTGAAGGATAAATACCTGTGTCTCTCCAGCCGACGACCCTCTGCTTACTAGCGGCTGGCGGGCGGAACAATGCCGTTCAAACGCAGGTATTCGACCATCTGTCCGTAGTGATCGAAACAATGGCCCACTGCCCCGGGGGCCAGCGCTAGGCGGGTCGCTGTGCCTTCGCCGAAGGGATTCTTGATCGGGGCAACCAGGTTTTTTTCGTTGATGATTAAACTCGCCTTATGAAGGTACACGAAGGAATCCTTCAAGTATTTGATGATATCTGTTTTGCTTGTGACCGAGTCTGGGCCGTTTTCTCCACCCGTGTCGACGGGTGATTTCTCTTCCAGAATGGCGGCAGCCAAAATGTAGTTGACTGCGGCCACGTGCTTGACCTGTTGGGCGAAGGTGCGGACCCCCTTGAACTCGCCGGTCGTCGGAGCGAAAGAGTACTTGTCCTCGGGCATGGCGTCGGCCGCGGGCACAAGTTCATTTTCCACGTTGGTGACGGAACCGTTCAGAACCTGGCTTACGGTCTTGGGTTCTGGTTTTGCAGCTTGAGCGAGAGCGATGCCGGTGAGCAAGAGCAAACAGGCGCATACAGTGTGAAACTTCTGCATTGAGTTTCTCCTTGAAGGGCTTCGAGTTTCTAAAATTGAATGTAGGCGCCAGCCTCCGCGCTCGTGCGGAGATATCCGCGCCCTGGTTCGTGATCACAACCGCACGAGCGCGGATGCTCGCGCCTACATTTAATCTCGAACGACTGACGGCGTTAATTCCAATTGCTGGGACGTGAGGCGATGCCGGCGGACTGCCAGCAATCCTCCTACAAGCGCTACGGCTGAACACAAGAGAGCTGCCGGGACGCCTACTCGCGTCGCCAGAGCTCCCCAAACCGTGCTACCCAAGGCCATACCTCCCTGCAGAACCAGCAGGTACATGGATAGCGCGCGGGCACGCAGGAATGACGGACACATGGTCTGCGCCGCAACGTTCAAGCAGGCCAGGATTCCAATCCACGCCGTGCCGCCGACAAACATGACCAGACAAAGCAGGGAGAACGTTTGAACCCGTCCGGCGGCGAAGGTCATGGCGGCGAAGAGCAGGATGTCGAAGGCCACCAGCCCATCTACGGAAAGGCGAGTGCGCACACGAGGCAGAACGGCGGCGCCGGCGAGAGCTCCGAGACCAAAGAATCCCAGGAGAAGCCCGTAGCCGGTCGCGCCGTGCGGACGAGCCAGGATCGGCAGCAATGCGGGCAGGGAACTGGCCGCCAAACTGAACGCTCCAGTGCGGATCAGAATAGACCGCACCTGGGGGGCGCCCCGCACATAGCGCAGACCCGCGATCATGGCGTCGCGCACGCGCCCGGTCGCAACGTGCTCGTAGTGAGGACGTTTCCACTGGTAGAGAAAGAAGATCACGCCGAAAAACGATGCCGCATTGAGCAGGAACGCCACTCCGGAGCCCGCCGCTGCGATCACCAGTCCGCCGAGCGCCGGGCCGAAGGCGCGGGCGACGTTGAAGCCGACAGAATTCAGCGCCACCGCCGAGGCATGATTCTCCGGGCAGACCACCTCCGGCGTGATGGCCTGCCACGCCGGGTCGTTCATGACCGCGCCCAGCCCCAGGATGAAAGTGAACAGCAAAAGCATCCACGGGGTGACATGGTGATAAAGCGTCAGCACGCCCAGCACTCCGGCGGCTACCACCATCCAGCTCTGGGTGATCAGCAGAAATCGTCGCCGGTCAACCATATCTGCCAGAGCGCCCGCAGGCAGGATCACCAGAAATACTGGAAGAGTAGTGGCGGCAGTGACCAGGCTGACCATCAACGGGGACATGGTGAGCTGCGTCATCAGCCAGCCCGCGCCGACGTTTTGCATCCAGGTTCCAGTGTAGGAGATTACCGCGGCGATCCAAAGCGACCGGAACAGCGGCTCGCCTAGCGGAGCCCAGGCCGAATTTGCCCGCTGCGGAGGCAGGCTCGCGGACGCCGGGATCTTGATCGCTTCCGACATAATCAGTGGCTCGGCGTACCATCCCCTACAAACGGGCTGAACTCAAACGGCCACTCTCGATTGCGCCATGCCCGGACTAGATAAATGGCGATGCCGGTTATCAGGATAACCAGCGCGTAGCGGACCTGTTTCAGCGAGTTGGTGCGTGATACCAGCACGAAGATGAATCCGATTGAGGCAAACAACGCGGGCAGCGGATACAGCCACATCCGAAAGGGGCGAGGCAAATCGGGCCGCCGGATGCGCAATACGATGACGCCGATGGCCTGGACGAGGAACTGCAGCGTGATCCGAATTACTACCAGTGCTGCGATCACGTCGGCCAGCGAACAAAAACAAAACAGCACCGCGACTCCACTCAGAGCCAGCAAGGAAACGTAGGGGAAGCGGTGTTGCGGATGCACCCGGGCGAAGGCCTGGAAATAGTTGCCGTCAAGCGCCGCGGCGTAAGGCACGCGTGAATAGCCCAGCAGCAGCGAGAAGACGGAAGCAAACGCGGTCCACATCACCAGGGCGGTGACCAGATTGGCCGCCCAGGTCCCGTAAATCTTTTGCATGAAAATGGAAACCACATACAGCCCGCGATTGGAGTGGCCGGTATAGGTGATTTCCTGCCAGGGCACCACGCCCAGGATGCTGATGTTCATCAACACGTATAGACATCCCACCAAAAGAATGGATAGCAGCAGCGCCCGCGGGATGGTCTTGCCCGGGTCCTTCACTTCATCGCCTAGAAAGCAAACGTTGTAATAGCCCCAATAGTCGTAAGTGGCGATGAGCATGGCCGAGCCCAAGCCGAGAAAGAAATTGTGTGACAAGGTGAAAGCGCCCGCTGGAAAGCTGAAGGCCCGCGCCGCATCGAAGTGGGTGAATCCTGCAATGATGATCCAACCGATGGTGATCAAAACCCCAGCCAGAAGCAGCTTGGACAACCATCCGATGCTGGTGATCTTGCGGTAAAGCAATATCACCGCCAATACGACAATACCGATCGCTACAAATGTCGCGCCCGACATCAACCAGCGCAGTTGCAGCGTGCCCAGCAATGGAAGATGCAATTCCCAAAGATAGTCAGCGTACTGATGTTCGAGTCCCGGCCAAAAGTAGGATGCGTAGCCAGCCAGCCCAATCGCTCCCGACGCCACCGAAAGAGGCGCACTAAAAGAAAGCTGCCAAATAAAAAGAAAAGAAATCAGCCGTCCGAGGCGGCGTGGACCGTAAATCTCGCGCAGATAGTTGTACGATCCACCCGACTTGGGCATTGCCGCACCTAGCTCCGCCCACACCAGCCCATCACACATGGCGAAGATTGCGCCGAGGATCCAACCCAACATGGCCTGCGGACCGCCCATGGCCCCGACGATCAAGGGGATGGTGATGAACGGCCCCACGCCAATCATGTCGATCATGTTGAGCGCGGTGGCAGCGCTCACGCCAATTCCGCGGATGAGAGGCGGAGAAGAGTCGTGGCTCAAGGAGGAGTCGTTGGTCGAAGAGAAGTCGTTGGTTGTCGGTCGTTGGTCGTTGGCCTTCGCCATAAGGTGCATTTGTAATGCGCGAGTTTGATCTATCGCGGAAGCCTGACTACATAAGGCTTCCAATGCCGTAGACAGCGACCGGGGCCAACGACGAACGACCAACGACCGATTTATTCGTGTCCTGCGCCCAGCAGGTTCACATACAACCGAATTGCTCCCGGAACGCCGGCGGGCAGCTGGCGGAAGAAAGCGTATCCGGTGTAGATATAGGTGCCCTTGCCGTACTGCGCCCGCAGGAGGCCGCCCTTGAGCGGCTGCTCCCCCGGATCATGAGATGAAAGCAGGGGCCGAAAGTTACCGTCCCATTGGTCCATGAAATACAAACCTCGCTCCTGCACCCAGCCGTCGAAGTCGCGTGGTGTGATCTGGTTGGGATAGTGGAACACGCTATCTTCGGGAGCAAGAATCTCCAGCGGGGCTTCCTCGACCGAAACCCGGCTCCTGCTCAAGGTTGCGGGAAACGGCGTCAAGTGGCCGCTGTTAAAGTCGCCGGTGCCGGCGTTGTATTGCACGATCAGAGTGCCGCCCGCCGAGACGTAGTCCAGCAGCTTTTTATTGTTCGCGGCGACGTCCTTCTGCGTGTCGTATGCCCGGATGCCGAGAACAACGGTTCCGTATTGCGCCAGGTTTTCGCTGGCAAGCTTTTCCGCTGGGAGCAGCGTGACATCAATCCCGATCTGCTGGAGCACGGTTGGAATTTCGTCCCCCGCGCCGGGGACGTACGCAACCTTGAGAGCTCTCGGGACTTTCACATCCACGATGCTGACGCGCTGCAAGGCGGGTTGGTAGTAGTAAGCGCTGGCCAGATCTTCGCGGGTGACCAGGGTGTAGCCTTCGCTGTAGCTCTTCCCATTGGCTGCGAGCACAGCGCGAATCTGGGCATGTCCTTCCTTCAGACTGCCCGGAACCACTTTGAAGACAAAATGCTTCTTGTCGCCTCGCTGGTGCAGCTCGACGGGAATTTCTTTGGGTTCGATCCGCCACCCGGCGGGCGCTTCCAGACGGAGACTGCCACTGGAAACACCGGTCAGGTTAGAACTCACGCCCACCTTTACGCTGCGTTCGGAACCATTCTCGATGGGAACGATCTGCTCGCCCGGCTCCAATTCGACCGAGAACGCCGGCACCACAGCCAGCGGCCGCTTCTGCTCTGCTCCCTTCTCATCGGTAAATGCCACCAACACCGGCGCCGAAATTTCAGGCAGGGAATTGATGGTAGGGGTCTTGATTTCGCTGCCACGAATTCGAAGACGGAGGTCGGGTACGTCGTAGTGGGCACTCACTCGCAAGGGCGGAGGCGGAAACGGCAACGTCTGGTATTGCGCCTGGTCCACGGCATAGACGCCGTCGCGCTCCGGATCGTTGCGGTGCAACGCGGGTCGCGTGGGAGGGGTGTTCGGCGGCAGCTCCAACTGAAAATCGGTCTCGTAATCCTGTCCCGGCCGTAACGGAGGAACGTGCTCCTTGCCTGCGCTGTCGTTCACCTGGCCCTCCAGAAACAGAGAACGCAGTTGCACCGGCTGCGTAGACCCATTATGCAGCTTCACCCTGACGGTGATTTTCTGGCCCGGAGAAATCGCGGCCACCGGGTCTTCTCCCGGCGCTGGTGGCGAGCTTGAGCCCGGCGGCGAAACCAGCGAGGCCTGGAGAGAAAGATTGAGCGCGAGGTTGAGAGCGATGCGTGCCTGCGACTTTTTCTCTCGCAAACGGGCCAGCACGTTTTGGTTCTGTTCCTCGGCGCGGACCCGAATTTCAAGAGCGCTGAGCCATTCGATTGCGGACAGCAGGGGGGCCGCCGCGCTGCCTGGATCTTTTTCCGCAGCTCTTGCCGCCTCTGCCAGGTCGTTCTGAACCATGGCCAGCACTCTTGCTCCAGGCGCATCGAATCCGGAACTCAAGCTGTGCAAAGTTGTATCGATTCCATCGAAGAAGTCTTTCTCGTGACCATCTTTATCCGTGGCGGGCGGAAGAACCGAGTCCACCAGCTTGTAGTAGGTATAGCGATCGCCCGGTTCAACCGACCAGCCACCTGCGCCCTGCGAGAGTTGATGCCGTAACCCTTCCATCGCGAACTGGATGTATGACATGCCCAGCAACGGATTCACGTGTCCCGTATTCAGTCTAAGAGTGTAGTTCTCCGCGGGGCAGGTGCCTGCTCCAAAGCCGCACACGTTGCCGGTGTAAAGCTTCTTGGCCTGCCACGGTTGCAACCCTTCCTTGATCTGCTCGGGGAAGCGTTTCGGGTCTGCCGCAGCGCGGAACGCCTCTTTGGTAAGGAGGGCGGACGCCTGGTGATGCCCGTGTCCATCGCGATCCGTCCCGGAGAAGCGTGCCAGCAATACATCGGGACGAAAGGTGCGGATCACTCGCACCATGTCGCTCAGAGGGATGTCGTGCCCTCCCCACTTCTGAAAAGTTTCGTCCGGATTCTTGGAGTACCCGAAGTCCGCCACCCGGCTGAAGCGTTGTTCCACTCCGTAGTAGCGATCGGAGGCTGTGAGCTCCAGCGCGCGCAGCACGCCCAGCACATCGAACAGATTGCTTCCGACCTTGTTTTGGCCGCCTTCACCCCGCGTCAGAGTCATCAGCAGCGTGGTCACTCCCTTGCCGCGAGACTCGAGCGTCAACATGCCTCCGTCTTCGTCGTCGGGATGCGCGACAGTCTGCATCAGGCGGGCCGTGGTTTGAAGGCGAAGCAGCATCTGCTTCAAGCCCGCCGTGCCGCTATCCGGAGGCAGAGGATCGACCGGGCTGAAGCGGGTCGTGGGAGCCTGGGCCTGGGTCGACGCCGCCGGCATAGCCAGAACTGCGAACAGGGCGAGACTCAGGGTCCAAATCAAATGTCTTCTCGGGTGTCTCTGAACATCAACACCCCGAGCGGGTAGGCGCGGAAATCGTGGGCTCAGAAATCGTGGGTTTGAAAACCCATGACCGGCATTTTTCATAGGTATGGGGTTGTGGTTGTCGGAGATGAGAGGCAAGATTTTTCCTGGTGTTCCTCTTCTATATGGATATGGACTGCGCGGGAAACGAAGAGTTAGCCGCTGACCGCTTGCTCAATCCTACCCGAGTCAGTGACTTTGCGGTGCGGCGGCGGCCTGTACCGCTTGCTGGCATTCATGTGCGGCGGTGAGCAGCTCGTCAAACCGGCGATCGCTATGCAGGCCGCGCAACAGTGGGTCAGAGAGCAGATTGGAGTAGGCGCAGTAGTTCAACTCAATCGCTGTCTTGAGCATGTGGAGAGCGGCATCTCGCTTGTTGCAGTAGGCGTAAATCGCCCCCTGATAATAAGAGGCCTCGGGGTCCGGGTCTGAAGGCTGGCTGGTCTCGGCATCGTGCGCCATGCGATCCAATTCGGAGGGCGGACGGAGACCCACGCAGGCTTCCAGGAGATCACGGTGGTGCTGGGGAACATCGGTCATGCGCTTGACTGCCTCGCGAGCCTCCGCCAGCCTGCCTTCGCGCAGCAACAATGAAGGAGTAGCGTCTTTAGCCCACTCGGAGCCCGCATCCACCTGAATAAAATCTCTGGCCCGGTCGAAGCGGCCCAGTTCCATGAAAGCCCAGGCGCAAGAGCGGAACTGATAGTTGCCTGGGGCAAGCGTTAGGGCAGTGTCGCATTGGCGTGCCGATTCCTCGAGCATCCCGGCGTAGCGCTGCACATAGCCGAGGGTGAAATGGGCTACCGCATTCTCCGGGCGACGTTGGGCCAGTGCCGAGGCAGCCTGGTAGGCTTTTCCCAACTCGCCCCGGTCCACCCGGTTGACGATCAGTTGCGAGGCGGCTGCGATCAGGTTCGGATCGAGCGCGAGCGCCCGCTCCAGTGCCGCGTTGGAGTCCTGGAAGGTCTGCTCACCGCCATTCGAGTAGTTCGCGTCGTAGTAATAGCGTTGGCCGAGTTCCGCCCAGGCAGGGGCGTAATTTGGATCCAGGTCGACAGCGCGTTCCAGACTCTTGATAGCCTCTCGAGTGGGAGCGGAGTCGTGGGAGGCGGCCATGCTGCGCAAATAAAGATCGTAGGCTTCCTGATTGTTGGGCCGCGTGCCGGTCTCCAAAAAGCCGCCGGCGGCGCCCAGCATGGGCAGCAGTCCTTGACGGACGTTCTTGGCCAGCTTCTCCTGGATGCCGATCAGGTCCTGAGTGGAGCCCGTTAGATTGGTTTGCCACACCAGCCGTTCCGTGCCGGTCTCGATTGCCTCCACCGCGACCAGGAGGTTCGTCCCCTGCTTCTGGAAATGCCCGGTCAGGACTGTGGCCACATGGAGCTCGCGCCCCACCAGCTTGAGATCGAGGTCGGCGCCTACATACTTCCTGGTGACGGTTGAAGGACGAACGTCGAGCGTTCTGGAATAGGTGAGCGTAGTGGCGATTTCATCGGCCAGCGCATAGCGGAGATAGTCCACGCTGAAATCGCCATTGAGGTTCTGCAGCGGCAGCACCGCAATCGAGTTCTTGGCGGCCTCAATACTGGCGGCACGATGTTTGAAAAACCAGGTTCCGACCGCCGCCAGCACGGTGAGTAACAAAGCCGTCACCGCGATCAACAGGTAACTTTGGGGTTTGCCGGTCTTCTGAAAGGTCTTGCTGGCCGCGCGCATGGGCGAGGTTTCGCGCCCGCTGGTTCGGGTCAATCCGGATTCGGTCTCTTTCTTCAAGTGCTGCAGATCGGCTTTCATCTCCGCCGCGGTCGCGTAACGCTTGCTGCGCTCTTTCTCCATCGCCTTCCCGATAATGGCCTCAAGCTCTTTGGGAAGCGTGGGATTGAGAGTAAGAGGCGATGGCGGTTTGGTATGCAGCACCGCATCCAGGGTCATGATCACGTTGTTGCCGGTGAATGGCTTCTTGCCCGTGGCCATTTCGTAGAGCACGACGCCGAAGGAAAACAGATCGGTCCGCGGGTCGAGCTCCTCGCTGCGCGCCTGTTCCGGAGACATGTAAACCGCGGTCCCAGGAATCACGCCTACCGCAGTCAGGGAATCTTCGATCGGCGTTTCTTCGCTGGTGGCCATCTTCTCGTTCCGTAACAGTTTGGCCAGGCCAAAGTCCAGCACCTTGGTCTGCCCGCTGGACGTAAGGAAGATGTTGGCGGGCTTGATGTCGCGATGAATAATGCCTTTGGCGTGGGAAGCGGAGAGGGCGTCAGCTACTTGAATGGCGACATCGAGCAATTGGTCGATGTCCATGGCCTTGCCCCGGATGTGCTGCTTGAGGCTCTCCCCCTCCAGCTTCTCCATGACGATGAAGGGATGGCCGTTGTGATCCTCTACTTCGTGGATGGTGCAGATGCTGGGATGATTCAGCAGGGAAGCGGCGCGCGCTTCGCGCTCGAAGCGCTCCATAGCTTTGCTGTCGCCGGTGAGGTTGTCGGGGAGAAACTTGATGGCGACGTGGCGGCCGAGCCGCATGTCTTCGGCTTCGTAGACGACGCCCATCCCGCCGCCCCCCAGCTTACCCAAAATGCGGTAATGGGAGACCGTCTGGCCGATCATGGTCGTACTGCTCGAACTCTGGCCAGACGTTTCGCGGTCCATGGCGAAGCTCAGCCCCTTTAGGCGGTAATGTTAGGCCGTGGGTCGTATCTGGTCAACTACTTGGAAGGCATAAGTCGCAGGACGGAGGAAGTCGAGTCGGATCCAGGCCGCTGGGTGGCCCCATCCTTGCGTTCTTTGCAAAGGTGGGATTCCACAGGCTTGTGGAGCATGGAATTTCTGCAGCCCGCATAGGCCGTTTCTGGTGGATACCGAAAACCCCACCCCTTCACAAAAAGCGCGAAAGGATGGGCACCCTCGGGCTCTGAGATTCCATCTGTGACCTTGTTGAGGAATAACGCTATAATTCTGCCCACTCATGGCACTTTCCGCAGGAACGAAACTAGGGCCTTACGAGATCCAGGCGCTTATTGGCGCGGGGGGGATGGGCGAGGTGTATCGCGCAAAGGATGCCCGGCTGGATCGGATTGTGGCGATCAAAGTCCTGCCTGCGTCTTTCTCCGCGGACCATGACCGGATGCAACGCTTTGCCCAGGAAGCACGGGCGGCGGCGGCACTCAATCATCCCAACATTCTTTCGATCTTCGACATCGGGGACGAAAAGGGCTCGCCCTACGTGGTCTCCGAGCTGCTGGAAGGGGTTACCCTGCGGGAGCGGCTCAGGAGTGGCGCGCTCTCCAGCCGCAAGGCGATTGACTACGGAGTGCAGGTGGCGCGAGGACTGGCAGCGGCGCACGAGAAGGGCATTGTTCATCGCGACCTGAAGCCGGAAAACCTTTTCATCACCAGCGATGGTCGGGTGAAGATTCTGGATTTCGGCCTGGCCAAGCTGACTCGCCCAGAAGCGGCCAGCGAGGCGGATGCGCCGACGGTTCACGGCGTAACCGAACCCGGTCTGATCATGGGCACGGCCGGCTACATGTCGCCGGAACAGGTACGGGGACAGACGGCCGATCAGCGGTCGGACATCTTTGCCTTCGGCGCGATACTGTACGAGATGATTTCGGGCAAGCGCGCTTTCCACGGCGAGACCTCGGCCGACAGCATGAGTGCGATCCTAAAAGAAGAGGTGCCCGAACTTTCCGAAACCGTGCGCAATGTTCCAGCCGGCCTCGAACGTATTGTGCGGCACTGCCTGGAGAAGAATCCTTCGCAACGCTTCCACTCGGCGGGTGATCTGGCGTTTGATCTGGAGTCGCTGACTGAGATCTCTGCGACCAGCAGCAAATCGGGCGCACAGGCGGCGGTCGCTCAGGTCGACGGCGCTGAGTCGCGCCGCAAATTGCTCAGCGTGGCAGGAGTCGTCACCTTAGCAGCGGCGATGGTTGGCCTAGGCTGGTGGCTGGGACGGGGCAGCGGCGCCCTCCCTCCTCCCGAGTATCAACAGATTACATTCCGCACCGGTTCCATTGGCGATGCCCGGTTCACTCCCGATGGCAGCATCGTCTACAGCGCTTCCTGGGACGGAGGCGAATACCAGTTGTATCTGGCTCGCACCGATGACAATGGCTCGCGCGAACTCGGACTGAAGGATGCAGATCTGCTTTCGATCTCGAAGAATGGAGAACTGGCGATCCGGCTGAACACGGTGAATTTAGGCGGGTATGCGCGGGCGGGGACGCTTGCCCGCGTTCCCCTGAGCGGGGGAACACCGCGAGAAGTGCTGGAGAATGTGCAGGACGCGGACTGGGCGGCGAACGGCGAAAGCATGGCGGTGGTTCGGTTCGTCCCGGAGAACAGTCACTGGCGGCTGGAGTATCCCATTGGTAAGGTGTTGCTGGACGGCATCAACTGGATCGGCCAGCCGAAGATTTCGCCCGACGGCAAGTTGGTGGCATTCGCGGACCACGAGAACACCGGGGGCGATGATGAAGGTTCGTTGGCGGTGATTGATCTGGATGGCCACGAGAAAAAGCTTGCGTCGGGGTTTGTTTCGATCGAAGGGATCGTGTGGTCAAGAGCCGGCGATGAGCTTTGGTATACCGGCACTCGTATCGGCAGCGCGGAAAATCTTCGCGGAGTGACGCTGGCGGGCAAGGAGCGGACGATCACAAATGTGCCCGGAGGCATGTGGCTGCAAGATGCGCGCGATGGACTAATGCTGACGGTTACCCACCAAATTCGCATCGGAATCCGAGGTACGCAACCGGGCCGAAAAGAGGAACACGAATTGGGGTGGCTGGGATGGTCGATCCTGAGAGACGTAAGCCGTGACGGCAAAAAAGTCTTGTTCGAGGAAGACGGGGATGGGGGTGGGCCGAAGTACACGGTGTTTGTGCGCGACACTGACGGGTCGCCCCCGGTTCGGATCGGTAACGGTACGGGCGCGGCCATTTCGCCGGACGACAAATGGGTGATCACGAGACCGGCAAAAGAGGGTGCGCTGTTCGTCGTTCCAACCGGCGCGGGCGAGACCCGGCAGTTGACCCATGACAACATAAGCTACGACAGCGTTCGCTATCTGCCGGATGGCAAACAGTTGCTGGCCAGCGGGATTGAGGCCGGACATGGTGTGCGGGACTACCTGATTGATCTGAGCAACGGCAATGCCCGGCCGATCACCCCGGAGGGCGTCGAAGGTACAACACTCTCCCCGGACGGGCGCCGCGCCGCAGTCCTGGGGCCGGATGGGAAATGGGGAATTTGGCCGCTTGACGGGGGCGGCCTACGCCCGATCCCGCAACTCGACTCCAAATACGCAGTTACAGGCTGGACGCCGGACGGGACATCGCTGTACGTGGTCTCCAACCATCTGCGGGACAGGACGGCGAAGGTCTATCGGGTAAATCTGGACAGCGGCAAAATGGAATTTTGGACGACCTTCGGGGAGAGTATTCCGGTTGGGGTTACGCAGGTGGGTGGGCCGAACCTCTCGAGCGACGGAAGCGCTTATGCCTACGTTTATGGTCAGGCGCTATCACAGGCATATGTGGTGAAGGGGTTGAAGTAGGACGCCAGAGTGTGTGTCCGTCCCAAACTCCAGAGGGTGCCCCGTCCAAGCTTTTGCTGGGGCGGGGATCTTGAATCTCGCCTGGATGAGAATTGCCCCACGCGTAGAAAATCCCCATAGTGGTGCAATTTGAAAATCCCCAAAGAATTGTCATTCCGCGCTTCGGAATGACAACCGTGGGTTTGTTTTTGCGCAACCTGCATCACTACCAAAATCCCTGTCCAAGCGGAGCTTGGACGGGGCGCCCTCGAGATGGTTACGCATAGAAACCCGCCGAAGAGCCCACCCATTCCATATTGCGATTGTGGTCAACGCCCATCATGAGTCCGCGGCCCATGCGGATAATGGTCATCACCGGCAGCAGCTCATCCAGCCAGATGTACATGAGGCGCACTTCCACTTTGTTGGCGCCCAAGGGCGTTTCCACCACAGGCTCAAAATTCATGCGCTCCTGGAGGATGTACTGCGAACGTTGTTCTCTGGGGATGGCAGCCAAGTCCTGTGCAGTCAGATTAATGATCACACCCAGGCCGGCGAAGGAGAACAACGGTTTGACCACGTAGTGCTCGAGGTCCCTTGGTATCTGTTCGACTCGATCCAGAAAACAGGTCTTGGGCACACACTCGTGTTTCAGATACGGCAGCGAGAACTTGCTCAGGCGGAAGAACCAGTTGGGATGCCCAGCCCATTCCACTTCAACCTCATCGGTGAGCTGGAAAGAAATTTTTAAATCCTTGCGCACCATCTCGTCCACGATCGCGCGGTTGTAGATGCGCATGATTGGCGTCCGCTTGCCCGAGTTTTCGTAGAACAGGAATTTGCCCACCTTGCGGACGTCGGTTATGGCGACGGTCTTTATTCCCAGGAGTTTCTCCGTCAACAGAAAATCAGGAAGAGTTTTCTGGTGCAGCGGGTCGATCTCCATCAGAATGACATGACTGGGATCGTGGTCGGCGACAATGGCCCGCCGCAATAATTTCTTGTAGCTTTCCCAATCGAGCCCGCCCATCAGATATGGCAGGTTTCGATCGAGACCAAAGACTTCTCCATAGGATTGCGAAAGCATCGCCTGGTAGGCGTAGAGAGAAGGGAAGCCCTGCAGCTCAACCAACTTCGGCTGGAGCTTGCCTGACGGATCGCGCACCAGTCCGAAATCCACCTGCACAAAAAGTGGCCGAGACGGCTCATGTGGGACCCTGAATTGATCTGGGATAGCCGTCGAGGAGGCCTTGCGGTACTCAATGCCGTTCAGTTGCTGGATCAGTTCCTTGCCGTACTGTGCCATCTGGTCAAGTAAGGGTTTAGGCAAGAAGCAAGGCGTCTCGCACACACGAAATTTGACCGGTGTCCCACAACGCTCTTCCAATAGCTGGAGCAGGCGCTGATATTTTTCCGGGGTGTAGTTCGCGTTGAATTGCTGTCGAAGGGCGGGAATCATGATAACGCTGACGTTTGCGAATCACTGTTAACAAACTTGTGATCCTGAGCGGAGTAGCGGCTTCGCGCCGCGAAGCCGCTACGAAGTCGAAGGATATCTATACCCGGCACGGGCCCATCCGCGAAGTTATTACGCTTCCAGCAGGAACTGCCCGTTGCGCATGATCTGCGCCTCGTCCACCCAGATGTCGAAGTTCCTGCCGACCACGTCAATATGAGTGGAAGAGTCCCACTTCGCTCCGGTGTGCGCGCCATAGGGATTGCCGAAAGCGATATGTATGCCAGGATATTTCTCATCTTGCAGGATCTGTCCGATCACATCTTTCAGTTCAATGTTTGTGCCGATCGCAAATTCGCCCACTCGATCGCTGTTTTCGTCGGTGTGAGTGTAACGCCAGAAATCATCTTCCAGTTCGCGGTTCGTGGAATGGGCGTCGGTCAGGCGATTTCCTTTTACGTGAATGGTCAGCGGATTCTCCCGCAAGCTGCCAAACTTCGCGCACAGCCAGTCGCCTACGACCCCGTCGATCACAAAGGTCCCGTTGACCTCGCCGGGAGTGGTAAACACTTCGCCGCCGGGCAAGTTGCCCCATTTATCGGGGCTGATGATGCCGCTGGTCTTGAGCCAGCGGTAATCCGGACTCAGGTCGGCAGTGAGATCCGTTCCGGCGGGGGTCTTGGCCCGCACCTGCTTCGCCCTCCGCACCGTTTCGACAACCTTGGAACTGATGCGATCCACTTTGAGGAAGTCGGCCCGCATGCCTTCGAGCATGATCTGATGGTTGATGTTGACCATGTGGGCGTGTCGAATCTTGCGGCGGTTAACCACGTCGGTCATCTGCATCCGCGAGCGCAATTCATTTGCCTGCGCTTGGACCGCGAAGATGCTGACCTGGCTCGACTCGAGATCATCCATGATCTCTTGCGGCAAATCGGTCAGCGGCCGGGGAGCGAGCTCTTCCAGAATCCAGGCCCGATAGGGGGCGCCCACGGTCTCTAGTTCGCGGACCAGGCTGGCGGCGATTTCCCGGGTCGCGTCGTCAGTAATAACGGTGACTTTCTCGTTAGGCTGAATGCGCAGGCACACGTTGACCGCATTGCGTGCGCCGGGAGTAAGTTCTGGATCGAAAGAGAGCTGGCTGAGCTCGCGGTTGGCTTGGCTAGCAGGAAGGTTCATTACCCTACTTTTCTCACGGGAGCCTGGGCTTCGGTCTCGGCCAATCCCACTTCCGTTTCTTCGATGATGTAGTCGACGACCTTTTTCAGATCGCCGGTCTCACGAAATACCCGCAACTGGCGGTCGGCGCCGGTACCGCTATTCAGGATCTCATGGATGTAGTTGAGCTCTTCGCGGGAATCGAGCTCGTCCACCACATCGTCGACGAACTCCAGATATTCCAGCACCAGCTCGCGGGCGGAAACTTCGGTCTGCTTGCCGAAATCAACCAGCTTGCCTTCGAGTCCATAACGCGCCGCCCGCCACTTGTTCTCCATGATCAAGGCGCGGCGATAGAGACGGAATCCCTGATTCGCGGTATAGAGCTTGTACAGCTTGGCAATTGTGGCCTGGATCAGCGCCGCGAGAGCGATAGTCTCATCCACCCGCATGGGAATGTCACAAATCCGGAATTCCAGCGTATTAAAGAATGGATGAGGACGAATGTCCCACCAGATTTTCTTAGCATTGTCGATGCAGTTGGTCTTGATCAGCAGCTTGATGAAATTTTCGTACTCTCCCCAACTGGGGAAGTAATCGGGAATATTGGTGCGCGGGAACTTGTCGAACACTTTGCAGCGATAGGATTTCAGGCCGGTGTTCATTCCCAACCAGAATGGGGAGTTGGTCGAAAGCGCCAGGATGTGAGGCAGAAAATAGCGGGCATGGTTCATCAACTGGATCGCGGTCTCGCGATCTTCGACGCCGATGTGGACGTGCAGGCCGAAGATCAGGTTGGCCCGCGCCACCAGTTGCAGGTCTTCAACGATGTTCTTGTAACGGATGTCTTCCGTGATCTCCTGCACCCGCCAGTCGGCAAAAGGGTGAGTGGCGGCAGAAGCCAGCCGCAGGCCGTTTTCCTTCGCCAGCGCGATCATGTCGCGGCGAAGCTTCTTGACCTCTTCTTTGGCATCTTTAATATTGCTGCAAACCGAAGTCCCGACCTCGACCACAGACTGGTGCATCTCAGCCTTGACGCGCTCCTGCAGCAGCAGCTTGCCCTTCTCGATAATCTCGGCGTGGATGTGGGAGCGCAGGTCGCGCGTGACCGGATCAACGGTCTGATATTCTTCTTCGATTCCGATGGTAAAAGTCGGAAGCATAGGCAGCCTTCCTGAAGCGGGGACTAGTATAGCAATCCGCTGCTGAAACCCGAAGGATGTCTTTGCGACCAAAGAACGGCGTTACGCTCTTGCTTTCTTTTTCGCTGGAGTCTTCGCTTTAGCAACTTCGGCTGCATTTTCTCCCGCGAGCAGCGCTGCCCAACGCAGTTCTTGGGCTGGATTCTCATCGCTAAGCGCTTTGGTTACAGCCATTTCGGCGACCGCATTCACGATCCAATCAAAATTCTCCCGGCCCACGGAATGAATATCGGCATCGGGCGCCGGATTGAGAAAATCAATGGCGTAGGGGACGCCATCTTCAACCGCGAATTCAACCGTGTTCAGGTCGTAACCCAGCGCCCGGCACAGCGTCTGCGAGTCCTTTATCACTCGCTCCAGCAACTTGGGTTCTGCTGGCGCAGGATTTTTCACATAGCGCTCATGGTGTGGCGCCTTCGGATCGTAGTGCATGATGTGCACTTTTTCCTGTCCGACGACATAGCAGCGGAAATATTCTTTGAACTCGACGCCATGCTGCAGAGTCATGCACAGGTCGCCAGTCTGGTTGTAGTAATGGAAAAACTCCTCCGGCGAATGGATTTTGTAGACGTGCTTCCATCCGCCGCCCGAATATGGCTTTAGGAAAGCAGGGAAGCCCACGTAGTCAAAAATCTCCTCCCAGTTCAGCGGATAGATCAGGTTGCGCATGGACAGATCAGTCGTGCCCTCAGGATGCTTATGGTGCGGCAGAATCACCGTGGGCGGAATGGCAACTCCCAGCTTGGACGCGAGCGCGTAGTTGAAAAACTTGTCATCGGCACTCCACCAGAACGGGTTATTGATGACGATCGTTCCGCTCAGCACCGCATTCTTCAGATAGGCGCGATAGAAGGGGATGTCCTGTGAGATGCGGTCGATGATGACGCGATAGCCGCTGGGATCGGCCATCTTGACGCCGCCCAGTTTGACGAACTCCGCCTTCACTTCGTCGACCCTCATGCTGTTGATCTTCTCCACCAGCGCGGGGGGAAAGGTATTTTCCATGCCGAACATGACGCCGATTTTCTTCACAGTCACCTCCCGCACGTTCAAGAAAAATATTTTACTGCCATCCTCTGCCACAACGGCCAGTCGTGCTTCGAGTTGTCTCCCCACACATCCAGCCAGTGCGGAATTCCCTTGGCATTCAAAATGGCCGAAAACTTGATGTTCTGGTCCAGACAAATGTCCCAGTCGGCCGATCCCAGGACGATGTTCATCTTCCGGTGGCGGCTGAGAAACCAATCGTCACTCATGTGCGGCAGAAAATCGGGCGGGCAGTTGAAGTAACAGTCGTCATCGTAGTACCCATCCAGAAACTGATGGATATCGAAAGCGCCGCTCATGCTCACACAGTAGGTCACCACGTCGGGATGCTTAAGCGAGAAATTTACGGCATGGTAACCGCCGAAACTGCAGCCCGTAACCGCCAGCCGGTACGCATTGTTCTTCCATCGTAAAAAGGGAAGCATTTCGTGCAGGATGTAGCGTTCGTATTGCAAGTGGCGCAGCACGCGCACCCGGGGATGGACGCTCTTGTTGTACCAGCTCTCGCTGTCGACGGCATCGGGACAGAACACCTGCACCTCGCCGGCATCGATCTTCGGCGCCAGCACTCCAATCATGCCGCGGTCTTCATACTCAAAAAACCTGCCCTGAGAAGTGGGGAACACCAGCAGGGGCGTGCCGGCGTGTCCGAAAACCAGCAGTTCCATATCGCGATGCAGTTCGGAGCTGTAGCCTTTGTGGTATTCGCGGTTCATGATGGGCGAGACCGTCGATGGGGCGGCGCGAAGTATCTTACCTGATCGCCTTGCCATGGGCCACGCTGGTGTCCGGATATTGCGCTATTCTTTCACCCCATGCAGGTTCTGACCGAAGACGAGGTTCGAGAGCGGCTCGATCCCGATCGGGTGATTGCTTCCATCGAGTCGATTTTTCGCGATCGTTATCTCTCCACCGTCATTCCGCCACGGTCCAACCTGCAAATGTCCGGCGGCATATTTCAGACCATGCCCTGTTACGATGGCGCGGGGCATGCCTTGGGCATGAAGCTGGTGGTAGTGCAGGAAAAACCGGAGCGTTCTGAAGACCGGATTCAGGCTACCTACCTGCTTCTCGACCCACAGACGGGCCGCCCGCTGGCCATCGTGCCGGCAAACCATCTCACCGATCTGCGCACCGCAGCGACATCCGCTGTGGCGACAAAATTCCTGGCGCGCGAACAGGTGAAGGTCTTGGGAGTATTTGGAACTGGCCGGCAGGCGCGGGCGCATATCAAAGTCATTCCTCGCGTCCGCGGCTTTGAGCAGGTTCTGGTTTGCGGCAGGGACGCAGAGGCGAGCCGGAACTTCGCGCAGAGAATGTGCGCAGAGACAGCCTTGCCGGTCACAGCTGCCGACGCGAGAACCTGCGCTGCGGAATCCGATGTGCTCTGCACCTGCACTTCTTCCCATACGCCCCTTTTCGATGGCAACCTGCTGCGCGCCGGTGTCCACCTGAATCTGGTGGGAACTTTTCAATCCCACGCCCGTGAGGTGGACTCCATCACCGTACAGCGCGCCCGGGTTTTCGTGGAAAGCTATGAAGGGGCTCCCGCGGAGGCAGGTGACCTGCTCATCCCGATGCAGGAAGGCGTGATCGGTCAGACCCACGTGGCTGGCGATCTTCATGAACTCACGAGTGGAAAAAAACAGGGGAGAACGGGTGCCGATGAGATCACGCTATTCAAGAGTGTTGGCTATGCTCTGGAAGACCTCGCGACGGCTGAACTGCTCGCGTAGGGGTAGATGAGAACATCTGCCCCTACGTGGTTCGTGGTAGTTCGTGGCTCTCGCCGATGGCAACCCTCCCGAGGCTTGATTGATCTGATAGCGGCAAAGAGCATGCCGCCGAATGCGCGAGTTCCAGCTTGTTTTACACATCAATATGTGTAAAAATACACACATGGCAACCAACTTGGCACTGGATGACCGATTGATCGAAGAGGCTCGACGTGTCGGCCGGCACAAGACCAAGAGAGAAGCCGTGTCCGCCGCACTTGCCGAGTACGTGAAACGGCGCAAGCAACTCCGTATCCTGGATGCTTTCGGCACAATAGATTTTGACCCGAAATACGACTACAAAACAGAACGCCGCCGGAAGCACTCATGATGGTGCTGGTGGACACTTCCGTCTGGTCGCTGGCCCTGCGACGAAAACAGGCGGATCTGAGCCCCGAAGAACAGGATCTGAAAACCGCGTTACAAGAGTTAGTGCAGGATGGCCGTGCGCAAATTGTCGGCCCGGTCCGCCAGGAATTGCTTTCGGGAATACGGGCAGAAGGTAGTTTTCACAAAGTGCGCGACGCTTTGCGCGCCTTCGACGAGCCCCAACTCCAGATCCAGGATTATGAAGAAGCGGCGCGCATCAGCAATATTTGCCGCGTCCGAGGCATCGCCGGGTCAGCCATAGACTTCCTGATTTGCGCCATTTCCCAGTTGCGCAACTGGGAAGTCTTCACGACTGATCGCGACTTCATCCGCTACCGCAAGGTTCTGCCGCTGAGGCTCTACAGAGGTTCAGAATCAAGATAGTACTCGTTCCTTTTCAGTACTTTACACACCATCCAATGCTCGATTGACCCGCTAAACCCCCGTTTTTCCCCTTTCGTTGACATCTGCTCGTGCTTCTCCCGTGTCTTCAATAACATAAGGTCGAGTCAATCCCTCAGGCGGAAGACGCTAACCGGCGCTTCTCGGGTGAATAGCGCACGAGAACCGGGCAACTGCCGGTTCAGACAGAGTTCAAATCGGGAATCCGCGGCGAAGTTGCAGTTTGCTGCGGCATACCAGCACAGGAAAGCGAGAACGTATGCACAAGCCAGTGAAGTACATGGAAAAAGCAGTCACAGTCGCCGCCAGAGGCGCGTGGGTGGTATTCAACAGCCTGAACAAGATCAAACAAAACCCCTCGCCAACGCCGAAGTGGTCGGAGAAGCCGCTGCTGAAGTCCTATGAGAAGACCAAGCCGCCCCTGGGCTGGCCGCGCTCCACTGACTCGCTGTGCCCCAAGTGCATTCCTGAAATCCGTCAGCAGATCCTCGACGGCAAGCTGCCGTACGAAGTGCTGATGAACGAAAAAGTCGGCGAGATAAAGGCCGAAATCGTCGAGCGCGAGGGCAAGATTTTGATGGTGAAAGACTGTGCCATCCACGGCCACTTTGAAGACGTGATGTCCATTGACACCGACTTCTCGCGCCACCTGGAAGAAGTGTTCCCCGGCCGCGATATCCGCGCCCACAATGACGAGAAGCTGCATCACCACGGGTCTTCAACCGTCAAATACGGACGCGGCTCGGTCCTGACTATCGACCTTACCAACCGCTGCAACATGATGTGCGACCCCTGCTTCATGGACGCCAACCAGGTTGGCTTCGTCCATGAACTGAGCTGGGAAGACATCAAGACCATGCTGGATAACGCCATCACCATCAAACCGCGCCGTCAGATGTCGGTGCAGTTCTCCGGTGGCGAGCCTACGCTTTCGCCCTACTTCCTGGATGCCGTCCGCTACGCCCGCAAGGTGGGATACAACTCAGTCCAGGCCGCAACCAACGGAATTGAATTCGCCAAGAGTTTCGAGTTCGCCCAGCAGGCCGCCGAGGCCGGCATGCGTTATGCCTATCTCCAGTTTGACGGAATCGGCAATGCCGCCAACGCGCACCGCAAAGTCGGCAACCTGTTCGATGTGAAGCTGAAGGCGATTGAGAACATGCACAAAGCCGGTATCGAGATTGTGCCGGTCGTGACCATCGTCAACGGCATCAACAACGAGCAGGTCGGACGTATCATTAAGTTCGCGCTGGACAATCCCAAGACCATCGGATTCCTGTCGTTCCAGCCAGTTTCGTTCACCGGACGTGATGAAGCTGTCACCGACGATCGTCGCGAGGCGCAGCGCTACACTCTGTCTCATCTGGCGCATGACGTGAAAAATCAGACTGGCCTCGGCGAACCCTCGCGCGACTGGTTCCCGATTTCGTTCATGGGAACTTTCTCCGACTGGGCCGACCTGATGCACGTCAATGACTCCAACAACGATTGGGGCCAATTGAGCTGTGGCTGCCATCCGAATTGCGGCACAGGTATGGCACTCATGATTGACAAGGAAACCAAGGAAGCGGTTCCGGTGACCGCCTTCCTGAAGGGCGACCAGCTGGCTAAGGACATTGCCAAGGTCAACGATGCCGCTCGCGGCAAGTTCCTTACCGTCGTCGGCATGGCGCTGTGTTTGATGAAGAACTACGATCCATTCCAGTCGCCGACCCACTTCAAGTTGATGGACCTGCTCAAGAAGTTCGACAAAAACTTCAATGCCACGGGAAAGAACTACGGCAAGGTCGGTCCGGATCGCACCATTGATGACGTGATGAAGCGCCGCCAGGACCGCTGGAACTTCCTGTTTATCGCGGGAATGTGGTTCCAGGACCTGTTCAACTACGACTTCCGGCGCACCGAGCAATGCATCATTCCTTACGCCACGCAGGAGGGTGAAATTTCCTTCTGCGCCTACAACACGGGCGTGGGCTGGCGCAATATCATTGAGAAGATGCACATGACTGCGACGCTTACCAAGTGGTATGAGGAGCACGGACGCCACGAAATCTTCGCGGGTGGCAAGAACGTGAAGATGGATTCGGTCGAACATGCACTCGTGCTCAAGGAAGAGCTGGTCACCAACGAGGAGCAGCACGATCTGGACAAGCTGGGCATCGCCAAGAACTCGCGAGAGGAAAAGATGCGGGCGCGCGACGCCAAGCAGAAGGAAGATCCGGCATACAACGCCCGTATGGCTGCGCTCTATCGCGAAGTCGTGCTCAAGGAGAAGCCGGTGGTGGCAGAGAATGGCTTCATCCCGCTGGGCGCTCTTGCTCCGGCGAAAGGTAACGGCACTCCAGCGAAGTCGGAGGCGGAACCGGTGTTGGGAGACTAATAAAAGTTTCTGGTTTCTTGTTTCTAGTTTCTGAAGGCCGTCACCGTGGCGGCCTTTTTCTTTTGATGGAGGACGGGCGTCCCGCGGTCCTCCAATCCATGGCCTTCGGCTTGACTTCGGTAGTGACACTCGGATACTCTCCGCGCAACTGCGGGTTCCGCTTTCGCTTGCTGGGTCAGACCCTTTCCAGATCTGAATCCAATCTATTTCGCGACCGAGGAGGTCAGCATCCATGAAAAGAATCACGGGGTTGCTGTTGGGGACATGTGTGCTAGTCGGAGGACTGGGCATCGCGGCGGCGCAGGAGACGACTCCGCCACCCAAGGTGCTTTCAATCCAAAGAGAATTTATCAAGCCGGGCAAAGCCGGGGCGCTGCATGAGAAATTCGAGAGTGCTTTCGTGCAAGCCATGACGCGCGCGAAATGGCCGACGCATTATCTCGCAGTGAATGCGCTTAGCGGTAAGCCACGAGCTCTATTTGTGACTGGCTATGATTCGTTCGATGCCTGGGAGAAGGACTATATGGCCGTGCAGAAGAACGCGACGCTTTCCGCCGCGCTCGAACGGGCCTCGGTTGCCGACGGCGATCTGTTAAGCGATTTCGATGCCACCGCGCTGCTTTACCGGGATGATTACAGCCTACGTTCCGCGGTGGATATCGCGCACATGCGTTATTTCGAGATTTCCCTTTACCGGGTCCGTCCGGGACATAACCAGGATTGGGACACTCTGGTGAAGATGGTCATTGCTGCCTATCAAAAGATCCCCGACGTTCATTGGGCGACGTACCAGGCCATTTACGGCCAGGAAGGCGGCACTTGGGTAGTTTTCAACCCTATGAAATCTGCCTCTGAGATCGACCAGTCGTTCGACCAAAGCAAGAAATTCATTGCGGCCCTGGGAGACGACATGAAGAAGTTCAGCGAACTCGAAGCGGCGACGATTGAGTCGAGCCAGCACAACTGGTTCGCCTTCAGTCCCAAAATGAGCTACGTCTCGGACGAGTGGATCAAAGCCGATCCGGATTTCTGGAAGCCCAAGGCCAGTGCACTGGCAACGCCAAAAAAGATGGAAGAAAAACCGGCCGCACAGTAATCGGAAGCAATCCAACGTAACAGGGCCGCCCTCTCTCGGGTGGCCTTTTTTGGGTTTATGGCGGCCGCGCGTTCCGCCCATCCTCCACTACCACTCGACCGAAACAAGTCTGTGACAACTGAAATCTCGAGTTGGGTTATATTCGGCTTGAAAGCACTGTCCTCAAAATGGAGTCGATCATGTCTGGTGTTCATGTTGCTCTCTGGGTTCGTTTGGACGCGAAGCCCGGCAAGGAGAAGGAAGTCGCTGGTTTTCTGCGGAGTAGCCTGGCCATTGTCCAGGAGGAGCCGGCGACCACGGCGTGGTTTGCCATCCAGCTGGCGTCATCAACCTTTGGCATCTTTGATGCTTTTCCCAACGAAGCAGGCCGACAGGCGCACCTTTCCGGGCAAGTCGCGGCGGCCTTGATGGCGAAAGCGTCGGAACTGCTGGCCAAACCTCCGGTGATCGAGAAAATCGACGTGCTGGCCGCCAAGCTGCCGGAGTAGATGTGCTAAGTGAATCTTAAGAATGAACTTGGCAGGTCGGTCCAATAGTTAACAGTGAACAGTGATTCTTGTACCGCAATCGAACGTTTTGGCATCTAATTGGCCTATGGACAACAATGCGATATTCGGAGAAAGATATAGAGTTATCGCCATTGACGATCAGAACCTCGTTCTCCGGGGGATCCGCAGCGGAGACGTCCTGACTATAAAAAATGCGGATCCGGAAAATCCCCTTACCGAGGCGGATTATCCGCCGGGAAAACTGATCGCGCTCAACGATCCGTCAACCGATACTCAGAGCTAATCTAGTCGTGTGTGGCGGACACTCCTGTCCGCCGCTTTTGAAGTTGATTTGTGTCTTCGAAGGGAAGTCGTTCTGGGGTTCTTTATCCCAGGAACCTTCGAGGCTTGGAATCACAGTCAAACGCCCCCGGGCCAGGGTGTCCGACCCACACGGGCTTCTCTCATCTGGGCTGCGGCCTTACAATACCCGTCGAAGCCATTTCGGGAACTCGCGGTCTCGGGTAGCTGGAGGGCACATGTATCCACGAAGAATCATGTTCGTCCTGTTGGCAGTGGCCTTAAGCGGCTTGTTTGTGGGGGCCAGCAACGAAACTGTCAGTCCTCCGAAGGAAGTTACCTTCAACCGGGATGTCGCCCCAATTTTCTTCAAGAACTGCGTGGTCTGCCATCGTCCCAACGACATCGCTCCCATGTCGCTGATGACCTATAAGGATACTCGTCCCTGGGCGCGGCCGATTCGCGATGCGGTGGTAAATCGCAAGATGCCGCCCTGGCATGCTGACCCCAAGGTGGGCGATTTCATTAATGATCCGCGCCTGACCGATGCCGAGATCGCCACCATTGACTCTTGGGTGCGAACCGGAGCCAAAGAAGGCGATCCCAAGGATCTGCCGCCGGCTCCCACGTTCATCGAAGGCTGGCACATCAAGCCTGACGTGGTTCTGACCATTCCCGAGTTCCTGGTGACTGGTGCCAGTATGGACGACTACGAATACATCTATGTTCCCACCAATTTCACTGAAGATAAATGGATCCAGGCGGCCGAAGTGCTTCCCGGAGACCGACGGGTGGTGCATCACGCTACCGTCTCGGTGGTATCGGCCGAGGAAGCGGCTAAAAAAGAAGTAGAAAATGCCAAATCGAACGCCGGAGAAGACAAGTACCACTACCGTACTGGAAAGGTCCTGCACATTCGGAAGGACGCACCGGTGTTGAACGATGGCTGCTCGTCGCCCGATGGCGGCGGAGTTCCGGGCGAGCCGTCCGGATATGTGAATATCGTGCCTGGTATCTACCTGCCGGGGCACTTGGCGGAGACGCGACCCTCTGGCTACGCGCTGAGAATTCCAGCGGGCTCGTACCTGCAGTTTCAGGTCCACTACAGCAACCACAGTGGCGAAAATGTGAAAGATCGCACCAGCATCGGTCTGGTGTTTGCCAGGGAACCGGTGAAGCACGAGATTGGGCAATATGAGATCTGGAACAATCTCTTCCTGATTCCGCCGAATGCCGACAATCATGAAGTGACTTCATGTTTCACTCTGCCCAAAGATGTCACCGTTTTGGCCTATACCGCTCATATGCATTTTCGCGGAAAAAGCATGAAGACAGAGGCCGTCTATCCCGACGGCCGGCATGAAGTGATTCTTAACGTGCCGAATTATGACTTCCGCTGGCAGGAAACCTATTTCCTGAAACATCAGTTCCTGTTGCCGAAGGGGACGGAGTTGGTGACGACGGCATATTTCGATAATTCGATGAACAATCCGCAGAATCCCGATCCTTCGAAGGCGATTCGCTGGGGCGAGCCCAGCGACGAAGAGATGATGGGTTTCTGGCTGCAATTTGCCGATCCCAAACTGGTGGATGTGAAACCGGCGGTAGCGCAGGCGAAGTAGTCAGCATCTCGCAACCACACGATAGCCGCAGGAGCGCGCTCCAATGAAAGTCACGCGTCGCAGTTTTGTGGTCACGGCCGCAGCAGCCGCAGCAGCCCCTGTCTTCCTGGGCGCAACGGACAAAGCGGGCAACAAGCCTCCCCTGGTTGGAGAAGGCGAGCACAAGTACGAGGCTCTCCACGACTGGGGCGAGCTGCCGCGCACGATCCGTTACGGCAACACTCATGGAGTTTGCGAGGATTCGCAGGGTCACATCTATATTCATCACACGGTCCACGCGAGCAGCGAGAGCCTGGACACGATGGTGGTCTTCGATCAGAAGGGCAAGTTCGTCCGTTCCTGGGGGCGGCAGTTCAAGGGCGGAGCGCACGGCCTGGCGATTCGCAAAGAAGGAAGCGAAGAGTTTCTCTACCTTTGCGACTACCAGCACGGCATCGTCACCAAACGGACTTTGAAGGGCGAAGAAGTCTTCACGCTTGGTTACCCCGAGGAATCGGCCGCCTACAAAGAGAAGAGTGATGGTTCCGCCTTGGCCTATAGGCCGACGAATGTTGCCATCGCCCCCAATGGCGATATCTACGTTGGCGATGGATACGGATCAAGCTTCATTAATCAATACAACCAGAAAACCGAGTTTATTCGCACCTTTGCCGGACGCGGCAAGGGGGACGACCAGGTCGATTGTCCGCACGGTCTATGGGTGGACACGCGCCCGGAAACGCCTGTACTGGTCGTGACCGACCGCGGCAATAGCCGTTTGCAGCGCTTTACGCTGGAAGGGAAGCGCATCGATTCCATCGAAGGCACGTCGAAAATGCCGTGTTTCCTGGATGAGCGGAACGGCGAGGTTGTGATCGCAGATCTGCTGAGCAAGGTCACAATTCTCGACCGCCAAAATAAGGTTGTGGCAAGCCTGGGGGAAGGCGAATATTCGAAGACGGACTGGAGGACAGTCCGAACTCAAGTTCCGGGGACCTTTGTGCCCGGGCGGTTTGTTTGTCCTCACGGCGCTTGCTTCGATCACGAAGGCAATATCTTTGTGGTGGAGTGGGTTGAGGCCGGGAGGGTCACGAAGCTTCATAAAGTTTAGGGCTGTCGTCCCGGGCGCCGCTCGAGCCGCACTGGCGCGGTGAGAGCAAGTCGAGGGACCCCTGCTTCATCGGGGGCTCATCCGCTCATAGGGGGTCCCCTCGACTTCGCTCGGGGCAGGCTCTTCGACTCCTCGAGGCGTTTCGCAAGCCAAACGTCTCACTCCGCTCAGGATGACACTGGGGTTCTGGGTGGTTCCATTACTTGCCCCAAATCTCTTAATCAGTGATAAAAGATCTAAGCATGCATCAGCCTGTCGGCTCGTCGGGCGCACCCCTGTGATCGTGGTGGTAATGGGCGTAACCGGCTCGGGGAAGACGACCATCGGCGTCCTCCTGGCCCAACGGCTGGCTTGGGAGTTCGTGGACGCCGATAGTTTTCACTCACCTGAAAATGTCGAGAAAATCAGGCGCGGAATTCCCTTGGGCGATGCCGACCGGGCGCCGTGGCTGAGGGCTCTCCGCGATGCCATGGAGGGCTGGGTCGCACAACACAAGAGCGTGGTACTGGCATGTTCCGCGCTGAAGGGAAGCTATCGCGATGAGCTTTGCATCGCTGGAGAGACCAGGTTTGTTTATTTGAAGGGAAGCTACGACCTGATCTACCAGAGGCTGCGGCATCGACACGGTCACTTTGCGTCAGAGGCTATATTGGCCAGCCAATTCGCCGCCCTGGAAGAGCCCGACGATGCGATCACTGTGGACGTTGATCATTCGGAAGACGAGACTGTCGCCGAGATTGTGCGACAACTCGGGGTCCCGGACCCTAAGGGTGCGTAACCTTGAGGGCGATGATCTTGTGACTCAACAAGTGCGTTCCCCATGCAATCGCTAACTGGAGTTGACCTCGGCACGAAGATCGTCGCCAAGCTTACCCGGCGGTTGCTGCCCTTTCTGTTTGTCCTGTATATCGTCGCTTATCTGGACCGAATCAACGTCGGATTTGCCGCCCTGCAGATGAAGGGGGAGCTGGGATTCAGCGATAGAGTCTACGGTTTGGGCGCTGGAATCTTCTTCGCCGGATACTTCTTTTTTCAGGTGCCAAGCAATCTCGCGTTGGCCCGCTTTGGCGCGCGACGGTGGATTGCCGTGATCATGGTGGTGTGGGGCATCATCTCGGCGTCGATGATTTTTGTCGTCAGCCCGCGCGACTTTTACTTGTTGCGTTTTCTGCTGGGCGCGGCTGAGGCTGGATTCTTCCCCGGCATGATCCTCTACTTGCGCCAGTGGTTTCCGTCCGCGGCGCGGGCACGGGCGATCGCGTTGTTCATGACGGCTGCGCCCCTGGCTGGGGTGATCGGTGGTCCGATTTCCGGTCTGCTGTTGGGGGTGCATGGAGGCCATCTCATGGGGTGGCAGTGGTTATTTCTGATCGAGGGTCTGCCGGCGGTACTGCTGGGCGGAGTTGCGCTCGCATATCTCACCGACCGGCCAGAAATCGCCACCTGGCTCAAACCCGAAGAACGTGCTTGGCTGATGCAACAGCTGGCACAAGAGGAGAAGCCGCATCCCCAGGCCTCGAGCGGTGTCTTCTCCGCACTCACCCAGGTCAGAGTGTGGATGCTGGTGGTGGTGTATCTGGGCGTGACGACCGCTGCTTATGGAATAGGTCTTTGGTTGCCCAGCTTGTTGCGCAATGTCTCGGGCACCAGCAACCTTGTCGTCGGATTGCTTTCGGCCATTCCGTATCTGGCTACTGTCGTGGCCATGGTGCTGGTAGGCATCAGCTCTGATCGCACCGGCGACAGAAAGTGGCATCTCGCGGGATCAGCATTTGCGTGCGCCATCGCATTGGGCTGCGCGGCCTACTCGACTTCAACTACCGCGGACGTCATCTTCCTCAGCGTGACCTTGATGGGCGCGTTCTCGATGAATGGGCCGTTTTGGGCCACCACTACAGAAATGCTGACCGAAACCTCGGCGGCCGCCGGCATCGCCGTGATCAATTCTCTGGGCAATCTGGGCGGATTTCTCGGACCCTATACCATCGGATTAATCCGCACCTGGACGGGAAGTTTTCGCGGTGGCCTGCTGGCGGTTGGGGCACTGCTGGCGGTGAGTGGGGCGCTGGCGCTCCTGGCGTACGGCAAGGACCCGCGTAAGGCGCACACCCCTTCACCGTAACCATGCGGGATATGATGGGGCTACCTTCTTCGTCCTTTTGACTGGATTGTTTACAATAGGCTTCGGCCCCGACGCCAGGGACGGCCCCTAAGTATCAGGACAAAAACGATTTGGAACAGCCCAACCACAATTCAAGCTCCGCCCGGGTGTACTGGCGGGTAGAAGGCAGCCTCGCGGACCTGACCACCGTTCGCCCGGTCGCTTTCTTCACCTGGAACGCGCAGACGTTTTTGGAGCGCTGGGTGCGACGTGGGCTGGTTCTGGTAATGGCGATATTGAGGCCGTTTCTCTATGCCGCGCACCGGGTCTTTGCTACCCGGGTAGTCCATACCGTGCTGCGAGGCATCAGCCGCGATCGGCTGGATCTGCTAGGTGAAGAATACTTCAAGTACAAGTTGCAGCCATACCTAAAAATTGATGGTATGGAACTCGTTAAGTCACATATTGCAGGGGGCGATGAGGTCGTCCTGGTAAGCCAGGGCCTAGAGCACGTGATGCGCCCCTTGGCACAACACTTGGGCGTGAAGTGGATCATCGCCAATCGCCTGGAATTCCGCGACGGAATTGCTACCGGGAGACTGTTGGATCCGGTGGTGCGGCCGCGAGGACTTTTTGCCGGTATCAACGGCTCGGGCCCCGACGGCAGGCGTGCCGAGGAGCGCCTGGTCCGCGACCTGGGTCTGCCCAACGCCGAAGCTGTGCAGACCGCCGTAGTTTCGGCCCCACGTCAAATCCCAGTCCCGGATCGGCCGATCGTTTACTTCGACGGCGTCCGCCATGCAGGCCAGCTTTCGGTACGCCGGGCGCTTACCGGGAAGCACGTCATGCTGATCGGCGTGACCGGTTTCATCGGCAAAGTCTGGCTGGTGAACACCCTAATGGAGCTGCCTGAGATCGGGCGGATTTACCTGCTCATCCGGCGGCAGAAATCCAATCCGGCGTTGCGGCGTTTCGAAAAACTGGTGGAGGAGTCTCCAGTCTTCGACCCGCTGTACGCCAGTTACGGCGCAGAGCTTTCTCGATTTCTGCGGGACCGGGTAGAGGTGATCGAAGGCGACGTTTGCCAGCCTGGCTTGGGCCTCACGCCCGAAGTCGGCCAGTCGTTGAAACAAAATCTCGACCTCATCATCAACAGTTCAGGACTGACCGACTTCAATCCCGATTTACGCGACGCGTTGGCCACGAACGTTGACGCTGCGGTGAATGTGACTGAATTTGTGCGCCAGTCGGACCACGCCGGGCTGCTGCATCTCTCCACCTGCTACGTGGCGGGTGCGCGCGACGGCCGAGTCGGCGAGACCATGCGACCCGATTACACCCCTGCGGGAGTTGCCGGTTTCGATGCAGAGTGCGAATGGCGTGCGCTGCATGACTTCGTCAAACAGGCTGAACAACTGGCCGAGAGCGCCGAAGTAACCGAAGAGCTTCGGCAGCAAGCCCTGAGCAAAGAGCACGCGGCCAAAGATCTGGGCGGGGCTGCGCTCGAGAATCAGATCCGGAAAAATCGCTTCCGCTGGCTGCGCGAGTATTTGACCGAGTCGGGCATGAAGCGCGCGGCTGAACTGGGCTGGCCCAACACCTATACCTTGACCAAGAGTCTGGCGGAGTCGTTGATTGCGAAGTGCGGCGTGGGGCTGCCCATCGCTGTGGTGCGTCCCTCCATCGTAGAAACATCGGTCCAGGAGCCGTTTGTAGGCTGGAATGAGGGCATCAATACTTCGGCTTCACTTTCGTATTTACTCGGGACTTCCTTCCGCCAGCTTCCGACGAACGAAAAGAAGCGACTCGACATTATCCCGGTGGATTCGGTGTGCCGCGGCATGACGCTGATCGGTGCCGCCATCGTAGAGAGGCGTCACGAGCCGCTCTATCAGCTGGCCACTTCCGTGACCAATCCCTGCGATATGCGGCGTTCCATCGAGCTGACCTCGCTGGCGCATCGCAAACATTACCGCGCCCAGGAAGGCCTCGAATACTGGCTGCGACTGCGATTGGACGCCATTCCCGTATCCAAGGAACGCTACAACCGCATGTCGGCGCCGGCGCAGAAGGCGATCGTGAAATCCATTCAGCGCGTCATGTCACCTCTGCCGCTCAAAAAGACTCCGCTGGTTCGCGCCGAACGCAACCTGGAAAAGGTGGAAAAACTCATCAAACTTTTCGAGCCATTCATCCTTCACAACGAACACGACTTCGCCGCGGACAATGTAGAGAGGCTCTCATACGCTCTGCCCGAAGACGAGAAGGCTGCATTCGGATATTGCACGCGATCGATCGACTGGTGGGACTACTGGATCAATATCCACATTCCGGCGTTGCGCAAGTGGACGTATCCTCTGATCGAAGGACGTCCGCTGGAGGCGCGCCCGTCGCGTACCTTGCAGCCTGCGACCGTCCCGGAAAACGGGGAAGTGGTCAAAACCGGAACTAACGGAGCAACGTGGCGATATTCCTGACTGGTTCCACCGGATACATCGGCGCGCACGTGGTCGCCAACCTGCTGGAGCAACACGGCGCTTCGCTGAACCTGCTGGTGCGCGCCCGCGATCCGCAGGAAGCCGCCGGCCGTCTGTGGCAGGCCCTGCAGCTACATTTGGAATTCCCGCGCTTCTACGAACACTTCCAGACCCGCATGCGAGTCTTTTGTGGCGACCTGACTACGCCGCACTTTGGCCTCTCCGCTGACGACTACGATCGCCTGATCCATACCACGGATTCGGTGATTCATTGCGCCGCTTCGCTGAATCGCAAATCGGAAAAAAGCTGCCTGAACGTAAACCTGCGAGGCACGCTCGAAGTGCTGCTGCTGGCGCAAAAATCGAACTACTATCACGGCCTGCGCCGCTTCAGCCAGGTGAGCACGGTGGCGGTGGCAGGGAGGCGGCAGGATGAAGTGGTCACCGAAGACGCATCCATCGATTGGGACCGCTCGGATTACGATCCCTATGCTCGCACCAAGAAATTTACCGAGCACATGATGCGGCAGCTTCTCCCCGAGGTGCCAATCACAATCTTCCGGCCCAGCATCGTTCTGGGTGACAGCCGCCATCCCGAGACAACGCAGTTCGACATGGTGAGGGCGTTCGTGTTTCTGGCCGGCCTGCCGGTGCTCCCGTTCCGCGCAAAAGACAAGATTGACATCGTGAACGTGGACTTTGTCGCTGACGCCATCGCGGCCCTGCATCAGAAGGAAAATCCGCTGCATGACACTTATCACCTTTCATCTGGCGTCGATTCGCAAACCTTCCGGCAGTTGACCGGCGCACTGGCGGCGGCGCAGAACAAGCGCGGCCCCGTGTTTCTGCCGTTTCTGCAGGGACCCTTTGATTCAACCGTGAATTTCCTGGCGAACCGGCATGGATCGTGGGGCCACGGCGCCTCGCTGATGAAAGTCTTCATGCCCTACCTGGTGTGGAACACCGTATTCGACAACACTCGCGTCACGCAGGAACTAGGACGTAAGCCGGCACCGTTCTCGCAGTACAGCTATCCGCTGCTCAAATTCAGTCGCGAGACCAACTTCACGTATCCCTACCGCGAGTGGCCCAGCACCAAGGCCGGAGGGTCCGCCGCATGATGGATCTGGTCCTGGAAGCCTGGGTCAGCACCAGCATCGAAACCGCCAAGCTGGGTTGGATGATGGGCAAAGGCAAATCGTGGCGGCCCGGAGAAAAGCTGAAGCTGCTATTTGCCGGATACAACGGTACGCGCAACATGGGCTCGGATGTCCGAGTCGAGGAGATGTTGCGTCAAATCCGTCACATTCTTGGAGCGGACAACACTTCATTTACGGTCATGACTTTCAACCCGAGCCTCTCGCAGGGATATTTCGAAGGTACAGCGCAGGTGCCTTTGCCCAATATCTTCCCTCCGTTCCTCTCAGATGAAGTTCCCAAACATCACGGAGTGGTGGCGTGCGAAGGCTCAATGTTCAAGAGCAAATTCGCCAACGCTCTTACCACCATGATGATCGGATCCTTGGGCATTGCCGCCGCCCAGAACAAATTGTCGGTAGGTTACGGCGCGGAAGCGGGACACATGGACCCGCTCATCGCGAAGATGTGCGCCCGCTATTGCCAGAATTCGCTGGTGATCACGCGAAACGAAGAATCGCGGACCCTGCTGCGCGAGCTGGGAGTGCCCACCGAGCTGGGCACCGACACGGCGTGGACATTCGATCCTGCTCCGGCCGAGTATGGTCAGGCGGTGCTGCGGAAAATTGGCTGGGACGGCAGCACACCAGTGTTGGTGGTGTGCCCGATCAATCCGTTCGAGTGGCCTGTCAAGGCCTCGGTTGCCAAATTCGTGGCACGCACACTCACCGGCGCATACAAAGACAGCCACTACCGCTCGGTGTATTTCCATAATTCCGGTCCGGCAGCCGATCGTGCGCTGGAACACTACCTGACTGCAATCGCCAACGCGGTTGCCGCGTTTCGCAAGCAGCGCAAAGTCTTCGTCGTGCTGGCCGCGACCGAGCGGCTCGATGCGCGCCCGGCCGGTCGTATCTCGGAAAAGCTCGGAGGCGTGCCCGTGCTGAGTTCCGAAGATTACAAGATGCATGAACTGGTCAGCATTCTGCGGGCTTGCCACATGATGGTTTCGTCGCGCTATCACGGCATCGTGACCTCGATGCCGGGGCTGGTGCCGTCTGCGGGAATCACCATGGACGAACGCATCCGCAACCTGATGCGCGAGCGTGGACACCAGGACCTGCTGATGAACGTGGACGATCCCGACCTTGAGCCGAGACTGATGGCGGCCCTCGAGAAACTGGCTACGCAAAGCGAAGCCATCTCGGTGGGAATCGGACAGACCGTGGTAAGAAATTTGAAAGTGATGGCCCGCATGGGTGTGTACTTCGAGGAGGAAGTGCAGCGGCGCTATCCCGAGTTCCCGACGCGCAAAGGAGAATGGAGCTGGGAAGATTACCTGCCGCCGATTAGCAAAGGTTTGAGGCAGTTAGTTGAGGCACTCGGCTAGCCCGAACCACGTAGGGGCAGGTGTCCCACCAACCAGCCGAGCAAAGCTCGGCAAATTTGGAGGAGTAGAATCCGCGGAGCTGCGCCGGGCGGGTAAGGGCACCCGCCCCTACACAGGCAGATGAACTTTCTCGAAAACATTTTCGCCCAGCTCGACACCGCCAACGACACTCCCGTGCTCGAAGAGCTTCGGGATGGCCAGCCAGCCCCAGTCAAGGCGCGCGAGCTCTTGAACCTGGTTGGCCAGGCTCGGGCCTTTGTCGCCTCGCGCGGTCTAAAGCAAGGCGACCGCTGCGCTCTGCTGGCGCACAACAGCATTCAGTGGGTCGCGCTAGATCTGGCTATCATGGCGGAAGGCGTGATTGTAGTCCCGCTTTATGCGCGCCAGGCTGCCGCAGAGCTGGTCGCCATGATGAAAGACTGCTCTCCCGGGCTGATCTGCTGCGGTGATGCTGCGTTGCGTGATGGCATTCTGCAAGAGTGGCCTGAGGCGCCTTCACAATATCTGTTCGAAGAAATATTTGCTCATGCAGGCGCAAGCGTTAACGGAAACCCCCGTCTTGCATCATCGGATCCCGTCACCATCATCTATACGTCCGGGACATCGGGCGAGGCCAAGGGTGTCATCCTGACCGCAGGCAACGTCGGCCACATGCTGGCCTGTACCTCGGCACGCCTGGATCTGCTGATGGAGAACAAGCCCGGACAGGACCAGGTGTTCCACTACCTGCCATTTTGTTTTGCCGGCTCATGGGTCATGCTGTTGACCTGCCTTCTTCGGCGGAGCCTGCTGATGCTGAATACGGACCTGGGGAAGCTGGCGGGTGAAATGCGCGCGGCCGCTCCGGATTATTTCCTCAATGTCCCGGCCCTGCTGGAACGCATGCGCAAGGCCGTAGACGAGCAACTCTGGAAAACGGGCGGCCTCGCGCGGATAATTTACAGTCGCGCCAAGGCAGCGTGGATGCGCAAGCGGGAAGGGCAAATCCGCCTCCTTGACAAAACGTGGTTGGCATTGGCGGATGCGATGATCTTTCCCACCATCCGCAAGAAAATGATTGGCGACAACCTGAAAGCCCTGATCTGCGGCTCGGCGCCGCTGAACGTGGACACGCAACTCTACTTCAATATGTTGGGTATTCCAGTACTGCAGGGCTATGGCCTGACCGAGACCACTGCCCTTTGCACTATGGATGATCCTCGCCACGTCGAACCCGGACGGGTAGGGCCAGCCATCAGCGGCATCGAGATGAGGCTCGGCGAGAACGAGGAGATCGTGGTGCGCGGCCCGAATATTTTTCCGGGGTACTGGAACCGGCCGGAAGAAACCGCTAAGTCTTTGCAGGAAGGATGGTTTCATTCCGGAGACCAGGGAGAAGTTGACGCGACAGGGAACTGGCGTATTATCGGGCGCATCAAGAATCTGATCATCCTGGGATCGGGCCACAACGTTGCGCCCGAGCCCATCGAAGACCAGGTGCTGAAAAATCTAGCTGGCGCCCAGCAGGCAGTTCTGGTGGGCAACGGACGCGGATATCTCTCGCTGATCGTGACCGGGAGCGTCACACGGGAACAAGCCCGGGCAGCCGTGGACGAGGTCAATTCGCACCTGCCGCACTACAAGCAGATACGAGCTCTTCACGTCCACACCGAGCCGTTCTCGATCGACAACGGACTGCTGACGGCAAACGGCAAGCTCAAGCGGGACCTGATTGCAACCCGCCTGCACCATGAAATCGAAGAAATGTACGCAGTCAGTCAGGCGTCATAAAAGTAGCGCCGGCTTCCCGCCCGGCTGTCTCGAGGGGGTCTCGCCCTCGGGGCGTAGACAAAATATTCGCAGCATGCTTCGAGTTTGACTGATTAAAGATGATCGAGTTCAAAGGACAAGCGCTCTCCTGGGAGCTTAAAGACGGCGTCATCGAGCTGGCACTGCATCGCGATCCCTGCAACGAGATCGGCTCACTCACGCTCGAGGAGCTGGAGAAGTTCGTGTCCGCCCTCGAGCGCATGCAAGATAACGCCCACACCCTGATCCTATACAGCACCCTGAAATCGGGATTCTGCGCCGGGGCCGACCTACGCGAGCTCTACCACGGCGCTCAAGGGATAGAAAAACAAGCGGCAACTCGCGGCGTCCGGGAATTTCTGGAGCGCATCCACAAAGTAATGAACACAATCGACGCCACGCCGCTCACCACGATCGCCGCCCTCAACGGCGTAACCTTCGGCGGCGGCTTCGAACTTGCATTGGTTTGCGACCTGATCATCGCCGACAAAATGGCACGCTTCTGTTTTCCTGAGCTGCGGCTCGGGTTGATTCCCGGGTTCGGCGGCATTCCACGGCTGAAGCGCGATCTGGGGAACGGCGTAGTGCGCGACCTGTTACTGACCGGCCGCAGCTTCAATGCCACGAAGGCTCAGCAGATCGGACTCGTGAGCCAGGTAGTCGGCGAAGGCGAGTCGCTAAAGGCGGCTCGCAGCACAGCTGCGCAGTTGGGGAAATTCGACCGCCGCACGGCGATCGCGGCGAAAAAGTTCATCAAGCCGATTCCGTATGAAGAGTTGCAGCGGGAAATTGATATCTTCTGCGATCTGTTCACACAACCAGCAGTCGAAGCTGGACTGAAGAAGTTCGTGGAGAGCAAAGACGCCCTCCCTTACTTGCCCTGACATCTTTCGACTAAAATGAGAATGGAGCGATGACAGACAGTAAAAAAACTCTGGACGAGATCCTCAACCTCGCTGCGGCGCAGTTCAAAGTCCCGCGCGAGAAGCTCACTCCTGACGACGATTTCTTCAAGACGCTTGGGATCGACAGCCTGCAAGCGCTCGACCTGCTTACCCGGCTCGAGCACCATTTCAACGTCGAACTCCCCGACTACGAATTGCAAGGGGTCTCAGACTTCAGGACGCTCGCCAGCCGGATCCAGGCACGGCTGTGAATCGGATCCGGCAACTTCTGAGAGACTCTGGCGTCACCGCGAAAGAGCAAGATGCCAAGATCAGTTGTCAGTCTATGGTTCCCCGTTCTCAGTTCGTCGGCATCTGTGGTGAAATAAAGCATTAATGCTTAACCTCGACCAATACACCTGCCTGGGTGCAGCACTGCGAGAGGCGCTCGACCGTTGGCCGAATGAGACTTGCCTGATCGAGTCCGACCGCGACAAGGAAAAGACCCGCCTTACCTATTCTGACTTCAAAGAAATGGCACTGCCCCTGGCGCGAGCTCTTGAAGACGCCGAGTTCAGTCCCGGTGACCGGGCAGCGATCATCATGACCAATCAGTCGAAATGGCTGATTTCCGCTTATGCCATTTTTCATGAGGGTGGCGTGCTGGTGCCACTCGATTACAAGTTGACCGCGCCCGAGCATCTGCAATTGCTGGCGCACAGCAAAGCGAAATTCCTGGTGATCGAGTACTACTTGTGGCGTGCGATCATGCAAGCGCCCGGGTTCAAAGACCATAGAGTGCAAACTGTTCTGGTCACAGAAGCGCCGCCGGGAGCGGATCTCGCGGGCGCATTCCGCTGGGAAGATTTTCGCCGCAAAGGTGATCCCGTGTTTGTTCCGCGCCAACGTCGGGATGTAGCCTGCGTTGTCTACTCTTCGGGAACCGGAGGAAATCCCAAGGGATGCGTGCTCACCCATGAGAATTATCTGGAGCAGTGCAAGGCGCTGATCACGCTCTTTCCTTTTTGGCCGGGCGTTCGCTACTTGAGTATTCTGCCCACTAACCACGCCATTGATTTCATGGTCGGCTTTATCGGGCCATTTGTTTGTGGCGCGTGCGTCGTGCATTTACGGACCCTGCGACCTGAATATGTGCGCGATGCCTTCGTCCGTTACAAGATCACTTATGTGAGCCTGGTTCCCATGGTGCTCAAGAACCTGGAGCGGGGGCTCAAAGCCAAGTTTGACGCGCTGTCTAAGCCCAAACGCTTTGTTTTGGAGCGATCGATCGCGGTGAATAAATTTTTCACCGGCTGGCGTCCGGACGTGCGTTTGAGCCGGGTGATGCTGCGCCAGGTGCACAAGGCTTTTGGCGGGGAATTGCGGGCCATGTTTACCGGCGGGGCATTCATGGAGCCGTCGACGCTGCAGTTTTTCTACGACCTGGGTGTTCCCGTGGCCAACGGATATGGTCTGACCGAAGCTGGCACCGTGCTCACGCTCAACGATCTGAAACCGTTCCGCTCCGATACCGTGGGCAAGCCTCTGCCCGGCGTGGAATTACGCGTACTGAATCCGGATTCGGAAGGCATCGGAGAAGTGGCAGCGATGGGCAAGACCGTGATGTCGCACTATCTGGACGATCCCGAGCTGACTGCCGAGACCATCGTGGATGGATGGCTGCTCACCGGTGATCTGGGCCGCTTTGATAGTAGCGGGCATCTGCAACTCTTTGGCCGCAAGAAGAACATGATCGTCACCGAAGGCGGGAAAAATATTTATCCCGAGGACATCGAAACTACTTTCGACGGTCTCCCGGTCACGGAGTACTGCGTCTTCGCGGTCAACTACATCTGGCCGGCAAAAAACCTCGGCCAGGAGATGCTGAT
>Ga0137403_10000148_pt1 | contig 83849 bp, 63 predicted proteins | sample CZOMad2_1_16fung_FD_122057 | JGI IMG/M metagenome (GOLD analysis project Ga0137403, IMG submission 122057) | Vadose zone soil fungal communities from Angelo Coast Range Reserve, California, USA - CZOMad2_1_16fungal (Hybrid Assembly) | ecosystem: Environmental > Terrestrial > Soil > Vadose zone...
AGAACGATCTTCTCCCTCGGCGGCTTACTTTGAATGAACAGCCCCGCAGCCGCCCATCAAAACCAAGATACAAGTCTTAGAATCTCGGCAAATGTGCTCGACCTTGGTCGTTACGCAGCCGCGCTGTTCGCGTCGGCCAGCTCCGCGTAGAGGTTCTCGTAGTTAGCAATGAAGATTCCCGGCCTTCGCAGTTCTTACGATGAGGTTGCTGAAATCGTTTTCTTTGGCCGGATGCTGGATAAGATTCGACTCCACGCCCAAGGCCAACTTCCGGCAGACTACAATCGCGGTTTCGGTTTTGACGAGCGCACCTGCCGATTTCTGAGGATCGATTACGAGCGGCTTGTTTCGCGCGTCTTCCAGGGCGGCACCGATGAAGAGATTCTGGAGTGGTGCCATGAGCACGGACATCGGCCGAGCGAGGAGGAGGTGTTCGTTTGGAATGCTTTTATGACCAAGCGGGGCTGGCGGGATGATATTACCCCGTGGCTTGCCGAGCAGAAACGGTCGCGAGGTTTTGAGCATCGCGATGATATTCAAACGGCATTCGATTTTCATCGCGCTGACGAAGCCGATTGACGAGTCGCATGACAAGGGCGCTTCCGGCGGAGGTCCCTACGTGTCGTTAGGCCTACGCCGCGGCGCTGCTGGCACCCGTTAATTCAGCGTAGACTGTTTCGTAATGACTGGCGGCTTCGCTCCACGAAAAATCGCGGGCCATGGCGCTCTCCATCAGCGTTGTCCACGTCGATTGGTCGCGGAAAACCTGGCGCGCGCATTTGATCGAGTCCCAGAAGGCGTCGGGAGTTTTTTCGTAGCAGAGGAAACCGAAACCGGAATCAAGGGTCGGATCGTAGTCCTCGATTATTTCCTGGATGCCGCCGGTCGCGCGGGCGACGGGAAGCGCGCCGTACTTCAAACTATACATCGCGCTCAATCCGCTCGGTTCGATCTTCGATGGGATCAAGGTGATGTCGGCTCCGGCTTCGATGAGATGCGCGAGTGCTTCGTCGTAATGACTGCGGTAGGCAAACCTGGTCGGATATTTTCGGGCCGCGATGGCCAGCGCGGTTTCGTAACCGGCGTCGCCTTCGCCGAGGATGATCAATCGGACGTCGTCGGAGAGAAGCCGGTCGAGCAACGGCATGAAGAGATCGAAGCCTTTTTCCGGAACGAGGCGCGTGACCATTCCGAAAACCGGACCGTCGGGCGCTGGCGCCAGGCCGAGCCCGTCGAGAAGCAAGTCGCGGCAGACAGTCTTGCCTTCGAGATGTCCCGGACCAAACTGGCGCGGCAGCAAATGATCCGTCTCCGGATTCCAACGACGATAATCGGCGCCATTGAGAATAGAGAAGAGTCGATGCGCGTGCTCGCGCAGGACGATGTCGAGCCCGCAGCCGCCTTCTGGCGAGAGCATCTCGCGCCGGTAACGCTCGCTCACCGTCGTGATCTTGTCGGCAAACACGATCCCGCCTTTGAGTAAATTCAGTCGTCCAAAATACTCGACGCCCTGTGGCTTGAAGTAGCGCTCGGGCAAATTCGTCAGGCCAAAGTCCAGGCCCCAGAAACTTCCCTGCTCGGCGAGATGATGAATGGTCAGTGTGGTCGCGAACGGGAGTTTCTGATCCGCGACGAAAACAGGAACGAGCGCCGCCGCCCAGTCGTGGCAATGGAGAATCTGCGGCGTCGGCGTCATGCGCCGCGCTAGTTCGACCGCGGCTTTGCAGAAGAAAATGAAACGCGCGGGATTGTCTTCGTAAGCGACGCCGTGTTCGCCGTAGATGCTGGCGCGATCGAAGAACGCATCGCATCGAATGAAAAAGGTCTGCACGCCGCCCGCCGTCCGGCCTTCGATGAATTCGGCGACATAAGTTTTCTCGCCGACGGGGACGTCCACCGTGATCCCGGTATCGCGCAGATCAAGCGTCATGTTCTCGCTGATCTCGCGATAGTACGGCATCGCGATGCCGACCTCGTGTTTGCGCGCGCGCAGTTCGCGCGGCAAGGCTTCGAGCACGTCCACGAGCGCGGTGGCGCGCGCCAACGGCGGTCCTTCCGCGCTGATCATCAAAATACGCACGCGGAATTCTTACCCGCGAATGCACGCGAATGCACGCGAATGAAGAGGAAGCGTCGATTGCAGAATGGCAGGGTCGCCGCCCTGCGGCGACCGGCGCGCAATTCTAAATCGTGTCGAACAAAGTTGCGGACGGCGCAGCGCGCCGTCCCTACCATTAATTCGCGTCAATTCGCGTCATTCGCGGGCAAAAATTCCGCCTTTACCCACTCGATCGCCTCCTCGCGATCTCTCAGCGCGCCTTCCAATTGCCGCGTCTCCACCGCCTCCAGGATCTCGCCAAACTTCGGCCCTGGCTTCATTCCCATTGCGATTAAATCGTCGCCGCGCACCAACGGCGGCGGAATGATCGGCTCGTTCGCGAACTCCTCCTTTTTCTTCAGGAGAAATTCGTAGTTATCCAGCATCGCGTGGCTGCTCGCGCAATCCACCCGGTGCAGCTCCAGCTCGTCTTCAAACGTCGGCCGCGCCATGAAGCGTTTAAGTTTCGCTACCCGCATGTTCGGCACGTCCTTAAAGACCATGTGTTGCCGGACCGCTTCGACCGTTGCGTCGATTTCCGCCCGGGAAAAGCGGAGCCGTTCCATAATCGCTTCCGTCATCTCGGCGCCGATGCGGTCGTGACCGTTAAACCGAATCCGGCCTTCTTCATCGACCACCGCCGTCGCCGGCTTGGCTACATCGTGAAACAGAACGCTGAAGACGAGCGGTAATGATGATTCTGGCGGCAACATCTCCAACATGATCCGCGTGTGTTTGAAGACGTCACCTTCCGGATGGAACTGCGGCGGTTGCTCGCAGCCTTTCATCGCTTCCAGCTCCGGCAGGATATTTCTCATTAATCCACTCGCATCGAGCAGGTCCCAGCCGCGGGCGCGGTTTGGCGAGAGGAAAGTTTTCACGAGCTCTTCGCGAATCCGCTCGGCACTGATCAGGGTGATCGATGCCGCGCTTGCGACGATCGCCTCCCACGTCGGTGAATCGATTTCGAATCCAAGAACGGTCGCGAACCGCACCGCGCGCAGCATTCGCAGCCGATCCTCGGCGAAACGCTGCCCTGGATCGCCAATCGCGCGGATTAGTTTTCGTTCGAGGTCCTGCCGCCCGCCGACAGAGTCGATGACCTCTTCCTTTTCCGGATCGAAGAACATCCCGTTGATCGTGAAGTCGCGCCGGGCCGCGTCTTCTCCCGCGGTCGCGAAATGCACTTCCACCGGATGGCGGCCGTCGAGATACGCACCATCCGAACGAAACGTCGCCACCTCGAATTGGAATCCGTTTTCCAGCACAACGATCACACCAAAGTGCGCGCCGACCGCATACGTCCGCGGGAAAAGTTTCTGCACGACTTCCGGCCGCGCATCCGTCGCGATGTCCACATCCTTCGGCGGCTTTCCGCTCAGCAAATCGCGCACGCAACCGCCCGCGAAGTAGGCAACGTGACCTGCACTTCGCAGTCGCCGCGCGATCTCTCGCGCGGTCGATTCCATGAGCGTTTCTGTTTTCATGCTGGCGTCCCTCATTGCCGGACGAACCAAAACAGAATGCAAGCCGGAAGCATCCGCCACCGGAAAGACGAGTCAGGGACGTGCGGAAGCACGCCCCCGAGGCATTGTTACTTCACGTTATAAATCTCGACGAGCCCGATTCCGACTCCACCGTTCTTGCCGGCCAGGACAGCCGTGAATTGTCCGGGCGGCGCTAACGAAGTAAAGATGCCCGATTCCTTGGTATTCGGCAGGGCCAGGCCGTGGGCGGTGAGCTTCGCCGCCGACAGAGGATCATCCAGCCAGTCGTCGTTCGACACCATGATGGTGCCGTTGGCGTTGTGGAGTTCAAGGGTTGGGTCCGCCAGGACATTACTCAGGCCCGAATTGCTCAGCGATGGCCCAAGCCCGCGCACCGCTATGTCTGTAGGATTGCTGTTCGCACCCAAAATGAATCCGGCGATCATAACCTCATTCCCGGTCCGAACAAAACCGCGGGTACTGATGTTGGCTAGCTCTGAATCGGCGGCGAAATTCGCGTCGTAAACTTCGACCGTGCCGACGCCGGTGGTTCCTCCGTTTCCAGTCAGCAACGCCGTATACGCGCCGGGGGTAAGGGTAGCTACTATCACTGACTCGAAATCGTTCGCCGGCTGGTAGGTTGTGCCTTCGATCTCGCTACGCTGATCATCCTTCCAGTTATCGTTCTTGCGAATCAACGCGCCACTCGAGCCGCGCAGCTCGAGGTACGGATCAGCGAGGAAATTACTTATGCCGAAGGTGGCCAGTGATGGCCCGAGTCCGCGCACGACGACCTTTTTCGGAGCATTACCCGTGATGATGAAGCCGCCAATCATCAAGTTGTCGCCGGTTTGAACCTGGACGCGGGTGGACAAATTCACCGCCCGGGCCGGAGATGCCGTGGGTGTGGCCGTGGCTGTCGCTGTTGGCGTGGCGGTGGCTGTCGCAGTCGGTGTGGCCGTAGCTGTGGCGGTTGGCGTTGAGGTTGCCGTCGCAGTCGATGTCGCGGTTGCCGTCGCCGTAGGTGTTACCGTCGCCGTCGCCGTCGCAGTCGCAGTCGCAGTCGGCGTTGACGTTGCGGTGGCAGTCGGTGTAGCCGTGGCGGTGGCGGTGGCGGTGGCAGTAGCTGTTGCGGTCGGCGTTGAGGTTGCAGTTGCGGTGGGTGAAGCGGTGGCAGTCGCCGTTGGGGTCGACGTTGCAGTCGGAGTCGGCGCTGCGCCCGGATATTTAAAGTTGCCGATGCGCGTGTTCCAACCGGAGCCGCTGGTGGCGGTGAAATATTCGTTCGTGTGCCAGAAAGTGACGTTGTCCGACGGATCGATACCCATCCCGGTGTAATCTCCCCAGCGCCCGCTGCTACTGGTTTGATGGCCGGCACCAGCGATCATAGTCGCTTCGCCCTGGCCGAGCGTGTTAACCGAGTCGGTAGTCAGGCGTCCTGCCCACCTGATGGAGGGTTCGGTGGTGGTGCTGGATACAGAATAGCCGATCGCCATGTTGCCAAATGCGTCTACTCCGATGCTTGGCATCCAGCGGAAGAGACCGTCAGCCGCGTTATTGAAAGTCTGCTGTTGTGTTGCCGTTGCCGGAATAGTGCTGCCCGTGACGGTGAATTGGTACCAGCGGATGGCCATAGGGCCGGTCCCGCCCGCGTTGTTATTGACGGTATGAGCCGCCCACAATGATTCTACCCCGGCGAGGTTATGATAAACCACCGGCGTCATGATCTTGTCACCGAGAGTATCGAGCATGGAAGTCGTTACGGGTTGCGGGACAAGCTGCGTCGTGGTCGTGAATGCATCCGTGAAGCCATTGACGGTAATATCGGCGTTCTTGGTATGGCCGGCGCCAAGGCCTAACGTGGAGTTAGCTGGAGTGCCAAAATCCACATGGAAGCGCCAGACGTGGACGGCCGTCAGAGTGACGCCGCCGGTGGCGGGACTATCGATGGCGAGGAGGTATTCCGGCGTTCCAGCCGTCGGAGCCAGCCCGACACGGAAGGTCGCCGGAACCAGACTGTAGGCGTCACCCAGATTTGCCGGGGTAATGCTAAACGCGACCGCCGTAGGGTTGGGAGCGCCCGTCCCATTGATCATCGAGGCACGGTCCAGCGCGAAAACGCGCACGCCGTTGAAGGTGGTGGGATTGGAAAACGTGTTGACCGTTAAGTAGTAGGCATCCGGCCACAGACCGAACTTCGGGTAATCGCCCAGGTAAGTGGGATTCGCTGGATCTACCTGGATCGCATACAACCACCAGCCGCCCGCCACGGGATCACTCGTCTTGGAGACACCGATGCATTGATAAAAGGAAACGCCGGGGAATGACGGGAACGCAAAATCGCTTACGACCCAGCGATCGGCGAGATGATCGTAAAAGACGATGCCGTCACCGTCGTTCTGGTTCAGGCCGCAAGGTGTTCCGCTGGTCACCAGTCCGGAAAAGAATGAATTATAGGTGGTTGGGCCAGAAAGAGAGGCGCCGGCCTTATTGAATATCTGAATAGATGAATTGACCGACTGGATGTAATGATTCGGGCCGACGTCGCCATGGGTGTCCGGTGGCAGGCAGTTCCCGCAGGCCGTCGCCTGGGTCATGCCGCCGAAGGTTGCAATCGGAGTCGGCATTGCCGCGACTTGCGCGACATACTCCCGCACAGCCTGAAAAGGATCGGAAGGTTCCTTCGAAGGAACCATTGGCAGCGGATGACGCATCAGACGTACATCCTCTTCCTCCATGTTTGGCGGGATGTACGGGAGCGAGCGTAAATCCCGGTCCTCCGAGTACGGACCCACCATCTGAATCACGTCCGGCATTCCGCCCGCTGGTGCGCCTGTCGTGCTCGCCGGTTGCTCCTTTGACCCTTGACCATTAGCCGGAACGCCGAAGCCGCTAATGGCCAGGACAGTTGCTCCAAATAAAAGGAGAAAACTGACAAAGACGCGCGGATCGAAGAAGGCCGATGAGCGTGGAGATTTCTTTATCATAAGAATTACTTGGGGCGGGTAAGAAAACCGCTGGCGTGGCGCGACCTTATCGGAGACGTCGCGCACGCGTCACCTCCATAATTTGGATTTATTTTCGCCGGTGTTGCGCCGCCATAATTGCGGCCGGGCGCTTTTTTATCCGCCTAATCGCCCGGCGCGCTCTTGCTTTCTCGCCCAAGCACGTGAGACGCTTCAAATCGAATGGGGTGATGCCGTGAGCCTGAAACCGACGCTTAACTGGTTGCTGCCTTTGGTTCCGATCGCAATCGCGTTGCGTTATTGGCCCGCGATCTCGAATCCGACCGCGCTCTTCATTTGTTCGGCGATCGCGATTGTGCCGGTGGCTGCGTGGATCGGCCGCGCCACGGAAGAATTGGCCGCGCGCGTCGGCGAAGCGCTCGGCGGTTTGTTGAACGCTACTTTCGGCAACGCCGCCGAGCTCATCATCGCCGGCATCGCGTTATCGAAAGGCCTGACTGGCGTCGTCAAAGCCTCAATCACCGGTTCGATCATCGGCAACATTCTTCTCGTCCTTGGGCTCTCGGCGCTGTTAGGCGGGATCAAACATAAGGAGCAGGTCTTTAATCCGACCGGCGCGCGCACTTCCGTGATCTCGCTCTCGCTCGCCGCGATCGCTCTCATTATTCCAACGGTGTTTCACATGACTGCGGCCGCGAGCCCGGGCGGATGGAGCCCGCCGGTTGAGCACAAGCTCTCGTTAGGCATGGCCCTCGTGCTGTTTGTGACCTATATCTGCGTCCTCGTTTTTACCCTGGGCACACACAAGCATTTTTTCATTGGGTGCGAAGGCGAGCTGGACGAGGAAGTGGAACACTGGCCGCGCTGGAAATCGGTGGTGGTTCTGATCGCAGCCACGGCCGTGGTCGCGTTGCTTTCGGAATTTCTGGTGGGAACAATCGAAGCCGTCCGCACTACTCTCGGCCTCACCGAAGCTTTCGTCGGCGTGATTGTGGTCGCGATCATTGGCAACGCCGCCGAGCATTCGACCGCTGTCGTCATGGCGCTGAAAAACAAAATGGATCTCAGCGTCGGGATCGCGATCGGCTCCAGTCTTCAGGTCGCGCTCTTTGTCGCGCCGCTCCTGGTTTTTCTTTCCTACCTGTTTGGCCGCCCGATGGACTTCGAGTTTTCGCTCCCGGAAGTTTTCGCTGTCGTCGCGTCGGTCTACATCATCTTCCAGATCAGCGGCGACGGCGAAACGAATTGGATCGAGGGCGTGCAGTTGCTCTCGGTCTACGTGATCCTTGCGATCTTGTTCTTCTACCTTCCCGAGCCGCACGTCGGCTCAGAGTTCCCGCGGTAGTTCAGCGTTATTCGACCACCACTTCCTTTCGCTTCTATCACGAACTGCATCCCGGCAGCCCACCCGCCGTGCGCATGCCGAAGGTTCTTGTCCGCTCCTGCGGGAAATTTCGTGCGCGCTCGGAACCATCCGGCCACGATTCCTCAGTATGGCAGGACGAAAAACAATGCATCCGCAGCGGAAACCGCGCCCCCAATCGGTCCCCTCGCGTCCAGGCGAAAATATTCAGAGCGGCGGGAACAAGGTCGGCGTCCAAAGTGGTGCAAAAAAGTCGGAGACCACGCGGGCCGCGCGACGCTTCGGTGGGATGCGCGGCGACGCCCGCTGATCTGTGCCGGGCAATTAGATTGCTCTTCGCTCTGTGAAACCTGACTCTCCCGCGATGGACGCACTCTATCAGCACATTGACGAGCGACTGCGCACTCGAAAATCCTGCGTCGTTTTCGAGAACGAATTGCAACGCGTCTGGCCGACCGAAAAAAGGGAACGAGCGAAACGCGCCGCCGCCATCGAAGCCTTCGCCAGAGCGCACGGCCTCACCGCCACGATTCACGACCCCGGAATTCGTGTCACTTTTCGCCGGATTTCCGCAGGACCACCATAAGGCCCGGCGCGGTGCCTGATCCGATGAACGTAAAGGTCTACGGCGTCGGAGCCGAATCAGACGACGCCCAATAGCCAGAGAATCAGGACAATCACCAGAACGGTGCCAAGGCCGCCGCTGGGATAGTACCCCCATTGCGCGCTATATGGCCACGTAGGCAACGCGCCAATGAGCAGCAAAACCAGAAGGACAAGAATCAACGTCCGCATCAATCAATCACCTCCGATTTTAATACGCGACGCCAGCCCTGCTCGGCTGCATTTTGCTGTCGGTAGCGCTCCTCGTTTGCGATTTCTGCGGGCGAGACACCCGCCGCTAGACGGTCTCTTGTTTTCGTTTCCGCAAGGAATGAATGATGAAGCAGATCACCGCAATGCAGATGCATGAGTCCGCGACGTTGAAAGCGGGCCACGGATGCGCGAACGGCACGTGGAGATCGAACAACGCGAAATCGATCACGTGACCGTGCAGGAGGCGATCGGTCAGGTTGCCCATGATTCCGGCAAGCAACAGGGCCAGCGAAACATCGCGCAGCGGATCGCGAGCGCGCGTCCGGCGCAAGAGCAACGCAAAAACAAAAACGAAGGCGACGCACGACAGCACGATGAAAAACGCGTTGTTGTTCTTGAACGATCCAAAGGCCGCGCCGTCGTTGGTCACGTTCACCAGCGCGAAAAAATCTGGGACGATCCACCGCGCCTGATCGTCCGGATGGATGTTACGGACCACGAGCCCCTTGGTGAGCTGATCTAGGAGATAGAGCGGCAGCGTGAGTAACAGAATGTATTTCATTCGGTTGAGGGGTTGAGAGGTTGAGAAGTTGAGAGGACAACGTTCTCGCAGCGATCGCACAGATCCGGATGCGCCGCGCTCTTTCCTACGCTTGGTCTATGGCGCCAGCAACGCGCGCATTTTTGATGCGGCGTTTTTGAAATGGCAGCAGCTGGTTCTTTGCCGGACTGAATGGTCAGGTCGCTCAGGATAAAAAACTCTTCGAGCTCTTCTTTCGGAATACCCTCGATTATCGCTTGATCGCAGGTCAGCGTGACGGCGGCTTCGAGTGCGTTCCCAATCAGCTTCTCCTGGCGCGCGCGTTCGATCGCCTGGCCGATCACGCCGCGAAGCTTGAGCAGGTGATCTACTTGTAGGGCAACCGCGTCGGTTGCCGCGGCAGGCGGAGCGCCTGCCCTACAATCTGGAAACACTTCCAGGTGGACGGACTGCTCGGGGCGCAGATACGCCCAGGCTTCTTCGGCGGTGAAGACGAGAATCGGCGCGAGCAACCGGCAAAGCGCATCGAAAATGCGATGCATCGCCATTTGCGTCGCGCGCCGCCGGGGCGAATCCGGAGCGTCGCAATACATCCGGTCTTTGGTGATGTCGACGTAGAGACTGCTCAAGTCGACGGCGCAGAATTGATTCAGCGTGTGATAAACCTTGTGGAATTCGTAGGCCGCGTAAGCCGTCCGGCATTCCGCGATCACGTTCTCCAAACGATCAAGAATCCAGCGATCAATAAGCGTGAAGCTCCAAGGAGCGGCGCTTTCCAAACCGCCGTCTGTGGTCGCGCTAAACTGGGACGGTTTGGAAAGCGCCCCTCCTTGTCCGGAAAGATTGCCCAGCAGGATCCGCAACGTGTTCCTGATCCGCCGATAGGTATCTCCCAGCCGCGTAAACATTTCTTCCGAGAACGGCACGTCGTCCGTGTAGTTGATGCTGCTCACCCAAAGGCGCAAAATATCCGCGCCGTGCTTGGCCACGAAATGGCCGGCGTCCATTGGCTTCGAGTAGCTGCTCGACTTCGAGATTTTTTTGCCGTCAACGTCGACAACGAATCCGTGCGTAACGCAACTCTTGTAGGGCGAACGATTGTGGAGCGCTATGCTCGTCATGAGCGACGACTGGAACCAGCCGCGATGTTGATCGGTCGCTTCCAGATACATGTCGGCCGGATCGCACAGCTCCGGATTCGGACGCAACACCGCGTAATGGGAAACGCCGGAATCAATCCAGACGTCGATCGTGTCGGTGCGATGACGCGTGCCTTCGGGCAACCCGAGTTCGCGCGCAAGCTCGGCGTCGTCCAATTCGAACCAGACGTTTGAACCGCGTTTCTCGACCACGTCCGCCAGCTTCCGGATTATTTTTGGGTCGAGAATCGTCTCGCCCTCGGCGGAATAGAAAACGGGCAGCGGCACGCCCCAACTGCGCTGGCGCGAGATCACCCAGTCGGGCCGCGATTCGACTGTGCCCGAAATCCGGTTCTCGCCCCACGCCGGAATCCAATCCACGCCTTTAATCGCGGCGAGCGCGTTCGCCCGCAGGTCGTCGATCCGGATGAAGAATTGTTCGACGGCGCGGAAAATGATCGGCGTCTTCGAGCGCCAGCAATAAGGATAGGAGTGCTGATAAACCTGCGCCGCCAGCAGCATTCCTTTTTCCCGGAGCAGCGCGACGATGTCCGGATTCGCATCGAAAACATATTTGCCGGTCAGATGCGGCAGGCCCGCTTCCTCGGTGAATTTGCCGTGATCGTCGACCGGAGAAAGAATCTGCAAACCCTTGGCGCGGCCTAACGAGTAGTCTTCTTCGCCGTGACCGGGCGCGATGTGCACGGCTCCCGTGCCGGAATCCATCGTCACGAAATCCGCCGCGACCACGCTCGACGTTCGCGACAGGAACGGATGCTGCGCGGTGACACCATCGAGCTGGCTGCCGGGAAACGAACTAATCGGTTCACCGGTCGGCTCAAATCCGGTCGCGGCACAAAATCCTTCCACGAGCGACGCGGCCAGGACGAGCATCTCGGAAGCGCCTTCCTTCCGGAACTCACGCGTCACGTAAAGCTCCTTCGGATGCACCGCGATGGCGAGGTTGGCGGGCAACGTCCACGGCGTTGTTGTCCAGATCGCGATGCTCGCTTTGCCAGCAAACTCGCCGGAAATGATCGGGAACTTTACATAGACCGCGGTGTCCTCGCGGTCTTGATATTCCACTTCGGCTTCGGCGAGCGCCGTCTGCGCGCCGCTGCTCCAGAACACCGGCTTGAGACTTTCGTAAACCAGCCGTTTCTCCACGAAGATCGCGAAAGCGCGCAGGATCTCGGCCTCATAGCCGGGATTGAGCGTCAGATACGGATTCTCCCATTCACCGAAAACGCCAAGCCGCTTGAATTGCTCGCGCTGGATATCGATGAATTTTCGCGCGAACGCTTCCGAACGCTTTCGCACTTCGAGCGGCGACAGCCCGCGGGATTCCTTCACGACTTTGTATTCGATCGGCAACCCGTGGCAGTCCCACCCCGGCAGATACGGCGCCCGAAACCCGGCCATCGTCTTCGATTTCACGACGAGGTCCTTGAGGATCTTATTGAGCGCCGTGCCCATGTGGACGTCGCCGTTCGCGAACGGCGGGCCGTCGTGGAGGACGAATAATTCCGCGCCTTCGCGTGACTTTTGGATCTGTTGATAAAGGCCGGCTTCCTCCCAGCGCTTGAGCATCTCCGGCTCGCGCGTGGTGAGGCTCGCCTTCATCGGGAAATCCGTTTTCGGCAGGTTGAGCGTGTCCTTGTAATTCTGGCTCATGCGCGGAGCGGCGAGGGTAACATTCAGCGGATGGCTGCGCAATTGGTAGGGACGCCGCGCTGCGGCGTCCGCGACGTGTTATAGGCCGCGGCGGACGGCGCAGCGCGCCGTCCCTACCATGAAGTTGTGCGCCGGTTCTGCTAATGTGCGCTGTGAAACAAAAAGTGGCCCTCCGGATTGCATCATCGCCACAAGACGCGTGGAGCGGCGCGATTGCGCCGTGGTTTCGCAAAGTGCTTCCAAATTCGTGGAAGGAAGAATTGCCGACGATCGTTCTCGTGCCCACCCGAGCGCACATGCACTGGCTCAAGGGTCGCCTGCTCGCGGAAGGTCAGTCGCATCTCGGGATTCAATTCGTTACGGCGGCCGGTTTGCGCGAATTGCTCAGCGACCAGCGCGTTCATGGATTGGCCCGGCGCGAACATGTCCGCCTGCTTCTCGCCGTCGCGGCCGAACAGGAAAATGACGGCGACAACCTCGCGGCCAAAGCGGTCGTTCGCGCGCCTGATCATTTGCTGCGGACGCTCGAGCGCCTGGAGAACGCGGGATGGGATTTCGACCGACTCGGCCTCGATTCATTCCAACCGATTGTGCGCCGCTTTGGCGATCAACTGCGCGCCTGCGATTTCTCCATGACCGGTGCCCACGACCGCGAGTTGCTCAGCCGCGCGAAATCAAGTCCACCGCGCTTTGGGAACCTGCTCGTTTCCGGTTTCGACTCAGCCCATTGGCCGCACTGGTTTCTTCTCCGCGCCGCCATCCATTCCGCTGAAAACGCGACCGTCCTCGTCGAATATCCGCGCGAAAATTCGGCGATCGATCAGTGCTGGATCGGTTCGTGGGAAGAGCTGCTGGGAGAAGCGATCCCGGTCAACTCGCCGATCGCGCCCTCCGCCGACAGCCTCTTTACCGAAGCCGAGATGCGCGGCGAACCTGGCACAGCGACGGATTTCACCTTCGCCGTTGCCGAGGACGCATCTCAACAAGCTGAGGCGATCGCGCTCCTCTGTTCGCGCTTTCTGGTGGACACAGAGTGCACACGCGTCGGCATCATTTTTTCCGGAGCGGGATCGTTGCCCCGCCTGGTGGCAAACGAGCTGGCGAATCTTGAGATCCCACACAACGATGGCTTCGGCCATCCGGTTCCTGGATTATTTGAAGCAGCGGAGTGGCGGGCATGGCTTCAACTGCAGCGGGGACCGCGCCTGAATTCTCTGGTGCGTTTTCTCGGTGCGCTCCAGACGCGTCCGACACTGTTTCCCGAGCTGCGCTGTGATCGATTCGAAAAAACGCTGCGTTCGATCAATGCCCAAATCCTGATCGACGATCTCGCGTTGGTGGAACTCTATTGCCGCGCCCATCCGCAGCCGGACCGGCAGGAAGTCGCGAACGTTCTGGCGCTCATTCAATTTCTACCCGCGCGCGCCACCTTTGCGGAATTTCTTGCGGCGACCGAAGAAGCATTCGCGCGTCTCCAATGGAAACACCATTGGTCGGCGCTCGCCCATCAAAGCCTGGAGTGGGCGACCAGCGTCCCGTCACAATTTTCGCGCGTCCTGTTCCTGCGCTGGCTCGAAGAGATCGCCTCGAGTTTCAGCGCGGGCCGCGACGAAGCGGGGGATCATCCTTACGCGCGCGTGCAATTGCTCACTGTCGCGCAGGCCCAGGGACAGGATTGGTCGCATTTGATTTTCGCGGGCTGGAACGAAGGGAGTTGGCCGCCGCCGGAAAAAGCTGAGTTCGCCCGCGAAGAAGAGATCGAGGAATTCAATCGTGGAATCCAGCAGTTGAATCGCCGCGCGACCGCGCAGGGACGGCAAGGTGAAGGGCACATCGCGGTGCGCGACAACCACGCGCTCTATCTCGGTCCGCGCGAGCAGCGGCAAATCGCGCTTCGGCAATTTCAGACCCTGGTCGAATCCGCGGCCGGCGGCATTGCGATCAGCGCCAGTCTTGTCCAGGAAACCGCGCCCGATCGTCCGTGGAACCCGAGCGAATTGTTCACGCAGCTCTACCAGAACGCGCGACGTCGGCCGTTGACCCAGGTAACGCTAAAAGAATTGCAGCGGCACACTGCGGCCTGGCTCTCGGAGGGACGCGCTTCGGCGGGTCCCAAACATTCGGCCGCGCCAAGAGAGATTGGCAACGCGCAGAAGCGCGTCCCTCCAAAAAAAGACGAAGGCGTTCTCCAGACCCGCATTGCCTACGACGCGCGCCGCGATCCGGAAGCGAAATCCGGCGAATACGACTTCGCACTTCGCGAGCCGCTCGGGCGCGATCCGATCCTGAGCGTGAGTGAATTCGAGACCGTGCTGAAATCTCCGGCGCTGGTTTGGATGAAAAAGTTTCTCGGCGTCGAAGGCGCAGAGGATGAAACGAATCCGTGGAGCGCGGCAACGGGTCAGTGGGTTCATCGCTGGCTAAGCGGCATCGCCGGCGCCGGTGTGGAAAAAGTTTTCGCACGGATCCCGGACGCGGATGGGATCGACCAGGCGATTCGCGCCGCCGCGGAAGAAAAATACGCCGAACTCAAAGCGCTCAGTGAGGCCGCGAGAAGACCGCTGCCAGAGTGGTGGCGGTCCGGCTGGCAAAATGCGTTCTGTCTCGCCCGAATTCTCGGCGCGAAACTCGCGACGATCGGCGATTGGCCCTGGATGGCGGCCGAATGGACGATCGACGGCGCCGAACCGATCCGGATCGATGCCGAGAACGTCCTGATGTTTCGCGGGCGCATCGATCTGGTCCTCGCGCGCCAGGAAATTCGCGGCCTGGACGCGGACGAGCTTTGGATTCTTGATTACAAAACTGGCGCGAACAAAAAGGCGCTCGCTCCGGCCCGCGAGGACACGGAAAAACGCAGGTCGCAGCTTCACAAAAAGATTCTCGACGGCTCGGCTGTGCAATTGGCGCTTTACGGTCTCGCGGCGCGGCAGCTCGGGACGCGCCAGATTTTTCTCAGCCTGGTCTCGCCGGCGATCAAGCCCGTCGCGCCGCAGCTCTCGGTCGAGCAGATGGACGGCGAAGCTGACGCTTTCCGTGAGCTGGCGAGAATACAGCGGACCGGAATTTTCGGAATGCTCGGACCGGTCCGCTCGGCTTGGGCGTTCAACCGCGAATATCCCCTCGCCACGCTCGCGATCGAACCGGAAATTCTCGAGCGCCGCTGGGAGCTCACGCATCCGGCACTCGCGAAGGAAGAAGAGGAGGCCTACTGGTGAACGGACCGCACGATCAGGCGCAGCGCGACCGGTTCACCACGGAACTCGATCGCAATTTTTCCGTGGTTGCGTCCGCCGGTTCTGGAAAAACGCGCGCAATCACGGACCGGGTCCTTGAAATCGCGCGTTCGCGTCAGGCCCGGGAAATCCTGCCACGTCTCGTGGTCGTGACCTTCACGAATCGCGCGGCGGACGAAATGCAGCAACGGAGCCGCCAGCAAATCCTGGCGGCGAACCTCGACCCGGAAATCGTGAGCGCGTTCAACCGCGCGTTCTTCGGCACGATCCACGCCTTTTGCATGAAGCTGCTGACGAACTACGGGCATTATCTCGGTTTGCCCGCGCCGCTCGAATTGATTACCGACGACGAAGACCTCTGGCAGGAGTTCGTCCAACAACAGCCGCGGCTCGGTGAATCGTTGAGCCACGAAAACCGTGCCGCGCTCTTTCGTCTCGCCCAGGCCCGCGACATCATGGAACTCGCGCGCCGCGCCGGTTCAGCGCTTCTTCGGCCCGGAGAAATCGGGAGATGCCCGGACGTCGATTTCAGCGAAGTCTATCGCGCCCGGGACACAGGCGGGCGCGACACGATCAAGCGAACGCAGGAAGAACTGGCCGACTGGGAGGCGCGTCTGGATTCCGATTGGGAATTCCTCCGTTGGCCGAACTGTTTCACCAGTGCGAACGCGAAGTTCACCGGCGTGTGGCGCGAATCGTTTGGCCCGCTCCGCCGCTGGGTCGCAAATGCGGCGCTCTGCGTGGCGGCCGAAGTCCAGCGCGACTATCGCGATTTCAGGCTCGAACGCGGCGTCGTCACCTACGCCGACCAGATCGCGCTCGCGGACGAGTTGCTCCAGCATCCCGCCGCGGGCCGCCGGGTGCGCGAACAAAACTTCCGCGTCATTCTTGATGAAGCCCAGGACACCGATCCGGCGCAGTTCTCGGTCCTGCTCGAAATCACGCGCCCACCGGACGCTTCAGATTATTGGCTGGAAACAAAAAACGATCCGCCGCGCGCCGGACATTTTTGCATGGTCGGCGATTTCCAGCAGTCGATCTTTGGCGACCGCGCCGATCTCAATAATTACCGGAACGTGCACGAAGCCCTAGTCGCGAACCATTCGGCCGACGAACTCGTTTTTTCCGTCACGTTTCGCCTCGATCAAACGCAGGTCGATTTCATCAACGCCACCTTTCGCGACGTTCTGAACGACGAGAACGGCCAGGTCCGCTTCGTCGAATTACAGCCGCGCCCGGACGTTCTCCCCGGCCAGGTCATCCGCGTGGCGCTTGGTGAGCAACTGCTCCGGAACCGCGCCGACTTAAAGGATTACGAGAAGGCGGACCTCGAGGCTGAACAATTGGCGGCGTGGATCGAAACGACCGGGCTGGAAAAATTGCGCGCCGGCTCGTGGCGCGACGTCGCGATCTTGTGTCCGCGCAAAGCGTGGCTGCGGACAATGGCGAGAAAATTGCGAAAGCGCGGTCTGCCGGTGGCCATGCAATCCGAGAGCGCGGTCAAGGCGGACAGTCCCGCCTACGCGTGGCTCACCGCGCTCTGCACGATCATGACCGAGCCGCTCAACGGCTACGAAATCGCGGGCGTCCTGCGTGAAGTGTTTGGAATTGCGGACGCGGACCTCGCTATTTTTGCCGAGGGCGATGGCAGCCGCTTTCGAATTGATGATCCGCGCACGACTGGGATCGTTGGGTCGCGATTGCGTGCGCTGGCCGAAACGCGGAAAGCGATCGAAGGCAAATCGCTCTTTGAAGCGGTCACGGTTCTTGTTCGCGAAACCCAATTGCGCGAACGACTGAGCGCGCTGCCGGCGGAAGACTTCGAAGATTTGGCTGGAGAACTGGACGCGCTCCTGGCGCTCGCCGCGGAGTCGGAAGCACAAGGCGCAACCCTAACCGACTTCGCGGAAAAGTTGCGCGCCGATTTCGAAACTCCACGCGAGGCGCGACTGTCGGCAGTCGAGGGCATTCAACTGATCACATCGCAGAAAGCGAAAGGATCGGAATGGCAAGCAGTCGTCCTGCCATTTCTCGGACGCGACATCCGATTCCCGTCGCCGCGTTATCCGTCGCTCATCAAAACGCCGGGCTCGGGCGAAATTCTCGTCGCGTTAAGCAAGGAAGATCCGACCGACGAATTGAAGAAAGCGCGCACCCTCGCCGAGCAGCAGGAGATGCAGCGGCTGCTTTACGTCGCCACAACGCGGGCGCGGCACACGCTCGTCCTCGCGCTGGATCGCGACCTTTTCCAAAAGAAAGACGCTCTTTCAAGCCGGGCGCAATTGACGTTGTGGAAGGAGGAGAAAAACGCGGTGCCGTTTGCCGACTTGGAAGAAGCTCCGGCTGCGTGTCCCCTCACCTCCGCCGCAAAGTTTGAAGAGCTTCGCGGAGAACACGAAGGCCTTTCGGCTTTGGCGGCTCTCGATCCAAAAACGTTCGAAAAAGCGCGCCGGCACGCGAACGATTTCGCGCGCAAATTCAATCCCAGCGCCTACGATCCGGAAATCGTCGGCGGCTTTGAAGAAGCCAGCGACCAGTCGGTTCGCGCCAAATCCACACCCGACACGCCCGCGACTTTATATGGTCAATGGTGGCATTCCTTCTTCCAGCGAATGCAGTGGCGGGAAAAGATCGAAGCAGCGGATTCGCTCTTTGAACAACTCCTTCCCGTGTCACCGGACAAACGGCGGGCGACAGCGGAATGGAAACTTGTTCGGCAAAGCCTGGCGAGCGATTCGATTCTCAATCGGTTTGTCTCCAGCGCCGAGACCGTCGTCCATTCCGAATTTCCTTTCGCCTGGAGGATCGACCCGCACGGCGTCGTCGAAGGATTGATCGATTTGCTCGTCATCGATCCCGCCGCCAACCGCTGCCTGCTGGTCGATTGGAAAACGAATCGAATCGAAAAAGGCGAAGAGGGAGAATTGCGACAGCGTTATCGGCCCCAGCTCGCAGCGTATTGGAAGGCGGTTCGCGAAATAACCGGGCTAGATATCGAAGCCGGCATTTTCGCGACAACGACAGGGAAATTCATGGCATACGACGTTGAAGAATTGGAGGCGGAATGGGAGCGGTTGCGGGCGCTGCCGCTTTCTGTAGCCGCGTCCCTGTGGGACGCGTGAGATTGACGCCGAGATCAAAACCCGCGCAGCTCGCGTCGCCCACAGGGCGACGGCTACAGAAGAGGCGGATGACGCTCTAGCTCTCACGTTTCCCGGCGATAAAGTCTTCGACGCTCTGGTAGGCTTCGTCGTCGGTCATCTGCTGGGGCGGGTGCTTCGAGAAATAGGCGGAGGCGGAATGGAGAACGCCGCCAATGCCGCGGTCGAGCGCGAGCTTGGCGCAGCGGATCGCATCGATCGCGACGCCGGCTGAGTTCGGCGAATCTTCCACGGAAAGTTTCACGTCGAGTTCCATCGGGACGTCACCGAAAAGTTTTCCTTCGACGCGAATGAAACAAATCTTGTTGTCGTTCTGCCACGGCACGTAATCGCTCGGGCCGATGTGGATGTTTTCGTCTGCGAGGCGTTCGCCAATGACGGATTGGACCGCTTCGGTCTTCGACGCTTTCTTCGACGCGAGCCGGCTCCGGTTCAGCATGTTCAGGAAATCGGTGTTGCCGCCGGTGTTCAGTTGATAGGTGCGCTCGACTTTCACGCCGCGCTTCCGGAATAGGTCGACAATCGTGCGATGCAAGACGGTCGCGCCCAGCTGCGCCTTAATGTCGTCGCCAACGACTGGAAGATTTTTGTCCGCGAAACGTTTCGCCCAGATCGGGTCGCTGGCGATGAAGACCGGGATGTTGTTGACGAACCCGAGGCCGGCTTCGAGCGCGCAGGCCGCATAGAAGCGCGTCGCTTCCTCGGACCCGACCGGCAGATAGTTCACCATCAACTCCGCGCCCGAGCGCGTGAGCTCTTCAATGATCTGCTCGCGGGTCGATTCTTTTCCCAGCGGAAGGAAGGTGCGATCGGCGGCGTATTCCTTCATGTGCTCGGCGAAGCCGTCGAAGACGCAGCCCATCATGACGATCGCGCCCGTCGGCTTGAGATTTTTGCAGAACACCTTCGTGCAATTTGGCCGGGCGAAAATGGCTTCCGCGGCGTCGAGTCCGACCTTGCGGCGATCGATGTCGAAAGCGGCCACGACTTCGATGTCCTGCGGCTCATACGGCCCGATCCGGCGATGCATGAGGCCGACGTCGGACGAGCCGTTGCGGGAGGTGTCGCCGTAAAAATTGATGCCCTGCAGGAGCGAGCTGAAACAGTTCCCCACCCCGACGACGGCGATTCTGATTTTTTTCATTGCAGGAAAACTCAAAGATTAGCCGCAGCCGCAGGGGCTCGGCAAGGCGGGAAGGTGGGCAGCATAAAGAAAAAGCGCGGCGATGCAATACGGCTCTGGTAATTTTCGCGGCTGGGCCGGCGGATGGCCTTTCCCTCGTAACGTTATGGGAATTTTGTTGATAAAGCACCCAACCGCACGTGAGATACCATGGATGCGCCGTCGTGGGTGGGCCGTAGTTCTGCTGATGGCCTCGGGCTTGGGAGCAGGCGTTTCCAAGGCCGGGCCCGCGTTTACCGTGGACGAAGCCGTCGCCACGGCCCGAAAACAGAACCCCGAAATCCTGATGGCGGCGAAACAACTCGAAGCCGCCAAGGGTGGCGTGGTCGAGGCGCGCTCGGGATTTCTGCCAGGGGTGGTCTCGACGGGTTTGCTCCGAAAGCGGGAAACGTTGGAGTCTTCACGGCTGCGGTCCAACGATTACGAAGCTTCGTTGCGCGTCATCCAGAATGTTTACACCGGCGGCGCGATTTCGAGCCAGCTCACGATCGCGCGGCTGAACGAGGAAAAGCGCGCGCTCGAATATCAGGCACTCGTGAACCGCGTTTCGATGGATGTGCGGATGGCGTATTACGACGTGCTTTTGAATCGCGCGAAAATCCGGGTGCGCGAGCAATCGGTCGGCGTTTACGAGGAGGAACTCAAAACGCAGAAGGATCGTTTGGAAGCGGGCCTCGTCGGCACGCTCAATGTCAGCCGCGCCGAGGTCGCGCTCGCGAATGAGCAACCGGAATTGATCGATGCCCAGACGCGCCTGCAAAATTCGGAGCTGCGCCTGGGCCAATTGATTGGCGTGGACGCTTCAGGAAAACCGGTTTCCGCGGTAGCGTCCGGCCAGTTGCAATACGCGCCGAAGCATCCGGACTTGAGCGAATGCCTCGCTTACGCGGACGTGCAGCGTCCCGAAATCCGCGCCCGGCAGATCGACGTCGAGATCGAAGACGCGCAATTGGTTCTCGATCGGAGCGAATCGCGGCCGCGGGTGGAAGCATTTGCCGGTTACGAAGTTTACAGCGAGCGCGATCCGGAGGTCGGCCCCGAATTCAATCACGGTTGGGTCGTCGGGCTCAACGGCACCTGGCATATTTTCGACGGCTACGCGACCCGTGGCCGGATGCAGGCGACGCGAGCGCGGCGCGAAGCAGCGAGGCACGCCCTGGAAGCGGCCAAACTTTCGGTCGCGTCCGATGTGCGAAGCGCGTTCCTCGATCTCCAGCAGGCGGATCGCGTTTTGCAATCGGAGACGCGCAATGTCCAGAATGCCGATGAAGCGCTCGAGATCGCGAAAGGCAATTTGGGCGCGGGCCTCGGAACGCAGCTCGATGTCTTGCAGGCCGCTTCCGATGTGACGCGGACGCGGACCACCCGGTTGGGCGCGATTTATCTCCATAACGTCGCCCTGGCCAAACTCGCTCGCGCGACGGCGCGCGAACCGGACTCGTTAGGCTTCGGGCCGAAGGTCACAAAAAATCCGCCCGGCTCGAAAGCGATCGCGGAAGTGGCTGCGCCGCCGGCCACGTTGGGAGGCGGGCGATGAAATTCTTCTGTAGCAGTCGCCCTGCGGGCGACTCGGTGAAAAGCGCGGCTGCAGGCATCGCCAATCTCACGCTTCGCACAGCGAAGCGGCTCCAGAAGATCGTGATTATCGGCGCTCTTGCTGTGCTTCCGGCGGCAAACGCCGGCACCATCACCCTTGACGCAGCCCTTTCCCGCACCCTGGAAAAAAATCCTGAGATCGTGCAGGCACGGCTCGCCCTCGAACAAGCTGCGGGCCGCCGTCTCGTCTTGCGATCGACTGCTTACCCCGACGTAAGGATGCAAATCCCGGCGGGCGTCCAAGGCGGTAAACGCGCCGATGAGCCGCCCGTCCGGCCGTTCATCTTCGCGCGCGGCTTTTTTTCACAACCGTTGTTCGACGCCGCGGTTCCCGCTTCATTTCGCCGCGGCAATATCGAAGTGCTCATCGCGCAGCAACGTTTGAACGTCGCGATCGTCGAGAATCTGCACACGACGCGCGTCGCTTTTTACACCGCGCTCTATGACGAATCACTCCGCTCGCTCGGGGAAGCCCAGCGCGACCGTCTCGCGGAAAACGTCACGACCCAATCCGACCGTTATCGCGCCGGGCAGACCGATCGTGCCGCGGTCGTGAGCGCGCAACTCCTCGAGCGCGAGATCGAGCCCCACATTCAGGACGCACGACGCGGTTATGAAGGCGCGCTTCTCACTCTCGCGACGGCGATGGGGAATGCCGACGAAACGGTGCAGCCGGAGGGACAACTGCAATTTGCCGCCATCAATTACGATGTCGCCTCGGAAACATCGACCGCCCTATCGCAGCGCGCTGATCTCCAGCTCGCGCGACTGATGGTCCGCGCGGCGGAGGAAGACCAGCGCATCATCGAGGCGCAATATTATCCCGCGCTCGATGCCGTCGTTTCCAGCCTCGGCATTCCAGTCACTATCCATACCGCGAGCACCGGATCGGCTCGCAGCTCGGAAAATATTCTGTCCTCCGAAATTGCGGGCGGCGTCGCCTACACCTGGCGGGTCATCGACAACGGGCGAATCGGCGGGCAGGTCGCGCGGCAACGCGCTATCCGCGAGATGAACGAGATTTCCCTGCGCCAATTGGAAGCGAATGCCGCGCTCGACGTGAAACGGATCGCAAATAATTTCCGCGCGATCGAAGGCCGTTGGAAATCGCTCAACGCTTCTGTCTCGAACGCCGAGCAAAATGTGAACGTGATTCAGCGCACGCTCTCGGAAGGTCTCTCCTCCCAGCTCGAATTTCGCACTGCCGAAAGCAGTTTCCTGGAAACCAAAGGCGCGCTCCTCTCGACCGCTTACCAGCAAAACATCGCCCGGGCCGAGTTGGACCGCGCCACCGGGCGCTACTTTCAGTTTTCAAACGACACCAGCGCAAAGGCGCGTTAGTTGCAGCCGTTGAAATTTCGGGCTTCGAAAAATCTCATCATTGCCTCGATCGGCGCCGTGCTGCTGATCTTCGCGATCATTTACTTTGCGACGCTGCCGGTCGCTGAAGTCGCGATTGTCCAGCGCGGCACCGCGATTTCGGCGGTTTACGGAACGGTGCGGATCGAGCCGTCACTCGTCATTCCGGTTCGCGCGCAAAACTCGGGTTTCATTCAATTCGGCGAAGGGCTTTCGGCGGGACGTGGCGCGATTGGTCGCAATGTCGAGAAAGGCGAGCTCCTGGCCACGATCTCCGATGAAGCGACGGCGCGGCTGTTGAGACAGGCGCGCGCCGATCTTCAGGCGGCGCGGGAGCGCGGGCAATTGCCGTTGCCTTCGAGCGAAGCGCTCAAGGTCGCGGAAGACAATCTCGGCCGGCTCGAAAAACTCAGCGGTCTGAGCAACGTGGCGCAGGTCGAATTTGAAAAAGCGAAAAGCGAAGTGAAGCGGCTCAAGGCGCTGGTCGAGACCGAACGGATCGAGCGCGATCGCAATCTCGCCGCCCTCGAGGAAGCCGCCCAGAAACTCGAGGCGCAAATGAAGAACTCCGAGATCCGCGCGCCGATGGACGGACTCCTCACCGGCATCAAGACCATCGACGGCGAGCTGGTCGCGGAACGCGCGGAATTGTTCACGGTCGCCTCCCGCAAAAATTATGTGCGCGGCGAAGTCGACGAGGAAGACGTCGGCGAAGTGAAGGTCGGAATGCCGGCGATCGTCCAGGTCTACGCCTATCGGACGCGGACGTTCCACGCCAAAGTCGACGCGATCCAGCCGGCCGCGGACGTGGAGACGCAACGTTATACGATCGTGCTCGATCTCGAAGATCCGCCGGAGAACTTGATGGCGGGAATGACCGGCGAAATGAACATCATCACGGGCCAGCACGAGAACGCGTTGCTCATTCCGACGCGCGCGCTCCTCGTCGATCAGGCGCTCGTCGTGAAGCACGGCATCCTCCAGTCGCGCACCGTGAAGATCGGTTATCGGACGCTCGATTTCTCGGAAGCGCTCGATGGCGTGTCGGAAGGCGATCGTGTCGTGCTCTCAGATCAGGACAAATTGCGGCCCGGCCGGCCGGTGCGCACGCGCGTCTCGAAGATCACGCCGCGCGTTAACGTGCAGTGACGCCACCGCTCTACATCGCGCTGCGATTTTTGCGGCATCGCAAACGCTCCTTCGTCCTTAGCCTGTCCGGCGTCGTTTTCGGCGTGGCCATTTTCATTTGCACGCAGGCCCAGACCCAGGGCTTCTCGAAAAACTTCATCGACTCAACGCTCGGCAGTAATGGCGCGCTTTTGTTGCGTTCTCGTTTTCAAAATGCGACGAGCGGGCTGCTCGTCCCGCCAAAGAACGTCCGCAATCCCGATCAGCCGCGCCGCCATTCGCTCGATGGAATCTCGAACGCGCCCGAGATCATGCGCGTGAGCCGGCAGTTCGCCGACGTCGCGTCGTGCTCCGCGGTGCTGCGCGGAACTGTGAGCGCTCGCGCCGGCTTCGACAACGCGACCGTCGATCTCTTCGGCATCGATGCCGCCCAGCATCTCCAGACCACGAATTTACGTCAGCAATTGACCGCCGGCGATCTCGACGATTTTCGCAACAACCCGAACGCCGTCATCATCGGCTCGCGGTTGGCCGACGCGTTGCAGGTGGCGCCGGGCGATTCGCTCCAGTTACTTTCGCCCGGCGGCGAATATCGCCGCTTCGCCATCGCCGCGACCGCGCGCAGCGGCGTTGGCGTGGTCGATATCGTTCGCGTTTACTGCCATGTCCGAGTTGCGCAAGCCCTTCTCAAAAAGCCGTTCGCGGCTTCGATGATCGTTTACAAACTCCGCGATCCCGAGCGCGCCCCCGCCGTCGCGCGCGCCTTCGAATCGCTTTTTCACCATGAAGCCCAGAGCTGGCAGGACCGCGAGGAAGGCAACCTCCAATTGTTTCTCACCATAAGGCTGTCCGCCGCGATCACCGTCTCGTTGATCATTCTGCTGGCCGGCTTCGGCATCTTCAACGTTCTCACCATGTCGGTTCTCTCGAAGCTGAAGGAAATCGCAATCCTGCGCTCGATGGGATACCGCTCCCGCGACATTTCGGCGATCTTTCTCTGGCAGGGCGCGATGATCGCCGCCGCCGGGTCCATCATCGGCTGCGGCGCCGGCGCGCTCTTTACCTTGGGCGTCTCGAAAATCCCAATCGAGATCCGCGGCCTGCTCTACGCGAACCACTTTCTGGTCAGCTGGGATTGGCGCCACTATCTCTGGGCCACAATCCTGGCGATCATCGCCACCTTCATCGCCAGTTACGTTCCGGCGCGCCGGGCGGCGCAGCTCGCGCCGGTCGAAACGTTGCGAGGTTCGAGCGCCTGAGTTCCCTGGATTTACAATCCAGTGTTCGCTGGCTACAACGAAGTATGCACTTTATCGTGTCGAGATATCTGGCTTTGCTATTCGCCGTCGGCCTGGCGATTGGTGAGACGATTATCAGTTGGGGACATTGGCAGTTCGCACCGCTTTGGATCATCGACTACCTCGTGGCGGTTTTGCTGCTCTATGCCTATTACAGGACGCGCAGGGCAGAACACGTTTATACGTTGCTGGCCGCCTGGGCTTTCTCAGCTGGAGTATTCTACATGGATCTCTTTGTGAATCTCGACCCACAGCTTCCCGCGCACCTGCGACCTGGGACCGTTGTCATGGCTCTCATAATTCTTGTCTTAGCCCTCAGTCTCATTGGCTTCTTCAGTGCGTTACTTGCTATCCGGACCTCAACTCGCGGATGACAGGCGCGCCCAAGTCTCGTAAAGTCGTTATCCCCTCTCCGACAATATGAATTTGCTCGATAAAATCGGCCGTGAATTTTCCGGCTATAATTTGCTCGAATCTGGAAAGCGCATTTTCGATCGCAAGCCGCTGCAATGCAGTCTTTATCTCACCGACAAGTGCAACCTCGATTGCTCCTATTGCACGGAATACGATAACTCCAAACCGCATCCAAAGCTGGAAGATCTCAAGCTGTGGATCAAAAAAATCCGCGATCTCGGCACGATGCGGATCGCCCTCGTGGGCGGCGAACCGCTCATGCACCCGAATGTAGTCGAGATCGTTCGCTACTGCCGCGAGCTTGGATTCGCCACCAGCCTGACGACGAACGGTTTTCTGCTTACCCGCCAAAAATTGAAGGAGCTCGAGGAGGCCGGCTTGCAGGTGATGCAGATCAGCGTCGATCGAATGACGCCAAGTCCTGTTACGAAAAAATCGTTCAAGACGATTTTGCCGAAGCTCGATTATTTCAAGGACTCGAAGATCAGCCTGCACATTACCGGCGTGATTTGCGCCGATACCTTACCGGAATCGAAAGCGGTGCTCGAGACCGGCCTGGCGCGCGGGATTCCGACCGAGGTGCGCCTGGTTCACGCCGATCCGCTTAGCCGATTTCGCGTCGAGCGAGGGAACAAAGAAGAACTGGAAGCGTTCATCGATTCGATGATCGAACGAAAACAGCGCGGTGAAAAAATTCACACGAACGAAGCAATTCTCCAATACCAGAAAAGTCTGCTCCGGAATGAGCCGGTCGAGTGGACCTGCATGGCGGGCTACAAACTGTTTTTCGTTTCGGCCCAGGGAAAATTTTGGGAGTGCAGCATGGTGCACAGTGAAAAACACATCATGGATGTGACGCTCGATGACCTGTACGCGAACTATCGCAAGAAAAGCTGCCAGACCGGCTGCGGCGTTTATTGCGCCGTGAGCACGTCGATGCTGGTGCAAAGTCCGGTAAGCGTGATCTCGAAAGAAATTCTGAGCCGCGCGAAACGAATTCCTAATTTGGTAAAACAGGCCGTTCAGCCAGCCCCGCCGGCTGAAACTCCTCCGGCTGCACCTGCTCAGCCAGCGCCGATCTCGTAATCGACCGCTTCAGAATCTCGACGGCTTTAAGCCGTCAAGACTCGGTTGCGCTGAAAAGCTCAGCGTGATCTCGAAGGAACTCCTCAGAATCGGGCGAACCGGTTCCCGCGTTGATCAAGCCGGCGGAAATGACGAAGCACGAATGTCGAATGTCGAACGAATGACGAAGCTCGAGCGCCCATAGTTTTTGTCATTTCAGATTTCGTCATTCCGCTCTTCAGCTTTCGTCAATTCGGCCATTCAGATTTCGTCATTCGGCCATTCAGATTTCGTCGTTTCGCGAGTGTGTGCGCCGCGCGAGAAAACCAATCTTGACGGCTTAAAGCCGTCAAGGTCCGGTGGGAGGTTTCTGGAGTTGGAAAGGAGCGCACGAGGCGAGCGAGCACGGTTGCCGCGCCTTCGCCCCGCATCATCCCAACGCAGTCATCACGACAGAGCGACGCACTACCCCGCACGAACACCCGTCGAGGCCCGTTTTGACGGCTTTAAGCCGTCAAGGTTCCAGTGGACGTTTCTGGAATTGAAAGGTGCGCACCAGGTATGCGAGCGCCGTCGACGCGTTCGCTCGCATCATCCCAACCCAGTCACCCCGACAGAGCGACGCAACACACCGCACAAACGCCGCCGAAGCCCGTCTTGACGGCTTTAAGCCGTCAAGATCCGGTTGCGCTGAAACCGATCTGGAGTGCGCGGAAGACGTGCGTAATGGCAAGAGCTGCCATCCACCAACAGATCAGGATGAAGCCGTTAGCCGGGTCGCCGAGAGCGAGGGCCGCGATGAGAATCCAAACGTTGATGTTGCGCCGGGCGCCGATGCAACGGACGAAGCGATCGAAGTTCGAAACGTCGTCGAGATTTCGGCCCACCTTCTTTTTCACCGCGCGTTTCGCCAGGCGATCAACGAGATCGGAAACGACATACAGCGCGAGCAGCCAATAAGCGTTCGTGAGTCCGGTCGCGCGAAAATGAAAAGCCAGCGCCGTCCACCAGGAAAGCTCGATCGTGTAATCAACCTCGTGTTCCCATTCGCCCGCCGCGGTTGTTTCCACTTTTGTTCGGGCAAGTTTTCCATCGACTCCGTCCAGAACTTCAATCACGTAGGCCAGGGCGACGCCCCACCAAAGACGGCCCGTCGCGAAAAGCGCAGTCACCGCAAGGCCGATGAGCATCGTCACCAAGGTGACGTGGTTCGGCCGAATCAAGGTGCGACAAACCCGCTTCACGATCCAATCCTCGATCGGCGAATCGAAAAACCCCGGGAAATCCAGGACGCCGTTCTGGGCTACGTCCCGAGGAAATTTTTCCGCGAGCGAGACAAGCTCGGGCGTGGGAGCGGGGAAGAAGACCGGCCGAACATGTTTGCGAAGCGCGGTGACATAAGTCGGCTCCGCAGCGGCATCGCATTGGTTAGTTTGCTCCGTCGTCGCGCCGGAAGGCATCTCGGCGGGGCCTACAAGAACCGCGCCGCTGAATTCGATGTCCTCCTTCTGCCAGAGCGGAACGCTTGCAGCCGGGGGTGCCGAATCCACCAGGACAGTCGTTGTGGTTTGCTCGGCCAAAGTCTTCAAGAGCCGCGCGTCAAAATAAAAACCCGCCGAAACAAGAAGCGTGCGTTCGTTGCCAGTAACGACATTGTGCAAAAAAACCGGACCTGCTTCGCGAGTGCGAAAACTCAGCGAGATTTCGGCGCGCGCCCATGACGGCTTCTCCAGATGGGCAGCAATCTCCTCCGGCGTTTTCGATACGATTACCGCCTCGCGAAACCCGAGCCGTTGCGTCACCCGCAGCAGCCGTTCCAACATCGAAATGCCGAACAGCTCGACGAATGCATCCGGCGCGTCAGCCAGAATGAGCAATTGCGGGCGCGGCGATTCCATGAAGTGAGCGGGAAGCGCGAAAAGGTTTCACTGCTGCTGCGACTGTGGCTACCTTAAAATTCATGGAAGCGGAAGTCTCGCTCAGTTGCGAAGGGATCGAGCGCTATCTCGGGAAAGACGAATATCGCGTCCACGCGCTCCGGGGCGTGTCGCTCCAGCTCGAGCGCGGCTCCGTCCACGCCGTCGTCGGACCGTCCGGCTGCGGGAAAAGCACGCTTCTTTATATTCTCGGACTCCTCGATCAGGCGGACAGTGGCTGGGTCAGTATCGAGAACGAGAATGTCTCCCATCTCGAGGACGACGCGCTGGCGCGGAAGCGAAGCGAGCTGCTTGGATTCATCTTCCAATTCCATTTCCTCCTCGAAGATTTTACCGCGCAGGAAAACGTGATGATCCCGATGCGGCGGCTGAATCAATTGAGCGAATCGGAAATGATCGAGCGTTCCGAGTTTCTCCTCGACGAAGTCGGTCTCGGCAAAAAAGCGAAACGGCCGAGCCGCCATCTTTCCGGCGGCGAGCAACAGCGGGTGGCCGTCGCCCGTGCGCTTGCGAACAACCCGAGCGTGATCCTGGCCGACGAACCGACCGGAAACCTCGACAGCGAAAATTCCCGCCGGGCTTTCGAATTGCTCCAGCGGATCGTGCAGGAAGAACGCAAGGCGCTCTTGCTCGTCACCCACAATGCCGAGATCGCGGAAGCGTGCGATTGGATCCACGAAATGCAGGACGGGTTGATTGTCGGAAGTCATCCGCGCGGCAGCCGATGACCGCCGCCGAGACCTTGCTCCGTCCGATCCCGCCACCCGGCGGTGTCGTGCACCGTGCCGATCCGGGGGCGGAATTGAAGCGCGGCGCGCGGGCGAATTTTATCGCCATGCTCGCCTCGAATTTCCGCGGCGTGTTTACCTTTCTCGTCGCGCGGCTCCTCGGTCCGGCCGCGCTCGGCATTTTCTCGGTCGCCTGGGCCACAACCGACCTTGTGAGCAAGATCGGAATCTTCGGGCTCGACGATACCATCATCACCTTCATCGCGCGGGCGGAAGCGCGGGGCGATAGGGCGCGAAGCCGATCGCTCTTTCGGCTCGTGGTTTTTCTCGGAGTGATTCAATGCGCGATCCTCGCCGCGTTTTCCATCGCGCTGGTCCGTTTCCTCGGCGCGCGTTTCGGTCTCGATCCGCAAATGGCGGACGCTTTGTCGGTGATGTTCTGCGCCATGCCGGTGATCGCGCTCTATCGCGTCAACACCGCGGTCTCGCGCGGAATGAAAGTCATGCGCCACGACATTTTCTCGCGCGGAATCACTGAGACGGTCGTGACCACAACAGCGTTTCTGGTCGCGCTTTGGCTTGGCTTCAAAATCTTCGCGCCCGAGATCGCGGTGATTGTCGGGATGGGCGCGTCGGGAATCGTCGCGCTCTGTCTGGCCGCCTCGCTCTTTCGCAAGGCCGGGCGCGCCGCGGATTTTCATTTCGCCAACGAAGCACGTGATCTTCTGACCTACGCCGCGCCGATCAGCGCTTACGATTTGCTGAATTCGATCATCGTCCGGCTCGACGTGGTGATGCTCGGATGCTTCGTCGGCCGCGCGCCGGGCGTGACCTTGACCACGCTTGGAATCTACGGCGCTGCCGTCGAAGTCGCCGGCGGTCTTCGAAAATTAAACCAGGCCTTCAACCCAATTTTCGCGCCGGTCGTGGCCGGCCTCACCGCGGACGGCGACCAGGATCACGCCGCGATTGCCTTCTCGCGCGTCTCGCAATGGATGCTTTGGATTCTGTTGCCGCTCGTCGCCGTGCTCGCGCTCGCTGGCTCCGTCATTCTCGGAATCTACGGACCGATTTTTCGCCAGGGCGGATTGTGGCTCGGCATCGTCGCGCTCGCCTGTGCGACCAACGCGTTCGTCAGCCTGGCCGAGACCGTGATCATGGTGCAAAAGCCGCGGCTGAATTTACTGAACTCGATCATCACTTGTCTCGTCGCGCTCACCGCGAATCTTTGGTTGATCAGCCGCTGGGGCGCGACTGGCGCGGCCCTTGGCATTTTACTTCCCTACGTCCTCCAGGGAATTCTCCGGTATCGCGCGCTGCGAACGGTATTTCGCTGGCAAAATCCGTGGGGTGACATCGGCCGGCCGCTGCTCGCAGCTGCGATTGCTGGAATTCCCGCGATCGCTTGCCGGCTTTTTATCGGCGGGATGACCGGGCAGGTTATTGCCGCGGTCGTCTTCTTGATGATCTATGGCGCGATTTGGTTTTATCAACGTCGCAGGGAAGCTCACGCATGAGCGTCTCTACGCATCAAGGAGGGGCGCTTTCCAAACCGCCCTCTTTTCCACGGTCCCGCGGTCGCGGGATAAACCACCGCTCCTTGAAGTCGAATGACCTTCCGCGGGGGTTATGAAACGCATCTTTCTTACAGGAGCCAGCGCCGGCATTGGGCTAGCCACCGCCAAGTTGCTGGCCGAGCGCGGCGATGAAGTCTGGGGAACATCACGCGACACCAGCCGATTGCCTTCGTTACCCCGCTTCCATCCGGTTCGCCTCGATCTCAGCGACGCAGGGTCGTTAGGCGAAAGTTTCAACGCCGCGCTCCTTGAAGCCGGCCAGTTCGACGTTGTGATTAACAATGCCGGCGACATCGCCTATTTCGGGCCGATGGAATCTCTTTCGCTGGAGACGCTGCGCGCGCAATTTCAAACCCTCGTCTTCGCGCACATTGAACTCTACCGGCTGGCCCTCGCCGCGATGCGGGCACACGGCAGTGGACGCGTCATCAACGTCACGTCGCTGGCCGCGCGGTTGCCCGTTCCATTCCAGGGTCCCTACAACGCGGCGAAAGCAGCCATGGCTTCCCTCACCATGTCGATGCAAGTGGAACTGGAAGGATCAGCTATTCGCATCATCGATGTTCAGCCGAGCGACATCCGCGACACCAGGCTCCACGACGCAATTGCAGAAAACGTCCCGGACGATCGGCCCCATCCATCAGGCATGGAGCGTGTCTGGCGCGTGGCCGATCGAAACATCAAGGCTGCGCCAGGTCCGGAACTAGTCGCGCGCCGGATCGCGAAAGTGATCGACGCCAGGAATCCGCCGCCGCGCGTCACCGTGGGCGGAACTTTTGAGGCCGCGATCGCGCCGCTCATCTTTCGTTTCCTGCCGCAACGCGTGCGGATCTGGGGCCTGAAAAATTATTACGGCCTGCGCCATTGAAAATCACCGACGCGGTCATTCTCATGGCGGGCGCTGGCTCACGGCTCCGCGGCTCGGCCGAAACGATCGCAAAGCCGTTGATTCCGATCGGAGGGCGGCCGCTGATTTCCTACGCGATCGATTCGTTCGACAAGGCCGGGGTGGAAAACATCTACGCCGTCGTAGGCCCAAACGGGGACGAGCTGGCGGCGGCGGTGGCTCCGTTGCTGCCAAGTCGCATGAAGTTCCATCCCATTCCCAACGCGAATTGGCAGAAGCAAAACGGAGTGTCGCTCCTGACCGCCGCGGGAAAAGTCGCGGCGCCCTTTTTCCTCGCGATGGGTGATCATCTTTTCCAGGCATCGATTCTCGACTCGCTTCTCGCTGCCGCCGACCGGTCACGACTCAACCTCGCGATCGACAAAAAGATCGCCTCCATTTTCGATTTGGACGACGCGATGAAAGTGCGGACCGAAGGCGATCGGATCGTCGCTATTGGCAAAAACCTCGACGATTACAACGCGATCGACACCGGCATCTTCATTTGTCCGGAGACGATCTTTGAATATTTGCGACGCGTCCTGCGAGAAGACGACTGCGCGCTCGCTGACGGCGTGCGCCTGATGGCCGAGGAAGGAAACGCCGTCGCGATCGATATCGGCGACGCCTGGTGGCAGGACGTCGATACCCCGGAGATGCTGGCCCGCGCGGAACGGGAGATTAATCGTCTTCTGTAGCCGTCGCCCTGTGGGCGACGCAACGTATGTCGTGACATCGATGACGCTTCGCACAGCGAAGCGGCTACAGCGCCGAACGTGTGCGCAACGCCAACACGAGACTCACCGCCGTAACGACAAACAACAGATGCAGAATCAGAGATGGCAGGCTAATGGCGGCCAGAAAAACGAAGAAGAGCACGGCAACGTCGCGCTTCGTCAGTTGGATCAGGAGAAACGCGAATTTGTCCCCGAAAAAAAGCAGACCCGACCGCGCCACCAGCTCTCGATGACGAGGATAAAGCGCTTCGCCTAACGAGTCGTTCTTCAGTTCAACTGCGGGCGCAGGCCTTGGGCGCGCCAACAACCACTCGTTGAGCGCGATCAAACCCGCGGCGACGATTCCTTCCCCGAGAAACAGCCAGCCGAACCGAGGATGCGCGCGGCTCAATCCAAAACCCAGCCCGAGCGCAAGCAGCACGTTACTGAGGACATCGAACAAATCGTCGAGCTGCCGGCCGCGCTCGCTTTCCATGAACTTCGCCCGCGCGATTTCGCCGTCGCAACCGTCGAGAATGCTGAAGATCTGGAACAGGATCAGGCCCCAGACGAACGACCCGTAGGTTCCGCGTGCGATGACTAGCGCCGCCACGACCGGAATCGGGAAGATCAACCACGTCCAGCCGTTGGGTGTGGCCGGAAACCGCAACAGCAACCGCGTGATTTTTCTCGAGATCGGACGATTGAGATAACGCGAAACAAAACCGTCCTGCGATTTGCCGCTGCCGCGGAGGAATCGTCGCTCGATGTCGTCGATCTGATCGCCATTCGCAACGTATTCCCAGGCGCCGGCCCGTGGTTCCTCCCGCCCCTTCGCCATCGCAAAATAGTTTTCCCAGGACGGCGGTTGCGGACTCACCGACTGGGCCGGTTGTTCGAGCAATGGCCCCACGGCTTTGCGATAAAGAAACAGGCGGGTGCTGAGGACGAGATCGTAGGGTTCGGCCGCGAGCTCGTTCCGGAAAGCGACGTGCGTCAGACGCGGGTCCGCCGGAATCCAACGCTGCGATTGATCGAGATCGGACCGCCAGAAAATGCAAACCACCACCGGCGAGGTCTCGCCATTCTCGACCGCAAATTCGTCGATCGTGAGCGCGAGACGATCGAGCTGACGCACCCCCGCGACCATCCAATCCGCGGATTCGTCCGCCAGAATCAGAACACGGCGGAGATTCATGAAGTTGGCGCCAGGCTGCGGCGATAAATCCGATACGTTTTGTATTTCTCCGCGCCGATCGCTTCGAGAAACCGGTTCATCATCCGGTTGTTTTCGAGGATCAGACTGCACTCGCCCACGAAACCTCTCTTGATCATCGCTTCTTCGATGATTCGCAGCACCAGCATCTCCGCGATGCCGTGCCGCCGATATTTCGGAAGCACGCCCAGGGCGACCAGCCGCACCGTTTTGATGCGGCTTTTGTAGTAGAAAAGTTTCGCCAGACCGATCGGCAATCCAAATGTCGTCAGGCGGCCGTTGATTTTTTTGAGGGCGACGTTGATGTCTGGTACGCACAGAATGAATCCGACCGGTTCGCCCTGGACTTCCGCCACCCAGACCAGCTCGGATATGAGGATCGGCTTCAGCTCCTGGGTCATGAATTCGAATTCCCTCTCGGTGAATTGCGCGAAGCCCCAATTGTTTTTCCACGCCTCATCATAAATCTGGAGGAGTTTCCGGCTTTCCCCGGCAAGGTTGCGCAGATTCCCCTGGCGCAGCGTGATCTCGCGCCGCTTCTCCAGTGCGCCGGCCAGCCGCCGCAGCCGTTTCGCGGCCTCGGTGGGATCCGAAAACCACCAGGCATAAAGGTCGATTTCTTTCCCGAATCCGCAGCCCTCGATCAGTCCGCGGTAGTACGGCGGATTGTATGCCGTCAAAACCATCGGCTGGAATTGAAATCCCTCGATGAGCACGCCGCAGAGGTCGAAGATCGAATAATCGATCGGTCCCATGATCTGGTCGCGACCCAATTGCCGAAGCCAATCGGCCGCCGCGTCGAGCAACGCGCTCGCGACTTGTTGGTCATCAATCGACTCGAACATCCCGAAGAAGCCGACGTTCGATTGGTGGAGCGCATTGTACTTCGGATCGTGGCACGCCATAATCCGTCCAACGACTTCGCCACCGGCACGCGCGAGGAAAAGCGCCGCATCCCCGTGTTCGTAAAAGGGATGTTTCTTCCGATCGAGAAACTGTTTTCGCTCTAGCAACAGCGGGGGGACCCACACGGGGTCGTTCTCATAAATCCGCCAGGGAAATTTGATGAAGCGATCCCGCTCTGCAGGAGAAGCGACTCGGCTGATTTCAATCTGCGACATGAGGAATTGATTTCAGCGGGGGCAGCGCAGTGTGCAAGAGCGAACTGGCATTGCAGCCGTGACGAAACCGCGTAATAGCATCCGCCTTGTGACTTTTCGTAACGGCCAGTCTGCTTTCGCGCGCCGCCTTGCTTTCAAAGCCATCGAAATCGAGGAATTGACCGACATCTTCTTTTTCCGGCCCTGCGGCTGGATCATCGCGCGAGGAGCACGCGCCCTCGGATTGAGGCCGACGCATCTCAGCATTTTGCGCGCGATCACTGGCATCGCCGGCGGTGCTTTGCTTTACAACGCACGCCCCGGCCTGCTTTCCTTCGTCCTCCTCATTCTTTCCGAGATCATCGACTCATCTGATGGGCAACTCGCGCGCATGACCGGACAGATTACGGAGCTCGGCCGGGTGTTCGATGGCGTCGGGGACTACGTCGCACACGGAGCCATCTACATTGCGATCGCTGCCGGCATCATCCATCGCGGCGGCAATAGTTCCGTTCTTGTCTGGATGCTGCTGGCCGGGCTATCGAACGCGATCCAGTCCCAGATGTATGACTATCATCGGACTGCTTATGTCACGGTGATGAGCGAAGGCCGCGCGCCTGGTCACGATCTGGCAAAAGTCCCATCGTGGATCAGGTGGCTTTATTCCGGATACCTGATGATGCAACGCTGGTTGATTGGTCCGCATGCGAGAGTCGAAGCCGCGCTGGCCGCACGCTCGGTTAACGGCCGGGTGCGGGAGGAGGATCGAGTGCGCTACCGCGAATGTTTTTATCGACCGGTCCACGGCTGGAATATCCTCGGATCAAATACCGGGTTGTATGCCCTTGGTGTATTGATATGGCTGGATCGGGTTGATCTGTTTCTTATCTTTATCTTGTTGCCGATGAATTTGGCGTTAATCGCTCTTTGGTTCTGGCAGCGCACGGCCGACCGTAAATTTCTCGCCGGCTTATGATTCGCGCGATTCTTTTCGACATGGGCGGGACGCTCGACGGTGACGGCCTGCATTGGCAGGATCGGTTCACGGCGCTTTACCGGGATTTTGGCGTCGCTGTTTCGCGCGAAACCTTCGACGCCGCGGAGACCCGCGCGAACCAGGACCGCGAGATCGGGTCTTCCGATTTTCGGCAGATGATCGAATTCTACGTGAAATGGCAGCTCGCTCATCTCGGCCTGACGAACGCTGAACTCGAGGAAAATCTCGTTCGCGGTTTCATCGCGCCGGCGCGGAAAGCGGCCGCCGCCAACGTCGAGTTGCTGGCGGAACTGGCGGGGCGCGGTTTTAGGCTGGGCGTCGTCTCCAACGGATGCGGCAACGTCGACAAACTCTGCGACGACTTTGGTTACGCCCCGTTTCTTTCCGTGATCGTCGATTCGCGGCGCGTCGGCCTTTCTAAACCAGACCCGGCAATCTTCCAGTACGCTGCCGAAAAGCTGGGCCGCGATCCGGGCGAAATCATGATGGTCGGAGATTCGTTCGATCGCGATGTCCGACCGGCCAGGCAAATCGGAATGAAAACCGCGTGGCTCGAAGGCATCGAGCACCGTGCTTGTCCGGAACCGTCGCTAGTGGATCTGCGCCTCCGGACATTGGCCGATTTGCGCAATGCTCCGCTACTTTCTCCGGCGCTGGCATGAATGATCGATCTCTTCGCGCGGGAGTGCTGGCTGCGGGGCGCGGCGAACGTTTGCGTACCCGGCCTTCGGACTTGAAACCGCTGGCGCGCATCGGCGACCAGACCTTGATCGAGCACGTTTTGGAGTCGATGGCGGCGGCGGGCGCAGCGGAAGTTGTCGTCATCATCAACGAAGATTCGCGGGCCGTTCGGGATCACGTCGCGAGGAACGACTGGCCGTTTGCGCTCCGGTGGATCGTCGAGACCACGCCGACTTCAATGCACAGTTTTCTGCGCCTTGTGGAAACGCTCGCCGCCGATGGAAGCGACGGGCCATTTCTCCTTTCGACCGTGGACACCGTGACCGGCCCGAAGGCGTATGCGGATTTCATGGAGCGGGCGCGCGTCCTCAACGCGGCGATCACCCTGGCGCTCACTTCTCCGGGCGCTGACGAGAAACCGCTTCTCGTCCAGATGCGAACGGACGACTCGCGCATCGAAGCGTTCGGCAACGGAGAATACGCGACCGCCGGCGTCTATGCCGTGCGGCCAATTATTTTGCGGGAAGCCGAAGCCGCCCGGCGGGATGGCCTGGCCGCGCTCCGGAATTTTTTACAACGCTTGCTCGAGCGCGGTTACGAGATCGCCGGAATCCCGATCTCGGAATCGATCGACGTGGATCGCCCCGAGGACCTCGCAGCGGCGGAAGCATTGCTCCGGAGCGCGCAAAGATGAAACGGCTCGTTGGTCTGTATCGCGAAAAGCAGTATTCGCCCGGCCGGCATCAATCGAACGACGCTGTCCTGCTCGATCAGATCGCGCACCGGCTGCGGGAGCGGGAATTCGCAGTCGATCTCATGACGCTCGAGGAGGCGAACGGCGCGCGAGCGGGAGCCGAGCTGGTTTTCTCCATGTGCCAGGGACGCGCGGCCCTGGAAAATCTCGCTCAATGGGAACGCGACGGCGCGCAAATTATGAATAGTCCTCGCGCGGCGTTGAACACGCATCGCGATCGATTGCCGGCCTTAATGGTTGAGGCGCGTTTGCCATTTCCGCGAACCAATCTCGTCTCAACGGAACAGCGTCCCGATTTGCGCGGCCTCGATCTTGACGAAGGCATCTGGCTGAAGCGCGGCGACGTTCACGCCTCGGTGACGGCGGACGTGCAATGGATCGATTCGCGGGAGCGGCTCGAGGCGGGGCTGGCGGACTTTATCCGGCGCGGAATCAGTCTGGCGGCGTTGCAAGCGCATCGCGCCGGCGATGAGATAAAATTTTATGGCGTCGCCGGAGGCGCGTTCTTCCACTGGTTTTATTCGGGCGCCGCCCGGAAGTATCCGTTCGATTCCGCGCGGCTCCAGGAACTTGGGAATAACGCGGCCCTCGCGGCCGGGCTCGATATTTTCGGCGGGGACGTTATCGTCTCGCCCGCCGGAGAATTGACCTTGATCGACCTGAACGATTGGCCGTCATTCGCCCCTTGCCGCGAACGCGCGGCCTACGCGATCGCTGATTTCATTACCAAACGTGTCCATGCCGGCTAAGACCGAAACTCGATCGCAAACGGAGGCGCTCTTCGAACAGGAGCAGCAATTCATCGCGCCGGGCGTGCAGACGATTGCGCTCCTGTCCAAGCTCGCAATCGCACGAGGCAATGGCGCGACGTTGACCGATCTCGATGGCCGCACCTATCTCGATCTCAACGCCGGAGTTTCTGTCGCCAGTCTCGGCCACGCCCATCCGAAATACGTCGCCGCCCTGACGAAACAACTCGAAGCCGTCAGTGTCGGCAGTTTTACTTCGGCTCCGCGCGCCGAACTCGTTAGGCTGATCGCGGAACTGGCGCCGGGCGAACTTTCGCGCACGCAATTTTTCAGCGGCGGCGCGGAAGCGGTCGAAGCCGGAATTCGGCTGGCGCGTTCGTTCACGAAGCGGACCGACGTGGTTGGATTCACCGGCGGCTTCCACGGAAAAACGGCCGGCGTTTTGCCGATCTCGGACATCGATTGGAAAACGCTGATCGGCCCCCTGCCGCCTGGTTATCATATCGCGCCGTACGCCGACCCAACGCGATTCGTCGGTTCGCCGGACGAATGTCGCGAAGCCGCGATTCGCGGTCTGCGCCGGGTAATCGAAGAAGAAATCGCCGGCCGGCCGGCCGCGATCGTGATCGAACCGATCCAGGGAACGGCCGGCAACATCGTGCCGCCGCCCGGATTTCTCCGCGACGTAGCTAATGTCGCGCATGAATACGGCGCCTTGCTGCTCGCCGACGAAATGATTACCGGATTCGGACGGACGGGAAAAACGTTCGGCTGCGATCACGACGAGGTCGTACCCGACATCATGACGCTTGGAAAAGGAATGGCTTCGGGGTTTCCGGTAAGCGCGTTGGTTTCGATGGAACATATCATGTCAGCGAAACCATTCTCGCTGCCGAGTGCATCATCGTCGAGTTACGGCGGAAACCCGCTCGCGGCTGCGGCGGCGTTAGTCACGATCCAAACGATTCTCGCGGACAAGCTGGTGGAAAACTCGGCGAAAGTTGGGCGAGCGCTGCGCGAAGGTTTCGAGACACTGGCCAAAAACCGCCGCTCGATCGCGAACGTCCGGGGAAAGGGGTTGCTCATTGGTTTCGATCTGGTCGCGGATCAGGAAACGAAAACGCTGCTGCCGAAAGAACGCTGCATCGAATTCTTCAAGCGTTGCCTCTCCGAGGGCCTAATTATGATGAGTTACACGCCGCGCGTCCGCGTTCATCCGCCGCTCATTCTTTCCGCAGAACAGGCAAATTCCGCGCTCGCGATCGTGGACGGCGTGCTCGAAGAACTCGAAGCCGAATAGAAGTGTTGCGAGGAGCGATCATCGGCTTCGGCGCCGTGGCCGCGAATGGCCATTGGCCGGCCTACGCGCAATTCGGCGACGCGAAGATCGTCGCGGTTGTCGATCGAACGGAAGAACGGCGCGAGGCCGCGCGAAAATTAATCCCGGAGGCGACGGCTTTCGCGACGATCGATGAACTGGCAGCCGGGGCGCCGATCGATTTCGTCGACATCTGCACGCCGCCGGCGTTCCACGGCGAACCGATCCGAGCTGCGCTGAAGAACGGTTGGAATGTCTTGTGCGAGAAGCCGCTTCTTCTTGATCCGGGTGAACTTGAAAACGTGCGCTCGCTCGCGCGGGAATCAGGCCGGGCCGTCGTTCCGGTCCACAATTGGAAATACGCGTCGATCGTTCGCCAAGCGACGGACGCGCTCCGATCCGGTGCGATTGGAGAACTGCGCGAGCTTCAGATTGAAACGCATCGGATCGAGGACTGCGCGGCGATCGATCCGGCGCACCCGAACTGGCGTCGCGATCCCGCCATTTCCGGCGGCGGGATTCTGATGGATCACGGCTGGCACGCGATCTATCTGGCGCGCCATTGGTTCGGCGAAGATCCGATCGACGTCCACGCGGAGCTGCATCGCGCGGCGAACGGCATTGAAGATGAAGCCACCCTCACGCTCAAATTTCCGAAGGGACGCGCCACCATTTTTCTGACGTGGCGGGCGGAACACCGGGGCAATACGATGCGATTGCGCGGTGACGCCGGCGAAATCGCGATCGATGACGACACCCTGAGAATCGGTGAGCGAACGATTCGATTCGAAAGCGCGCTCTCGGCTGGATCGCATCACTCCGATTGGTTTGCGGCGATGTTGCCCGACGTGGTGGCAAACTTTCGTTCGCCGGAAACTGCGCAAACTGCCTTCGACGAAGCGGCGCTGTGCCTCTCAGTGATTCGGCGAGCTTACGAAATCGCGTGAGGCTTCGGGCCGCGGGGGGCGGGTTCTGAAAACGTAATCCCAGAGCGGATTACTAACGCCATATCCGTTGGCGTCGTCTTTGTAGTGATGCCGCAAGTGGTACTGCTTTAGCCAAAGACCGACGCCACGTTTCATCGAGAAATGATGGGTCGCGTAATGAATCATGTCGTAGCAGAGATAGCCGAAGAGAAAGCCGGCGAATGCGCCGGGCGCCAGTCGTCCGAAGACGCCCAGAAACAGTAAATAAAACACCGCCGCCACCGGTAGGCTGAACGCCGGCGGCGCGACCAGCCGGCTGGCATCCTGCGGATAATCGTGGTGCGCGCCGTGGACGAGAAAGTGGACTCTCCTTCCGAGACGAGTTTTCGGTTCGTAATGAAAAAGGTACCGATGCATCGCGTACTCGACCAGGGTCCAGATGAGGAGGCCCAGCGCAAACAAACCTGCCGTCGCGCCAATCGACAACCCGCGTTGGCCAAGCGCGAGATAGAGCAGGAAGCCGATCACCGGCAGAAAAATCACCAGCGGCGTCGCCGGGTGCACATGCGAAAAAAATTCGATGAAAGCGTTATCGAAAAACCGCGGCGATTCGTTTTTGTTCGAGACGTAACGCGGCTTCATCTCCTTTACTATTTGCGAATTCGACATCGCTTCAACCTCCAACGGCAGCCGCTTGCATTTGCGCCGGGACCAGGGTGTCGGAAAGAATGTTGAGCGCCTCGTCGAGATCGGCGCGGGTATGGTTCGCGGTGACGCAGGCGCGGAAACAAATTTTGTCCTGCGGAACGGCTGGGTAGTCGACTGGCGCAACCCACAGCCCCCGGTGCCGCAGCTCATGGCCGAGACGATACATTCGTTCGCGGTCGCCGATCACAATCGGCATGATGTAAGTGGTCGAGTTGCCGGTATCCAGGCCGAGGGCGTCGAGCTGCTGGTGAAAATACTCGGCGTTTTCCCAGAGACGCTGACGCAATTGCGGCTGCGTGATTCCGAGTTCCAGTGCTTTCAGAATCGCGGCGACTACGACCGGCGGCAACGCGCAGGAATACACGTACGGGTGGGAATAGAAACGAAGATAGTCGAGCGTTTCCTTCGAACCGGCGACGAATCCGCCCAGCGCGCCGAAGGCTTTCGAGAATGTGCCGTAAAGAATCCGAACTCGTTTCTCGACGCCGAAGTGTTCCACCGCGCCGCGCCCGGTCGGGCCGCAGGCCAGCATCGAATGCGCTTCATCCACGAAGACGCTCGCCTCGTGCGCGTCCGCGACATCCATGAGCGCATCGAGGTGCCCAAAGTCGCCGTCCATGGAATAAATGCCTTCGACGATCACGAGCTGGCGCTTGCCTTTGTGCCGGGTCAACGCGGCATCCAGCGAGGCTGGGTCGTTATGCTCGAACCGCTCCGTGCGGGTGCGGGCCAGGACCGCACCATCACGGAGACTGAGATGCGACCGATTATCCATCACCGCGACGTCGCTCTTGCGGAGCAAACCGGAAATCGTCCCGAGCGCGCCGCCGAATCCGCTATTGAAAAGCATTGCGTCCTCGAATCCGAGAAACTCCGCCACACGCTTTTCGAGCTGGCGATGAAGATCGGTCATCCCGGACAGCATCGGCGAACCACATGCGCCCATCCCGTGGGAGGCGAGCGCCTCATGGGCGGCGGCGATGACCTCGGGATGGTTCGCGAGGCCGAGGTAGTTGTAGGAACAGAGGTTGATGACCGGGTGCGCTTTTCCGCCGTAGTTCAAAGTCGTGCGCGCTTCCGCGGGGGCGAGCATCTGCGGCTCGTAAAGCTCAATGGCCCATTCGCCCGCCTGATGCCATTTCGTGAAAATCGGCGGCGGCTTCAACGGGTCATTGCTGTCCCCGACAAGGAAATCGCTCAGGCTGAATCTAGTCGGATCGGTTTCGATCGCCGAAGCGGTCTCGGTGACCGGTTCTGAAATACTTGAATTCAATGGCATAACAGTGAGGTGCGGCGCTGGCGCGCCAGACGGTTGCTTTTCAGGCAGCGAATGAGGAGCGTCGCAGCAGCGATCGCCGGGTTGGTCATTCGATTGAGCAGGCCGATAAGATATGGAAAGGGCCGCGAAACGTCCACAAGAAAAAGAGCCGTTTTTCGGTCTTCAAGGCACGACCTCGGGCTGGGCGGCAACGGCGTCCGCACGCGAGGCGCGCGTTGCCATAATCAGCGCGCCAGCAAAGAAAATCAGATTCAGAAACGTCCAGAAATAGATTTCTTCCTGACAGAGATCGCGCATGCCCCGCGCGTTGAAAATTGCCAAACCCAGCGCGCTCGCCGCGACGGTTAACTCGCGCCACCAACCAAGGAGGAGGAGTTGTCGCCAGACCTGGTTTCCGGCCGCCGAAAGTCGGACGACCGCGAGGGCGGGCAGCAAGGCGAACGCGTATTTTAACATCGCCCACGCAATCAATTGGGGCGCGCGCCAAAGCTCTTTCGCGAACGGGAAGATTTTCGTCGCGGCAAAACGGAAATCGACATGGCTTAAGGCGAAGCCGTTGAGGAAGAACGTGAGCAGAACGAAAAAGAACACCGCGCTAACGAGCGCGAACCAGCGGAGGGGAAGACGGGCGTGTCGGAAAAGTTCGAGCCAGCCGGCGAACCCGCCGCAGGCCAACAGAGCGCCGACGAGTTTCACCAGATCGAACTGGAAGAAAAAACGCCCAAGTATCAGCCAGAGCAAAATGCCGAACAACGCGGCGACCTTGCGACGAGGGAGGGCCACGACAAATATTCCAGCGGCCAGCGCGCCGAGAAGAAGCTGTCCGCTGAGAAGCAGCTCCGGAATCCGGTCGAGCACGACGTACTTGAGATTGAACGATTCGACGTCGTAGATCACGAGCGGAAGCAATCCGGGAAGGAACAACGCCGGCTTTGAAAAAAACGTGCGCCATCCAGCGGCCGCGACGATGGCCGCGATAGGAAAAATTGTGAGGACGAAAAGCGACCCGTGCCGGAAGAGCGAATAACCGAGGGGCCCGAAGTAAGCCAGGAGCCAAACTGCGACGCCGGCGACCCAAAGTAGGTCTACGACACTGCGGTAACGAAAACCAAGATAGGCGACGAGGGCGCTCCCGGCATAGAACGTGACGTAAGCCAGCGGCCGATGGGTCACGTCATGGATCCAATTCAGGCCCGTTGGGAATAGCCAGAACGCGAGCGCGAGCGTTACCGCCAAAAGAGTGAGCTGCACAAAAAGGTAGTCCCTTGGCTCACGCCGCCAGCTGCGCAATTCGCCCAGAAGAAATAAAGCCGCGACCAGGAGAAACGGCGCGCTCCGCCAGGCTGTTTCCACCGCGGTCCGGCGCTGACCGTCCGTTCGCCGTAGGACAATCTCTTCGTTCAGTCGCGCCTGCGCCTGATCCATGGGTAAACCCGCGATCGGCACCCGCCACACGTTGGCCTGCGCTGCCAGCCATCGTTCGGCGGCGTCAGGCGCGAGCCGCGTCAAATCCATCCGGATTTGTCCTTCGTAATCCGCCGGGAGCACGAGGCCATACGGCAGGCTCAGAAAAAACAACATGTCCTCGGCATTCATGTCTTGATGGACATCGTTCGGGAAGAGCGGCCCGTGCGCGAGGTAGGCCGCGTCTTCGGTATGGCCCCCCAATTCGTTGTGACCGTGATCGCTCATCGCAAACAGATAATCCGCCGGCTCCAACCGACCGGTCACTTCACGGATGAAATCGTCGACCTCGCGATACTTCTCACGGTACTCCGGACCGCGGACCGGATATTCGTGGGAAACTTTGTCGGTCCCAATGATGTGGAGGACGAGCACGTCGATCGACGGATCATCGAGCCATTGCCGCGCTTTCCGGTAAACAAACGCGTCGCGCTCGAGCAACGGCGCATGGAGATCTTCGTAATTGAGTGAATCGACAAAGGCATGCGGATAAAGCCGGTTCAAGGTGTGGTCCGATGCGACAACGAGCCGCGTCCCGAGCGCGGCCAACGAAGCCGGCCACGTCGTCCGGCTCGATGCGAACGCGGAAAAATCCTGAAGCGTCGTCCCCATCGTCGCTTCGCGTCCTTCGAAGATGCTCTTGATGCATGGAAACGTCGCCTTCGCCGCGCACGATCGCGCTCGCCCCGAAAGAGACGACGTTCGCAACGAACTAAGAAACGGCATCAACTCCGGATCGAACATTTCCGATTTTCCCGCGCTATCGAGAATGAAAACGACCGCGCGGAAATGCCGCGATGGTTCAAACGCGCGCGCCTGACTGGCGCCCGTGTCCTTGTGTTCCGGCGCGAGCGCAAACATCGCTGCCATCAACAAAACCAGCGGCATCAGACCAAGCACGAGGATGCGCCCGGTTCTCATCGGATCGCCGCTGCTATTGGCTGTCGCTCAACTCTGCAATTTCGCACGCCTACGTTATACATTAGGCGATGATCGAGAAGCCAACAGAGTGGGAAGCCCGATTCGCGGCATTCCTCGGTGATCAGCAGAGCGCGAGCGACACGGCGCACGACGAGGGGCATGTGAGGCGAGTCGTCGCGAATGCGAGGAAACTTGCCGAGGCGGAGGGAGCCGATCTCGCGGTCGTGTTGCCGGCCGCGTGGCTGCATGATTGCGTGGCGATCGCGAAGAATTCACCGCAACGCTCGTCGGCTTCTCGTCTCGCCGCTGAGCGCGCGGCCGCATTCCTGCGCGCGGCGACGTATCCGGGTCAGCATATTCCCGCAATTGAACACGCGATCGAGTCGCACAGTTTCTCCGCTCAAGTGGCACCGCAAACACTCGAAGCGAAGGTCGTGCAGGATGCGGACCGGCTCGAGGCTCTCGGAGCGGTGGGAATCGCACGCACCCTGATTACCGGCGGCGCGAACGGCACGCCGTTCTACGATTTTTCAGAGCCGTTTCCCGTCACCCGCGCGGCCGATGACCGCACGAGCATCATCGATCACTTCTTCACCAAATTACTAACCCTGGCGGAAACGATGCAGACCGTAGCCGGGCGAGCGGCCGCCCAGCAGCGCGCGCAATTCCTGAGGCAATTCCTCACCCAGCTCGGCACCGAGATCGGCGTTCCATTCCGCTAATGCCTGACGCAATGACGTGGCGACCCTAACGGGATTGTTGGGAATCTTTGAAACCTAGCAACCGCAAATGCGAAGGCGAAGTCTGGCGTACGAAAGGTATCAGTTGCGAAACATCAGGGAGGAGGAATTTCTAGGCGCACAAAAATGCGAGTCTTGTCCTGATCAAGCTTTGCTATGATTGCGCCTGTCTGTTTTTCTACATCAGCCAAAAGCCGGACCACTTTCTTTACATTGCTGGCTCCCAGCGCGTGAATGTTTAGGTATCGCACACCGAGCTCAATGTTCCGCTTCATTTTCCCTACGATATGCTGTGTGACCTTCTTGGGAGCAGCCCACGTAGAAACGAATTCGGTCCAAGGAAGGTCCTTCAGAATATTAGCATAAAACTTTCGAAATATTGCTCGAGCCCGCGCGGGATCATCTGGGAACGAACGTTGTAATTCTTCATAGAGAGGCAAGAACCACGTTTCCAAATAACCGGCGCTGCACAGATTTGAAAAATGTCGGCCGCGATTCCCATAGACACGGACGATTTCACCCTTTTGGGTGTCTACGGGCATGTTCTCTTGAAATTTTCTCCGAAGGAACAGGCATGCATAAAGCAATGGGATATCTTCCGGTGGAATTATCGGAATCAGCTTGCTTGCTATTTCCTGAAGATCCGGAAGCGCTTCGAGGGCGGCATTTACGGTTGGAAGGGTATTTTCATGCAGAATCGCGCCTGCTTCGGGCAAGACGTGTTTTTGGAGAAGAAGGATGACTTCGTGTCGTTCCCTCCGAGAAAGTGCCTGCGGATCGATTACGACCGTGGAATTTTCAATTTTGACCTTAACTGATCGATCAATGCTAATCAGCGAGGAAAATCGAATCCCGTTGATAGACGAAAGTTTCGACAGATCAACACCAGTGATCTTTGACAACTTCGGGATATTTATCCCAATGGCCTTGGGAATATTGATTCCGATGGCCTTGAGCTTTTCCCATAGCACTTGGACCTTCAAGGGACTGGGGGAAAGGAAGGTGCTACGGCTGGGCTTCGATAGCCTGCGCCGCCTCAATCAAGGAAACGATATCGGATTTTACGAAGATCGTAGATCCCTTGCGGATACCAGCGAATTCGTCGGTCGGAATATCCTCACCCCTCGGGTTTAAAACCCTCTGCTTGGTATTGCACTGCTCGACGATAAATCCATCCCGGGACGTTTTTCCAAACGCCGACAAGATGAAGTCCCGAGCGCTGTCGTCGAAAGTAATCCTGAAACTCATTTTGCTCCTTTAAAATAATACGTGGCAAATGCACCGTTTAGACGGGCGGGACCCTTTTTATAGTCATTTTTTTTGGTGGCACCAAGCCTAAAAGAAACCGATTTATCCCCCTGGGTCGGGCACACCAGAATTAGAGCACAGTCTAGACCCTCAAGAGCGAGAAACCAGCGAAATCCGTGATCTTGTCGGCAATCGAATCGGCCTCGCAAGGGTGAACTGTGCCTTCGAGTGTCTCAAGGACCGTATCGTCTGAGATTAGCTGCCAGGGCGTGGCGACCCTAACGGGATTCGAACCCGTGTTACCGCCGTGAAAGGGCGGTGTCCTAGGCCACTGGACGATAGGGTCAGGAAAAGCGGGGGCAATATCAGAAGCTGACCCGGTTGTTGCAAGTTATTTGCCGACCTCAGCGCTGGAGCGCATTGCGATCGAAGGTGCCTCGCAGCTCGCGGGCGCAGGCGAGATTGCAGGCGTGAAAACGAAAGAACGGCGCGAACATCGTCTTCTTCAGGTCGAGGTCGAAATGAGGGGCAAGCATGGCGAGCAAGGGAAAGGCGGATTCGTTGTGCAGCTCGCCGACGATCCATTTGCATTGCTGCACAAGCTCGGCCGGCAGCGCGGTGAGGACGTCATACTCCACGCCTTCGCAATCGATCTTGATCAAATCGACTTTCGTTAGGCCGAGATTTGTGACGACCTCGCCGGCATGCCGGACCTGGCAGGCCGTCGATGAAAGCGGACCGGACCAATCGCCGCCGGGATTTTTAGCAAGAGTGAACCGGCTGAAATCGGCGCCGTCGAACGGGACGGCAACGTCGGCATTCGCGGCGCCGAGCGCATAGTTGAAAACCTCTATCGCCGCCAGGTGCGCAACGTTCTTTTCCAGAATTCGAAACGTCTCGGGATGCGGCTCGAATCCGTAAATCTTCGCTGTCGGAAACCTTTCTCGGAAGAACAGGATCGATGTGCCAATGTTGCTGCCAATATCGAGAATGACTTCGGGTTGGAGTCGTTCGGGCAAATAATATTCGGCTTTTCCGCCGCGCCGGAGCAGCACCTGGTAAATGGCGAGCGGATCGGACGTGGCTGGCCGGTAAAAAATATCGCGGCCGTGCCATCGCAATTTCGCGAGCGGCAAGCCCCGCACTCCGGAGCGGGCCAGCGTCCGCGCCTGGGCCACGTCCACTGCGAATCGCCGCGAGCCCGATCGCGCGAAGACCCTGAGAATGTGGCGGAGTCGTTTTAGCATCAGTGGTGAGAGTGTAGCTGCATCACGATCGACGCGGTGCGCTCGGTAGCGCCCGTGTGTTTGGCAATGACTGCGTGCGCGTTGCGAACCAGAGCCGGCGCCGCTTCGCGATCGCGCAGGAGCCACGCAATTTTTTCCTGCAATGCATTTGGATTGTCGACCTGGATCGCGCCGCCCCTGGCGACAAGAGCCTGAGCCAGCGTCGAAAAATTCTCCATGTGCGGTCCGAACAACACCGGCTTGCCGGCAAGAATCGGTTCGACTGGATTCTGTCCGCCGCGCGCCGTCAGGCTTTTGCCCATGAACACAATCGTGGCAACCCCGTACCAACTTTGTAGTTCGCCGGTCGTATTCAGGAGCAGGCAATCGGCGTGAGGAAGCGGTGGCTCGCTGCGCATCGCAACCACCAAACCAAGCTGTTGCAGTTGGGCTCGGACTTCGTTGGCCCGTTCGACATGGCGCGGCGCGATGATCAACTGCAAATCGGCGAAGTCGGCACGGAGTCGTTGAAAGATTTGCGCGAGAATTTCTTCTTCGCCCGGATGAGTGCTGCCGCCGAATAAGATTGGCCGCGCTGGATCGAAACCAAAGCCGCGCAGAACGTCGAGCGGCGGAGCCGGCAGTTTCACGTCACCCGGATCGTATTTGATGCTGCCGACATGGTGGATGCGCGCTCGCGCCACGCCGAGTGCGGCCCAGCGTTCGATGTCGCTCGTTTCCTGCACACAGACCGCATCGAGACAACGAAACGTCGGCGTGATGAGAAAACGAAACCGGTGGAATCGCGCTTCGGACCTTTTCGAAAGACGCGCGTTGACGAGAGCCAGCGAAATCCGGCGGTTGCGCGCTTCAGCGGCGAGGTTGGGCCAGACTTCAGCCTCGACCAGAATGATGCGAACCGGCCGGATAACCGCGAAGGCGCGGCGAGTGATCGGCCAGAAATCGAGCGGACTGTAGAGCACTTCCATTCGATCGTTCGCTTCGGCGCTTGCGACTTGAAATCCGGTCGTGGTGGTTGTGGTCAGGACGCAAAAAAACTCGGGATCGAGCGCTCGAAGCTTCGCGCACAATTTCAACGCGACCGCGACTTCGCCGACGCTGACGGCGTGAATCCAGGTGCAGCGATGCGCGGACAGTCGGGCTCGCACTTCGTTGTCGTACGATCCGAAACGCTGTCCCGATTTGTGCCGGTAATTTCCGCGCCGGAGCAGTTTCGTGATCTGGCCCGGAAGAAAGAAGAGCAGTCCGATCGGATAAAAAAGATTGTAGAAGAATCGGATCATCAACTTGTGCCCGCTTCGCCCGGCGCGGCGTTTCGTTGCAGGAACAAAACTTCCGTCGCGCCGTAACGGCGGGCGCGAGTCACATTCCACAAGGCCGCTGTCGGTATTTTTTCCCCGGGCCGTTTTTCGAGAACGAAAGTACCGGCGGGCTCGAGCATTCCGGCGAGCTCGTGACTCTCGAGCAATAACTGCGTGAAAGCATCGCCCGATTTTGTTTTCTCATAAGGCGGGTCGGCAAAAATAATCCGGAACGGTTCGCGCGTTGATGCCGAGCGCAGAAAGGCGAACACATCCTGCTTGCGGACCCGGCCTTCAAATTTTGTTCGCGTGAGATTGCGCTCGATCGCAGAAATTGCCCCGGCGTTTTCCTCGACGAACAAAGCCGACGCCGCACCGCGGCTCAACGCTTCGAGGCCGAGCGCCCCGCTGCCCGCGAACAAGTCCAGCACGCGCGCGCCGACAACCAGCTCTCCCAGGCTCGAAAAAATCGCGGCCTTCACCCGATCCATGGTCGGGCGGACGCCACTCTTCGGAACATCGAGCTGGATGCCGCCCGCTGTGCCGGCAATCACTCTCATGGTGACGCGCTTGGAGCCGGCGAAGCAGACGCCGCCGTCGCCGGTTCGTCCGCCGGCTTTTTTTTCTTGTCGGACTTTCCGCCGCCGAGCAACCCAGTGATCACACTGCTCAGGTCTTTCAGATCGCGGCCAATCAACTTGTCCATCAGGTTGGTCTTCGGCCGACCGACCGTGCCGACCACTTGGAAATTAAGTGCTGTATAACCGGGCTCGTCGATTGGTTTGAAGTTGTCGCGGATCGCCCGAAACAGTTGCCCGCGGATCTTCTCATTCACCGCGAGCTGCGATTCGAGCTGCAGTTTTCCATCGAAAGAAACGGTTCCCGTCGCGGACAGACGAATATTCTCCGAGCGGAAAACGAGCTGATCGATGGTCACGACTCCAGGATCGATGTGATATTTCACGACGGCTTCGTCGAGCCGCAATTGTTGCAGTTCCTGAATCTGGAGCAATTGGCCGAGCGCAGTCAGCAAGCTGTATTGCCGCACCTGGCCGTCGCGCAGAATGATTTCTCCCGCGCCGGAAAGCGCATTCGGGTCCGCGGTTTTCCCCGTCGCGTCGAGATGTCCTTCGAGTTTCCCGGTAACGGTGCCGGGCGAGCCGCCCGCTTCGACGACGATCTTATCCGCCTGCACGTCGTTGAACCGGATGTTGACGTTGAACGGAGAGCCCGGCGCCTCCGGCTTGATCAGGAAACTGCCGGCAATGCGGCCTTCGCCGGCGCGCGCGGTTATGCCGGAAATATCGAGCGCGCTTGCGTCGTATTGCAGCGGCGAATGGAGGTCCTGAAGGAAAAATCGATCGCGTAACGAAGTCTTGGCGATCGTGACGTTGCCGCTCAGCTCGGTCGCGCTGCGAAAGCTCGACCGGAAATCGACGTCTTCGAAAGTCGCCACGCTCCTGAGTTTTTCGTCGAGGAAACGAAAGCGGGCCCGGATCACGTTCACGCGCTCAACTTCCGGCGTGAACGCGTTCTTGTTTTCGGTTTGAACCACGGCTGGCGGCGCCGAACTCGCCGGCGGTTCCGGCGCAGTCGCGTTTTGTTCTGCGGGTGGCGGCGCGGCGGCCGGGGTTTCTGCGGCGGTGGTTTTCGGTGGTGGCATTATCGGTTCGGGCGGGCGTGAGGGCACGCGCCATTTGCCATCGGCGTTTTGGGCCCAGACGACCTCCGGGTTCACGAGCGAAACTTCCTTGATGACGAGATGGCCGCCGAAGAGCGACGAAAAACGAATCCGGAGCCGGAACGTTTTCGCGGTGAGAAAATCGGGTGAAACGCCGGGCTGGCTTTGCGGAATCGTGATCCCAGTCAGCTTCAATCCCCACCAGGGCGTGACGCTGATCCGCTGAATGCGCAACGTCATCCCGAGGCGCTGGCTGAGTTCCTGCTGAATCCGCGCTTGTGTCCCGCGCGACTGCACATACATGTTCACGCCGAGCAAAATGAGCAACGCCACGCCGACAATCACTCCCAGCGCGATCAGAATGATGCGGCTCGTTTTTTGCACGCCGGAAGGTTACGCCGCCGGGGTTTGAAGAAAAGACGAAAGCCAGTTTTGCCGTGAAAGATACGATCGTGATTCTCAATCCAGCTGCGCGCGGCGCGCGGACGCAGCGTTTGCGTGCGGAAGTTGAGAAGCTGGCGCGGGGCTCCGTTCTTTGCGCGACGTCGGGTGCAGGCCAGGCGGAAGCGCTCGCACGAAATGCGGTCGCGGAAGGCTACAAAAAAATCGTGGCGGCGGGCGGCGACGGCACGATCAACGAAATCGTGAACGGCATCGCCGGCCATGAGGTTACGCTTGGGCTGCTGCCGCTCGGGACGATGAATGTGTTCGCCGCTGAGCTCGGACTGCCGCTCAACGATCTCGCGCGCTGCTGGAAAATCATTCAGGAAAACAAAACGGACCGCGTCGATTTGCCGCGCGCGAACCGGAAACATTTCGTTCAGCTCGCGGGGGTCGGCCTCGACGCGCAAGCCGTCAAGGAAACCAGCGGCGCGTTCAAACGCAGCTTCGGTCCGCTGAGCTACCTGATTTCCGCGGTCCAAATCGCCACGCGGACGCCGCCGGTCCTGCGGATTGAATCTGAGGATGCCGTGGCGGTTGAAGGATCGTTCGTCCTGGTTGGCAACGGCCGGCTTTACGGCGGTCGTTTCCCATTTTTCAAACAAGCGGTGATGAACGACGGCCTGCTCGACGTGATCGTTTTCAAGCGCCTGAGCTATCTCGACATCATTCGCTACCTGCAGGATGTCGTGTTCACTCCGCAGATTTCGTCGCCGGAGGTCGAGTATTTCCAAACGAAACACTTTCGGGTCAGCAGCGAGGAAACGGTGCCCGTGGAAATCGACGGCGAGCTGGTCGGGAATTGCCCGGTCGAATTCAGGATCAGGGCCGGCGGGTTGCGAGTGCTGACCCCGCGGTAAGGTGGATCGAGCGCTCTGCCGCTCGATTTCAAATAATCCCCGCACCGGACGCTTCCCATCGCGCGACGGAGCGCGCGATCCACCAGAGAATCCATCGACAAGAATTTTCCGTTGCGATAGCCTCGAGGATATGCGCCTCTCCGGCCGAAAACCGTCGCCCACGACGAGGCGCTGGACCCAGCGGCCGCGCGTCGTTCTTCTCGGATTGATCGGCGCGAACATCGCGGTTTTCGTCGCCCAGCTTTTTCTCGACGCTTACGAGCCGGGTTTCGTCCGCGAATATCTGGCGCTGAGCGACCATGGCCTGCGCTCGGCCTACGGCTGGCAATTCATCACCGCGGCATTTTTGCACGATGGCCCATGGCATTTGCTCGGGAACATGTTCCTCCTTTACCTGCTCGGCCGTGACGTCGAATCGATCATCGGGCAACGCCAGTTTCTTTTCCTTTATCTGACGGGAACGCTTGCGGGCGAGTTGGGACATTTGTTCCTCATGCCGGAAAATTCCGCTCTCCTGGCGGCATCGGGCGGACCGGCGGCGGTCGTGGTCGCTTACGCGGCGATTCTTCCCGAGCTGGAGTTAACGTCGATGATCCTTTTTCTGTTGCCGATTCGACTGAAAGCCAAACATCTCGGTTACGCCGCGGTCGTTCTGGCGGTGCTCGGGATTATTTTCGATCGCACGGCGATGGTGGCGCACAGTTCTTTCCTGGGCGGTTGCATTGCCGGATGGTTTTACGCTCATCTGCTCGGGTTCGGCCGGCCTTCGATTCTGCAACGCGCGCTCTCGCAGCGCCGAGCCGAAGCCGAACGTCACAACGCAATGACGCCGGAAGAATTCATCGCGCAGGAAATCGATCCGTTGCTCGATAAGATTTCGCGTGAAGGAATGGAAAGCCTTACGCGGTCCGAGAGAAAACTGCTGGCGAAGGCGCGAGAGAAGATCGGCGGCCGAAGCTGAAGCGCGCTCCTCCTAAAATTGTCATCCTGAGCGGAGGCGAAGGATCTCTGATTTTTCTTCGCCCACCGCCTTCGAAGACAAAGTCAGAGATTCTTCGACTTCGTTTCGCATTCGCGAAACTTCGCTCAGAATGACAAGTATAGGGGTGCGAACCTGGATTGAGCAAAAAGCGGCAAACACCCTCAATCCCGCACAGGTCCAGAACACACTCGAGCGCATTGAGGAGACGTGGCCGAAAGATGCGAAGCCGTTGGTTGATTTGATCGAAGCGTTTCCGCTCGGCGAACCAGCCCTGCTTCATCTGATCTCCGTCTCCAGCGTCTGCGCGGCGCGATTTGTTCTGCACCCGAAGATTCTGCTCTGGCTTTCGCGTCCTGAAATTTCCACCGAACCGCGCCATGCGCAGGCGATGCTCGTGGGCCTGCAACGGATTGCCGAAGGCTCGGCCTTCGCCGGGAACTTCCGCGCGCTCCGTTTCTGGAAGGGCCGCGAGATGACGCGGATCGCGTTCCGTGAGATCGCGGCGGCCGCGACGCTGGAAGAGACAACAGGCGAGTTGTCGCAGCTGGCGGAGATCTGTGTGCGCGAAGTTTACACCTATTGGGATTGCGAGCTGCGCAGCCGACGCGGCGGACCGGACACTCCGTTTGCCATTCTCGGGCTCGGGAAACTGGGCGGGTGCGAGCTGAATCATAGCTCGGATATCGACGTGATTTTTGTTTACGGCGAAGAGGGCCAGGTCTCGCCGAACCTCACTTATCACGAATGGTTCAATCAGCTCGGCGCAAAAATCATCGAGACGTTCGCCGCACACGATCCGGCGGGCGCACTCTTCCGCATCGATTTGCGATTGCGGCCGGAGGGGACCGCGGGCCCGCTCGCTCGCTCCGTTGACAGCATGGAAAATTACTACGCCGGGTTTGGTGAAACGTGGGAACGCCTTGCCCTCATCAAGGCGCGCGGCATCGCCGGCAATCGCGAGCTGGCCTACGAATTTCTCCGGCAACATCAGCCTTTCATTTTTCCGAAAAGCCCGACCCGCGATGTGTTGGAGGAAATTGGCAGCATCAAACGGCGAATCGAGCGGGACATTGTCGGTCGCGAAAATATTGAGCGCGACGTGAAGCTTGGCGCGGGCGGAATTCGCGAGATCGAATTCGTGGTCCAGGCGCTGCAGTTGTTGCACGGCGCCCGGAACGCGTTCCTCCAGGAAACGAGCACGCTCAAGGTCCTTCCAGTTCTGGCCGATCTGGAATTGTTGTCGCACCAGGAGGCGCGGACTCTTGAGGACGCTTATCGTTTTCTTCGCAGCGTCGAGCACCGGCTCCAGATCGAAGCGGAACAGCAGACTCATACCGTGCCGGAAAATTCCGACGCCCTCCGGCGGTTGGCGAGGAGCCTTGGTTTCTCTTCCGCGCAAAAATTCAACGCGTCGTTGCGCGAACACATGCAAAAGGTGCGCGCGATTTTTCGCCGGGTGATTTCGACGCCGAGTGGCGCCGCACCGCGGGACGAGGAAAGTCTGCACATTTTCCGCGATCAAAAAACCGCGGCGAAATCGCTCGCCGATCTCGCGAAAGCGCCAGGCGGCTTGCACGTCGCACCCAGGACCCGCCAGGTCCTGCGAAATCTGCGTCCGCTCTTGTATCGATGGCTGGAGCGCGCGGCCGATCCCGATATGGCGCTCAATCAATTCATCCGCTTCGTTGAAGCCTACGGCTTGCGCAGCATGCTTTTCGAGCTCCTGGTCGTGAATCCGAAGCTGCTCGAGCTGCTCGTGAAAATGTTTGATGCCAGCCGGCACGCCGGCGATTTGCTGATTCGCCGGCCGCAATTGCTCGAAGAGGTTACGCGACCGGGCGTGCTCGATCGTGAGCTCAATCTGGCTCAGCATCTCCGGCGGCTCGAAGCGCTCAACCTCAGCAGCGATTCACTCGATGTCTTGCGCGCCTATCGCCAAACCCAGCAACTTCGAATTCTGCTCCGCGACATTCTTGGCCTCGCCGATCTCCCGACGGTTTTCGCGGAATATTCCGCACTCGCGGAAGCATGCCTGCTGGTCGTCCATCGCCTGCGGGGAAGTGAAAGCGACCTGACGATCATTGGCCTGGGAAAATTCGGCGGCAGTGAAATTGGTTACGGCGCCGATCTCGACGTGCTCTTTATCGGCGAGGATGTGCGGGCCGCGCAGCACCTGACTGTCGCGATGGCGCAAACCACCGCGGAAGGAAGTATTTGGACACTCGACGCGCGGCTGCGGCCGGATGGCGAGAAAGGAATTCTGTCCTGCTCGATCACTGCCTACGAAGCCTACTATCAAACGCGCGCGCAGTTGTGGGAAGCGCAAGCGCTCACCCGAGCACGACCGATCGCAGGTCCGCTCCAGAATGAATTCATGGAACTCGCGAAGACTGTCTGGCAAGCCGCGGGACAGCGCTCGGATCTATTCGCGCAGATCAATACCATGCTGGAACGAATCCGCCGCGACCGCGGCAGCGCTTCGGATGAGCTCGATTTCAAAACCGGACTGGGCGGAGTGATCGAGGCCGAGTTTCTCGTCCAGGCGCTGCAAATGCGCGCCGGCATTTGGCAGCCACGAATGCTCGTTGCGCTCGAACAGCTCGCGAAAACAGGCATTATGAAAAGGCCGGATGCCGAAGAGCTGCGGAGCCATTACGATTATCTGCGGGCTGTCGGATCGGCGTTGCGGCGGTGGGAAAACAAGAGCGTGTCGATCTTGCCGGCGGACAAGGCGGAACAGGAAAAGCTGGCCGTGCGTTCAGGCGCGAAAAATCTGGATGATTTTGCGCAGGCCTACCGGAAAGCCCGCCGGGGGATTCACGCGATCTACTCGAAGTATTTTCTGTAGCCGCTTCGCTGTGCGAAGCGCGGGAGAAATCGACGCTGCAACGGGGCTTCGCATAGCGAAGCGGCTACAGAAAATCGAGACGTCAGCGGCTGAAGAGTAATCGCGCCAGCGCGCCGAGAACGAGGAAGCTCACGGCAATTCCCGCACAAACGACAACGAATAGAGCAACCAGGACGCCGATAACGAAAAGCCAGTCGCTTCGGCGCGGAGGCGCCGAACCCAGGCGGTGGTGCTTGATGATTTCGTAATTGCGAGCGTTCGACTTGAACCAGAACGAGAAAGCATCGCCCACGACGGGAATGATGCCGATCACTTCGTTCGCCAGAATGTTGAGCGCCATTCTGGCGAGAAGAATCTTCGGCACGCCGAGCCGAAGCGCTTGAATCAATGCAAACGCGGAGACGAGCGCCGAGCTCGTGTCACCGATTCCAGGGATGAGGCCGATGAGTGGATCGAGACCGAAACGAAAATTCGTGCCGGGAACGCGGATGACTTCATCCATGATGAGCGCGAGCCATTTGAAGAGAGGCTCAAGGCTCCGGCGTTTCTGTTTCTCCTCGGGAGGGAGAACTTCCCAATCAACCTCGAGAATTTTCGATTCTCGATTTTCGACTTTCGATTGCATGACGCGATGACGATTCCCCAATCGAAAATCGCCAATCGAAATTCGAAAATTCCCTAACCCGGAATCCCCTTCAGCATCTGCTCGTTAGTCGGGAATTTTTTCACGAACATGAGCAGACGCTCGATCGCTTCGCCGGGCTTGTGGCCGGCGAGACCGCGGCGAATCAAATTGATCTTCTCCAATTCCCATGGCTGAAGGAGCAATTCCTCACGCCGAGTGCCGGACAGGAAAATATCGACGGCTGGATAAATGCGCTGATCGCTGATCTTCCGATCAAGGACCATCTCCATGTTGCCGGTGCCTTTGAATTCCTGGAAGATCAACTCATCCATTCGACTTCCGGTTTCGATGAGCGCAGTCGCGACAATGGTGAGCGAGCCCGCTTCCTCGGTGTTGCGCGCGGCGGAGAAAAGTTTTCGCGGAGTTTCCATGGCGCGAGCGTCGATACCGCCGCTCATGGTTCGGCCGCCACCGCCCATGGCGTTGTTAAACGCCCGAGCTGTTCGGGTGATCGAGTCGAGCAAAATGAAAACGTCCTTGCCGGCTTCGACGAGACGCTTGGCGCGCTCGACCGCGAGCTGCGCGATCCGCGTGTGACTTTTGATATCGCTGTCGTTCGAGCTGGCCATGATCTCGGCCTGCGGACAGGAACGGCGGAAATCGGTGACTTCCTCCGGACGCTCGTCGACGAGGAGGATGATCAAGTTCATCTCCGGATGGTTCTTCACGACGGCATCCGCGATGTGGTGGAGCAGCGTCGTCTTGCCGGTGCGAGGCGGCGCAACAATCAAACCGCGCTGGCCCATGCCGAGCGGCGTCATCAAATCCATGATCCGCGTCGTGTAGCGATCAGGCACCGTCTCGAGCTTGATCTTCCGGTTCGGATTGATCGTCGTCAGCTCTTCGAATGGCCGCAGCCCCTGATACTTCGTCGGCTCGTCGCCGTTGATCTGGTTGAGCCGGGTCAATTGCGGCCCGCGATTCCCCCGCCGGGTCTCGCCGTAAATCCACATGCCGTCGCGGAGCGCGAAGCGCCGCACGATTTCCGGCGTCACGAAAATATCGTTCGGGGTCTGAACGAAATTGCGTTTCGCGTCGCGGAGAAAACCAAAACCCTTGCCTGAGATCTCGATGATGCCGTCGCCGTATTCCGGCTCGCGCTCGATCTCGCCATTCTGCGAACCCAAGCCTTCATCGCGTTGATCGCCTTCGTTCACGCGCGGCGCGCCCGAAGTTTCCTCGGCCGTGGTGCCATCACCGCGATCGCCTGGACCACTGAAATTGTCTCGCTGTTCCTGCGGGCCGCGGTTGTGCCGGCGCGGGAAACGGCGGCGCGGACGACGGGGCCGATCGGACGGCGCGTCGGTTTGCACCGGTGGCTGGTTCTCGTTTTCTTCGCTCATAAATGCAGAGATTGGTTCTCGTTCGCCGCCGGAGCAGCCCTGCCGCCATTCAAACCGGCGGCGTTGTTACACCGGCAATTTCGCCAGCAATTCGTCGGAAATATCTAAATTGGAATAGACGTTTTGGACGTCGTCGTCTTCTTCGAGGCTGTCACACAAGCGCAAGATCTGCAGCGCGACGGCCTCCTCATGGACCGGAACTGTCGTATCTGGAATAAATGTAAACTTCTGCCCATCGGTGGTGACGCCCGCGTTTTTGAGCGCCTCAGCTACTGCGTAGAGCTGATCGTGGGAAGTGGTAATAACATACTGCTCTTCCTCAGTTGTCAACTCCTCCGCGCCCGCTTCCAGGGCGATTTCAAAAAGGCGGTCTTCCTCAATGGAACCCCGGGGAACGGTGATCCGCCCCTTTTTGTGGAACATGTAGGAAACGCTGCCGCTGCTGGCGAGGTTGCCATGGTTGCGGGTAAAGATGCTGCGGATTTCCGCCGCAGTGCGGTTCTTGTTGTCGGTCGCCGCTTCGACGATCACTGCGACACCGCCGGGTGCGTAACCTTCGTAGACGATCTCGTCGAAATGTTGCGCTTCTGTTCCCTCACCCGTCCCGCGCTTGATGGCGCGATCGATGTTGTCGTTCGGCATGCTCTGGGCGCGGGCGGAAAGGATGGCGCTGCGCAGGCGCGCGTTCCCGTTCGGATCCCCGCCGCCGGTCTTGGCCGCGATGGTAATTTCGCGCGACAGCTTGCTAAAGAGCGCGCCCCGCTTCGTGTCGATCGCGCCCTTGAAGCGCTTAACCTTCGACCACTTGCTGTGTCCCGACATGAGATTGCGAATTCCTGTGCAGTTGCCGGACAGACCACTTTCCTTTCGGGAGCCGGAGAGCCTCGAAGGGGATCGTTATCGAGGAGGCAAATTAACGAGGCAGATTAAACCGCTCTGAGCGGTTTTTGTCAACAACGGAGCAAACGTCCTCGGGTGGCCTTTAAGGCGGCGGTCCCTTTGAAACCACCGGCATCGCCTCCCGCGTAAACAAATTTGCCGGCGTATCGTGGTAAGCCAAATCGGTGAAATGAACATCGGTAACCAGACCGCGTTCGACGCCGCTGACGATAGGCAGGCGAGTAGGTCGGATTTCATCGAGGACGTTTTTGAATTCAGTGTAGTAAGCGGTCCGCAGAAGTTTGCCGCTACTGCTATAGATTTGTCCGCGAACGGGCCGCAGGGTTTCCTTGTCCAACCAGTATTGCAGCGACTCGGGGACGAGGCCGGGTTTGCCACGGTGGACGAGCCGCAGGTGCCAGCAGTCATGTTCCTTCCGCGCGGCATCCACGCCCTTGTCTTCACCGAGGTTTTCACCGTCGTATTCCTGGACGAAACTCGCGGTGAGACCGTAGGCGACGAAAAACCTGTTGCGCATCTTGTCGTAGGAGATGGAGACTGGCCGCGCGGATTTGGGATCGTAAAGCCAGGCTTCGTTGCCTTTGGTCAGCAGAACTTTGCCGCGGTCGTCGACGGGCGTCTTGCAGATGGTGAGCGTATCGAAGTCTGGATAACCCGCGACCTTACGGGCATAGACGACATACTCCCCTGTCCGCGACACCTTGCCGTCGCGAATTTCGGTAAGTGTGATTTCGACCCGAAAAGATTTCAGGGGCCGGCGCACGCGATCGAGATGCTCCGCGAGCTGTGCCCCGGTAGGCGGCTCCGCCGCGCCAATAGTGGCGATAATAAGGCCGTAGGAAATGATGAAGACGTTCTGCCTGAAAGATCGGATCATGTGTGACGCAATGCCTCCACGATAGGCGTCAGGGCAGCGCGACGCGCCGGAAATGCGGAGGAAATCAGCGCGCATAAGAGCGAGCCGGTAAAGGCGAGAACCAGAACCGCTGGATGGCGGAGAACAAGCACTTCCACCCGGGCGAAAAATGAAACCCCGGGCGGCACATAGACTACTTCCAGCGCCCGCAAGAAAAGATCGCCGGCGATGCCGAGCAACACTCCACCGATGCCGCCGATGAGTCCAAGAAACAATCCTTCCAGGATAAGGATTTTCCAAAGGCCCCATCGGTTTACGCCCAGGGCGCGCAAGGTACCGAGCTCGCTCATCCGCTCGATTATTCCGGCATTCTGAGTGTTGTAAATGGTGAAGACCACCAGCATCGCGAGAAGGACAAAAACGAACACGAAAATGATCCCCAGCATCCGCCGGATCTGATTGTAAAACGGCCGGATCTCCGTCCAGGTTTTTGTTTCCAAATCGAGCTTCTTTTCCCCAAACAATGTCTGCAAACGCTCCGTCACCGCCGTCGTATCAGCGCTTTTCCTGAGCAAAATGATCACGGTAGTGACGTGCAACGGCTGACCGGGAAAAAGCAAAGCGGAAGCATGCCGGATGTGCAATTTGATGAGCTGGTCGTCGAACTCTTTCGTCGCGCGCGGCATTACTTTGCGGATCCCGAGGGTAACGACATTCGGGACACCGCCGTCGGGTGGCATGCAGACTAATTCCACGGTGGCGCGGCCTCCCTCATCTTTCGAGGCCGTTTCCGATTGTTCGGTCAAAAACGGCAGGTCCACCTCGGCGCTGGCGGGTAAGACAGGTTCCGGTGAAACGCTGGCATCTTTGCGTCCGTCCATCTTTTCAGAAGGCCGGTCGAGACGCAGGATGCGACCGAGACCAGTCCCGAGGCTGCCGCCCTCGAGATCATTGTCGGCGAGTTCCGATGGACCGGCGAAAAGCGGCGCGTTGATCGCGAGGTTCCTGGCGGGAAAGAGCGCATAAGGGTTCCATTGCCAGAGACGCTCATCGTCGGAAGGAAAAACGCCGAGGCCGAAAAACGTGGTGGCCGTGTGGGTGCTGGCGGAGGTCACCATGCCGTTAAAAATAATCTGGGCGGTGACGAACTCGAGGCGCGGCCCGATGAAGGGATCGTGCTCGAGCAACGTTTTGATTTCATCATAATTGGCGAGGGCATAGCTTGACGGATCGCCGCCGCCGTTGGCGTAGTAGCCTTTCTTGTAAATCTGGATGTGGCCATAAAGGCCAACTGTCTGTTCCTCGACGCCGCGAAACGCCCACGAAACATAACCGCCGAAGAGCGCCAGTCCGCTGCAGGAGAGCGCCACCGCCAGGATTGTGACCAGGGAGCGGCGCCGATTCCGTCCGATGTTACGCAGCGCGAGAATGACGTCCTGCATCACTGAAGAAATGCGGTGATGAAATCCTGCTTAACTTTCCAGTCTCCCATCATGAAGCTTGTGCACGTCGTGCGCGCGAGCGGCCACCATCTCGTCGTGCGTGGCAATAATGAAAGCCGTCCCCGAACGTTGTTGCATGGCATGCATCAGATCGACGATGCGAGCACCGGTTTTCGAGTCGAGGTTCGCGGTCGGCTCGTCCGCCAGCACCAGGTCGGGATGGGTGACGAGGGCTCGCGCGATCGCCACCCGTTGACGTTGCCCGCCGGAAAGTTCTCCGGGACGATGCCTCGCATGTTTTTCAAGTCCCACCGCTTCGAGCATGGTCATTGTGCGCTCTTTCGTTTCAGGACGCGGCACGCGATTCAGCCGGAGCGGGTATTCCACGTTCTCATAAGCGCTCAGCACCGGGACGAGGTTGAACGACTGGAAAATGAATCCCATCCGGCGGGCGCGAAAAGCGGAGAGGGCGGCATCTCCTAACTTTGCCACGTCCTGCCCGGCGATACGGATGGAGCCGCCCGTGGGCTGATCGAGACAACCGAAAAGATTGAGCAGGGTCGACTTTCCACTGCCGGACGGGCCCGCAATGATAACAAAGCTACCGCGCCGGATGTCCAGGCTTAAGCCGCGCAAAGCTGGAATGGTGGTCTTACCGAGGCGGTATTCCTTGGAGACGTTTGTCGCTTCAACCAGGATTTCCGCCGCCGGCATGTCGCCATGCTAGGGTAGTCTCCACCGAATCTACGAGGAGGATTTTAGCCGCGCCGAAAGTTCCAAATCCCAATATTCAAGGCGCAAGAACTTTCACGTCCGGGCTCACAGCGTTTTCAAGTATTCGATCAGATCTGCCTTCTCCGTCTCGCCCAAACTGCCGCCGAAATTGTGCCCGACATTCGATTGTCCAGGCCGGCGCGTATCATAGACGCTGCGATCTCCTTTCTTCCCACGCTTGAGGAGACGCTGGACCGCGCGCTCATTCGGTACGGTGAGGCCCAGGCGGCCTTCGTCAAAACGTCCGCGTTCGCCCGCGTCCTGCAGCGAGAAAACGGCGGGCCTTTCCTCTGGCGGGGTCAGCAAAGCGGCGATATTCGGCACGGAGCCGTTATGGAGAAAGGGAAAGCGACACCAGATGCCGTCCAGTCGGGGCGCGAAGTAACTGCGCTGCTCTGGCCGCTTCGTTCTGATCAAATCCCCGAGCGGGCTCTGCTTTACCAGACGGGCAAACGCCGCCGTGTTTGAGTCGAGCCGATCGGAATCGGTGCGGACGACATCGTGCGGTATCCAGCGCGGAGCTTGATACAGCGGAAGGTCGTCCGCATCGCGTGCATAAGAACCGTGACAGCTGCGACAGTTCCGCGCGAAAACTTTCCGGCCGCGTCCGGCGGCCGGGTAATCGATCGCGAACGGGTAGGGCGGCGGAAGAAACGCGGCGAACAAATCCTCGGCGCCTTCTACCTTCGAGCGCAAGCGACGCGCGGTCTCCGCTGTTTGGCCCGCAGTGAGCTCCGCGCTCAAGAGCCAGCCCGCCCGCGTGCCATCGCCGTAGCCTTCGCAGAATTGGCCGACCTCGCGCTTCAATCCGTAGCCCCACAACGCAGGAATTTTCACCGCCCCGCGATGCATCCCCTGCGGGACCGGCAGATTGGCCTGCTGATAAAACCAGCTGCGGATCAAGGAAACGGGCACCAACCCCTGGGTGAGATTCCCGATTCGGTCGTCGGCCATAAGCTCCGCGAATCGGATCGCGGACGTTTCCACTTCGCGCTTCTCGCCGCCGGAAAATGAAAGGGCCGCGTTCAGTTTCTCCAGTCCGCGAAAATCCTTTCCGAGTCGCATAATGTCGAAACGCTTGTTGCCCAGTCCAACAATGAACTGGCCGGCAGCTTTTCCCGAATGACAGACCACGCACCCGGTGACACCCACGCGCATGCCCTTGTAATTCACGTCGAACAGTCCCGCTACTCGATGGTCCGGCAGAACGTTCATGCCCCAACGGTTCCCGATGAGGCCATCATATATTCCCGTCTTGGCCGTGGCGCTGTAGCCGACGATCATTCCTGGCGGGATGTGCATGCCGCGGCCTTCGGCAAAGAAGTTGAGGTTGAGAAATTTTTCTTTGGCCGCGACATCAGCCGCTTCCCGGTTTCCGGACAAAAGTATTTCTGTTTTAACTTCAGCGGGCGACGATGGCTCGGCACTCACCTCTCCGAGAGCCAGCGGGATTCCGCCGGCGGCGATCCAGAGAGACAGGGCGAGATACCAAGCGTGCACGATAGCCTCCCGCGGAGGTTATGCGACCCGCCTCCGGCAGTGCCACTTCATTCTCTGGCGGCAAGCCGTCCCCCCGGCATTTCCAGGATTAGTCTTTTCTTTCGATCAAAAAGAAACCGCGGCCGCTCGCTTACGGGCTGTGGCGTCGAGGACGCGCTTGCGGAGACGGAGAGACTTCGGGGTCGCTTCGACGAATTCATCGGCGCTGATATATTCGATGGCGCGCTCGAGAGTCATCTTGAGCGGCGCTTCGAGCTGAATGCCTTTGCCTTCGCCCTGGCTCCGCATGTTCGTGAGATGTTTCGCCTTGCAGGGGTTCACCGGCAAATCTTCGGGCCGCGCATTTTCCCCGACAATCATGCCGGAATAAATTTCCTCCTGCGGGCCGACGAAGAGTTTGCCGCGTGCCTGAATATTATTCAGGGCATAAGCGGTGCTAATGCCGGGCTCCATCGAAATCATCACGCCGCGCGTGCGGCCTTCGAGCTCGCCTTTGAACGGCGCGTATTCGCGGAAGAGATGGCTCATCAATCCTTCGCCCCGCGTGAGATTGACGAGATCGCTTTCGAAACCGATCAGGCCGCGGGTCGGGATGATTGCCTCAACCGAAACGCGAGTGCCGTGATGATCCATCGTCACGACTTCGCCTTTGCGCGCCGCGAGCGTTTGCAACACGTCGCCAAGATTATCGCTCGGGATTTCGACGTATAAATTTTCGAGCGGCTCGAGCAGCGCGCCGTTTTCGTCGCGGTGATAAATCACTTCCGGCCGCGAGACCATGACCTCGTAGCCCTCGCGTCGCATTTGCTCGACGAGAATCGCGATTTGCATTTCGCCGCGCGCATTGATCTCGAAAGACCCCGCGAGTTCTGTCTCCTTCATCTGAAGGGAGACGTTGGCGCGCGTTTCACGAACCAGGCGTTCCTTAACGTGGCGCGCCGTTACGAATTTTCCCTCGCGGCCCGCGAACGGCGAATCGTTCACCAGAATCCGCATCCGGATCGTGGGCGGATCAATGTCGACAAACTGCAAAGGCGGATGTTCTTCGCGATCGGTCAGTGTTTCACCGATGTAAACTTCTTCGAACCCGGTCAGCCCGATGATGTCGCCGACGCTCGCGTGTTTCAGCTCGACCTGGCCCATTCCAGCGAAAGTGAAAAGTCCGGTGACATTCGCCCGCTCGCGCCGGCCATCACGATGGACGCAAACGATCGAATCACCGACGTTCACGCGGCCGCTCACAATGCGACCGAGCGCGATCCGGCCCAGGTAATCGCTGTAGTCGAGATTCGAGACCAGCATCTGGAAAAACGGCTCGGGAGATGTCGGAGGCGGCGGGACGTACTTCACGATCGCGTCGAAGAGCGGCGTCATGTCTTCGCTGTTCTCGTGCAGCTCGCGCATCGCGAACCCGTTTTTCGCGCTCGCGTAAATGATCGGGAAATCGAGCTGCTCGTCGGTCGCCTTCAGCTCGACGAAAAGATCGAACACGAGATCGAGTACTTTGTGCGGCCGCGCATTCTCGCGGTCGATCTTATTGATCACAACAATCGGCTTCGCTTTGTTTTCGAGCGCTTTCCGCAAAACGAAACGCGTCTGCGCCTGTGGACCATCGTGCGCATCCACCACCAGCAGCACGCCGTCCACCATTTTCATGATGCGCTCGACTTCGCCGCCGAAATCCGCGTGGCCCGGCGTGTCGACGATGTTGATCCGATAGCCGTTCCATTGAAACGCCGCGTTCTTGGCGCGGATCGTGATCCCCTTTTCGCGCTCGAGGTCCATCGAATCCATCATCCGTTCCTCGACCTTCTGGTTGGCGCGGAAGGTGCCCGACTGGCGCAGCAATTGATCCACGAGCGTGGTCTTGCCGTGGTCGACGTGCGCAATGATGGCGATGTTGCGGATCTTGTCCATTTAGGTGCCGGGCTTGTAGGGCAACCCGCCTCAGGCGGGTTGCCGCCGAAGGCAGGCGCAGCGCCCACCCTACAAATTACGGAGCGCGGAATATGGTTGCGACAGCGGTTCGCGTCAACCGGAGTGCGCAGCCGCCGAATTTGGGCGCGCCGTGCATGATTCGACCGAGATCCAGCTATCGCCGATTGAATCTGGCGCCAAACGTTGCCTGGCATTGGCCTCTTGCAAATTCAGCATCTCGACTGCGCGCGCGCGCATCTGGCCGGCTGGATCGTCGAACCGGCCTCGCTTCATCGCAATCGCCTCGGCTCGCCGGTTGAAATATTCCTGCTTGTCTATCTCGACAGTGAGCCGGGCCGGAAGGTCGGCGTCGCCATCGCCCCGCTCGGAGACAACCGGATTACCGGCGTCTCCCTTGAGTGGTGCAAAACTCAAGATCAATAGAAACCTGAACCCAGGCTGAGGCCGATGAGAAGTGCAACTCTGGTCCAGCGCATATGGGACTCCTTTTGGTTCCGCCTCCAAAACCCTGGAGACGATTACCCTTAGCCGTTCAACCACGTGATATTGAGAAGCGTTCAGCAAGGCAATCGTTTTCGACAAAGACCAAACAACGCCAGCGAAGATTTCGCTCGCGCTATCCCCGATCCCTTTTTGCTCCTGGCCTACGGACCGCGATCGTAGACTTCGACAATGCCGACACCCTCGCCGCTGTTCACTCCGGACAGGATTGCCGTGTAAAGGCCAGGCGGTAACGATTCGCCCTGCGTTCCCTTTTCGTAACCCGCCATCCCCTTTTCGTAAAAAAACAGACGCCGCGGACGCCGCCTCCGCAATTTAGCGCTACGGAACGGGCGCGGTAACCGCTCGGTTATCAGTGGAAATCGCGGCCCGCTTCATCAAGATTGTCCGTTTTGATGGCGGCAAAGAGAAAACCCAACCGATCTCTCGCGTTCGGCATCATCGCCGTGGTGCTCATCGCCGCCGTCATCGCCGGCGTGCTCCTTTTTCGGGCCCGCCAAACTCCGCCTGGTCTACAGGTGGCGACGACTACGAAACCGGGCGCGCAACCGCCGCATGTGCGTGGCGATTTCAAAGCTCCTGTGACTCTGGAGGAATTCGGCGATTTCGAATGCGTGCCCTGTTTCATTCTCTGGCCGGCCCTTCGCAATCTGGAAAACGATTACGGCGAAAAGCTGGCCGTGATTTTCCGGAATAACCCGATGCCGCAACATCCGAAGGCGCTCGATGGCGCTCGCGCGGCTGAAGCTGCCGGCCTCCAGGGAAAATTCTGGGAAATGCACGACTTGCTTTACCTCCAACGCGGTGAATGGACGCGCGCCACCGATCCGCGCACTCAATTTGCCGAGTTCGCGCAACGACTGAATCTGGATGTTGATCGCTTCAACAAGGACGTGATGAGCGCCGAAGTAGCAACACGGATCACGGCAGACCGCGAACGTAGCGCGGCGTTGGGGCTCGACCGCACGCCGGTAGTATTCATCAACGGCCGCCGCGCGCAATTACAAGGCGACGTCGAGAACGGGTTGCGGACCGATATCGACGCAGCACTCGCGAAGCGGTAACGCGATCTGGCTTGCGGTTGTCAACGAGGTAACCTTCAGTAACTTCGCTCATGGCCAGGCTCGGGGGAACAAAATTGGGACAGCTGCTTGGCAACGCCGCTTTCGTGTTCTTCGTTTGTGTTTCCATGAACGCGCAAACAAATACAGGCGCGAGCGGAATCGAGGGTACTGCTACGGTTAGCCCGACTCACGGCGGACCGTCAAAGCTCGGCGAGGACGATTCGGCGCCGATGGCCAACGTATCATTCCGCGTGGAAGCGGCGGGAGCTACCGTCACGACCTTCAAAACCGACGCAAAGGGATCCTTCAAAATCGATCTGCCTCCCGGACGTTATGAGATCAGGATCGAGCAGGCCATGATGAAGGGCCGCGGATGCGGGCTGGGCGACGTGGAGGTAACAGCCGGCGTATTTAGGAAGGTCCATCTGGATTGCGACAGCGGCATGCGATGAACCTGGCAATGGTCTCACGCGTGCCTCTTCGTTCCAGCACCGTCACGTTTAGCCTGACGATATTGTCGCTCGTCTTATCGAGCAGCGTTGCGCTCTCGCAAAAGCAAAAAAAAGCGAAACCAACCCCCACTCCGAACCCGACGGCTACCCTAGGGGCGACGGCAACGCCGAGACCGCTTCCCACGCCAGAGACGACGATCGATCCCAAGATGGAGGCGGAGCTGCTTCAGGCAGAAGATCGGTTCATTAACGCGATCCGAAATCGGGACGCGAAGGAGTTGGAACAAATTCTTCACCGTTATTTTGCTGATTCGTTCGAAGGATCGGGATCGGCAATCCCAAAGCACGGCTTCATCATGCGAGTTACGTCCGGCCGCATGCCAGCCTATCAGGTGGCGAAAGATCGCAAACTGATCCGCAGCGACGACAGCTTCACCGTGGAAGGACTTGCCAGGGACGTGGCCCATGAACTCACGGAGGACCATCCCACGGAACAGTGGGCTCGCGTGCGTCGGTTATGGACCAACGAGGGCAGTCAGTGGATCGCGACTGCGCAAATAGTTACGCGACTCGAAGAGCGCGAGGTCCGGGAAAAGTTCGAGACGGAGAAAAAAGAAAAGCAGCCCGATTAACTCGGGCGCGGGCGACGCTGGCAAGGCCGCGCAATGGACGCCGCATAGCGACTGAACTAACGAGCGCGCTTTCGACGACCAGGAACGCACCTTCCCGCTCATCGTTCGCTGGAACAAGATAAAGCGGCGGTCACTCACAGTGAATCGAGCATGACAGTGGTCGGCTAAGATTCACGACCATTTGCATCGGTTTCGTTGCCATCCATTGCGTGGGCTCTTTCGATTCGTGTCGAGAATTCGCCGGCTTCGCAGGCACTCGGGAAAAAACGAACAGCTCCACCGGTTTCCCAGTGGAGCTGTCGTTGATTCTTCCTGTATCTGAGGACTACGGTCCGCGGTCGTAGACTTCAACCGTTCCTACGCCGGTGCCGTTATTCGCCCCGGCGAGGATTGCCGTGTAGAGACCGGGCGGCAGGTTGGCCGCAATCGCGGCTTCCTTCGTGTTCGAAGGCGCCAGGCCGGCGGCGGTAATTTGCGCCGCCTGGGCTGGGTCATCCTGCCAGTCGTTGTTCGAACTGATGAGGACGCCGTTTTCATCACGCAGCTCGAGTGTCGGATCAGCCAGAGTATTGGACACACCGAACGCCGAGAGACTCGGTCCCAGACCGCGCACGACCACGTTGTCGTTGCCGGACTTATTACCGAGGACGAAGCCCGCGATGACCACGTTGTTACCGGTGCCTACAAAGGCGCGGGTGCTCAGGTTCGCGAGTTTCGATGTTGCCGCCGTGTCGAGATCATAAACCTCGAACAGGCAGATACCGGCCGGATTACCATTGCCCCTCACAATCGCCGTGTATTGGCCTGGAGGCAGCGTCGCATCGATCGCAGACTCGAGATCGTTCGTCGGTGCAAGGCCGTCAGACTTGATCTGCGCTTCCTGCGAATCTCTCCAGTTGTTGTTGGTGATCGTTCCGAACGCGCCGGGGCCGTGCACTTCGAGGGTCGGATCAGTCAGCACTTCGGCAGCGTTGAATCCGAACTTCGTCAACGATGGTCCGAGCGCACGTATGAGCACGTGTTTCGGCACGTTACCGGTGATGGTGAAGCCGCCGATGCCGACGTTATTGCCACTGTCGGTGCGCATGCGCGTGGAGAGGTTCAACGTCTGCGAAGCGGGGGTCGCCGTCGGTGTCGCCGTAGCCGTCGCGCTTGCCGTTGCCGTCGCGGTAGCAGTCGCAGTCGCGGTGGCCGTCGGTGTAGCGGTCGGCGTCGGCGCCGTTACTACGCTCGACTCGTTAGCATCGCCGCACGCGCCGGTGGCCGCCGGGTTATTCCCGTCGCCGGAGTAACTGGCGATCCAGTTATAGGTACCGGGCGCCGATGGAGTGAACGATCCCGACTGATAGGTACTATCGCCATTCACAGGCACGACGTCGGTGAAGATCGGGTTACCGCTGCAGGTGCCGTTGTTCGGGCCAAACAGCTTGAAGGTAATCGAACCCGTCGGGCTGCCACCGGTGGTGAGTGTCGCCTTATCCGAGATCGAACCGCCCAGCACAACCGTCGACGGTTGCGACTGGGTTGTCAGGCTCGCAGCGCACGGGCCGCTTCCTGGTGGCGCCGGGGCCGTAAAGTTAGAGACCGTCACGGTATACGGGGTTCCTGCTCCAGCGTTGAAGGTGCTCGCCTGATTCGCGGTTACTTCCCATATCACCACGTTAATTGACGCGCCGACTGGAACGGTCTGCTGCCAGCTTACGTTGCCGTTGGCGCTGCCACCAGGATCGCCCCCGTAGTTGGTGCAGATGGCCGCCGGATTATAAGCGCCATTGTACGACGCGCCGATCAGCTGGACCCCGTTTGCGGAGTTGAGGGTGATCGTGGCGCAAGCCGCCACCGGACCGGCGTTCGTAAACGGCCCCACCACATCGAAGTGGTTATTCGTCGCGTTCAGATTGCTCGGACACGTTTTTCCCGAGCAAGTGCTAACGACGCCGTCGCGACCGAGTCGGCCGTTGCCCGGTGTCGTCGGGTCCGTCGTCGTCAGAGTGCCGGCCTGCACTTGATTCGGAGCCGTTCCGCACGCCGTAGTCACGGTGAAGTTGTTCACGGTCGAGCCGCCGTTGAAATTCGTCGTCAACGTGAAGCTGGCCGTTCCGCACTGAATCGTTGGACTTGTAGATATCTTAAACGGCACCGTATTGAAGCCGCTGCCGTCGATTATGATTTGCGGATAAGAAACCGTTCCCGGCGACACGACCGTCACGCCTGGGGTATTGCTGGTGAGCGTTGCGGTAAGATTGTTGGCCGTAGCGCAGCCGGAGTTGTTCAACCGCACTTTCAGTGAATCGCATTCGTTCGGGCCGATCTGGCCGTCGCCGTTTCCACCCGACACGACCACCGCGTTCGGGTCCTGGGTGTCGAGGACCGGATTGGCGGTGCCGCTTAGGCACACATCCAGCACGGTCGTGGTGTCTTTGGCCACATTGACATTGAAAGGACCCTTTTGCTGACAGAGCCGCGATGGATTCGAAACAGTCGCCGTATATGGCGTGAAAAACTGCACAGGACCGGACGCCAGTTGGATCGTGTATTTGCCGTCCGCGCCACTCGTGGTGGAGAAACCGTTATTGAATTGAATCAAAGCGCCCGAGATGGGAGCGCCCGTCTCGCATGAAGTGATCGTCCCCGTGACCGTGCCCTGGTCAGGCGCGACGCAGGTTGGGAATTTGAAGGAACCGATGCGAGTCCTCCAGTTAAACGTCAAGGTCGTCGTGTTGTAGTACTGGTTGGTTGTCCAGAACGTGCAATCATCGGTCGGATCGACCTGGAGCGACTGATAGTCACCCCAGCGATTACCCGTGCCTCTTTGCACGCCGGTTCCGGCAAACAACGTTTGCTCGCCGCCGAGGCCGGCCGTAGGGAATCCAGCCGCGTTGAAATCGCGACCGGCATATCTGATCGAGGGCGAGATCGAGGTGCTCGAAGTGGTATAGCTGGCCGCCAGGTTGCCCTGATTGTCGATCGCAGCGCTGACCATGAAGCGGTCGGTTCCATTGGCGGCGTCCACCGGGTCCGGAGCGAAGGTCGCGTTATCGAACTTGGCGTAGGCGCCGCCGAGCGCCGCGGTTCTTAACTGCACATAGCGGAATGCCGCCTGATAGGTCGTCGCACTCGTGGGGTTCACGCCGGAGATATTGACGACGAACGCTGAGGCCAGGTTTTCGTTAGCGCCGAAGCGGCGGTACTGTAACCGGTACATAAGATGATAATTGAGCGCGTTCAGGTAATCGCCTTGCGCTGCGGGCGGAGGCCCAGCCGCTGCGACCGCAGGCGGAGGCTGCTGGCACTCGGCCCGTGTGGCCCCCGCGGGCTGGAACTCGGGACTCCGCGCATCGTACGGATCTAGCGCTACCGGGCTTTCCGCGCGCTCGGTAAAGGTTGCATTCGCCGGAACCGCGAAATCAGCATGGAAATTGAACATCCGGATCGCATCCACGTTGAAGGGCGGGTTTTCTAATTCATCCGACAGCTCATAGGCAAACGGGCAGGGCTGGCCCGCCCCCGGCAGCTGGAAGCCATCGATGTCGGCGGGCTGCACCGAAGCGACACCCTCGGGATGGGAGGCTATATTGAGATTGAAGTAAATAAAGGTCGCGGTCGGATCGCCGATCAGCATCTTCGAGCGATCAAACGCGTACATGCCGGTGCCGTTGAACTGTGTGCCCGACGGCTTTGAGCGGTCAAATTGATTGACCGTCATATAATAGCCGTCGATCCAGGTCGTGAGCTTCGGATAGTCGGGGAAGTTCTGGCCCGTGCCTACACCGGGAGTGCCCGGAGGCGTCTCGGTCACGGTCTGGAAGGCATACGCGTAATACGCGCCGGTCGGGTCGCTGGTTTTTGACACCGCGATGCATTGGAAAAACGGCGCGGCATTAGCACTGGCAAAATCGAACTGCGAAATAACCCAGCGATCCGCCAGCCGGTCGTGCTGGACGATCGGGTCGCCTCGTTCAAAGTTCGCGCACACTCCACCCAGCTTGCTAAACAGCGATCGGATAGGCTTGCCCGCTACCCTCGGATTGCCCGCCTTATCATAAATCCGAAATCCAACATTTGTCGCCTGGACAACGTCTCTCGGCCCGACGGCGATGTTCTCGTCTGAAGGTGCGACGATACTACCATTCAAGGTGATAACGCCATCGTTGGCCACCATACCATCGAAGCTTGCGATCGGGGCGCTGGGTAAACTTGGAGACGGAGCGTTGCCTCTCATTGCCGAATCAAAGGACGACGGCATGAATTTCATCTCGGGGTGTAAAGCTCGATAGGAATCAACCCGCGCACGGATAAATCCTGCCAATTCCACGTTGTCCGGGTTTTTCTCCTCCCCTTCCGACGCGTCCGGCATCGTGGCGCTAGAGGAATCCACGTCAGGCATGTCACGCACGGCGTCGGATTCTGCGAAGGCGACCGCGACGGCGCTAATGGGTTTATCTCCGTTGGCAATCATTCTTTCTCCGTTTGCCAGGGCAGGGGTTTGCTTCTTCGGTTGCTGCGCTTCACCGCGCAGCGTGAAAAGAGCTGCAACGAGGAGCGCGACGAGGGTGAGTGGTAACGAAGCCTTCTTAATATAACGAGACATAAGGTGATTCAGTTAGAAGTTAGCTGCCAAGATGAGAGTGATGTTTTAATCGGGCCGTAAAAACCATGGCAATCACCAAATTGAATGATGACAATAATGTAATCCCACGGGCCGAAAATCAGGTGAAGTGTCCGCCCTGATGTCGCCAATCGTTGTTTGCCTTGAGAAGATTTCCATTTCCATCGCGCAGCTCAAGCATCGGATCCTGCAGCGCATTCGAGATCCCGAACCCGCTCACGCTTGGGCCGAGGCCGCGAACAATGAGGCGATGCCGATGCCGTTCCGTCATCACGCCGGCGAGGGGCGCGCGGTAGAACAAAGAGGGCCGTTATCGTCCGGTTTCGCCCCAGCGCAACGTCCTGCCTCGCCCGTGCCGGAAGGACAAATCGCGCGGTTACTTCGGTGCTCCGCTCACCGATAAGTTGGCGCCAATTTCAAAATCGATTCGCACTGTCTCCTTGGAAACAATCGTAAAAGGCCGCTTTTGGGAGTTCATCTGTTTTCCCGCCCGCACTTTCACCTCTAGAACATAATCGCCAGGCGGTAGGGCGATCCGGTAATGGCCGTTCTCATCAGCCGTGGTGTGCGATATCTCACTCTGTCCGTCCTTGCTCAAAACGATTAACGGAAACTCCGCGTAATTAACACGCGGTTTTGGTGCCGGCTCATCCGCGAGATTGACGCCGCTGGATTGCTCGATTTTCAAATTCCCTTCCACAAATCCCGACAACGCTGGCATCACGGCACGGCTCTCCCTCGCCGTGAAAAATGAAATGGCGAGGAAGACGCAAGCAAGTGATCGGATCATTGCGCGAACAATCTAGCAAAATCCGGAAAAGGTGCGAATCGGCGCCGCGCCGCTCGGCTTGCACGCCACGCCACCCAAAAGCGAAACAGCTCCACCGGAAACCGGTGGAGCTGTCGCTGATTCGTATTCGCTAATCAAAGACTACGGTCCGCGATCGTAGACTTCAACCGTTCCTACACCCTGGCCGTTGTTCAACCCGGCGAGAATGGCGGTGTAAAGACCTGGCGGCAGCGTGGCCGAGATTGCAGATTCCTTCGTGTTCGAAGGCGCGAGGCCCGCCGCCGTAATGTCCGCGGCTTGCGTTGCGTTATCCTGCCAATCGTTATTGGCCAAGATCAGCGTGCCGTTTTCATCGCGCAGCTCGAGCGTCGGGTCGGCCAGCGCATTGGCGATGCCGAACGAGCTCAGGCTCGGGCCTAGGCCGCGCACAACGATGCGATCGTTCCCCGGCTTGTTACCCAGAACGAACCCGGCGATGACCACTGTGTTGCCGGTGCCGACAAACGCGCGCGTGCTCAGGTTGGCCAACTTCGCGTTCGCGACCGTATCGAGATCGTAGATCTCGAACAGGCAGATGCCCGCCGTGTTGCCGTTGCCCTTTACCAGGGCCGTGTAAGCGCCCGGCGGCAGGGTCGCATCGACTGCGGACTCAAGGTCGTTGGTCGGCGCGAGGCCGTCCGCCTTGATCTGGGCTTCCTGCGAATCTCTCCAGTTGTTGTTGGTGATCGTGCCGAACGCGCCCGGCCCGTGGATCTCGAGCGTCGGATCGGCCAGCACTTCCGCCTGCGTGAATCCGAACTTGGTCAACGAAGGCCCGAGAGCCCGGATGATCACGTGTTTCGGCACCGCGCCGGTGATGGTGAAGCCACCGATGCCGACGTTATTTCCGGTGTCCGTGCGCAAACGCGTAGACAGGTTCAACGTCTGCGCCGCCGGAGTCGCCGTCGGAGTCGCGGTAGCTGTCGCAGTCGCGGTAGCTGTCGCAGTCGCGGTAGCTGTCGCAGTCGCGGTCGGTGTAGCGGTAGCCGTGGCCGTAGCAGTAGGCGTCGGCGTTGGGCCCGCCGTTACCGACTCATTGGCATCGTTACACGCGGTGGTTACGGCGCTATTCGCGTTATCGCCACTGTAAGAAGCAATCCATCGGTAGGTGCCCGGTGCCGTAGGCGTATAGTCTGCCGACGTATAGCTGCCATTGCCGTTAACGGAGACAGTCGAAGTGAAGATCGCCGGGCTGCCGCAGGTAGCATCGTTTGGCCCAAAGAGCGTGAACGTTATGGTGCCTGTCGGGGACGTGCCGCCAGCAAGCGTGGCGGTGTCAGAGATCGTGCCACCTACTATGATGTTTGGCGACGCTTTCGTCGTAATAGTTGGCACTGTTGGGACGGCCGGGATGTTAGCTACATAGGCGCTCCGTCCGTGGGTGGCGGCGTAGAGCTTCTTCCCGTCGGGCGAGATGGTGAGGCCCGATACCTCGACCATTGGCAGACCGGTGCCTGACACTTCCCAGTTGGTCGACCCAGCGGGCAATCTCAATACGTTATAGTCAGTTGCCGCAAAGACATCGCCAGCCTGAGTAGCCGCGACGGCCAGCGCCGGAAAATCCGGAAACCCGGTCACGCCCGAGCCGTCAAGTTTCGTAAAGATAGCGCTTGGGCCGGCTGGATTAAAGACGACCGAGAAGACGTGTCCCGGCACCGTAGGCGTGATCGAGCTATAGCTTAAGTATGTGACCCACGCGTGATTTGGATTCGCGCGATCGACAAAGATCCCGCTAATAGCGCGGTTCGGGCTAGTTGCATCGAGCGTGTCGATACGAGTGAACGTAACCAAGGCCACTGCGGCATCTGCGTTCTTGGAAACAAAAAGACGGCCACCAGTTGTCGCCACCCACAATGTTGAAGTATCCGAAGGAGTCCGCGCAAGGTAGCCTACGGCACCGCCCGAGCGCGTGGTGCCGCGGTAATCAGCATTCGATACTGTTAAGTTAGTAGCCCCGGCCGGCCCAATTTGGAGAAAGTCACCGCAAGTGTTCGGAGTGGCCCCAAAGACATTACAGCCCGCTTCCAAAGTCGCCTGCACGCCACCCCAATCCTGCGTCCGCCAAACACTCAGCGAGCCTTCAAAGATCGTTTGTCCAGCCGAAGTACTCGGATCGGCGATGATCGGCGGATAAAACAACGCACCTTCCGCTGCTCGAATGGGCCCGCTAATGAGGACCGACTTGGTCGGGTCGCCGTTCCGAAAATTCGCCGCGTGCGCATTGCCCGTGAAGGTGTTGACACTGAGCGCGGAGTTTGTAGAGCTGATGCCGCCGTTACCACCGTCGCCGAAGTACACTTGCGTCCAGGTCGGCGAGTTAACTCCCAGGAACGTGCCGTTGTCCTGGGTGCCCCCGGTCAGCTTCGCATTATTATCGTTTGCGACATTCACGCTTTGGAACTGGAGCGTCGAGAGGCCGACGTTGAGGCTGGTGAGCAGCGTCGGCACCGCCTTTAGCAATTGCTGGCAGGTCGCCAGGTCAGCGGCGTTGAGCCCGGGACCCGCCGGGATCGAACGGGAGGGGTCGGTGCAGGTACTGGAAATGTCGGCAAACGAACCGCTCGTGAGCACGACACCGCCATCCGAGCCAAAGATCGCCCTATTTGTGCCGGGAATCTCGATCACCGCATGGCTGTCGGGGTGCATGCCATTCTGCGCGAAGGGAAGGTTTTGGCAGCAGGCCCCAGGCGGCGTGGGCGACATGGTTGCATCCCAGCTAATGTCAGTAAAGGTGACACCGGCATCGGTCGAACGCAGGAATGCCCGACTATCGTTTCGTAAGCCGTATTGGTTGTAATCATAAGAGCCGCCTAGATACACGACATCGGGTTTTCCAGCGGGCGAATAAACTACGTTGTCGTAGCTGCATTGGCTCGTGCAGTAATTGGTTGTTTGATTCGTCGCCGCGGACGCGTCTTGCGCGGCCGAGAGGTCGGTAAAGCTTGCGTCAGTTGCAGCCACGGCATCATCAACCCGGAAAAGGTGCGCCTGGTTTGCGGCGGTGGTGCTGGTGTTACCGATGCCAACATACATTCGCGTCTTACCGCCGGTTATTGGTGTAACAGCGAAGGATGCACGATCAGCACTGTTCGCGGCATTACGAGCATTCTTCATTTGGGTCCAGGTACCGCCACTATCGATCGAGCGCCAGACACCGCCTTTGGTGTTAAGCGGAATCGCGTTGGTTTGCGGGAAGGGCGCCGCGTAGACGATCGCGGATGAGCCCGGATCCAGCGCAACCGCATGGACGCCGCGAGTGGAACCGAAGCTCGATGCGATGATGCCACCGTTGCCAGGTAGGGTCGAATTAAGACAAACGTCTTGCGCATTCAGCAAGGTGAAGGTCGCGCCGGCATCGGTTGACTTCCACAAACCAAAGGGCGGCATGCCGGGAGCGAAGCTATTCGTACCCGCGCTGGTAGAGCTGACGCCGCGGACGCCGCGGGCCGACCCCACATACATGATGTTTGGATTGCCCGGGTCGATCACGATCGACGAGATGGCGCGGGCATCAAAGGCCGGTCCGGAATAGGCCGGCGACATAAGTACTCCTCCCCCAAGACCAACCGCGGTGCAGTCAACTCCGGCGCCGGCAGCGACAGTGGTGTTCGCGGCGAGTTTCGTCCACGTGTCGCCACCATCGGTCGATTTATAGATACCGAAACCGGCTTCTGAATCACCCGAGGTGTTCGGTTCGCCAGTTCCAGCGTAAAGAACGCCACCTTGAAAGATGAGAGTGCCAATCGCGTTCGTGGCGAAGCTGCCAGAGACAAACGTCCAGCTGGGCGTCGCTGCGAGCACATTATCCGTACGCCAAATACCGCCGCCGGCGGCAGCCACCCACGCGCGGCAAAATGAGGCATTACACGTAGCCGAATCGATGGCCAGGCCTGTCACTCGCCCAGAGGTCACATAAGATGCGGCAGTGAAAGTGAGCACGTTGGGGTCATTCGCCACACTGGGCCCAAACAGGCTCCAGCTGAGAAATGGCCCGGAAGCAGTGATGGCCATAACGCGGTTGGATTCCGACTGAAACGTGTTCCACGATTCGGTGGCCCTTCTTGTTAATTCGAAAGGGACATAATCAGCCGGATACGCGCGGAGAGCGTATTTTTCTTCGGCCGCAGCCCACGGTCCGCCCTCCTCCGAGCCAGGACGAGTCTCGCTGAGGTCCAGATCCCGCCTGAAGATGTTAGCGGCTTTTTTGGGTTCGGATCTTGCCCCAACGATCGCGATCGCACATCCCGCCGCTAACAAAATTACGGCAGCGAGGATTCGAAGATGAAATACAGAACGGGTACGGCTGAACCAGCGGAAGTTTTTCATATAGTAACGAGTGTGTTTGTGCCAGAAGTGGCGGAGGATGTTTTTATCGGGCCGTAAAAATCGTAGCAATCATTTAATTCAAATATGACGAAAACGTAATGCGTGCTTCCGCGCTCCGCTGTAGAGCAGAGCGGTTCGACCGTTGTCGCTTTCTCTTTTTTCGGTGATTCGATCCGCAAGTCGCGCTGCTTTTTTCCAAACAGCGAGCCCCAGTGATCGTGCGCGCGAGTCGTCGCGCCCTACGGCGAAGCCGTTGGACTGGGAGATGGCTGATTTGCTTTTTCTCTTTCCCGCGCCGCGTTCGCTGTCGCCTGTTGCAGGCGCTCGGAATCGGACTTCAGACGCTCGACATCGGGCGTGGATTGCGGCTTCGCGCTGGTCTCCGGTTTATCGGAACGCGAACAGCCGGCAATAGCAAGAATTGTAACGGCGAACAGCAGGAGCGAAAAATTTTTCATATCCGGAATTGTAGATCGTACCCAACGCATTGCTACTGCGAAAGACTTGCCACTACATCGCCCGCGTTGATCGCGGCCGTTGGTTCCATCCACTTGCCATGTTCCCGAATCAAATCCTGCAATCGATCCACTGCTTCCGCTTCGGGAATGTTGAACTTTACTGCCGTCTTGCCGACGTAGAGATTCACTTTCCCGGGCGCGCCGCCGACGTAGCCGAAATCTGCGTCCGCCATTTCGCCGGGCCCGTTCACGATGCAACCCATGATCGCGATCTTCACGCCCTTGAGATGCGAGGTCGCTTCCTTGATCCGCGCCGTCGTCGTCTGGAGGTTGAACAAGGTCCGGCCGCACGATGGGCATGCGACATAATCGGTCTTGAAAATCCGCGAACCAGCCGCCTGCAAAGTATTATAGCTCAACCGCAATGCCTGACCGGGCGCTTCTTCGCCCTGCACTAAAACAGCGTCACCAATTCCATCGCACAACAACGATCCGATGTTCGTCGCCGCATTCAGCAGAGTGTCGAGGAATGACGAATGACGAATGACGAATGACGAAGGAATGCCGAAGCCCGAAACGCTTTTCGTCATTCGATCATTCGAGCTTCCTTCGTCATTCGTCATTCGTGCTTCGTCATTCTTCAGCTCATCCTTCAAAAGAATCGGGTGTCGCTCCGCAAGGTTTGCCGCCAGCAATCGAAACGCGACGATGACCGGCAGATCGACGTCGTCGCGCACGGTAACGATCTGCGCCTCTTTGCTCTCGTTCAACGCCGCAATTGCGCTGTCATCGCGCGGATCCACTTCCTGGACCCGCGCCTTCTCATAAACGATCTCCGGTTTGTAATCCCCCAGTCGCTCGATCTTGTGCGCGACCTTGTCGAAGTTCGCTTGCCTAACGACCACTCGAATCAGTTCCTCTCCACCTAACCGCACCCCATCGCGCTCAATCGTTTCCGTTGGTCGCCTTGAGTACGAGAATGGATCGAATGACAGTTCTTCTTTGGAGCTTGGAGCTTGGAGCTTGGAGCTTCGCGCATCAGTCGCGACCATCGCGACTAATGCGCGCGCTACCGGAATTTCATGAATACTGTCTTCCGTCAGCGAAACGCGAATCGTATCTCCGATCCCGTCTCGCATGAGCGACCCAATCCCAATCGCGCTCTTGATTCGCGCATCTTCTCCCTCGCCCGCTTCGGTCACTCCCAAATGGATCGGGTAATTCCAGTCCTCCCCTTCCTCGCGCAGCCGGGCGACCAGCAATCGATACGCGGCGATCATTACTTTCGGGTTGCTCGACTTCATCGAGAACACGAACGCGTGGTAATCGAGATCGCGCGCGATCCGCGCAAATTCGAGCGCGCTTTCCACCATCCCGAGGGGCGTGTCGCCGTAACGGTTCATGATCCGGTCCGAGAGCGAGCCGTGATTCGTCCCGATCCGCATCGCGCGGCCCAGTTCCTTGCAAAGCTTCACCAGCGGCGAGAAGCGCTCGCGGATTCGTTCCAGCTCGGCGGCATACTGTTCGTCCGTGTATTCGAGGATCTTGAACTTCTTCGAGTCGGCATAGTTCCCCGGATTGATCCGAACTTTCTCCACCCACCTGGCCGCTTCCATCGCCGCTTCCGGTTTAAAATGAATGTCAGCGACGATCGGCACCTCGCAGTCGCGCTCGCGCAATCCGCGCACGATGTTCTTCAAATTCGCCGCGTCCTTCACCGTCGGCGCGGTGATCCGCACGATCTCGCAACCCGTTTCCGCCAATTCCACCGTCTGCGCGATCGACGCTTCCGTGTCCATCGTGTCGCAAGTGATCATCGATTGGACGCGGATCGGATTCGCGCCGCCAATGCCGACGCGGCCGACCATCACTTCGCGGGTGACGCGGCGCCGGTATTGATATGGACTCTCGCAGTAGTTCACGCAGCCGGTTCGACGAGGACTGCTGTGCCGTAGCAAAGAACTTCCGTCACGCCCTGCATGATTTCAGTCGCATCGTAGCGCAAACCGATGACCGCGTTCGCGCCGAGCGCCCGCGCGTGTTCCAGCATCCGATCGAGCGCATCGCGCCGCGTCTGTTCGCAGAGGTCGGTGAAGATCGAAATGTTTCCGCCGACGAGCGTTTGCAGTCCGGCGCCGATGGTTCCAAAAATCGAGCGCGATCGGACGATTATTCCTCGCACCACTCCGAACGTTTTCACGGTGCGGTAGCCGTCGAGCGCAAAAGCGGTGGTTGTCATGGTTGGGTCCATGACCTGAGCATCGGCTCAGTCGCGGCAGAATTCCAGCCGCCAGTCCGCTATGGCGCTGGAGACGATTGCGTCTTCGCCGGCGGCGTTTTCGCAGGCGATTTGCGGTCGCTATTTTTCCCAAACAGATCGCCGATGTCGAAGAAGCTGATGTAAAGCATGTAGCCAATGATGAGCGTGGCGCACGCGGTCTGGACCCACTCGAGAATTTTCATGTTCACCGGCTTGCGGCGCACGCCCTCGATCAGCGCGAGAACAATATGCCCGCCATCGAGCACCGGGATCGGGAGCATGTTCAGGATCGCGAGGTTCACGTTCAGGATCACGCTGAACCAGAGCGCGAGCTTCCAGCCGTTGTCGCCTTCGAACAGCATATAATAAATGCGCACGATCATGACCGGCCCGCTCATGTGCTGCAGTTTCACGTCCGATTTGGGCGAGGCCACGGCGCCGATTGTCTGGAGCGTGCTGGTGATGCTGTTGTAAACCTGCTCGACCGGATCGGGATGGGAGAGCGAAAGCTGGCCGCCGGTTTCCCAGCTGATGCCGACACGCGGTTTCGTCACGCCTTGGGATTCCAACGGCACCGGCCGCATTTTTAGTTGCAACATTTCCGTGCGGCGGCGCACGTCGAGGGTCAATTCGTCGGTCGGGTGTTTCTCGATTTCGTCCACCAAGGTGAGCGCGTTGAAGATCGGTTTGCCGTTCACGGCCGTGACAATGTCGCCAGCCTTTACGCCCGCTTTTTCTGCGGGCGAATCCTTCTCGACCCCGTCCACCAGCGGCGTCACGGCCGGCTGGATTCCCACCTGCCGCGTACTCTTGCGCCGCCAGCCACTCGTCTCCGCGATCGACGGCACGACATCGACCGTCACGACTTTCCCGGTGCGCTCGATCTTGAATGGAATCGTCGGGCCTTCGCTGCGGACGATGTTCCAGACCACGCTGTCGTTCATTCCGAAAAACCGCGAGACCGGACGGCCGTCGACTTCAAGAATCTTGTCGCCCGGCTGCAACCCGCCTTTCTCCGCGCTCGAATCTTTCTGCACGTAACCGATCACCGTCGTCAGGTCCGATTCGCTGACCGGGTGACCAACGGCCCAGACCACGCACGCGAAGAACAAGGCGAGCAACACGCTGAAGAGCGGGCCGGCAACGGCGACGATGATTTTATCGAGCGCGGAAATCTTCGGCAACGCCGCGCGGTCCAGGTCCGCCTTGCCCTCGATCATGTCCATCGGCGCGAGCTGCGGCAGTTTCACGAACCCGCCGAATGGAAGTGAGCCTAACGAGTACTGGACGCCGTTGATCGTCTTTTTCCAGATCGGTTTCCCGAACCAGACGCCAAACCCTTCTATATAAAGACCGCGCCACCGCGCCGCGAGGAAATGGCCGAGCTCGTGGACGACGATGAGCAAATTAAAAAGGAGAACGACTTCGAGGAGGATGAAGATGACGCGCAGGATGTGGCCGAACATAGGTGCGTTGAAGCGTTAAAACGTTGAAGGGTTGAAGCGAAGCGCTCGATCGGCGAACAGAATGCAATTCAGTTTGGTATTGTAACGTTTCAACGCTTTAACCCTTCAACGATTCTTGCGCCTTCGTCCCTGGCCCATTGATCGGCGCGCAATATGGCACCGAGATCGGGGTGCGCAACGTTCGTGTGACGGTCCATGACGGTTGCGACCGTCTCCCAGATGCGCGGAAAGGAAATCTTGCGATCAAGAAACGCTGAGACCGCCACTTCATTCGCCGCGTTCAAAACCGCTGGCAGCGTTCCGCCTTCCTCCCCTGCCCTGCGCGCCAGATTCAGCGCTGGAAAATCCTCGTAGCGCGGCGTGGCGAATTCGAGCTGGCGCAATTTTCCGAAATCGAGCGGTGGCAGCGAATTCGGCACCCGCTCCGGCCAGGTCACTGCGTATTGAATCGGAAAACACATGTTGGAGTGGCTCAACTGAGCAAGCACCGAGCCGTCGCTGAACTCGACCATCGAATGAACAATACTCTGCGGATGGATCACCACCTCGACCCGTTTCATCTCCACCCCGAAAAGCCAATGCGCCTCGATCATCTCGAGCCCCTTATTAAATAGAGTCGCCGAATCGATCGTGATTTTCGGTCCCATGTTCCAGGTCGGATGCTTCAGCGCCTGGTCTACCGTGATGGAATCAAAGTCCGCCGCCGGCGTCTGGCGAAATGGCCCGCCGGACGCCGTCAAAATCAGCCGTCGAACGCCATTGCTCCCCTGCCCATCCAGGCACTGAAAGATCGCGTTGTGCTCACTATCAACGGGCAACACTTGCACCCCTTTCTCCTTCGCCTCCCGCATCACGATCTCCCCCGCCATCACCAGAATCTCCTTGCTCGCCACCGCGAGATCTTTCCCCGCTTCAATCGCCGCGAGCGCCGGCTGCAATCCTCCCGTCCCAACAACGGCGACGAGAACCATCTCCGCTTCCGCAAGACACGCGATCTCGACCAACCCACTCGCACCGCTGAAAACTTGCGGCTTGTATTCGAGCGCACCAGACAGCTCGTCGATCTTCGATTCGTCGACCAGACAAACGGCTTTCGGCCGAACCCGATTTGCCTGCTCCGCCAGCTTTCGCGCGTTGCGATTCGCGGCGAGCCCAACGATCTCCATCCGTTCCGGAATGTCGTGCGCCACTTTCAGCGTGCTCTCGCCGATCGAGCCGGTCGCGCCCAAGACGACAACACGTTTTCGTTTCATCCCAAGGAGATTCGTTTCTCGCGGCGGGAATTAGTCCAGCCGAATAACGAGTCGCAGATAGAAAAACAGGAGGGGCGCGGTGAAGAGCAGGCTGTCCACCAGGTCGAGCGCGCCGCCGATGCCTGGCAGAAAGTTACCGGAATCCTTTACCCCGGTGCTGCGCTTGATGATCGATTCGGCCAGGTCGCCGATGACCGCCGCGAAACCAAGCAGCAGTCCGAGGACGACTGCGTGGGTCAGGCTCAATGCTGAGAGATGGCCCGGCATCAATTTCCACATGCCCCAGCTAGCCAGGAGCGAGAAGGCGAGCGCGCCGAAAAATCCCTCCCACGTTTTCTTTGGACTGATGTGCGGAATCATCTGGTGGCGCCCGATCACGCTACCGGTTAAATACGCGCCCATGTCGCTGAACTTCGTCACCGCCAGGAGATAGAGGACGTAGAATTGCCCGGTCACCGCGCCGGTCGGCGAACGCGGAACGACGTAGACGATTTTGGTGACGAAGTTGTAAAGCCAGAGCACGTAAAGCAGCCCAAAGATCGTGTAGGCCATCGTCCGCAACGGCGCGTCATCGCGGAGACTGTCGAACATTTGCCGGGTGAAGACGGTGAGCAGGAAAAAGAGCAGGACCGCGACTTCGAAATCATAGGAATGCCCGGGCCCGATCCGGGAGAAATAATAGAAGCTCCCGCACAACATCACGGTGCCGCAGATCATCGCGGTCACCTTGAA